>Ga0156328_1164_pt1 | contig 15947 bp, 13 predicted proteins | sample RifCSPlowO2_12_FD_107976 | JGI IMG/M metagenome (GOLD analysis project Ga0156328, IMG submission 107976) | Candidatus Tectomicrobia bacterium RIFCSPLOWO2_12_FULL_69_37 | reverse complement strand
CTTCGCGGCGGTGATCCGCACGCCGATGACCTCGGTCCTCATCATCTTCGAGCTCACCCAGGACTACAACATCATCCTCGCCCTGATGGTGGCCAACGCGGTGGCCTTCGGGATCGCCAAGCGGCTTCAGCCCCGCTCCATCTACTCCGCCCTCTCCCTCCAGGACGGGGTGGCGCTCCCGGACCACGAGACCGAGCACCTGCTCCACGAGATCCACGTCGCCGACGCGATGGTGACGGACGTCCTCACCCTGCCCGGCGGCATCACCGTCCGGGAGGCGCTCGACCGCACGAAAGAGCTCCCCTTCAGCGGGTTCCCGGTGGTGGACGCCGGGGGCAAGCTGGCCGGGATAGTGAGTCATTACGACTTCGATCAGGCTCAGGCGGCCGGGAAGCCGGACGTCCCGGTCCTTTCCATCGCGACCCAAGAATACGTCCTCCACGCCCACCCGGACCAGTCCCTCGATTCGGTGATGGCCAAGCTGGGGCAGCGGCGCATCTCGCGCCTGCCCGTGGTGAGCCGGGAGGACCCGACGAAGCTTCTGGGAATCATCACGGCCGAGGACGTCATCGCGGCCTTTGGACGGATCCGCAGGTAGGGGGACACACGAAGATGGCCAAGGGACCTGTTCGCGCCTGTCTCGTCGGGCTAGGCTGGTGGGGAGGGGAGCACGCCAAGGCGGCCCGGCGGGTGGAGAACCTCCAGGTGACGGCGTGCTTCTGCCGGACGCCGGGCAAACGGGCGGCCTTCGCCGCCGAGCACGGCTACCGCGCCATGGAAAGCTGGGAGGCCGTCCTCCGGGACCCCGGGATCGAGGCCCTCATCCTGGCCACCCCCCATTCCACCCACGCGCGCCTCGTCGAGGAGGCGGCCTCGGCCGGCAAGCACGTCTTCGTCGAGAAGCCCTTCGTGCTCCACGTCCCTGACGGCCAGCGGGCCATCGCCGCCTGCGAGCGGGCCGGGGTGCGGCTGGCGGTGGGCCACCAGCGGCGCTACCAGCGCGGCCACCGCGAGCTCAAGCGCCTCATCGAGGCGGGCGGGCTCGGCCAGATCCTCCAGATCGAGGGGAACTTCTCCTACGACTTCGGCCTCCGGCTGGACCTCTCCGGCTGGCGGGCCGATCCCGCCGAGAGCCCGGCCGGGGCCATGACAGGGCTGGGCGTCCACCACGCCGACACCCTCCAGTACCTCCTCGGGCCGGTGAAGCGCCTCTCCGCGATGAGCCGCTCGCTCCACCCCAGGAACCCCCTGGACGACGTGACCGGCGTCCTGCTCGAGTTCGAGGGCGGCCCCGTCGGCTACCTTGGCACCAACATGCTCACGCCCAAGGTGTACTACACCCGGGTCCACGGCCTCGACGCCAACGCCTGGGCCGAGAACGAGGGCACCCTCTTCGCCTTCCACAAGAGGGGGGCCGACCCCGAGGTGACGCACTACCCCGTCGAGGGGGACCCGGTGACGATCACCTTGCCGGAGGAGCAGGCCGACTTCGCCGCCGCCATCCGCGGGAACCGGCCGCCCGAGGTGGACGGGGCGGCGGGGCTCCGCGCCAGCGCCGTGCTCGAGGGTATCACCGTCTCCTCCCGGGAAGGGCGGACGGTGGACCTGGCCGAGCTCTACGATTGAGGCACGCGGAGAACGGCATGGCCGATAGGGAGTTGGACCGGCTTCCGCCCGGCCGCCAGCCGGGCTGGCTCAAGCTCCTGGTGTCGGGGTTCTTCCGCCTGGCCTACGGGGGAGTGGAGGTGTCGGGGCTGGAGGGCGTCCCCCGCCAGGGACCCCTCATCGTGGCCCCCACCCACCGCAGCTACCTCGACCCGATCATCCTGAGCGCCTTCCTGCCCCGCGTCTTCTACTACATGGCCAAGAGCGAGCTGTTCGAGCAGCCCCTCTTGCGGCCCGTCTTGCGCTTCTTCGGGGTGTTCCCCGTGGACCGGGGCGCGGCGCGGGGCAGCACCTTCCGCACGGCGCTGCGGCTGCTGCGCTTGGGGGGGGCGGTGGTGGTCTTTCCGGAGGGCGGGATCGTCGAGAAGACGGGGGACGGGATGAAGGCGGGGGTGGGGGCCCTCGCCTCCATGAGCGCCGCCCCCGTGCTGCCGGTCTACCTGGCGGGGTCGAACACCCTGTTCAGCTGGCCCGAGGCCCTCTCGGACTCGCCCTGGCTCGTCCTGCGCGTGGCGCCGCCCATCGCCCCCCCGGCCATGCGGGGCCGGGAGGCGCGCGAGGAGGTGACGCGGCGGGTGATGGAGGCCTTGGCCGAGCTGGAACGCGCCCCGGGGGGCGGAGCCTCCGGCTAGGAGGATCTGCCCAGGGCCTTCTCGATGGTCCGCCGGATGAATACCGGCGTCACCTGGCGGCGGTAGGCGTCGCTGGCGCGGATGTCGGTCAGGGGGTCGAGGTCGCCCAGCGCCCCCGCGAGGACCGAGTCGATCGCCTCCCGCGTGAGCGCCTTGCCCCTCAGCCCCTCCTCCACCGCGCCCAGGCGGCGGAAGATCGCCTCCACCCCGCCCAGCCCGATCCGCGCCTGGCGGCAGGTGCGCCCGTCCGGCTCGGCCGCCACGGCGGCCGAGATGGAGATGCAGGGCTTGTCCTCCTTGGAGCGGGTGGTGAAGCGGGTGCAGGCCGTGCGGAAGCCCGGCGGGAGGGGGTCGACCGCGATCTCGGTCAGGAGCTCGTCCGGCCCGAGGGCGCACTCGTAGTAGCCCGTCCAGAACTCCCCGGCGGGGATGACCCGCTCCGTCCCGTCCGCGCGCCGGGCCTTCATCCGGGCCTCCAGGACGAGGAGGGCGGCGGGGGGGTCTGAGGCGGGTTCGGCAAAGCAGAGGTTCCCCCCGATGGTCCCCTGGTTGCGGATGCGGACGGTGGCCACGTTGTGGAAGACCTCGGTGAGAAGGGGGAAGCGCTCCCTCACCAGGGGCGAGGTCTCGATCGCCCGGTGGACCGTGGCCGCACCGATGCGCAGGCCGCCGTCCGGGGTCCCCTCGATGAAGGACAGCTCCTTCACCCGGGCGATGTCGATGAGGACCCCGGGCCGGAAGATGCGCGACTTCATCAGGATGGAGAGGGCGACGCCCCCGGCGTACACCTTACCCCCCTCGCCGTGCCGCTTCAGGGCGGCGAGAGCGTCGGCAACCGTGGCCACGGGCACATGCTGGAACGACACGAGCGGCCTCCTTCCTCCGGGAAGCCCGGCTAGGCCTTCCCCTCCTTCTCCCGGAGCGCGTTCAGGACCTTCTCCGGCGTGATGGGCAGGGTCGGGATGCGCACGCCCACGGCGTCGCAGATGGCGTTGGCGATGGCGGGCTCGGTGGCCAGCTGCACCATCTCGCCCAGGCCCTTGGCCCCGTAGGGGCCCGAGGGGTTCTCGGTCTCGACCAGGACGGCCTCCAGCTCGGGCATGTCCTGGGTGGTGGGGAACTTGTAGTCGAGCCAGTTGGGGTTGACCGGCTGGCCCCCCTCCACCTGGAAGTCCTCCATGAGGGCGTAGCCCACCCCCATCAGGGCGCCCCCGTCGAGCTGGCCCTGGGCGCCCGCCGGGTTGACCACCGTGCCCACGTCGTTGGCGCTGACGATGCGGAGCACTTCGACCGCGCCGGTCTCGGTGTCCACCTCCACCTCGGCGAGCTTGACCCCGAAGGAGTAGGCGGCCGACCAGTTGCCGTAGCCGGTCACCGGGTCGGGGCTCTCGCTGGGCGAGTCGTAGGAGACGGCGGTGTAGACGGCCTCGCTCCCCGGCCTGTCGTAGATCTTCATGTAGGCCTGCTGGTGGGTGATCTGCCTCTCCGGGGAGCTTTTCACGAAGATCTTGCCGTCGCGCGCGTCGAGGTCGGCCGCGTCGCACTCGAGGAGCTCCGCCGCCCCCTTGAAGAGCATGCCGCGCGCCTCGAGGGAGGCGAGGCGGGTGGCCATCCCGTCGATGGTGGTGGTGCGGCTCCCGCGGACGCCCCAGCCGTAGGGGTTCACGGAGGTGTCGCCGTTGACGATCTTCACGTCCTCCACCCGCACCCCCAGGGCCTCGGCGCAGATCTGGGAGAGGGTGGTGTCGGAGCCGTTCCCCATCTCGATGGTGCCCGAGAGGACCTGGACGGTGCCGTCCTTGTTCATCTTGATGAAGGCGCCGGCCGTCTCCGGGCCCATGGCCCGGGCGCCGGTGAAGTGCACCGCCATGGCGAGCCCGAGGCCGCGCTTGCGGGGGCCGCGGGAGGGCCGCGGGCCCTTCCAGGAGACGCGCTTGACGGCCTCCTCGAGGCACTCGCGGGCGCCGCAGCTGCTGATCTTGGCCCCGATGATGGTGGTGTCGCCCCGCTTCACGAGGTTCCTCATGCGGAACTCGGCCGGGTCCATCCCGACCTCGCGGGCGTGTTGGTCCATGGCGCTCTCGGTCCCGAAGGTGTAGCCCGCGTTGCCCACTCCCCGCATGGCGCCGCCCGGCGGGACGTTGGTGTAGACCACGTCGGCGTGGTGGCGGTAGGCCTTGAAGTGGTAGAGGCTGCCTCCCATGTGGGCGGTGATGCCTCCGACCACGGGGCCGTAGTCGCTGTAGCCCCCGTTCTCCACCACCATGCGCACCTCGCGGGCGAGGAGGAGGCCCTCCTTGTCGGTGGCGATGCGGATGGTGTGGAACTGCTTGGTGCGGTGGGTGGCGAGGAGGAACTCCTCCTCCCGCGTGTAGTAGAACTTGACCGGGAGGCCGGTCTTCTTCGCCGCGATGATGGAGAGGAAGTCGATGTTGAACTTGCTCGTGGCCTTCCCGCCGAAGCCCCCGCCCACGTAGTTCGTGACCACCCGGATCTGGGCCTCCGGGATCTTCAGGCACTTGGAGAAGTACTGGCTGGAGAGGCTGGGGCACTGGGTCGAGTTGTAGACCGTCAGGTAGCCGCTCGGCGACCACTCGGCGATCGAGACGTGCGTCTCGAAGGAGCAGTGCGCCTGGCGCGAGGAGGCGGTGGAGAGCTCGCTCACGTGGTGGGCGGCGGCGAACATCTTATCCACCTCGCCGAACTCCATGTGCTTGGTGAAGGCGATGTTGTTGGGCCACCGGTCGTGGATGACGGGGGCCCCGGGCCGCATGGCCTCGCGGGGGTCGAAGACGGCGGGAAGCTCCTCGTACTCGACCTCGATGAGGTCCAGGGCCTCCTGGGCGATGTCCTCGCTGGTGGCGACGACGGCGGCCACCGAGTCCCCGACAAAGCGCGCCTTGTCGGTGCAGAGGGGGCGCTGATCGTAGCAGCTCGGGACGACGCCCCAGACGCAGTCGGCGGGCATGTCCTTCCCCGTGAGGACGAGCTTCACCCCGGGGAGCCTGGCGGCCCGGGCGGTGTCGATGCGCACAATCCGGGCGTGGGGCAGCGGGCTGGCCTTGAGCTTCCCGTGAAGCATCTTCGGGAGGAGGAGGTCCAGGGTATACATCGCCCGCCCCATCACCTTCTCGGGGGCGTCCACGCGCGGAACGCTCTTTCCGACGTACGCGAGCTCGGCCATGACACCTCCCCGCGGGGCGCCCGGCGCGGCGCCTCCGCCCAGCGGATGAGAGCCCCCGCCCCGGGGACGGGGCGGCGTGGAATGCGCTTGCTGAATTCTCCCCCATCATACCAAAGAATTCGGGGGGGGAAACCCCCAAATCGCGGGAGGGGCGCCCCCGCCGGGACGTTGTGGCGCCCCTCCCGCCGTGCTACAAGGGGCGAAAGAGGTTGTGCGCTCCGTCTTCCGGCGTTTCCGAGGGGAAAATGCCGATCCGCTTCGAATTCCAGGGGCGCCGGGTCGTCCTCACGGGGGCGGCCGGGGACATGGGCCGCCGCATCCTCCGCGGCTTCCTCGAGGCCGGCGCCCGCGTCTGGGCCACCGACCGCGAGGGCCCCCGCCTCGGCGCCCTCGAAGGCCCCCTGGATCGTCTCAGGAAGGCGGCCTGCGACCTCACCGACGTGCCAGCCATCCGCCGGGCGATGAAGGATGCGCTCGGCTGGCTCGGCGGGCTGGACGTGCTGGTCAACGTGGCCGGCTACATGCCCATCCGCCCGCCGCTCGAGCTCCGGGAGAGCGACTGGGACGCCATCCTCGGCGTCAACCTGCTCGCCCCCTACTACTGCATCCAGGAGACCATCGGGGCCCTCAAGGCCTCGGGCTCGGGGCGCATCATCAGCTTCTCCTCCATCGCAGGGAAGATGGGGGGCATCGGCCCCAACCTCCCTTACTCGGCCGCCAAGGCGGGCCTCCTCGCCATGACCTACAACCTGGCCCGCGAGCTGGCGAAAACGGGGGTGACCGTCAACTGCATCCTCCCCGGCCCGGCCGAGACGGGGCTCCACTTCGAGTCCCCCCCCGAGATGCTCGCCCGGGCCAAGCAGGCGCACCCCATGGGCCGGCTCACCACGCCAGACGACGTCTGGCAGGCCGTCCTCTTCCTCGCCAGCGAGGAGGCCGCCCACATCAACGGCGAGGCGCTCGACGTGAACGGCGGCTTCTGGACGGACTGAAGACCAAGGAGGCGAAGATGCGCGCGGCGAACCCCAAGGGCTACACCCACCCCGATCTTCTCTGGCCCCCCGCCGAGCTCCAGGCCCGCCTGGGAGACCCCAACCTGCGCATCATCGACACCCGGCCGGGCGAGCGCTTCGCCATGGGCCACATCCCCGGGGCGCGCCATTTCGACGTGTACGGGATCAACTGCGACGACACGGACGAGGCGCCCCTCCAGTCGTTCCTGCGGATGTGGGCGTTCCTGCTAGGCAACCGCGGCGTCTCGTTCGAGAACACGATCGTCTTCTACGACGACATGACGGGCAACACCTGCGTGCGGGGCTTCTGGTTCCTGGAGCTCTTCGGCCACGGGGACGTCCACGTCCTGGACGGGGGCTACCGGGCCTGGGAGCGCGCGGGCCTCCCCACGACAAGGGACGCCGAGGTGCCGCAGGCCGTCCATTTCGCGTACTCCCTGAACCGGGACTGCCTGGCCACCTACAAGGACGTGCTCGCGGCCATCGGCGATAAGGACCACATGCTCCTCGACACTCGCACCGAGGGGGAGTGGCGGGGCACCTCGAAGCGGGCCAAGCGAGGGGGCGCCCTGCCCGGCGCGGTCTGGCAGGAGTGGCTCAAGCACCTTACCCTCGAGGGGGAGATGAAGCCCGCCGCCGAGCTGCGGGCGCAGTTTGAGGCCATCGGCGTGACGCCGGAGAAAGAAGTCACCGCCTACTGACAGACGGGCTACCGTGCGGCGCACGGTTACTTGGCTCTCCGGCTCCTGGGCTATCCCCGGGTGCGGAACTACGTGGGCTCCTGGAAAGAATGGGGCGACCGCCCGGAGCTCCCCGTCGAAATCCCCCGCGGCTGAGAGGGTTTCCTGCCTAAGGAGGCGAACAAAAAGCGATCTCGACAGAAACCCTTTCTTTCCCTAGAATTTCCCGCATTGATTGCCTGTTTCGCCGAAGTACGTCTGTTGCGCGCCCGTGGGTGCAGGGGGGCTTTCGGGCCGCGTCACCCTGGAGGGAGGAATCCGCCATGAGAAAGGCAGTCATCTTGCTGGTGTCACTCTCAGCGGGGTTCGCGCTCGCTCTCGCCACGCTGGCCCAGGCCGCCCAGCCCGAGGTGAAGGCGGGCGCCGTCAGCAACACGGGCGGGATGGTGGTTTACGTCGCGGTGGACAAGGGCTTCTTCGCCAAGCACGGCCTGAACGGCAAGGCGATCGTCCGCAACACCGGCCCCGAGCTCAGCAAGGCGGTGGACACCGGCGAGGTCGACTACGGCGCCGCGAACGTCGGCAACATCCCGGCCGCCCTCGAGCGGGGACTCGACGTGAAGGCCGTGGTGGGCTACGTGGGAGGCTCCTACGCCAAGTCCACCGACGACAACATGCTGGCCATCGTCGTCCGCCCCGACTCGGGCATCAACTCCATCGCGGACCTCAAGGGAAAGAAGGTGGGCACCACCTTCGGCTCGATGAACGACGTCTACCTCGTGCTCCTCGCCCGCAAGGCCGGCCTGTCGGAAACGGTCGTCAACCGCATCAACGCCTCCCACCCTTCGATGTCCGCCCTCTTCGACAGCGGCGGCATCCACGCGATGGCGGCCTGGGAGCCCTACGTGAGCAACATGCTCAACAAGGTGAAGGGAGCGAAGCTCATCATCCGCGGCGGGGACTACGTGTGCTTCTGCGCCGCCCTGCACGGGAAGCCGAAGACCGTCTACAAGGACCGGAGCGTCACCCAGAAGTTCGTGGACGCGATGTCGGAGGCCGCCGCCTATGTGCGCGACCCCAAGAACCTGGATGAGGTCGGGCGGATCGGCTCGCGCTACATCCGCGGCATGGACGCCGACCTCATCAAGAGCACGCACAAGTACTGGGTCTACGACATGCGCCTCGGAAAGAACTCCCGCAAGGCCTTCAACGAATCGGTGAAGATCCTGATCTCCCAGAAGAAAATGAAGAAGCCCTTCGACCCGGCCAAGTACTACGACACGAGCTTCATCGAGAACACCATAAAGCGCCACCCCGACTGGTTCAAGGACCTTCCCGGGGAATCCTAGGCCGGGAAGCGCGTCCAGGGTTCGAGGACCTCCCGGCGGCCGCACCCAGCAGCCGCCGGGAGGCGGTCCGCGAATTGGAAGGGAACGCGGTCATGCGGGAGAAGCTGATCGTCGAGGGCCTGAGCCACCACTACCCGGACGAGTATACCGGGATGGACATCCACGCCCTCGACAACGTGAACCTCAAGGTGACCGAGGGCGAGTTCGCCGCCGTCGTGGGCCCCAGCGGCTGCGGCAAGACCACCCTCCTCAACATCCTCGCGGGGCTTCTCCCCCACAAGGTGGGGAGCGTCCGCGTGGATGGCCATGAGGTCAAAGGCCCCGGGCCGGACCGGGGGGTGGTCTTCCAGGAGCACGCCATCCTCCCCTGGCGCACGGTCGAGCGGAACATCGGCCACGGCCTGGAGATCCAGGGGTTGCCCGCGCCCGAGCGCAAGCGCCGGGTGCAGGAGTTCGTGGACCTGGTCGGGCTGACCGGCTTCGAGAACCGCTACCCGCACGAGCTCTCGGGCGGGATGAAGCAGCGCGTGGCCCTCGCGAGGACCCTCTGCGCCAACCCCGTGGTGATGCTCATGGACGAGCCCTTCGCCGCCGTGGACGCCCAGACGCGGATCACGCTCCAGGAGGAGCTGAACCGCATCGCCATCGCCACGCGGAAGACCATCCTTTTCATCACCCACAACGTGGACGAAGCCGCTTTCCTCGGAGACCGCTGCTTCATCTTCACCCGGCGGCCCGGGAAGCTGAAGGCGACCGTGAAGATCAACCTGCCCCGTGAAAGCCGCGTGTGGAAGAACGCGGTGGCCGACCCCGCCTTCACCGGGGCGCGGGACGAGATCCTCTCCCTCGTCCGCGAGGAGGTGCGCGATGACGACGGTTAGCGCCCCAGCCGCCCCCGCCCGGCGGGACAGGAAGCATCCCCGCCTCCACCGCTTCCTCCACCAGGGCGGCCTAGAGCTGGCCTGCGTCCTCTTGGGCGGGCTCGCGCTGTGGTCGTTCCTCTCCCATGTCGTCATCCCCCGGCCGGACCGCTACCTCCCCTCGCCAGGGAGCGTCGTCTTCTCCTCGGCGGACATGCTGTGGAAGGGCCTGCTGCCCGACTTCGTCACGAACACCGTCTGGCGCCTCCTCATCGGGAGCGGGCTGGGGCTGGGGGTCGGCATCCCCTTCGGCATCCTCCTGGGGCTGAACCGCACCGTCTCCGACATGTTCTATCCCATCCTGAACTTCTTCCAGTCCATCTCGGGCATCGCGCTCCTCCCCATCGTGATGATCTGGTGGGGGACCAGCGAGCAGACGGTCATCTTCGTCATCCTCTACACCGTCCTCTTCCCGATCTCGTTCAACGTCCTGGTCGGGGTCCGGAGCATCCCGCGCATCTACATCAACGCCTTGCGGACCCTGGGGGCCTCGCGGCTGCAAATCGCGCGGGACGTCATCCTGCCGGGGGCCCTGCCCTCCATCGCCACGGGCGCCCGGCTGGGAATCGGCTTCGGGTGGCGGGCGGTGATCGCCGGCGAGATGCTGGCCGGGCAGCGGGGCCTGGGCTGGATGATCTTCACCGCCCAGCAGGTGGACCTGACGGCCCAGGTCATCCTCGGCATGACGCTCATCGGCATCATGTGGATCGTGCTGGATCGCTACCTCCTCCGCCCGCTCGAAGCGGACACCATCCAGCGCTGGGGGCTCGTGCAGCGATGAGCGCGGCGGCCACCACTTTCATGGCCGGAAGGATGGGCCTCGACCGGAAGCGGATGCGCGGCATCGGCCTGGGAGCGATCCCCTTCCTCGTCCTGCTGGGCGCGTGGGAGCTGAACACCTTCATGGGATGGCTCAAGCCGGTCTACATCCCCCCGCTGCGCGCCGTGGTTGACGCGGTGTTCACCCTCCAGGAGGGATGCTCGGCCTTGGGCATCCTCGGGATGCACGAAAGCTGCCTCTTCACGAACCACATCCTCTCCAGCCTGGGCCGGGTGGGGCTGGGCCTCGTCGTGGGCGTGCCCCTGGGGATCGGGCTGGGCGTCCTCGCCGGCATGAGCCGGCGCCTCAGCAACGCGATGGAGCCGGTGGGAGTCTTCGCGAACGCGATCTCCGGGATCGCCTGGGTGCCGCTCGCCATCGTCTGGTTCGGGGTGGGGTGGTTCACCACCCTGTTCATCCTGCTGAACACCGTCTTCTGGCTCGTCTTCTTCAACACCCTCCTGGGGGTGAGGTCGGTCCCCCGCACCTACGAGCACAGCGTCCTCACCCTGGGCGGGAACCGCTGGCACATCATCTCCCAGGTCTACATCCCGGGCGCCCTGCCCAGCATCGTGACGGGGGTGCGGATGGGCATCGGCTTCGGCTGGCGGGCCCTCATCGCGGCCGAGATGATCGGGGGCAACACGGGGCTCGGCTTCATGATCTTCGTCTCGGCGAACGAGTACAAGGTCGAGGAGGTCTTCCTCGGCGTGCTCCTCATCGGGATCATCTGGATGGTCACCGACCGGATCATCCTCGTGCCCCTCGAGAAGTGGACCATCGAGCGCTGGGGGCTGGTCTGGAGGCCCTCGTGAGCGGCGGAGAGATGCAAGCCGATGAACGGTGATTTGAGGGCGTGGGCGAAGCACCCCACCATCCGCTTCTTGGCGGTGACCCTTGCGGTCATCTTCCTCTACGTGGGCTACGGCTACGCCACCGCCCCCTCGCGCATCACCTCACGCCTGAGCGAGCGGCTCGCCCGGAGCCCGGGGCCGGTGAACATCCTGGTCACCACCAAGTTCCCCCCCGAGGAGTTCCATATCCGCATCTACCAGCAGCTGGGGAACATGCGGGGGGTGGAAAAAAACACTGCCAGGCTCTACGCCATGAGCCCCGCCAGCGTCCAATTCCTGGCCCGCCACTATTGGATCCAGCGGCTGGACCTGGCCCCCGGCGACCAGCCCTAAGGGCTCCCCCCGCCCTCCGGGCGGGCACGCGGACGCCCGGCCGCACCCCCTCCCACCTGCCGGCCGGTTCCACGGCTCCTGAGGGGGCCATTTTGCTCCGGGAGGCGGCGCGACAAGCCCCTCTCCATCCGCTAGGATTGGCTCGCCCTCCCCGTGTGACCCCCCTTTTCCGGAGGAACGCGCATGAACCGCTTTCAGGGCCGCACCGTGATCGTGACCGGGGCCGGCGGCGGCATCGGCCGGGCGGCCTGCCTCCGCCTGGCCGCCGAGGGCGCCCGCGCCGTCTGCATGGACGTCGCCCCCAGCCGGGAGGAGACGGCCAGCCTGGCCACCGAGCGGGGCGCGGGGGTAGGCGGGCGGGGCGCGGCGGCCCCCATCGACGTGCTCGACGCCGAGGGGGTGAGGCGCGCCATGCGGGAGGCCATCGCGGCCTTCGGGCCCATCGACGGCTTGGTGAACTGCGTGGGCGGGGGCCTCCCCCTCTCCGCCCTGGAGATCGACGAGGCCGCCTTCGAGCGGATGTTCGACCTGAACGTGAAGAGCGTCTACCGCTGCTGCTGGGCCCTCCTCCCCCACATGCGGGATCGCCGCTCGGGGCGGATCGTGAACTTCTCCTCGGTGGCCGGCCGGTCGGCGAGCGTCCTCCAGGGGCCGCACTACAGCAGCTCCAAGGCGGCCGTCATCGGGCTCACGCGCCACCTGGCGCGGGAATTCGGCCCCTGCAACATCAACGTGAACGCGGTGGCGCCCGGCGTCATCCTCACGCCGCGCATCGCGGCCCAGATGACCCCCGAGCAGCGGGAGCGCGCCGAGGCCGCCACGCCGCTGCGGCGTCTCGGGGCGCCCGAGGACGTGGCGGGGGTGGTCGCCTTCTTGCTCTCGGACGACGCGCGGCACGTGACCGGGGTGACGGTCGACGTGAACGGGGGGTTCTTCCTGGGGTAGAGGACGGAGGCGCGGAGGGGAGGGCGGGGAGCCCTCCCCTCCGGCCAGGCCAGGTCACGTCTTGGATGCTTGAGCAGGCATCCCTATCTTCTTGGGAACGCCCCTGCCCTTGAAATGGATGAGGAAGCCGGCGGCCATCATGACGGCGCCGATGCCGTTCAGCCAGAACGAGTGGGTGTAGAGGAACACCCCCCCGATCATGAAATTGACGCGCTCCGGCCAGCTCAAGTTCCCATTGATGTAGCCTTCCAGCCCCGCCGAGAGGCAGTAGATGCCCATGAAGCCCGTGATCCAGACCAGGGCCACCTCGGCCCAGTGGGAGCCCGGGTCCATGAGGAGGGGCGAGTAGGCCATGAGGAAGGGCACGGCGTAGAGGGGGTAGGCCATGCGGATGCAGGCGAAGCCCGTCCGCATGGGGTCCGAGCCCGCGATTCCCGCCGCGACGAACGCCCCCAGCGCGAAGGGGGGGTTCAGGGCGGCGTACTGGGTCTGCCAGAGGACGATCAGGTGGGCGTTCAGCTCGGGCACCCCCAGCTTGACCAGGGCCGGGACCGCCAGGATGGAGAGGAAGATGTAGGCGGCCGTGATGGTCATCCCCATCCCCAGGATGTAGCTCGCGAGGGCGGACATGAGGATGACCATGGGCAGCTCGGTGCCGTGCCACCCGAACCAGTCCACGAGGAGGGTGGAGTAGCCCAGGACCACCGAGGAGAACTTCAGCGCCAGCCCGGGCAGCGACACCCCCGCCAGGACGACGCCCATGACGCCCGCCGTGACGCCGATGGTGAGCGAGTTGAGGGCGCCCTGCTCCAGGCCGGCCATCAGCTTGGGCGAGGAGAACATGAACAAGGCGGCCAACGACCAGAACAGCACATGGCCCAAGGGCAGGCCGACCGCCATAAGGACGATGAACAGCGCGGCCGCGACCCAGAGCATCCAGTTCTCCCGGAGGATGTCCTGGCGTTTCCCGAGCCCCTCGGCGAGAACCTTCTGCCTGGCCGCCTCGCCCTCTTCCGCGCTCTTTCCCGAACGGATCATGGACAACTTCGCCCGCTCGGAGCGGACCGCCAGCCGGTCATGGTCCGCCCCCCAGTGGGGGAGGCTCAGCCAGCGGGCGACCAGCGGTGGCAGGGCGATGATGCGCGTGTCCCTCCGGAAGAAGCTCAGGAAGATCGACATGCAGATGGCCCAGAGGGCGGCGTCGAAGGGGGAGCGCCCGATGACCAGCCGGAAGACCAGGACGGGAACGGGCAGGAGCAGGTAACCTTCCCTCTTGAGCAACGCCCACAGATCGGGGATGTCCTTCTCCGCCATGCCCATTATGCCGAGCTTTCCCGACTGGTTGTGGACCGAGTTGTACACCGCGTAGTAGTACATGAGGGCCGGGACGAACGAGACCAGGGCGATGTAGTTGTAGGAGGTCTCCGTGAAGGCCGCGACCAAGAAAGCCGTCGAGCCCATGACCGGGGGCATGAGCTGGCCGCCGAGGGAGGCCACGGCCTCGACCGCCCCGGCGTAGTGGGGCTGGAAGCCGATCCGCTTCATCAGGGGGATGGTGAAGGTGCCCGTGATCACGATGTTGGCCGCCCCGCTCCCGACCACCGTTCCCACGAGGCCGCTCGACACCACGGCCGCCTTCGCGGGCCCGCCGCGGAGCCGCCCCACCAGGGCGAAGGCGAGGTTCACGAACACGTCCCCCACCTTGGTCATCTCCAGGAAGACCCCGAAGAGGATGAACAGGAGGACGTAGCTCGCATAGACGTTCGCGATGACGCCGAAGACGCCGTCGTTGCTGTAGGTGAAGTTCACGACCTCGTTGTAGGAGAAGCCCTTGTGCATGATCCGCTCGGGGAAGTAGCTCCCGAAGAGATCATACGCGAAGAACATGAGCCCCAGGATGGGGAGCACCCACCCCAGCATCCGGCGGCACATCTCGATCGAGACGACGATCGCGAGGGTGCCCATGACTACGTCGGGCCACTGGACGCTGCCCGCCCGGTCGCCCCGGTCCCCGAAGTTGACGATGTACTCGACCGTGAAGACGATCATGATGAGGCAGAGCGCGAGGTCGACGTTGGAGGGCCGGTTCCGGGGAGACGACTGCCGCGCGGGATAATAGACGAAGGTCAGGATGCCGGTGAAGAAGATGTAGAGCGGAAGGTAGTAGTGGAAGGCGTAATACTTGGCGACCGGGAAGTGCACGGAATCCCACAGGAACGACATCGACTTGATCGCGGACTCGGGAAGGACGTAGCTCAGGGCGCTCCCCAGCGGCCCGGCGAAGCCGAGCAGGAAGTCCACCGGGGCGTCGTTCGCGGCGCCGTACAGGAAATAGGAGCCGAACATCAGAGCGGCGACATAGATGGTCGCCTTCGGGAACAGGCACAGGACCGTCCCGACCAGGAAGCCGCCCCCCCCCACCGCCCAGCCCAGCGCCGGGAACGTCACCTCCTGCCAGTCCCACGCGTCCTCGACCGGCAGGAAGAGATTAAATGTCCTCCCGGCGATGGCCGTCACGTACACCAGGAGGAGGAAGGCCGCCGCGCCCCACACCGGCAGGCTCTCCCGGTGAAAGCCCGGGGTCACGTCACGCCGGGCGATACTTTCGGGCGAGAAAATGACGAGCATCCATTTCCATAGCCACCCACTTAAAGCACGCACTGGAACCCTCTCCTGCTGGCGTGGGGGGGCGCCCCTGCCCGGGGGCGTCCGCCAAGAAAGGGCGCTCCGGAGCCCGGCGAACCGGGCCCCGGAGCGCCTAAGCATGGCATCGGGCCTAGCGTCCGGCCCTTGGCACTGAATTCGGGTCAATTCACGTTGAAGTTCTGCTCCTTCCAATACCGCGCGGCGCCGGGATGGAGCTTGAGGCCGAACGACTTCATCTGGCCGAGGAACGCGTCGCTCTTGGCGTTCTCGAAGGCCTCCCGGAGGGGCTTGTACACGTTCAAGACAAAAGCGTTGTTCTTGGGGTTGTAGAAATGCCGCACCACCTCGTACACGACGTCCGCGGACACCTTGTCGTGGGCCGTCAAGAACACCCCGTAGGTCACCGTGCTGATCTTCTTCCCCTGCATCCCGTTGTAGACGCTGACGTCCGGCGTGGTCTTGTAGTACCCCTTGCTGATCGAGGCGAACTTGTCGATGACCTTGTCCGGCACGTCCAACAGCCGGATGGGGCGGCTTTGGGCGGCCTGGAGGACCGAGGGGCCGGGGATCGGGTTCGGGATGCCGAAGGCGTCCAGCTTGCCGTCGATCATGTAGTTGGCCGCGTCATCCCACTTCAGGTAGTCCTTCCGGACGGAGTCGTAGATCCCCAGGGTCTTCAGGATGACCTCGGTCATGTAGACGGTGTTGCTTCCCTTGGGGCCCATGCTCAGGCGCTTGCCCTTAAGATCCATGTAGGTCTTGATGGGGCTGTCCGCCAGGACAGCCATCTGGAACCACGAGCTGGTCATGGGGCCGACGCCGCGCAGGTTCGTGGCCGCCTTGTCCTTGGCGAAGGGGGCCATCTGCCGCTGGATCGAGTCCACGAAGACGCCGTTGGTCAGCGCG
>Ga0156328_1057_pt1 | contig 15953 bp, 10 predicted proteins | sample RifCSPlowO2_12_FD_107976 | JGI IMG/M metagenome (GOLD analysis project Ga0156328, IMG submission 107976) | Candidatus Tectomicrobia bacterium RIFCSPLOWO2_12_FULL_69_37 | reverse complement strand
CTGGGGCACCCCCACCCCCGCCACCACCCGGGTGGTGCAGATGGAGCCCGGCCCGATGCCCACCTTGATGATGTCGGCCCCGGCCTTGATCAGATCCACCGTCCCCTCGGCGGTGGCTACGTTGCCGGCCATGAGGAGAACCCCGGGGCGCAGCGACTTGACCGCCTCGACCGCCTTGAGCACCCGCTCGGAGTGGCCGTGGGCGCTGTCGATGACGATGAGGTCCACCCCCGCCTCCGCCAGGGCCTGCGCCCGCTCGCGCATGTCGCCGCCCACGCCCAGCGCCGCCGCCACCCGCAGCCTGCCCCGCTTGTCCTTGGCGGAGCGCGGGTAGCGCCGCACCTTCTCGACGTCCTTCAGGGTGATGAGGCCCTTGAGGTAGAAATTCTCGTCCACCACCAGGAGCTTCTCGATCCGGTGCTGGTGGAGGATGCCCTTGCTCTCCTCCAGGGTGGTCCCCACGGGCACCGTGATGAGGCCCGTCTTCGTCATCAGCTCGGAGACGGGGCGGTCCAGGTCCGACTCGAAGCGCACGTCCCGGTTGGTCAGGATGCCGACCAGCCGGCCATTCTCGGTGATGGGAACCCCCGAGATCCGGTAGGCCGTCATCAGGTCGAGCGCCTCCTTGATCCGCTGGGCGGGCCGCATGGTGATGGGCTGGTTGATCATCCCGCTCTCGGAGCGCTTGACCTTGTCCACCTCGGCCGCCTGCCGCTCGACGGGCATGTTGCGGTGGATGACCCCGAGCCCCCCCTGCTGGGCCAGGGCGATGGCGAGGGCCGACTCGGTCACCGTGTCCATCGCGGCGCTGAAGAGGGGGATGCGCATCTCCAGCTCCTCGGCGAGCGCGACCGTGAGGTCCACGTCCTTCGGGAGCACGCTCGAGCGCGCGGGCAGGAGCATCACGTCGTCGAAGGTCAGGGCGTCGTCGAGAGGATGAGCGTTGAGCGCCATCGTGCGGGGCTACTCCGTGTCGAGGGTGGCAGGTTCAATCAACGGGCGGGCGTCAGCTTGCCGGGAGGAAGCGGCCGGGGAGAGCGCACGCACGGGCGCGCTCCAATCGCTCCCCGCCCCGGATGGGCGCAACTCCTTGACAAACAATCCGTTATCGGAAAGGAGAAATCCCACGCTCCCTCCTCCCCAGGCACCCGCATTCTCGTCCCCCGGCCCCCCGGTGTCAAGCCGGGCCCCGCCGGAGCGGCCCTCAGGAGCGCAGGAAGCGCCGCCGCACCGGCCCCGCCCCCAGCACCAGCATGAGGGGCCGCCCGTGCGGGCAGGTCCAGTTGCCGGGAGTGCGGTCCACCTCGGCCGCCAGGGCCGCCACCTCCTCGGGGTGGAGCGCCTGGGCCGCCTTCACCGCCCCCCGGCAGCTCATCCGCGCGATGATCCCGTCGATGAGGTCGGGGAAGCTCATGGGCTCCTCCCACTCGGCCAAGCCCTCCACCACCCGGCGCACCGCTCCCACCGGGTCGCGGTCGGCGAGGAGGGCGGGCACCGAGCGGATGAGATACTCCCCCGGCCCGGCGGGCTCCAGATCAAAGCCCGAGCGATCGAGCGCCCCCCGGTGCGACTCGATCCGGATGGCCTCCTCGGGCCTGAGGCATATGGAAGCCGGGACCAGGCAGGCCTGGGTCTCCACCTTCCCCTCCCGGAACTGGTCGCGGAAGCGGTTGTAGAGCACCCGCTCGTGGGCGGCGTGCTGGTCCACGAGCACCAGCCCCTGGGGCGAGGCGAAGAGGAGGAAGCACTCCTCCCACTGCCCCAGGTAGCGGCATTCCCCGAGGCGCACGGGCCGCGCGGGGTGAGGCGGCTGGAGCACCCGTTCGAGCGGCCCCGGCAGCGCCGAGGCGGGGAAGACGGGCAGGTTCCTCTCCGCCACCTCGGGCGGAAGCCCGGGGGCGGGAAAAGCGGGGGAAGCCTGGAATTCGGGCGCCGCCTCGTAGACGAGGGGCGCCGCCTCCTCCTCGGCGGATGCGCCCTCCGCCGCCCGGGGCGGGATGTAGCCCCCCCCTCCAAGCAGGGAGGGAGGGCCCGGGCGCGCCCAAGGCCGGGTCTCGCCCAGCCGCCCCGCCGGGATGGGGGCGGGGGGCCGGTGGTAGGCCAGCCGGGGGCGGGGGGCGGGGGCGCCCAGCGCCGCCGTCAGGGTTTCGCGCACCAAGGCGTAGACGGCCGAGGCCTGGCGGAAGCGCACCTCCTCCTTGGAGGGGTGCACGTTCACGTCCACCTCCTCCGGGGGGAGGTCCAGGAAGAGCACGAAGAGGGGATGCCGCCCCCCGGGCAGGAAGCTCCGGTAGGCCTCGTAGGTGGCCCGCACCAGCACGGGCTCGCGCACCGGGCGGCCGTTCACGAAGAGGTACTGCCCGCCCCGGGCCGAGCGCGTGAGGCTGGGAGCGCAGGCCCACCCGCTCAGGCTCGCGCCCCCGCCCTCGGCGTTCACCTCCAGGAGATGAGGGGTGGAGTCCTTGCCGAGGAGAGCGGCCGCGCGCCCGATCTTCTCCTCACCCGCCCGGAGGTCCAGGAGCGCCTTCCCCCCGTGGCGCAGGGTGAAGGCCGCCTCCGGATGGGCCATCGCGGCCCGGCTCACCACCTCGACGCAGCGGGCCAGCTCGGTCTCGGGCCTCCGGAGGAACTTCCGCCGCGCGGGCACGTTGAAGAAGAGCGAGCGGGCATCGAGCTGGGTGCCCTCCGGGGCGCCCATCTCGGTCACCCGCTTGACCTGGCCCCCCTCGACGACGACCTCGGTGCCCAGGGCCTCGCCCGGCGGGCGCGTGGTGAGAGTCACCCGGCTCACCGCCGCGATGCTGGGCAGAGCCTCCCCCCGGAAGCCCAGGGTGGCCACCCGGTGGAGGTCCGCCGCCGAGGCGATCTTGCTCGTCGCGTGGCGCTCGAAGGCGAGGAGGGCGTCGTCCGGGCCCATGCCCTCCCCGTCGTCCCGCACCCGGATCGACTGTGCCCCGCCCCCCTCCAGGTCCACCTGGATGCGGCGGGCCCCGGCGTCGAGGCTGTTCTCCACCAGCTCCTTGAGGGCCGAGGCGGGCCGCTGGACCACCTCCCCCGCCGCGATCTGGGTGGCGAGGGCCTCGGGGAGGACGCGGATGCGGCTGGCCTTGGGCATGGGTGGCTCCCCGGGAAAAAAATCAGGATATCCATGCTCCTCCATCCCAGCGGGACTGTCAAGGCGGGACCACAAGATTTAGTGGTGAGATGTCGAAAGACACCTATATCATGCGGAAAATGCCAGGTGCAGCGGGTGAAATCCGCCGGGCCGGATGCGCATCCCCGGTGTAACTTGCTGAATGATTTGGCGGATTTTTCGATTTAATTTGGCCAGAAATCCCCATAAAACTCCAGAAAAAAGCGAAAAAAGGTAGTAAGCCGACGGAAAACTCCCGTGAAAATGCGAGAAAAAGCGTGAAATGCCGTAAGACCGGGGAGGGGGAGAAACTTCATAGCCCAAATTCTGCTACGGTGGCTGGGAAGTCCGGGGTGGGGCCTATGAGCCGGATGGGCGAGAGGTACGGGAGCGAGTGGCACTTGGCGGAGTACCTGCGTCACCGCCGCGGGGAATTGAATGCCGCCGTCGCCCAGGCAACCGGGGGGCGGCTCCTTGAGTGGCTTGATGCCCCCGTGGACCGCCGGACGGGAAAGCCCGCCAAGGAGTGGCGGGGTATCGACTTCCTCCCCCCTGATGCCGTCCTTGAGGCCGCGTGGTCGGCCTTCTGGCCCACCGAACGGGGCGTCCACAGCTGGGACGCCGTGGGCAGACTGGACGACGCGTTCTGCCGGAAGTGCGGACGGCCCTTCACGGCCTCTGCTGCGGTGAGCTACACGGGATTGCTCCAGGACGGCACCGAGGTCCTGAACCGGTTCATGCAGCGCCCCGATGAGCAGGAGGCCCTTCGGATGCGACTCCGGGAGTTGGCCGGATCCAGAGTCCGCTACGGCTACCGCAGGCTCCACATCCTGCTCTGCCGGGAGGGCTGGCGGGTGAACCATAAGCGGGTCCACCGGCTCTACGGCCAGGAAGGCCTGAGCCTCAGGACCAAACGTCCCCGGCGGCATAAGAACGCCAAGCCCCGGGTGGGGCGGGTCGAGACCCAGGGGGCGAACGAGTGCTGGAGCATGGACTTCATGTCGGATCAGCTCTTCGACGGCCGCCGGATCCGGGTCCTGACGATAGTGGACTGTCACACGCGTGAGAGCCTGGCCATCGAGGCCCGGTTCAGCTTCAAGGGAGAACACGTGGCCGAGGTCCTGGGCCGGCTGGTGGCCCGGCGCGGGGCGCCCCGGACGATTCGCTGTGATAACGGGCCTGAGTTCTGCAGCCGGGCCCTGGATCAGTGGGCCCACTGGAGCCGGGTCGAGCTGGACTTCTCCCGGCCCGGGAAGCCCACGGACAACGCGTTTATCGAGGCGTTCAACAGCCGCTTCCGCCAGGAGTGCCTGGACGCCACGTGGTTCCTCTCCCTGGCGGACGCCCGGGAGAAGGTCGAGGCCTGGCGAAGGGATTATAATGGGCAGCACCCGCACAGCGCCTTAGGGAACCAGAGTCCCGAGGCGTTCGCCGATTCGGCCCGGGCCCCAGGGGCCCGGGTGGCCGGAAAAGTCGCATAGGCCCTGGATCAGGTTCGGGGGCAAGACCAGGGGCACGTCAATACCAACCAGGCTGGAGAAGCCCCTGCAACTTATGCTCGCACAAGTCGAAAAACACGGACGGGCTCCGTCACATTCTTGAAGTGTCGTTCGCCGAGTGGCTCCAGCTGAAACCCTTCGCCCAACCGGACAGCGGTATCAGGCCCGAGAAGCACTTCCCCTCCAGTGGCTTGGGCGCACAGTCTGGCGGCGATGTTCGTCACGAGGCCGGTCGCCGTGAATGTCCACCTTTCGCCCGAAGCCCCACGGATTTTAGTGGAACCAACAAGGCACAGTCCCGAATTGATGCCGATGTTCACCCGTATGAGAGGATAGGCTGACGTGCCTTCGGAGTTCATCTCATTCGCCGATTGCTGGATGTCGAGCGCAGCCCGAACGGTCTCCAGCGGGTGAACAGAGGGGGAGTTCGTACGAAACAGGGCCATCAGGCCGTCCCCGGCCGTCTCGGTGACGTCTCCACCGTGACGGTGGATGTGATCGAGGAAGCGGGCGAAGTAGCGCTCGACGAGGTCGTTCAACTGCCCGCGCGGCATCGCCGCGCTGAGGGAGGTGTACCCGGCGATGTCGAGGAACATGACGGTTACGTCCTGCTCCGTCTTTTCGAGAGTGGCGGATGGCTCGCGCTCCAGCAGTTGAGCCACGGCCGAAGGGACGAATTTGTTCAGGATATCCCGCATCCGCTCCAGCCGGCGCAGGTTCGAATGAGCGAGCTGGTAGCCTTGGAAGACGAAGCTGACGTACACCGCCCCGATTGCGAGCAGCCCGCCCACCAGCAATATCAAGAAGGTCTGGCGGTAGGCCTGCTGATGAATTTTATCGAACTCAGTCACCCGGATGGCCGCCACCGCGACCAGTTTCTCCATGTCTCTGGGCCAGGGATTGGCGGATTCTGTTCTCCCTTGCATGGATTCCATCTCCCCGGGCATGGGAGCCCGAGGGCCCCCGGCGCCCTTCAGCCGGCGCCCGAAAGTGACGATGGACCCTTCCCGTAAAGTGGGGAGGATTTCTCTCTCGCCACCCAAAGAGGTGAGATTTGAAAGAGAAGGCGAACGCTGCCCGGTCTGTTTTGGGTCGCTGTGCGCGAGAATCGTGCCCGACTCGTCCAGGATTGCCAGGTATTGAACATCCTCTTTCCTGGCCAGTTCCCTGAGAAGGACCTCGAAACCTTCCCGGTTCCAGCGCATGTGCATCTCGGCGTGCACAGAGGCTTCCAACGCACTCACGAGGGCGTCGCCGCGCTGGGCCACCATATTTTCGACAAATTCAGTCTGCCGCTTCATGGAGCTGTAGAAAAGGAGCGTGAGCAGAACCAAGAGGACGCCCGCTGCGATTGCAACGCCCCAAAAGGGGGCGTAGAGCCGGTCCTTGGACAATCCGGCTCCCTGCCTCATCCTGCCGAACGATCCTTTCGCGGCGCCCACCCATGCGGGGAACATGGCTAGCTTGACGGCGTGAGCCGGAGGCTCTCCGCCCGCAGGAAGAAGCTTCCCTCGGTGACAACGGTTTCTCCTGGCGCGAGCCCCTTAAGGACGGTGTAGGAATCGCCCACTAACTGGCCGAGCTGGACCACCCGCTGGATGAACTTGCCTTCCTCGCCCTTGACCGCAAGAAAGACCATCTGGTGGTCCCCAACCGCTTGGACAGCCGCCTGGGGGACGACCGTCACCCTTTCTTCACCGGGCGTGGAAAAAGACACGGTCATGTACATCCCGAGGCGGAGGCGGCCATCCGTATTGGGCACCTCCAGCCGGACCTTCGCCGTCCGCGTCTGGGGGTCCACCCGCGGGTCGATGTAGCTGACCCGGCCGCGGATGAAAAGGCCGGGGTACGCCGGGGAGGTCACGGTGGCCTCCGAGCCGACATTCACGGCCTCGAAATCCTGCTCATAGATGTCGGCCACCACCCAGACGTCCGAAAGGTCGGTCACGGTGAACATCTCCATGCCCATGCCCACCACTTGGCCGAGGTTCGCCGTGCGGTTGATGACCACCCCGTCGATGGGGGCCGGGACGGTCACCTGAGAGACGATCTGGCTGGGGCTCTTGAGATTGCCGACATGGGCGCGGCTCAGCCCCAGGATGAAGAGGCGCTGCCGCGCGGCCTCGATCTCCGTGACCCGGCTTTCCCGGAGGGCCGTGATCTCTTCCAGCTCCTGGCGGCTGGCCGCCCCAATCCCGGCGAGCTGCTTCACCCGCAGGAGCTTCTGGTTGTCAGCCTCGAGCATGGCGAGCAGGGACAGGTACTTCGCCTGGGCCTCCGCCAGATCGTTGCTGAAGAGGGTCGCCAGGGTCTCGCCTCTCTTTACCGCTCTCCCCAGCTCCACGGCGACCTTGATCACGATCCCCCCTGCGATGGGGACGACCTTGACGTCCTTGTAATTGTTGGGGGTCACGATTCCCGGCACCCGGACGGCCCTCATGGAATCAACAGTGCGCACTTGAGCCGTCTTGATGCCGGCCCGCGAAATTGCCTCGGCGGGCAGCGCCACCTCGATTTCGGCAGGCGCTTGCGGGGCTGCTGGCGAGGGCGCGGACGCCGTGGGAACCGCAGAGGGTGCCGGCGCCCGCATCGAACGGGAAGTCGCGCCATTCATCACCCCGCTGTAAAGCACGGCCGTGGCCGCAAACGCCCCAAGCGTGATCAGACCCAATCCTCGTAAAACTCTCCCCAACCCGCCACCCCGCCGCTGCGGCAGGGGGAGGTCGCCTATCCGTCCCAGATTCTCAGCCATTTCTTTCCTCCATATCAGCGGCCCGTTACTGCATGGGCCCGTTCGATCTCGACGGCGGCCTCGTACACTTGCTTCATCGCCTCCGTGTAGCCCATCTCGATATCGATGTACCGTCTTTGCTCGGCGATGGCATCGAGCAGCGCCGTCCGTCCCAGTTCATAAGTCTTCCAGACGACGTCCAGGTTCCGGCGGGCAATCTCCCGGACGCCCTTCTCGTAGATCTCCAGGGACTGCTTTGCGGCGGTGTACTGGGCGATTGCAGCGGCGATTTCCTGGCGGGCCGTGAGCCGCGTGAACTCCAGCCGCCGGTCGGCCGACCGCGCCTCGGCCACCGCCGCCGCGATGTTGCCCTGGTTCTGGTTCCGGAACGGGAGCATGATCGTGAGGCCGACTCCCAGCATGTCGAACGTGTCCTCGATGGATCGCATGGCGCCGGTTTCGCTCAGCCCCATGACGTTCATGAAGCCGGATCTCGTCCGCTGATAGCCCACGCTGACGCTCGCGTCCCAGCGTCCCTCGGCTTTTTCCTTTTCGATCTTGGCCCGGGCCAGTTCCGTCTCCGTCCGGGCGGAGGCCACGTCCGGCCTCTCCTCGATGGACGGCTTCAGGGCTTCCTTCCATCCGGGAGCGAGCGCATCAGGCAAGGAACCCCGGAGAGAGAGGCGGGCTTCGGGCGCCATGCCGGCCAAGGTTTTCAGCTGAAGGGTGGAGATCTCGACGCGGCTCTGGAGGATGCGGCGGCTCGCGTCCAGCCGGTTGACCTCGACCAGAAGAAGATTCTCCTCGAGTGGAGGCACGGCCCCCTTTTGAGCCCTTTCGCCGACGATCTCTCTCGCTCGCCGGTTCGCCTGCAAAAGTTCATCCGTGAAGCTGAGGTTACGTTGCGCGGCGAGCACTTCGCCGGCCTTCATCCGGACCTCGGCCCTCATCTTCCGCTCTTTGTCGCTGAGCTGCTTGCGCTTCAGTTCGGCCTCCCGGTCGGCGACTCCGATTCGTCCTTCCAGGCGGCCGTTCAGGTCCAGGGGGACCGTCACCCCGACCATGAGGTTGTTGTCCGTGCTGTAGGGGCTCCGCTGGCCGTTAAGCTCGAGCATGGGGTTCGGGCGCAGCCCCGCCTGCTGGAGCCTCCCCAGGGTGGCATCCACCTCGGCGCGCATCGCCTGGAGGTCCTGGTTCTGCCCGAGAGCGTGTGTCACCAGCTCATCCACAGTGAACTCCGACTTGCCTCCAAGGGGCTGCGCGCCTGTTCCTCCGGGGCCGAGGACGGCCCATCCGAGGAGTGTCACGGCAAGGAGAAATCCCCGTCTCCGCATCGCGCCGCCCGCCTACCGGACCGGGACGGAGAAGCGGGCGGAGCCCTTCCCCGCCGGTCCATCCCATGTAACAGTCACTTGCCGGGCGCCGGAGTCCGGGAAGCTGATCGTCCCGAGGTACCGTCCCGGCTCCTTGTCGGGGGTGAGGGAAGCTCCGGCGATCATCGGGGCCATCCCCGGCATCACCATGTTGGCGCTGAGGGAGACTTTCCCCGCGTCGATCGGCTGCTGGGTGGATACCGACTTGAATTCAACAACGAAGGAATTCTTGCCCGGCTTCCACTGGCCTGAGTCGCTGAGGAGCGCGATCACGACATCTTTCGACTTATGGGTTTGGATGGCCTTGGGCTCCGCTCCCCAGACGCCCCCTTGGAAAGCGCCCAAGAAGAACAGAAACGCCCATGCGATGGTTCCTTCCCTCAGCAGCTTCCTCGACATGTCTCCTCCCTTCGTCCAGTGTTTGGCGGCCGGCTGATCGGCTCCAGAAAGCGGCGCGCTACTCACTCCTTGGACTTGCTTCCTGCTGCCGAAGTTCATGGAGCCTGAGCCAGTAAAAAATGACAGGGGTTACAATAAGCACAAGGGCCAGGGAGCTGATCATGCCCCCCAAAACGGGCGTAGCGATAGGTTTCATCACTTCAGCTCCGGTTGAAGTGCTCCACATGATGGGGAGGAGGCCCGCCACAATGGTGGAGACGGTCATGACCTTCGGCCTCAGCCGGAGCAAGGCTCCCTCGATCACCGCCTCCAGCAGCGTCTCTTGCGTGAGGCGCCCGCCCGTTTCCTCGCGCTTCCGGACCACCGCCTCCTCCAGGTAGATCACCATCACGACCGCTGTCTGTACTGCTGTCCCGAAGAGGGCGATGAACCCCACCCAGACGGCGACGGAGAAGTTGTAGCCCAGGAAGTAGAGAAGGTAGATTCCTCCCGCGAGCGCGAACGGAACTGCGAGAAGCACATGGGCAGCCTCGAGGAACGAGCGGTACGTCAGGTAGAGGAGCACATAGATCACCAGCAGGACGATGGGCAGCACGATCTGGATGCGCTTCGTGGCCCTGATCTCGTTCTCGTACTGGCCGCTCCACTGGATATAGTATCCCTGCGGCAGCTTGACCGTCTGCGCGATGATCTGCCGGGCCTCATCCACGAAGCTCCCGACATCCCTCCCCCGGACGTTGAGCAGCACCGAGACCACGAGCAGGCTGTTCTCGCTGGAGATCATGGCGGGGCCCCCGACGCTGCGGATCTCGGCGAGCTGGGCGAGAGGCACCTGGGCGCCGTTCGGCGCGGTGACGAGCACGCTGCCGAGCGCCTGGGGCGTCGCCCGGAACTGGGGGGCATAGCGGACGCGCACGGGGAAGCGTTGCCTGCCCTCGATGGTCAGGGAGAGGTTGTTCTCCCCGATCGCGGTTTCGACGACGTCCTGGATGGCGCCGACCGTGATCCCGTAGCGGGCCGCCGCCTCGCGGTTCACACGCACGTCGAGGTACGGAGCCCCGGTGACCTGCTCGGGGTACACGTCGGCCGCTCCTGGAATTTTCCTGAGGACCTCGGCCACCGCCCGCGCCCTTTCCTCGATCGTCTTCAGGTCGCTCCCGAAGACCTTCACGCCCACCTCGGACCGGATCCCCGTCGACAGCATGTTGATCCGGTTGATGATGGGCTGGGTCCAGATGTTCGAGACGCCGGGAAGCGTGGTGGCCGCGTCCAGCTCGCCGATGATCTTCTCCCGCGTCATCCCCGGGCGCCATTGGGATTCCGGCTTGAGGTTCACGATGGTCTCGGTCATGTTGACCGGGGAGGGATCGGTCGAGGTGTCCGCCCGGGAGATCTTGGCCACCACCGAGGCGACCTCCGGGAACTTCCGGATGGCCTCGTTCTGCTTCTTGCCGATCTCGATGGCCTGCGGCAGCGAGATGGCGGGATCGGTGACCGGCATGAACAGAAGGTCGCCCTCGTTGAGCGGCGGCATGAATTCCTTGCCGATCTGGGGCATCAGCGCCGCGGCTCCCGCCACCACCAGCAGCGCCGCTCCGACGGTGCTCAACCGGTGCCGGAGGGCCAGGAGGAGGAACGGGCGGTAGAGCCAGACCAGAAACCGCATGAGGAAGTTGCTCTCCTCCGCCCGGATTTTTCCGCCGATCATGAAGCTGCACAGCACCGGCACGAGCGTGACGGAGAGAAACGCCGCCCCGACCATCGCGAAGGTCTTGGTATAGGCCAGCGGGTGGAACATCTTGCCCTCCTGGCCCGTGAGGGCGAACACCGGGACAAAAGCGAGGATGATGATCCACATCGCGAAGAAGATCGGGCGCCCGACGAGCCGCGTGGAATCAAGGACCGTCTCCAGGACGCGGCGGCGATCCCGGGGGTCGATGCCCCGTTTTTCCATGAACCGGAAGGCGTTCTCCATTACGACGATGCCGGCGTCCACGAGGACGCCGATCGCGATGGCGATGCCCGCCAGGGACATGATGTTGGAGCTGATCCCGAAGTAGCGCATGAAGAGGAACGAGAACAGCACGGCGAGCGGGAGGGGGATCGTCACGATGAGGATGGAGCGGACGTTGAGCAAGAATATGATGTTGACCAGGGTGACGACGGCGGCTTCCTCGAGGAGCGCCTTTTTGAGCGTGTCGATTGACCGCTGGATCAAGGCCGAGCGGTCGTAGAAGGGGACGATCTTGATGCCGGGAGGGAGGCCCGCCTCGAGATCCTTGATCTTCTCCTTGACGCGCTCGATCACGTCGACCGTGCTCACCCCGTAGCGGGCCACGATGACGCCGCCCACCGCCTCCTCCGTGCCCTTGATGAGGGAACTGACCCGGAAGGCGTTCCCGATCTTCACCTCCGCCACCTGGCGGACGAAGATGGGGACTCCGTTCTCCGCGCCCACCACGATCTGCTCGATGTCCTTCACGCTCTCGATGAGGCCCAGGCCGCGGACCACGGCCCAGGTGCCCGCGCCCTCGACGACGTTCCCGCCCACGTTCCGGTTGCTCCGCATCACGGCGTCCACCACCATCGAGAGCGGGATGCGGAACGTCCGGAGCCGGTTCGGGTCGACGTCGATCTGGTATTGCTGGATCTCCCCGCCGATGCTGGCCACCTCGGCCACGCCGGGGACGGCGTTGAGCTGGTAGCGGATGAACCAGTCCTGCAGCGAGCGCAGATCGCGGAGGGAGCGCCCTTTCCCCTCGACCGTGTACCAGAAGATGTGCCCCACGCCCGTGGCGTCCGGCCCGAGGACGGGGACTACCCCCGGCGGGAGGTTCTTCGAGACCAGGTTGAGGCGCTCGAGGACCCTCGATCGCGCGAAGTAGAGGTCAACCGAGTCCTCGAAGATTATGTAAATCATCGAGAAGCCGAACGCCGAGGAGGAGCGCACCACGCGCACGCCGGGGAGCCCCTGGAGGCTCACCGTCAGGGGGTAGGTGACCTGGTCCTCGATTTCCTGGGGCGAGCGGCCCATCCAGTCGGAGAAGACGATGACCTGGTTGTCCGACAGGTCCGGGATGGCGTCGATCGGCGTCGTCAGGAGGGCCCAGTATCCCCACCCTCCGAGAAGGATGAAGAAGCCGATGACCATGAAGCGGTTCCGCAATGAGACTTCGATGAGCCAGTTGATCATGGGCGACCTTCGTCAGGGTTTATCGTTCGGTTCAAGGCCAATCCGCTTTTTGCCATGGACTTTTTCCTCCTCCGGCCTTCCTTCTCAGGCGCCCCCCGAACCGGGATTGATGTGGTTCAAGGGCCTTCTGCGCTCGGGGTTGCGGACCTCCCTGCCCCAGCAAAAGAGCGCGAACGCCGCCAGAAAGGAAAGAATCGCCACGCCGAGCCATACGAACTCCCAAAACATGATTCCACCCTCCTGGCGGCGGCAGCTCCCTGATCGACGATCTGGCGAGGAGCCTTCAGGGAAGCTGCCCCCTCCTGTCCGAAGGCGCCGCGCAGAATCGGCTCCATCGTGGTGCTTCTTCACCGCGCGGATAGGGCGTGCGTCCCTGGCGAGTCACCGTCCCTGAGGAATGCATCGAGGAGCCCCGCATGTTCCCCGGGCGGAGCTTCCTCCTCGCAGGGAGGACGCCCTGGCGCAAAGAGCCTTCGGCGCTTGCGTTACAAGAGAAAGACTAGGTGAAGAGGTGGGAGGACTTCGGAATGGGATCTGGGATTTGCGGCAGGGCCGTCAACAGCGTTTGGGGTGTCTGCTGAACATGGGTTTCAATGGAAGACCGGAATTGCACGGACTCGCTGGCGGACAAGAATGTCGCGCACAAACCGAGGGAGCACAGCTTCATGGACGTTTCATTCATGGCGTTGTGGTCATGACTCGATTTGTGCAGCGCGGGGTCATAAGTCAGGGACGAGTCAACGGCGCACATGGAGCGCCCACCCGCGCCTACGTGCGAGGCCAGGGCGACTGGGCTCCAGAGAATCCATGCGGTCAACATCAGTGCTGTAGTCACAACTCGCGCCTTCATACCAAACTCACTGTATGCCCTTCCAACGGTGGTGTCAAGTTCCTCACCTCAGGCTCCCGATGCAAACTCGGGTCCAATGAATTCATGTGAACTGGAATACGGGAAATGGAGTCAAGCCCGGCGAGTGGATTATCGTCTGTTTTCCAGCTTTTTTTGCAATCTGGACGGATTTTCGCCGGAGAGAAGGCCCCTTGGGGGAAAGCGCAGGCTGATGACCGAATGAGGCAGAAAGGCGCGTCAATGCATCAGAAGGGGCATTTTGCCCCCAAAGCGAGGCTTCCCTTGAACCCCGTGCCCGCGCTGGAATTGCCGATGTCCTCGCGCCTGTGGCACGCGAGGTGCCCCTTGACAATTATCCGTGCCTTGATTTAAATTTAGACGTGTCTAATTATTGCATGAGACACCTTTAATTCACCCGAACTCAGTCGCCGCGCCGGACTTCCGGAGAAATGACCTCGGCTGGAGAAGCCCATCCATGACGGACGAAGCCGCTCCCACGAACGCTGACGGCGAAGGGCAAGGCCCCCGCACGCCCGGACTCTCCCTCAACCGCCGGCGGCTGTTGCAGGGCCTACTGACGCTCGGCGCCGGGGGCGGCGCCCTGCTCGCCGGGGCGAAGCTCTCGGCGGGCCAGGCCTCCTCCCACGGGGGGGGCGCCGGGGCCCACGGCGTGCCGGGCAACGGCGCCCACACCACGGGCCACGGCGAGTACCTGGTCAAGGATCGCTTCACCGAGGCCGAGGTCCGCGCCCTGACCGCTCGGGTGAAGCCCCTGCGCGCGAAGAACCCGATGGAGGCGCTCACCGCCTTCGACCGCGGGACCGTCACCCGCCTCGCGGACGGCACCGTGCAGCGCGAGTACGTGATGATCGCCGAGGACGCCGAGATCGAGATCGCGAAGGGCGTGAAGTACCCCGCCTGGACCTACAACGGCTCCGTGCCCGGCCCCACCATCCGGGCGACGGAGGGCGACCGGCTCAAGATCCACTTCTTCAACAAGGCCCCCGTGCCCCACACCGTCCACTTCCACGGCATCCACGGGGCCGGCATGGACGGCGTCTTCGAGATGGTCCCCCCCGGCGGGAAGTTCACCTACGAGTTCACGGCCGAGCCCTTCGGGCTGCAGCTCTACCACTGCCACACCATGCCCCTCAAGAAGCACATCGAGAAGGGCCTGTACGGCGCCTTCATCATCGACCCCAAGACGCCCCGGCCCCCCGCCAAGGAGCTGGTCATGGTCATGAACGGCTATGACACCGACATGGACGGGGAGAACGAGTTCTACACGGTGAACGGCGTGGCGAACTACTTCCTCGACCACCCGGTCCCCCTCAAGGCGGGCGAGCCCGTCCGGATCTACCTCGTGAACGTGACCGAGTTCGACCTCATCAACTCGATGCACATCCACGCCCAATTCTTCAAGCTCTACCGCACGGGAACGCGCCTGGACCAGCACGAGATCGCCGACACCGTGATGCTCTGCCAGGGCGAGCGCTGCATCCTGGAGTTCGCCTACAACGTCCCGGGCCGCTACATGTTCCACGCCCACCAGTCGGAGTTCGCCGAGCTGGGCTGGATGGGCTTCTTCAAGGTGGAGGGGCCGCCCGCCGCCTGATCGGGGGGCAAGGGCGCCCCCCGTGGCGTCCGAGGTCAGGAGCTTCCCGCGCGGGCCCCGCCCCGCGCTTCCTTGAGGTGAGCGAGATGGCCGTCAACCACGCGGAGCACCCCCCCCAAGCCGCTGGCGCGGGCGGCGGCCTCTGGCGGACGTGCGCCTGGGGGCTCCTGCCCCTCGTCCTGCTGGCGGGGCTGGTCTACTACGTCATGACCAGCGGCGAGAACATCCTCGGGCGCTCCCCGGTCTCCCAGGACGCCCTCCAGAAGCTGGAGTTCCAGCGCGTGGTGCTCCGGCCCAACCGCATCCTCCTCCAGGCCATCAACACCGGGCCGGGCCCCGTCGCCGTGGCCCAGGTCACCGTGAACGACGCGATCTGGAGCTTCACCGCCGAGCCCGCGGGCGAGGTCGCCCGCCTGGGCCGGGTCCGGCTCTCCGTCCCCTACCCCTGGCACGCGGAGGAGCCGATCCGGATCGCGCTCATCACCTCCGTGGGGATGAAGTTCGAGAAGACCATCGAGGTGGCCGTGGAGACGCCCGAGATGGGCATGGCGTCGGTCGGCTACTTCTCCCTCATCGGCATCTACGTGGGGGTGATCCCCGTCTTCCTGGGGCTCCTGTGGAAGCCCTTCCTGGGGAGGCTGGGGCCGGGCGCCATGTCCTTCCTCATCAGCTTCACCGTGGGCGTCCTGCTCGCCCTGGGCGTGGACGTGATGGCCGAGGCCGCCGAGGCGGCGGGGCGGGTGGGGAGCTCCCTCCGGGGCGGGGGGATGGTCACCCTGGGCTTCCTGGCGGGCCTGCTCGTCCTGGGCGGGGTGGAGCAGAGCGTGCCCCGCGCCGCCTCCGGGGAGGAGGGCGGCCCCAGCCGCAAGCTCGTCCTCGCCTACCTCATCTCGGTGGGCATCGGGCTCCACAACTTCGGGGAGGGCGTGGCCATCGGCTCGGCCTACGTGGTGGGCAACGTGGCCCTCGGCGCCCTCCTCATCGTGGGCTTCATGATCCACAACGTCACCGAGGGCATCGCCATCGTGGCCCCCGTGGCCCAGAGGCGCGTCGCGCTGAGCCACCTGGCCTGGATGTGCGTCCTGGCCGGCGCCCCCACCATCGCGGGCGCGGTGCTCGGCGGCTTCGCCTACTACGACTCCTTCGCCGCCCTCTTCTTC
>Ga0156328_1075_pt1 | contig 15965 bp, 17 predicted proteins | sample RifCSPlowO2_12_FD_107976 | JGI IMG/M metagenome (GOLD analysis project Ga0156328, IMG submission 107976) | Candidatus Tectomicrobia bacterium RIFCSPLOWO2_12_FULL_69_37 | reverse complement strand
ACTCCCGGTCGAAGGCCCGCACGTCCTCGATCCAGGTGCCCTCGCGGACGGCGTTGTAGACGAGCCAGCCGCACAGGAAGACGGGGGGCTGGCCGCGGTCCCGGAAGAGGACGAGCGGGCACTCGGTCGAGGAGTCGAGGCTGAGGGGGTACCAGGGGAGGTGATGGTAGAAGCCGGAGACGTAGTACTGGTTGGGCCACAGGTGGACGAGCATGCAGTCGAGGCCCCACTCGTCCATCAGCGTCCGGATCTTCTCGAGCCGCCCGGCGTAGTCGAAGCTCGTCTCGAAGATGTTCATGGATGGCTTCCTCCTGGCCGATCAGCGCGGAATGAATGCAGTCGGGACCCTCTGCGGCTGCGGATATTATCGGACGTTTTTATCTTTTTTGGAAGGGTCTTGGGCCACGGGGGGAGGCTGGTCCTACTCGGGGACTTCCAGCCGCCGGTAGGACTCGGCGCAGGCGAGCCCCCCGCTCTCGCCCAGCTTCTTGCCCCAGTCCCGCATCCGGGGGATGAGGCCTGCCATGTCCGCCTCGCTGATCTGGCTCCTGTGGCAGGCGAGGGCGCGCATCTTGAGGTCGAAGACGGGGGCGATGTCCACCCAGACGTCCGCCTTGGCGGGGTGGCTGAAGAAGGCCTCCCGGGGGCGGTGGGGCTCCAGGCCCTCGCCGAGCAGCTCGGGGAAGAAGTGCTCGTTGCCGACCGCCGGGTAGAGGGCGTCGAAAGCGGCCTGGGCGGCCGCGCGGTGGTCGCTGTGGTAGCCGTAGAAGCTGTCGTAGGCGTCCATCGAGGGGTCGCCCGTCACCACGAGGTCGGGCTTCACCCGGCGCATCACGCGCACGATGTCTCTCCGGAGCGCCGGGCTGTTCACGAGCTCCCCGTCCGGGTGGCGGAGGAAGTGGACGGCGTGCACCCCGAGCGTCCCGGCCGCCGCCCGCTGCTCGGCCTCGCGGATGGCCCAGCGCTGCTCGATCAAGAGCCCGCGCGCGCCGTTCCCGTTGAAGCCCTTCTCTCCGCTCGTGCAGAGGCAGTACTCCACCCGCCGGCCCTCCTTCGCCCAGACGGCGGCGGACCCCGCCGAGCGGAACTCCAGGTCGTCGGGATGGGCGGCGATGAGGAGGATGGTGCGGTGGTCCATCGGCCCTGGCTCTCAGGATAGGGGGCGGCGGAGCGGCCTTCTCCCGGACTTATAGCAGGGGGCGGGCCGTCCGCCAAGGGCCCAGCGCGCGTGAGGCCGCCCGCTCCGGCGGGGGCCGATCCATGCGTTCCTGGGTGGCGGACGGACGGGTTTGATGGTAATTTCAGTCATTCCGCGAGCCCCCATCCCGAGCCAGGCCGTGACGGAGACCCTCAGCGTGAAAGCCAAACCTCGCGTTTTCCTGAGCAGCCGCATCCCCGAGGAGGCGGAGCGCTACCTCCGCGCCCGGTGCCGGCTGGAGATCTACCCCGGGGAGGACCTGATCGGCCGCGGCCGTCTCCTGCGCGCGGTGCGGGACGCCGACGGCCTCATCCCCACCGTCACCGAGCGGATCGACGCCGCGGTGATGGACGCCGCCCCACGCCTCCGCGTCATCGCCAACTACGGCGTGGGGTTCAACAACGTCGACGTCGCGGCGGCCACCGCGCGGGGCCTCCCGGTCACCAACACCCCCGAGGTCCTCACCGAGGCGACGGCGGACCTCGCCTTCTCCCTCATCCTCGCGGCCAGCCGCCGGCTGGGGGAGGGGGAGCGCTACGTGCGGGCAGGCCGCTGGCGGGGCTGGAAGCCCACCCAGCTCCTGGGCCGCGACGTGTTCGGCAAGACCCTCGGCATCCTCGGCCTGGGCCGCATCGGCCAGTCGGTGGCCCGGCGCGCCCGCGGCTTCGGGATGCGGCTCATCTACTCCGACGCGCGCCGCGCCCCGGCCCGGCTGGAGCGCGAGCTGGGCGTCCGCTACGTCGGGCTGGACGCGCTGCTGCGGCGGTCGGACATCCTCACCATCCACGCCCCGCTCATCCCGGAGACCCGCCACCTCATCGGGGCGTCCGCGCTGCGCCGCATGAAGCGGACGGCGGTCGTGGTGAACGCCGCGCGCGGCCCCATCGTGGACGAGCGGGCGCTCGCGGCGGCGCTCCGGGCCGGGCGCATCGCGGCGGCGGGGCTGGACGTCCACGAGAACGAGCCCGCGGTGCACCCGGCCCTCCTCAAGCTGGAGAACGTGGTGCTGCTCCCCCACCTGGGGAGCGCCACCCTCGAGACGCGCACGGCCATGGGCCTCCTGGCGGCCAAGAACTGCCTCGCCGCCCTGGCGGGAAGGCGGCCCCCGTGCCTGGTGAACCCCGAGGTCTGGCGCGGGCGCAGGCGGGGGTGAAGCCATGAGCGGCGAGGGACGGCCGGAGGGGGGGCGCGCCCTCGCCGTGAACCTCGGCGAGATGGTCCGGTTCGTCCCCGGGGGCATCTCCAGCCGGACCGTCTTCAAGGACGAGCGCGGCCAGGCCATCCTCTTCTGCCTGGCGCCGGGGGAGGACCTTCTCGAACACACGGCGGCCCATCCGGCGGCGGTGCACATCCTCGAAGGGTCGGGCACCTTCGAGATGGAGGGCGAGGTTCACCCCGCCGCCCCCGGCGCCCTGTTCCATTTGCCGGCGCGCCTGCCCCACGCCGTCCGGGCGGAGCCGGGGGGCAAGGGGCTGGTTTTCCTTCTCACCATGTTTTTCCTCCCGAAGTAGGAGGTCGGCTGGGGGCGCCCTCCGAGGGGGGGGGCCGGCCCGACGCGCTTCCTGTGACCCAGTTCATAGGACTCCAGGCGCGAGGAGGCGACATTGGACTTGGGCATCCGCGGCCGGACGGCCCTCGTGACGGGGGGCAGCCGGGGCATCGGGCGGTGCGCCGCCCAGCGGCTCCTCGAAGAGGGCGCCCGGGTGGCCATCTGCGGCCGGACGAGGGAGACCATCGAGGAGGCGCGCGAGGACCTGGCGCGGCGCACGGGCGGAGAGGTGCTGGCGGTCCAGGCCGACACCTCGCGCGAGGCAGACATCCCCCACCTCGTCCGGGCCGCCGCGGACCGCTTCGGCGGGGTGGACATCCTGGTGAACAACGCCGGGACGATGAGCTCGGGCCGCTTCGCCGCGCTGGCCGACGACGCCCTCAAGCTCCAGCTCGACACCAAGCTCTTCGGCTTCCTCCGGCTCATCCGCGAGGTGGTCCCCCACATGCGGGCCCAGAAGTGGGGGCGGATCGTGAACCTGATCGGCGGGGCGGGGAAGGAGCCCGACCCCTACATGTTCGGGAGCGGGATGACCAACAGCGCCCTCCTGAACCTGACCAAGTCCCTCTCCACCGAGTTCGGTGAGGAGGGCATCCTCGTGAACGCCGTCTGCCCGGGCTGGGTGGACACCGCCCTCTGGCGCCGGAACGCGGAGGGGCTCGCGGCCGAGCTGGGGGCCGAGACCGAGGCGGACGCCCGGCGCCTCGCCGCCCGCAAGAACGCCCTCAACCGCTTCGGGAAGCCCGAGGAGCTGGCCGACGCCATCGCCTTCCTCTGCTCGGAGCGGGCCAGCTACATCACGGGCGTGTCGCTGAACCTGGACGGGGGGAGGCTCAAGGCGCTCTGGTGAGGGAGGCCCCGGGCCCGCGCCCGGCCCGCCGGGGCGCAGGGCTGGGAGGTGACGCATGGAAGAGAGGCGCCAGCATCCGCGCTACGAGTCCGGGCAGGTCGAGGCTTCCTCCCTCTACCTCACCGCGCACGACCTGGCGGAGGGCCCCATCGGGCCCGTGGACTTCGGCTCGGGCGGTTTCGGGGTCCGGCTCTCCCGGCGTCCCCTCCAGGGTTCGGTGGTGTCGTGCACCCTCCACGTCCGCGGGGTCGCCCTGAGCGGCATCCCGGCGCGGGTGGCCTGGATCCGGGAGGAGGAGGGCCCGCCCCGCACGTGGTCCGTCGGCCTGGCGGTCCAGATGGACGAGGACGAGCGCGGCGACTTCGTGACGGCGATGACCGGGCTTCTCGCCGAGATCGTGACGGGCTCTTAGCGTTCCCGCGGGGCGGCGTCCTCCGCCGGCGCCGGGGAGGGTGGCATGGCCGAGCAGGTGCGGGCCCCCGAGCTCGCCCATCCGGGCCTCCGCTGGTTCAACGTGGAGGCCCCGCTCTCGCTGCGCGACCTGGCGGGGCGCCTCGTCATCCTCGACTTCTGGACCTTCTGCTGCATCAACTGCATGCACATCCTGCCCATCCTCCGGCGGGTGGAGGAGGCCTTCCCCCGCGAGGTGGCCGTCATCGGCGTCCACTCGCCCAAGTTCGCCGCCGAGCGCGACCCCGAGAACCTGGCCCGCGCCATCGCCCGCTACGGCATCCTCCATCCGGTGGTGCACGACCCGGGCCTCCTCATCTGGCGGAGCTACGCCGTGCGGGCCTGGCCCACCCTGATGTTCGTCTCGCCGGACGGCTACGTCCTCGGGACCCACTCCGGCGAGCCCGACCCGGAGGGCTTCTTCCAGGGCGTCTCCCGGGTGGTGGATCAGATCCACGAGACGGGCTTCGCATCCCCGGATCCGCTCCCCCTCAAGCCCCTCCCCGGGGCGGCCGGCCGACTCTCCTTCCCGGCGAAGCTCAAGCGGCTGCCGGGCGGGGAGAAGGCTTGGGTCCTCTGCGACCCGGGCCACCATCAGATCGTCATCCTCGGGGACGACGGGGGCGAGCGGAGCCGCGTCGGCAGCGGGGCGCCCGGCTGGCGGGACGGAGAGAGGGGCGAGGCCCGCTTCCTGAGCCCCCAGGGCCTGGCGGCGGACGGCGAGGCGATCTACGTCGCCGACACCTCGAACCACCGCATCCGCCGGATCGACCGGGCGAGCGGGCGGGTCACCACCCTGGCGGGCACGGGGGCGCGCGGCCTCCCCCTCGGCGGGGCGGCGTCCGCCCTCGATACCCCGCTCGCCTCGCCCTGGGACATCGAGGCGCGGGGGGCGAGGCTCTTCTTCGCCAACGCGGGCACCCACCAGCTCGGCCTGCTCGACCTCGCCCGGGGGACGGCGGCGCGCCTCGCGGGCTCGGGAGCTGAGGGGATCGAGGACGGCCCCGCCGGGGAGGCCACCCTCGCCCAGCCGAGCGGCCTGGCCCTCGACCCCTCCGGCGGGACCCTCTACTTCGTGGACAGCGAGACCTCCTCGATCCGCCTCCTCGCCCTGGGCGCCCAGGGGGAGATGCCCGAGGTGCGGACCCTCGCGGGGAAGGGCCTCTTCGACTTCGGCCACGAGAACGGCCCCCTCGACAGGGCGCTCTTCCAGCATCCCCTGGGGATCGCCTGGCTGGGCGGCGGGGCGGGCCGGCTGCTCGTCGCGGACAGCTACAACGGCGCCCTGCGGCTGGTGGACCTGCGGCGACAGTGGGCGAGCGACCTGGACGACGGCTTCGACTGCGCCGACCCCGTCTGCCTCCCCGCCGGGGAGCCCGCGGGCGCCGCGGCGGACTCCCCCGAGCGGGTGTTCATGGTGGACACGAACAACCACCGCATCCTCGAGTACCGCCTGCCCGAGCGCAGCTACCGGACCTGGTGCCAATGAGCCTCCGGCTCCTCGCCAAGTTCCTTTTTCTCCTTCTCCTCGCCGCGGGCGGCCTTGCCCAGGCGTCCCCCGCCGGCTGGGGCCAGTGGGGGAAGATAGAATCCCTCCCCGGGAAGGGCTGCGTCGTCCTCTCCGCTCCCCACGGGACCTTCGATCAGCACACGGACGAGATCGCCCGCGAGGCGGCCCGGCGGACGGGTTTCGCGACCGTCATCGCCACGGGCTTCATCGAGCGGCATCCTTTTGAAACCCGGCCTCACCGCATCAACGTGAACCGCCCCACCGAAGGGGCCAGAAAGAACTACAGCGAGGAATCCCACACCGAGCGGGCGCGGACCGTGTTCGCCGAGTACGCCCGGAGGGTGCACTCGCAGCTGCGGGGGCGCTCGCCCGTCCTCTACGTCGAGGTCCACGGCTACTCCTGGGATACCGCGGTGGAGGTCGCCGTGAAGGGAATCGGCCGCGAGGACGCGCTGGCCCTCAAGCGCATCTGGGAGGAGGAGCGCCGGGCGGGGGGGGAGGAGGGGCGGCTGTTCGAGGGCATCCAGATCCGGGTGGAGCCCGCCGACGCCATCCGCTACCGGGCCACCGCGAGCAAGCGCGTCGGGGTGATCTCCCAGGTGGAGCGTGCCCTCCACTTCGAGCTGCCGCGCCGGATGCGCTTCGAGAATGCCCCCCGGGCGGCGGCGGCGCGGCTCCTCGCCCGGGTGCTCCCGCGCTTCCACGCCGAGCGGCTGGGGGCCTGCCGGACGGGGGGCTGAGCGGGACCGGAATCCCTCCTTCTGCTATGCTGGCGCCTTCTTCGTTCCCCGCGCTCATGGGCGCGCTCATCCCGGAGGCACCACATGGCCGTCAAGGCAGTCCGCAAGCGACCCTGGTTCACCTACTTCCCGAACGACTACCGCTGGTCCTTCATCGTCTCGATCGCCTTCCGGCGCACCCTGCTCGGGGCGGCGGACCCGGCCGAGATCTTCGAGGTCTGCGGCCGCCTCCAGAAGAAGGTGGGGGACGACAGGCTCTGGACGCGCGAGTGGAAGGCCATGGGGGATCGGGTCTACGCCATGGGGCGGGCCGAGGAGCGGGCGGGGCACAAGCTCTCGGCCTCGGGCCACTACAACCGCGCCACCCACTACCTCCAGATGGCGGACCGCTTCGACTTCCCGAAGACCGCCGCCTCGAAGGCCTACTACGAGAAGTCCATCGACAGCTTCAGCCGCTACCTGAAGCTCACGGACTGGCCCCGGGCCGAGCGGGTGGAGATTCCCTTCGAGGGGGGCAAGTCGCTTCCCGCCTACTTCATCCCGGCCATGAACACGAAGGCGGCCAAGCCCCCCGTCGCGCTCTCCTACACCGGCTTTGACGGCACGAAGGAGACCTCCTTCCTCCTCTCGGGTATCGCCCTCGCCCAGCGGGGGATGAGCGTGGTGGTGCCCGACTGCCCGGGGGTGGGCGAGTCCATCCGCTTCCGGGGCATCCACCTGCGGCACGACTACGAGGTGGCCGCCACGGCCATCATCGACTGGCTGGAGAAGCGCAAGGACGTGGACGCCAAGAGGGTGGGGCTCCTGGCCTCGAGCCTGGGCGGCTACTACGCCCCCCGCTCGGCCAGCATGGAGCCGCGCATCAAGGCCTGCGTCGCCTGGGGCGCGCAGTGGGACTACTACGCCATCTGGAAGCGGCGCATCGAGGCGGCCTTCAAGATCCAGCTCCCCTCGCCGGGCCACCACCTGGCCTGGAGCTTCGGGGTGAAGACGGCCCAGGAGGGCCTGAAGCGGCTGGAGGGCTTCCGCCTCGACGGGGTGGTGCAGAAGATGAAGTGCCCCTTCCTCATCGTGCACGGGGAGGACGACCAGCAGATCCCCCTCTCCGACGCGAAGAAGCTCTTCAAGGCGGCGGGCTCGAAGGACAAGACCCTGCGCGTCTACAAGGGGCCGGACGGCGGCGCCCAGCACTGCCACATGGACTACCTCTCCCCCGTCATCCCCCACATGACGGACTGGATGGCCGAGAAGCTGGGGGCCTAGGGGGGCAATAGAGCGTCATTCCGGGCGAAGCGAGGGATCTGCTTTTGACCCAGGTTCGTAGGGGCGAGGCGTGCCTCGCCCCTGCAGAAGGGATGACAACATGCCCTTCCCAGGCGTGAAAGAACTCCTCGCGCTCGCCGGCTTCCTGCTCTTCGCCTCCGCCCTCGCCTCCGAGGGGGCGCAGGAGGGGGGAGGCGGGGAGGACGCCCTCGCCCGCATCGGGCGGGCGGACCCGGTTCTCGCGGCCATGCTGGAGCTCATCGCCGTCCCGAGCCCCTCGGGCCACGAGGGGAAGATCGGGGAGCTCATCCTCGCCGGGCTCCGCGCCCTGGGGCTCGACGCCAAGAAGGACGCGGCGGGGAACGTCACCGCGCGCATCCCCGCCAGCCCGGGGTACGAGGGCGCGCCCGCCCTCCTCCTCACCGCCCACATGGACATGGTGCCCGGGGACAAGAGCGAGCCCCTGCGCCCGGTACGCCCCCGGGTCGTGGCCATCGAAGGGAAGGAGTGGATCGCCACGGACGGGGCCACCACCCTCGGGGCGGACGACAAGGCGGGGGTCGCCGTCATCCTGGACGCCGCCGCGCGGCTTCTTGGCAAGCATCCGGGCGCCGCGCCCCTCCCCCACGGCCCCATCGAGATCGCCATCACGGTGGAGGAGGAGACCTCGATGCGCGGGGCGCTCTCGCTGCGCACCGAGGCGTTCCAGGCGCGCTACGCCCTGGTGATCGACGGGGAGAACCTCTACGAGGTGGTGTGGGAGCTGGCGGGGGGCGCCGAGGTCGTCATCCGCCCCCACGGGGCGAGGGGCGGGCACTCGGGCCTCGACATCCACCGCCCGGACAACGTGAACGCCATCAAGGTGCTGAGCGAGATCGACCAGCAGGTGCCCCAGGGCGTCGTCGTGAAGAACGAGCGGGGCGTTGTCCTCTCCATCAACGCGGGGCTCATCGAGGGCGGCACGGCGCGGAACGCCATCGCCCCCGAGGCCCGGATCACCTACCTCCTGCGCAGCACCGACCCCGGGGAGGAGAAGAAGCTTATCGGGCGCATCCGCGCCATCGCCGCCGAGGTGGAGAAGAAGCACCAGGCGCTTCAGCCGGATTTCCGGGTGGAGGTGAAGGCCACCTCCTTCCTCCCGCCCTGGAAGGCGGCCACGGACTCCCCGCTCATCCGGTGGGTTCGGAAGGCGAGCGAGAAGATGGGGGCCAAGGACGTCCGCCCCATCTCCATGCACGCGGGGGCGGAGTCCAACGTCTTCGCCAGCAAGAAGAACGCCCGGGGCGAGACCCTCCTCCCCCTCCTCATCGGGGCCGCGAACCTCCACGGCATCCACACCACCGCCGAGCGCCTCGACTGGCGCTCCCTCATCCAGGGCCGGGACTGGGTGCTGGAGATCATCCGGACCGTGGCGGAGGAGGGGAGGTAGGCTGCGGCGCTGGCCCGGCTCCCGTCCCACCCGTATAGTGCCCCCCATGATCCTCCCCTCCCTCGGCCCCGGCGAGCTGTTCGCCATCGGCTCCTCCCTGACCTACTCGGGCACCCTCATCTGCGTGCGCCAGGGGATGCGGACGGCTACCCCGACGGCGGCGCTCTTCGTCATCGCGGTGGTGGTCTCCCTCGCCGGCCTCGCCGCGGCGGCCGTCCAGGGCACCCTCTGGGCCCTCACCTGGAAGGCCTTCCTCTGGTTCGCCGCGACGGGGGCCCTGGGGATGGGGGTGGGGAACCTGATGTCCTTCGTGGGGGTGCAGCGGATGGGGGTGAGCCGCTCCACCCCGGTGACGGACGCGGCCCCGCTCTGGGGGGCGGCTTTCGCCGTCTTCTTCCTGGGGGAGCGGCCGGGGCCGCCGGTGCTCGGGGGGACGGTCTTCATCGTGGCCGGGGTGGCGCTGCTCTCCGTCTCCTTCGCCCGGGAGGAGAGCAAGGGCGACTGGTTCACGGGGGCGATGGTCTTCCCGCTCACGGCCTCGGTCATCCTGGCCTTCTCGCCCATCATGGCCCGGTGGGGCTACGCCCACCACCCGGACCCGATGACGGCGATGGGGGTGGCCTTCGCCGCGGGGTCGGTGACCCTGCTGGCCGGGCGGCCCCTGCTGGGCGCCTCGGCGCGGCTCGGGGTGGACCGCCGGGCGCTGGCCTGGTTCCTGGGGGGGGCGGTCTTCAACGCCCTGGCCTCGGCGTGCATCTGGAGCGCCTTCCTCTACGGGGAGATCAGCAAGGTGCTGCCGCTGAGCCGCCTGACGCCGGTGTGGGTGGTGGCCTGGAGCTGGCTCTTCCTGGGGCGGCTCGAGCGCATCACCTGGCGGGTGGTGCTGGCGGCGGCGCTCGTGGTGGGGGGCGGGGTGCTCGTCACGGCGTTCCGGTGAGGGGCGCCCCGGACCTCGCGGCAGGCCGAACCATTCTCGCGGCGGGCGTACTTGTCGGGTATAGTCCCGCGAATGGCGGGCATCGTCCAAACGATTGGGCTGGGGGAGTTGTTCGCCCTCAGTGCGTCCTTCACCTATGCGGTCACGCTGGTCTGCCTCCGCCAAGGGCTGAGGAGCGGCTCTCCCCTCACGGCCATCCTCTTCAGCAGCTTCTTCATCGCAACCGTCTCGCTCGCGGTGTCCTACCTCCGGGGCTCCCTTCAGGCCTCCACCTTTGCGCCTCTCTTCTGGTTTTTCCTCGCGGGCGCGGCGGGCCAGGGGCTGGGCAACCTCAATTCCTTCATCGGGATCGAGCGCCTGGGGGTGAGCCGATCGACCACCATCGCCTCCTCCGCTCCCCTGTGGGGGGCGTTTTTCGCGGTGCTGGTCCTGGGGGAGCGGCCGGGCACCGCCATCTTGGGGGGGACCGTTCTCATCGTGGCCGGGGTGGGGCTTCTCGCCACCGCGGAGGAGCCGGGAAGCCGGGGCCTCCCGAGATGGCGCCAGAGGGGGCTTCTCTTCCCGCTGGCCGCGTCTCTCTCTTTCGCTTCCATCCCCATCTTCAACAAGCTGGCGTTCGCCCACCAGAAGACCCCCGTGGTCGGGGTGGGGGTGTCCTTCGCGGCGGCGGGCATCACGCTGCTGCTGGGACGGCTCCTGCTCCCGGCGAAGGGGACTATCCGCGCGGACCGGCGGGCGCTGTTCTGGTTCGCGCTCGCCGCGATCGGCCACTTGGTTTCCTCCATCCTGCTCGCGCTGGCCTACATGATCGGGAACGTGACGACGACGCTTCCGCTCGGCCGCCTGGCGCCGCTGTGGGTGCTTCTCCTGAGCTGGCTGTTCCTGGGGCGGCTTGAGCGCATCACCTGGCGGGTGGCCGCGGCGGCGGCGCTCGTGGTGGGGGGCGGGGTGCTCGTCACGGCGTTCCGGTGAGGGGCGCCTTACGCTTTTGCAGGGGCGACCGGCCTTCAGCGGGCCGAAGCCGGCTTTCGGCCGGCGAAGGCCGGCCGGTCGCCCCTACGGGAAAAATCGGCTCCCGCGGCGGCGACCTCCCTGGCCCTTCCCACCCTTCCCGGGGAGGGGCTATAGTCCGGCCCGATGATCGGCCTCCTCACCCCCCTCGGATGGGGCATCGTCCTCCCCATCTTCACCTCCATGGCCTATGCCTGCACCCTGGTGTGCATGCGCCAGGCCCTGCGCTCCGGAACGCCCGTGGCCGGGCTGGTCGTCCTCAACCTGATCATCGCGGCGGCTGGGTTCGCGATCGCCTTCCTGCGGGGGACGCTCCTCAGCTCGACGTGGGAGGCCCCGCTCTTCTTCATGGCGGCGGGAGCGATGGGCCAGGGCCTGGGCCAGATCGCCTTCTTCCTCGGCATCGAGCGCATGGGGGTGAGCCGGGCCACCCCCATCCAGTCCTCGACCCCCATCTGGGCGGCGCTCTTCGCCGCGGTCTTCCTGGCGGAGCGGCCCGGCCCCGCGGTGTGGGCGGGCACGCTGCTGATCGTGTTCGGCGTCTCTCTCCTCTCGCTGGAGGAGGTGAGGGAGCGGAGCCGCCCCGGGGGCGGGGGGCGCGGCGCCCTCCTCTACCCGCTCCTCTCGAGCGTCCTCTACGCCCTGGTGCCCATCTTCATGAAGCAGGGCTTCGCCATCCAGAAGACGCCCTTCCTGGGGATCGGCTGCGCCTTCCTCATGGGGACGCTGGTCGTCCTCGCCGGGCGGCCCCTCCTGCCGGGCGGGGGCCCCATCCGGGCGGACGGGCGCGCGATGCGCTTCTTCCTGATCGGCGCGGGGACGAACACCCTGGCGGCGTGCGGCTTCTGGACGGCCCTCACCTTCGCCGACGTCTCGCTGGTGCTGCCCCTGAGCCGCCTGGTGCCGCTGTGGGTGGTGGTGCTGAGCTACTTCTTCCTGGGCCACCTCGAGCGCCTGACCTGGCGGATCGCCTTCTCGGCCGCAGTGGTGGTGGCGGGGGGCGTGCTGGTCTCGGCCTTCCGGTGAGGGGGAGATGACGGCCTCTGTCGGCTGGCCGGAGGGCCTGGCCCTCCTCTCCTCGATCAGCTACTCGGCGACCCTGGTCTGCTTGCGGCGGGGGATGCGGAGCGGCACCCCCCTCGCCGCCCTGCTCATGGTCTGCGCCGCCAACGCCCTGACCGGCCTCGCGCTGGGCTGGCTCCAGGGGGACTTCGCCCGGGTGCGGCCGGAGGCGATGCTCCTCTTCTGCCTGTCCGGCTTCTTCAGCAACGGGACGGGCAACCTCTTCCAGTTCATCGGCATCCAGCGCCTGGGGGTGAGCCGGGCCAGCCCCATCGCCTCCATCACTCCCGTCTGGGCGGTCGGTTTCGCGGTCCTCTTCCTGGGGGAGGCGGCGGGCGCGGCGGTGTGGGCGGGCGCCTTCCTCATCGTGGCGGGGGTGTTCCAGCTCTCGGAGGGGGGCAAGGGGGCGGAGCGCTTCCGCTGGCTGCTCCAGGGGGCCGTCCTCTTCCCCCTGATCGCCTCCTTCGTCTACGCCGTGAGCCCCATCTTTGTGAAGACGGCCTTCGCCCTCCAGCCCACCCCGATGCTGGGGATGGCCGTGGCCTTCGCCACGGGGGGCGTCTCCCTCCTCCTCGCGCGGCCCCTGCTGCCGGAGGGGGGGGCCATCCGCGCGGACCGGGAGGCCCTGGGCTGGTTCGCCGCGGCCACCCTCGCCAACGCCGCCGCCTCGGTCACCATCTGGACGGCCATCCTCGGCGGGAACATCTCGGTGGTGGTTCCCCTCAGCCGGGTGGTGCCCCTGTGGGTGATGCTCTGGAGCTGGCTCTTCCTCGGCCAGCTCGAGCGGATCACGAAGCGGGCGGTCCTCGCGGCGGCGATGATCGTGGCGGGCGGGGTGACGATCACGGCGCTGCGCTGAGGGGCGGGGGAGGAGGAGAAGGTCAGACCGTGACGTTCACGTTCGCCCCCCGCAGGGCGATGGGGGCGGGCACCTCGCTCTCGGCTTGGTCGATGAAGCTGCGGCTGGGGAGCTCAAGCTGGACGAGGGGCGGCTGGAAGAGGCCGATCCCGCCCGGGCCGGGGAAGCGGAAGCTCCCGTCCCCCGAAACCCGCCCCTCGGGCAGGGGGCGGGCACCGGCGCTCGCGCGCCCCGCGCCCGGCTCGGCGGCCACCCGCCCCCCGAAGGAGCTGGGCGCCACCCCGCCGATGAACAACGCCGGCCCGAACTGGATGTTCACGGCCATGTGCGTCTCCCGTCGAAGGGAACGGCGGCAGGATACACCCCCCGGCCCCTCCTTCCAATATGGCTCCTCCGCGCCACAAAAAAAACGGCCGCGCCGGAACCTGCGGGAATTTGAGGTAAGAGCCTTTTTCCGCTTTCGCCCTAGATTGGCGGCGGACCCTCCTCGTGAGGGAGCCGGCGAGGTGGGGGCTGGAGGGGCCGCAGCGGCGGGTTTCCGGCATATTCCGGGATATTCCGGAGTGAAAAAGTTTCCCGCGCGGCCTCAGGCCCGCTCGACGCGGACGGCGAAGAAGTTGAACCCGGGGCGCGAGGGCGCCGCCGGCGGGGAGAGCGAAGATTTGCCCAGCCGCGCATTTGCTGTAACACTCCTGAAATCCTCTTGGGCTAGATTGGCCCCGGGCCGCCCCGGGAGCGCTCATGGCTTCGCCCGCAACCTTACGCTCCGGCTGGGCCAAAGCGGCCGGGGCTCTGCTCGCGCCCCTGCTGGCGGCCTGGCTGGGGGCGACCCTGGCCCTCTGGTGGATGGCCACGGGGACCTTCCAGGTGCTCTCGGCCGCCCGCAACCCCGCCATCGCCCAGAGGCTCGAACCCCTGGATCTTCCCCGGCGGGACGCCTTCCTCCGCCATGCGGCCGGGGAGGTGAACCGCCACATGTTCCGGGGATGGGCGCGGGCCCAGCTGGTGCTGGGGGCGCTCATGCTCCTCGCCGCCTGGGCAGGGGCGGCCCCCAGCGGGAAAAGAGGCTGGTTGCCGGGCTGCCTGGTCCTCCTGGCGGGAATCGCGGCGGTGCAGGGTCTCTGGCTCTCGCCCGAGATCGAGCGGCTGGGCGTTATGCTGGACCGGGCCCGGGAGGCGGCCACCCTGCGGCGCTTCGGCCTCCTCCACGCGGCCTTCACCGCGACCGACCTGGCCAAGGCGGCCCTCCTGACCGGGGGGCTCTGGCTGGCCCGGAAAGGGGAGCCGTAGGTCGGGAAATGCCGCCGGGGAGCGGGCTTTTTTGGGAACGAAAGGGGGGCAAAGGTTGTTTGGGAAAAAGTGGAGCCCGATTTCTTGTTTTCCACTCTCCGGGTTAGAATGACAGTTGTGCCGTTCCGCCAATCTCGGGGGGTTGCCGTGCGGCGACCACCGCGTTTCCCGAAAACGATGACAGGGCACGGAGGGAGAACCTCTCTCCCGGCGGCGGCGTTCGCGTTTGCCCTTCTCGCCGCCTCGATCTTCCCTCCGTTCGCGGATGCGGCCTCCACGCTGTGCCGGCCCGGCATGGTGATGCGGGACGGGCGGGTCATCCCCCTGGCCATGCCGTTCTCCCAGGCCCGGGCGTCCGTGCCCCGCTCCGTCAAGCTGCGCTACGTCGCCCACTCGAGCTTCCTCATCACGGGCCCGGAGGGCGGCCGGATCCTGACCGACCCCTACGCGAACCCGCCCGTCGTGCCCGTGCCCGACGCCGTGACGGTCAGCAACTTCCACATGACGCACTCGCAGACGGGGCCCTACGAGGGGAAGACGGAGATCCTCTACGGCCTGGACCGGGCCGGGGGACCGGTGGTCCTGGACCGGGTCTTCAAGGGCGTGCGGGTCACGAACTTCGCCCAGGTGCCCGACGGGGGCGGATCGGTGGTGAACACGCTCTTCGTCTTCCAGGCGGAGGGCCTCTGCATCGCACACTTCGGCAACATGCGCTTCGGCCCCTCGCCCCAGCAGTTCGCCGCCCTGGGAAAGGTCCACGTGCTCATGATCCCCATCGACGGGATGGGCAACGTGCCGCACGAGATCGCGGCCCAGGTCGTGAAACGCCTGGGCCCCAACATCGTCATCCCGATGCACTACTTCGGGCCCGAGCTGCTCCTCCAGTTTGCCGCGGCCCTGCGGATCGAGGGGATCACGCGGATGGAACGCGCCCCCTCGGCCGAGATCGAGCTCTCGCTGCGCCGGGTGCCCCAGCCCACGGTCTACTTGGTGATGCCCAGTGAAGAGATTCCCTGATCCCTCCCTAGGCCGGCGGGCCTTCCTGCGCTGGGCGGCGGCCCTGGCGGCGGGGAGCGCCCTGGGCTTGCCCGGGCGGCCCTGGGCGCAGCGTGTGGTGCCGGATGAGCCCGCCGGGGCGCTTCCGCCCGAGCTGGCGCCGGGCCACATCCGCTACAGCGGCGGGAGGTGGCAGGAGTACCCCACCGCCCTCTCCTCCATACTGGACGAAGTCCGCAAGCGCACCAGCATCGAGCCCGCCTCGGACGCCCAGGTGGTGGACCTCTCCTCGGACCAGATCTTCGAGCATCCCTTCCTCTACCTCTCGGGCCGCTACGAGTTCGAGATGCCCTCCGCCCCCGAGGTCGAGCGGCTGAGGCGCCACCTGACCTACGGCGGCTTTCTCCTCGTGGACGACGGCCTGGGCTCGAACGAGGACGGCTTCGGGCGGATGGCTCGCACCCTTATCGAGCGGCTCTTCCCCCGCCAGCCGATGGAGCCCCTCCCGCGGGAGCATCCGGTCTTCCGGAGCTACTACCTCATCCGCTCGGTCGGGGGCCGCCAGGCGGTCAGCCAGGAGGTCGAGGGCGTGCAGATGGGGATCTTCACCCCCATCGTCTACTGCCGGAACGACCTCGGCGGCGCCTGGGCCGTGCGCCCGGACGGGGGCTGGATGGAGGAGTGCACCCCGGGCGGCGAGCCCCAGCGGAGGACCGCCTTCCAGCTCGGCGTCAACATCGCCCTCTACGCGATGACGGGCAACTACAAGCAGGACCTGATCCACCATCCCTTCATCCAACGCCGCCTGAACCAGAGCTAGC
>Ga0156328_1207_pt1 | contig 16054 bp, 13 predicted proteins | sample RifCSPlowO2_12_FD_107976 | JGI IMG/M metagenome (GOLD analysis project Ga0156328, IMG submission 107976) | Candidatus Tectomicrobia bacterium RIFCSPLOWO2_12_FULL_69_37 | reverse complement strand
GCCCGTCTCGGGGTCCACGAGCACCTCGGCCACCTGGGTGCCGAAGCCGTACACCTCGTAGGGGTCCCCCAGGCCGGTCTCGTGGTCCGTCTTGGCGGCGGGAGGGATGTTGTCCGCCGCGCCCAGGAGCTTGTGCTCGTCCGCCACGAAGGCCTTGGCCAGCTGGGCGAGGGTCACCCGGGTCTCGGCGTGGGAGCGCGAGCGCACCGCACCGCCCTGGAGCTCCAGGTCGCCCGGGTCGGCCTCCAAGAGAAGCCCGGCCAGGCGCAGCACCTCCTGCCGGGCCCGCAGGGCCGCCTGGAAGACGGCCTTGCCCCCCTGCATGGTGATGCGCGAGCTCGAGCTCGTCCCCCCGAAGGGATCGATCGCGGTGTCCACCGGGCCCATGCGGAAGCTCTCGTAGGGCACGTCCATCGTCTCGGCCGCGATCTGGCAGAGCACGGTCTTGCTCCCCTGGCCGAAGTCCACCACCCCGGCCGCCACCTGGATGCGCCCGTCCGCCGTCAGGAAGATGTGGGCCTCGGCCGGGGAGTAGGCGTTCCCCGTCCCGTAGAGGCAGCTCGCCACCCCCATCCCGCGCAGCCGCCCGTCCGGGTCGCGCCGGCCGCCGTTGCGGCGCCCGCGCCAGCCCGAGGCCTCCTCCGCCTTCGAGAGGGTCTCCATCAGGCCCACGCTCTCCGGGAGGCGCTGGTTCCAGGGGGTGCGGGCGCCGATCTTGAGCCCGTTGATGCGGCGCAGCTCGATGGGGTCGATCTGGAGGGCGCGGGCCAGCTCGTCCATCTGCTGCTCGCAGGCGAAGTGGACCTGGGGGCACCCGGGCCCGCGCATCTGCCCCCCGTAGGGGTGGTTGGTGTGGACGCAGTAGACGTCCACCTTCACGTTGGGGATCTGGTAGGGGCCGAGGGCGTGGTAGGTGGCGCGCTTGAAGGCGGGCGGGTTGTCCCCGCCGTTGGCCGAGTAGGCGCCCTTGTCGAGGTAGACCTCCACCTCGGCCGCCACGATGCGCCCGTCGCGCGCCGCCCCCGTGCGCGAGCGGATGAAGGCGGCGTGGCGCTTGGAGGAGGCGACCATGCTCTCCTCCCGCGAGTAGACGAGCTTGACCGGCCGCTGGGCCGCCCGGGCGAGCAGGGCCGCCCGCAGGCAGACGTCGAGGCTCGCCTCGCTCTTGCCGCCGAAGGCCCCGCCCGGGATGGTCTGGACGAAGCGCACCGCCGCCTCGCCCTTGAGCCCCAGCACCCGGGCCGCGTTCTGGCGCACGAGGAAGGGCTGCTGGGTGCAGCCCCAGATCTGGCATCCCCCGCCCGGCAGCGGGGCCACGGCCGCGGACTCCACCTCGAGGTAGAGGTGCTCGATGGAGGGAGTCTGGTACTCGTTCTCGACCACGACGTCGGCCCGGCGGAAGCCCTCCTCCACGTCCCCGTTGCGGATCTTGGCGTGGTTGAGGAGGTTTCCCTCGGGCCAGAGCTTGGGGGCCTGGGCGGCCACCGCCTCGCGGGGGTCCACCACCACCGGGAGGGGCTCGTACTCCACCCGGACGAGCGCCAGCGCCGCCTCCGCGGCCCCCTCGGTCTCGGCCGCCACGAGGGCCACGACGTCCCCCATGTAGCGCACCCGCCCGCGGGCGACGAGGGGGACGCCCCGGCGGTGGGGGATCATGCGCGGCTCCTCCGGCAGGTCGGCCCCCGTGAGGAGGGCCGCCACGCCGGGCACCCGGCGGGCCGCCCGGGCGTCCACCGACGCGATGCGGGCATGGGCGCGGGTGCTGCGCAGCGCGCGGCCCGTCAGCATGCCGGGCAGGCGCAGGTCGTCGAGGTACATCGCGGACCCGGCCGCCTTCTCCGGGGCGTCCAGGAAGGGGAGGGTCTGGCCGACCGCCGCGCCTCCCATGTCCTTGGCTTCGGCCATGGTCCATCCTCCAGGTGCGTGCCCGCGATCGAGGGGTCCAAGAGGCCCCAATCTAGCGCCCGTCCCCCGGCTTGTCCACGCCCCGGCTCCGGGCCCCCGCGCGGGGCGGGTCGCGAACGGCCCGCGGGGTTCATGTATGATAGAGTACATTGGTTCGAGGCAGTCCCGGGGCCCGCGCGGGGCGGGCCCAGACCTGGTGCCGGACCCAAAGCCATGGGCGTGATCAACCTCGAGGATCTCGAGAGCGGCATGGTCCTCGCCGCCGACGCCAAGGCCCGCAACGGGCGGGTGCTCCTGAACGCCGGGAGCGTCCTCACCGAGAAGCACCTTCACATCTTCAAGGCCTGGGGAGTGACGGAGGCCGACATCCAGGGGGTGTCCCGCCAGGACGTGGCGGCCACGGCCGAGGCGCAGGCGGACCCCCGGGCCCTGGAGCGGGCCCAGGCCGTCCTCAAGGAGCGCTTCCGCCACGTGGACGCAGGGCACCCATTCATGGAAGAGCTCCGCCGCCTCTGCCTCCTCCGGGCCGTGAAGAAGAGCTAGGGGGCGGGGACGTGCCGGCTCTCGACCTGCGCCAGCTCCTGGGCCCGGACGACGCCGTCCCCTCGCTGCCCACGATCTTCCACCACCTGGACGCGGCGGTGAACAACCCGCGCACCTCCATGCGCCAGGTGGCCGAGATCATCAGCACCGACCAGAGCCTCTCGGCCCGGCTCCTCAAGCTGGTCAACAGCGCCTTCTTCGGCTTCCCCTCGCGCATCGAGACCATCACGCACGCCGTCACCATCGTGGGCATCCAGCAGCTGCGCGACCTCGCGCTGGCCACCTCCATCATTCAGATGTTCAGGGGCATCCCCATCGCTCTCCTCGACCCCAAGGCCTTCTGGACGCACAGCATCGCGTGCGGGACGGCGGCCCGCATCCTCGCCGCCTACCACCAGGAGCCCAACGTGGAACGCTTCTTCGTGGCCGGCCTCCTGCACGACATCGGCCACCTCATCCTCTACCGCCACAAGGCCGAGGAGACGAAGGAGGCCCTCCTCCGCAGCATCGAGGGGGGGAGGATCCTCTACGAGGTGGAACGCGAGGTGATGGGCGTCGACCACGCCGAGATCGGGGGGGAGATGCTCACCTTCTGGAAGCTGCCCCCGAGCCTGGCGGAAGCGGTGCGGTGCCACCACACCCCCAGCCAGGCCGGGCGCTTCCCGCTGGAGAGCAGCGTCATCCACCTGAGCGATCTCATCGCCAACGCCCTGCAAATGGGCACGAGCGGGGAGCGCCATGTGCCCCCCCTGGAGCCCGCTGCGTGGGATGGGCTCCGGCTCTCGATCAGCATCCTCTCCCCCGCCATCCTCCAGCTCGAGCAGCAGGTGGCCGACGCCGTTGCGCTTTTCCTGGAGGACGGACGATGACGCCCGGCAACGACGCCCGGATCCGGGACCTGGAGGCCCGCCTCGAGTACCTCGAGGAGGTGAACCGCTGGACCCTGGAGACGCTCAGCATGGTCTCCTCGAGCAACGACTTCCAGGCCGTCCTGAGCGGGGAGCGGGGCGCCGCCCAGATCATGGCGGAAACCAAGCTGCGGCTGAAGCGGCTGGTGCCCTTCGAGGGGATGGCCCTCTTCACCATCAACGAGGAGGACCAGGGCTTCACCCTCGCCGACTGCGAGCCCCGGGACGCCCGCCCGGGCCTCCAGAGGGAGGGGGACCGGCTCATCGAGGACGGCACCTTCGCCTGGTCCCTCTTCCAGTTCCGCTCCGTCATGGTGCCCGCGCGGGACGGCGACGGCCGCCTGCTCCTCCACGTGATCGCCACCCGCTCGCGCACCCGGGGCATGTTCCTCGGCTCGCTCCCCTCCAACGCGGCCAACATCTACGACGCCACCCTCAACCTCGTCTCCATCGTCCTCCTCAACTGCGCCTACGCCCTGGAGAGCTACGAGCTCTACCGGGTGCTCCGCGAGACCCACGTCTCCCTGGAGAAGACCGTGCAGGACCGGACGCGCGAGCTCCAGGTCGCGCGCGACCGCGCCGAGGAGGCCAACCAGGCCAAGAGCGAGTTCCTCTCGAACATGAACCACGAGCTCCGCTCCCCGCTCAACGCCATCATCGGCTTCAGCGACGTGGTCATGCTCAACTCCAGGGACGCCGAGACGGTCAACCTGGTGAGCAAGGTCAAGGACGCCGGGAAGTACCTCGCCCACCTCATCGAGGACCTGCTCGACCTGGACCGGATCGAGGTGGGGGGGGTGCGGCTGGACCTCCAAGAGGTCCCGCTGAACCGCATCGTCGCCTCCACGGTGGAGACCCAGCTCTCCCAGCTCCCCAAGGGGTTCTCCCTGGAATGCACGCTGGACCCCGCCTGCGGCTCGGTGGTGTGCGACCCCACCCGCATCCGCCAGGTCCTCCAGAACCTCCTCGACAACGCCGTCAAGTATTCCCCCGAGGGGGGGACCCTCCGCATCCGCACCTGGCTCGAGACCGGCGAGGTGCGGGTGAGCGTCCAGGACGAGGGGATGGGCATCGCCCCCGAGCATCAGAAGGTCATCTTCGAGCGCTTCCGGCAGATCGAGTCCGGCCACCGGAGGCGGGCGGGCGGCCTGGGAATCGGCCTGAGCCTCGCGCAGCGGCTCCTCGCGCTCCACGGGGGGCGCATCTGGGTGGAGAGCCGGGCCGGCGCGGGCAGCACCTTCACCTTCGCCTTCCCGACCCTGCGCTCCTCCAGCGAGCCGGCCGGCGCCGGTGCGGGCGCCGGCATGGCGGATTCGGATGAGCCCTGGTCGGGCCGGACCGTGCTCATCGTGGACGACGTCGAGGACTACCACAAGCTCATGCGGCTGCTGATGCGGCACGCCGCCCGCATCCTCTCGGCCTTCGACGGCCAGGAGGCCGTCGAGCTCGCCCGGCGCGAGCGCCCCGACCTGATCCTCATGGACCTGCGCATGCCCGTGCTGGACGGGTTCGAGGCCATCGGCCGCATCAAGGCCGACGCCGCCACGCGGGGCATCCCCATCCTCGGGGTAAGCGCCCATGTGATGAAGGAGGACCGGAACCGCTGCCTCAAGGCGGGGGCGGAGGGCTACATCACCAAGCCCGTCGACCTCGACGCCCTCCGCCTCGAGATCGAGCGGGTCCTCTCCTAGGCGGAAAAACCAGAGAAGGATCCGCCGCCCGCAATCTCCCTCACCCCGGCTCTCTCCCAGAGGGAGAGGGTGAAGCAGGTGCTTTCGTCTGTATCCGAAAATGCTTTCGCGGCCTCGGCGCCCCTCTCCCCTTGGAAGAGGGTGAGGGAGGATTCAAGAGTCATGGCCACGCCCGATTCCCCTTCCCCCTCCATTCCGGCCCGGGAGCTCTTCCCCGCCTACCCGCGCGTCCCCGCCCTCTTCCGGGCGGAGGTGGAGGGCCTCGGCGAGGCCCAGCTCGACCGCAAGCGCCCGGAGAAGAGCTGGGGCCTGTGGTCCATCCGGGACCAGGTGAGCCACATGGCCTCGGTGCCCTACCGCTGGCTCCTCGTGCGGTGGGGGAAGATCCTCTTCGGGGAGCGGCTCCCGCGCGACCCCGAGCTCCTCCGCACGGGCTTCTCGGGCCGGATGATGAACCCCGAGCGCTTCCACGCCATCGGCGGCCTCCTCGCCGCCCAGGAGGACGCCTTCGCCCTGGCCTGGGAGGTCCTGGGCCGGGAGACCCTGGGCTCCCTGCGCGCGCGGGAGATCAGCGAGCACCTCCCCTGGGGCACCCGGCGCCCGGGCGAGACCGAGGACGTGCGCGCCTGGCGCGAGCGCTCCCTCAGCGCCCACCCCGCCAGCTTCCGAAGGGACCCGGCCGACCCCGACATCATCCACTTCAACCTCGAGTACACCTTCCGCCACATCCTCTGGGAGGGGTATGCCCACCTGCGGACCATCCAGAAGCACAAGGAGGCCGAGGGCCTGCCCCCCCGGTCCGAAATCCCCCAGGAGGGCTACCTGCGAATCCTCCAGTGGGAATAGGCCCCTGAGCGGACCCCGTCCCGCCGCCCGAGCGAAAATCAAGGAATCCCCCGCATCTCACAAAAATCGCAAACAAAACCCTTGACACGGTTGAGCGGTATCCCATATGGTTTCTTCATCGCGCATGAATTCATTGGAGTTCCGGCCTCAAACCCCCGTTGCGCCGCCGGATGGGGTGGTGTGAATGGGAGCACGTCTGGCGGCGAAAGGGCATTGGCCGCCGTTGGGATGTTTTCCGTACCGAACCATGAGTTTCTCATAAAGGAGGGAACCATAATGCGTCGCCCGGGGTGGATGGCAGCAGGAGTGGCGTGGACGCTCTTCCTCTCGGCGTTCCTCTTCTCATTCGGGGCCGCGCAGGCGGCCTGGCAGCCCACCAAGCCGGTGGAGTTCGTCATCCCGGCGGGCACGGGCGGCGGGGCCGACCTCATGGCCCGCTTCATGTCGGCCATGATCCAGAAGAACAAGCTCGCCCCGGTGAACTTCCTGGTCGTGAACAAGTCCGGGGGCGCGGGGGCCGAGGGCTTCCTGCACGTGAAGTCCCAAAAGGGCAACCCCCACGTGATCATCATCACCCTCTCGAACCTCTTCACCACGCCGATTGCGACGGGCGTGCCCTTCAACTGGAAGGACCTGACGCCGATCTCGATGATGGCCCTCGACTACTTCGTCCTCTGGGTGAACACCGAGTCCCCTTACAAGACGGCTCCGGAATACATCGCCGCCGTCAAGGCCAAGTCCGGCACGTTCAAGATGGCCGGCACGGGAGCGAAGCAGGAGGACCAGATCATCACCGTCCAGATGGAGCAGAACTTCGGCCTCAAGTTCATCTACGTCCCCTTCAAGGGCGGCGGGACGGTGTGCGCCAACCTGGTGGGCAAGCACGTGGACTCCACGGTCAACAACCCCTCCGAGTGCCGGGGGCACTGGCAGGCCAAGCGCGTCCGCCCCTTGGCCACGATAGACACCGAGCGGATCAAGCTGCCCCAGTGGGACACCATCCCCACCATGAAGGAGGCCACGGGGAAGGACATGGCCTACAACATGCTCCGCGGGATCTTCGCCGCGCCGGGCATCCCCAAGGAGGCCCAGGAGTACTACATCGGCCTCATGAAGCGCATCAGCGAGACCGCCGACTGGAAGAAGTACATCACCGACAGCGCCCTCAAGGGCCAGTTCATGACCGGCCCCGCCTACGTGAAGTGGCTGGGCGAGGCCGAGGCGCTGCACAGGGACCTGATGACCAAGGCGGGCTTGATCAAGAAGTAGCGGGAAAGGGCTGATGCGGAAAATCGAGATACTGACGGCCCTGGGGTTCATCGCCCTCTCCCTCGCCGTGATGGGGGAGGGGTTGAAAGTCGGCGTCGGGGTGCCGGGCAGGGCGTTCCAGCCGGGATTCTTCCCGTTCTGGCTGGGCGCCCTTCTCGGCCTGTGCGGGATCATCCTCATCGTCCAGCTCCTGGCCGCCTCGGGGCAGGTTTCCTACGTCGCCTTTTTCCATGACCGGACGGCGTGGGTTTCCGTCCTGAAGGTCATCGTGACGGCGGCGGGGATGCTGGTGCTGACTTACCTGGTCGGGTTCTACACGGCGTCCATCGCCTACCTGTTCGCCTACCTGCGCTTCGTGGGCAGGCACCGGTGGCCCGCCGTCCTCATCATGAGCCTGGGATTCCCCGTCGCCAGCCACATCATCTTCGAGCAGGTCCTCCAGATCCTCCTCCCCCGGGGGGTCTTCAGCCTCATCCCCTATTTCGACTAGGCCCGGGAGAGCGGATCGTGTGGGAATCGCTCAGTGACTTGGCGTTCGGCCTCTCCGTCGCGCTCACCATCCCCAACCTGATCGCCGGGGCGGGCGGCGTCATCGCGGGGACGGTCATCGGGGTCATCCCCGCCCTGGGCCCCACCCAGGGGGCGGCCCTCTTCCTTCCGATCATCTTCAAGGTCCCCCCCGAGACGGGGCTCATCTTCCTCTCGGGCCTCTACATGGGGGCCATCTACGGGGGGTCGGCGACCTCCATCCTCTTCAACATCCCGGGCACCCCCATGGCCGTGGCCAGCGCCTTCGACGGCTACCCCATGGCCCTAAAGGGGGAGGCGCCGCGGGCCCTCGCGGGCTCGGCGGTGTCGGCCTTTGTCGCGGGCACAGTCTGCATTGTGATGTTCACCTTCTTCGCGCGCCCCCTGGCGGAGTACGCCCTCACCTGGGGGCCGCCGGAGTACTTTTCGGTCCTCATCCTGGCCTACGGCGCCTTGGCGGGGCTGGGGGGCGGGAGCGTCCTCAAGGCCATCATGGCGACCCTGGCCGGGCTCATCTTCACTACGGTCGGCATCGACATCGTGACGGGCACGCCGCGGGTCACGTTCGGGCTGGTGCCGCTCCTGGCGGGCATCAAGTTCCTGGTCGTGGTGGTGGGAGCCTTCGGGGTGGGGGAGCTCCTCCGCGCGGGGGAGGAGAACATCATGGTGAAGGGGGCGGTCATGGCCCGGGTGAGCTGGCGGGACGTGGCCGGCGCCGTCCGGGAGATGGCCGGCTACTGGAAGACCTTCCTCCGCTCCACCATCACGGGCTTCTGGATCGGGGTGCTCCCCGGCACGGGGGCGACCCCGGCCTCCTTCGTGGGTTACGGGCTCGCCAAGCGCTTCTCCAAGAACCCCGAGAAGTTCGGCAAGGGCGATCTCGAGGGCGTGGTGGCGCCCGAGTCCGCCGCCGCGAGCGCCGAGGTGGGCTCGCTCCTGCCGCTGGTGACGCTGGGGATCCCCGGATCGCCCACGGCGGCCGTCATCCTGGGCGCGCTCATGATCTGGGGCCTCCAGCCGGGGCCGCTCCTGATGAAGGACCACCCCGAGGTCGTCTGGGGCTTCATCGCCAGCATGTACGTGGCGGCGGTCCTCTCGGTCGTCCTGAACCTCTTCTTCATCCCCCTCTGGACCCAGATCCTGCGCATCCCCTTCACCGTCCAGGTGCCCCTGATCATGCTCCTCTGCTTCATCGGGGGGTACACCGAGAACAACACCCTCCCCACCATGTGGATGGTGCTGCTCTTCGGCCTCGTGGGCTTTCTCTTCAAGAAGCTGAACTATCCGCTGGCCCCCATGGTCGTGGGGGTCGTGCTGGGGGAAGATACCGAAACCGCCTTCCGCCAAAGCCTCATCATCTCCCAGGGGGATTTCAGCATCTTCCTGGCGAGGCCCACCTCGCTCGTCCTCCTCCTGGGCGCCCTGGCCCTTTTTCTCTACCCGGTCGTCAAGAGCTACCAGGAGCGCCGCGCCCGCTTCGGCTGAACCCCGCTTCCGGAGGCTCTGGCTCGATTTCGGACCCGGCCGAAGCTTTTTTCGCCCGTTTTTCACTGACGGGGGCGGGCGATTTCCGATATACTTATCCGGTCTGACTTGCCTGCGAAGGCGATTCGCTTGCGCTCATGAGGGAACTTGAGGTCCTGCGCGGCGGGGCGGCAGAACCCCCGTCCGCCGCCCCGCGAGCCGCCGTCCATCCCCCTGGCCCCGCGCCGAGGATATGAGAGAAATGCTCGAAGCCATTCTGCACGGCATCACCGCCACCATCACGATGCAGTTCCTTCTGGAGCGCGTCGCCTTTCTGCTCACGGCCCTCGCCTACGTCATGCGCGACATTCTTTTGCTGCGCAGCCTGGCCGTGATCTCGGGCGTGCTGTGGTTCGTCCTGATGTACTTCGCCAACTTCTCCTCCCTGGCCCTCGTCGAGCAAACCCTCCTGCTGGCCATCAACGTCACCCGCATCGTCATGCTGATCAAGGAGAGGCGCAGCGTCTCCTTCACCGAGGAGGAGCAGGAGCTCTACCGGACCATCTTCAACCGGTTCTCCCCGGTGGAGTTCCTCAAGATCATCCGCCTGGCGGAGTGGCGGAACGCCGCCAAGGATGAGCTGCTCGCCGTCGAGAGCCAGCCGGTCGACAACCTCATCATGATCTACAACGGCGAGGTCGCCATCGAGAAGGAAGGCCACGAAGTCGCCCACCTGCGGGACGGCACCATGATCGGGGAGATGTCCTTCCTCCGGGGGGGCAACGCCACCGCCACGGTGCGGGTGGCGCGCCCCACGCGCTACGTGGCCTGGCCCCAGGAGGACCTGCGGAAGATGCTGCGCCGCAACCCGACCATGGACGTCGCCATGCAGTCGGTCCTGAGCGCCGATTTGATCAACAAGCTGACGGCCCCGACCGCCGCTGTGGCCGGCGGCAACGGCCCGTCCAAGTAAGCGGGATCCCCCGGGGGCCCGGGGCCGCATCCGGGGGAAGCGGGGGAGGGGCACCCCTTTTGCTTTTCCCCCGGCTTCACGATATAAGAAAGAGATCCGCTGTCTTCATGCTCGCTCCAGGCGCCGGGAGAGCAGGGCCGGCCCGGCGGCGCGCACCCCGAGGGAACCGAGGGGACGGAATGTTCCGGAAATCCTCCTTCTTGACCCTTCTTCTCGTGAGCAGCTGCCTCATAGTGGCGGGCTGCGCCGCCATCCTGGGCAGCAGGGAGAAGAACAACCTCCTGTTCACCGACAAGGACATCGACGATATCTTCAAGTCCTACCAGAAGGACGCCGACAAGGCCAAGCAGAACCGGGCCCAGCAGCTGAGCCGGCAAATCAAGCGGATCGAGGTGACCCGGAAGGAAGGGGAAAAGGAATTCCTCGTCTCCGTCAACCTGGAAAACGCCTCCCTCAAGGAAGTCGTCGAGGCCCTCCTGACGAAGACCGAGACCCCGTTCTTCCTCCAGGACATCAAGCTGACCGGCTACGTCTCCGGGCGGTTCGAGAAAGTCCCCTTCATCCGGGCCTTGAACATCATTCTGAACTCCGAGGGCTATTCCGCCAGCATGTCGGACGAGGGGATCCTGTTCATCCGGGCTTCCTACGAAGGCCCCCTGGCCCCCCGGCCGGCCGCGGGCCAGCCGGCCGAGGCGCCCCTCTCCCCGGGAGCGGCGCCTCCTTCGCTGGTGCCGGCGCCTCCTGCTCCGGGGGCGCCTCCTGCTCCGGGAGTGCCGCCGGTCCCGGGCGGCCCGCGGCCCAGCAGCCTGCACGATGACCGCTTCCCGCCGGACATGTTCCGCCGGACCACCCTCTTGGTGCAGAACGTCCCGCCCATCCCGGGCGCGCCGCCCCTCCCAGGGCCGCCTCCGCCCCTGGCGCCGCAGGCGCCTCCGGGGCCTCCCGTTGAGCCTCCGGGGCCTCCCGCTGAGTCTCCGGGCCTCCCGGGACCCCCGGGCATCCCGGGTCTCCCCGGGGCCGCCGCGCCGCCGCGGAAGCCGCCCCAGCCCGAGATCTCGGTGGAGTACCCCCTCCAGCACCTGAGCACCGAATCGGCCGAGAAGATCCTGGCCCGCCTCTTCCCGCCGGAGGGGGGGGTAGGCGGCGGCCTGCCCGGCGCCGTGCCCGGCGTGGGGGGCGCCGAAGCCCCCGCCGAGCCCGTCCGCTTCGGGGTCGAGCCCACGCGGAACACCGTCGTCATCCGTGGGCCGAGGGACCAGGTCCTCAAGATACGCAAGGTGCTCCAGGCCATCGACCGCGAGCCCCAGCACGTCATGATCGAGGTCCTCTTCCTCGAGGTGAGCGCCGACGCCCTCGAGTCCCTGAGCTTCGCCATGCGGGACTACACGCAGGCCAGGCTGAGCGCCCTCTCCACCAACATCGGCTCCGAGACCGCCCGGGCCCTCCAGTTCACCTTCCAGAGCCTGGCCCGGGGCAACTTCACCAGCCTGAAGTACACGGGCATCCTCGACCTGCTCTTCCGCAAGAACCTGGGGCGGGTCATCGCCCGGCCCTACCTGGCCTCCCTGACGGGCAAGACCTCCGCCCTCAAGATCACCGAGGATCGCAGCATCGTCGTCCAGAGCGCCGAGGGCGGCACCGCCGTCGCCTCCACCAAGGAGATCTCGAGCGGCGTCGAGCTCAAGATCACCCCCACCGTCCATCTCTCGGGCTCCATCAACATGCAGATCGAGGTCGAGGAGTCCGAGTTTCTCCCCAGCACGGGCAACATCGCCTCCTCGAAGAACACCAACCGGGCCCAGAACATCATGCAGGTGGGAAGCGGGGAGAGCATCATCATCGGGGGCCTGATGCTGAACAAGCGGCAATGGTCGAAGGGAGGCCTCCCTTGGCTGCGCGAGGTCCCCATCCTCAACATCTTCACCTCCTCCCAGCGGCGCACCGAGGTGGACAAGGAGGTGCTCGTGGTCGTGACGCCCCACCTCTACTCGCCCGGGCTGCGGACCCCCCTCCCCTTCCTCGAGGTCTTTCAGAAAGACCCCATCATCAAGTACACCACCCCCACCGAGCGCCTCGATTTCGAAAAGTAGGGCTCCGGATTCCCGCTGCCCGGGGCCGGGCGCCCAGCATGCAATCCCATCTCTTTCCCCCGCTATCACCTGCGGCCGGAGAAGCGGTCCATCCACCAGTCCGCGACGAAGCCGCTCGCGAGCTGGAGGTTGTCGAAGACGCAGTGCTGGCTCCCCCCGTCCTCGGCCCGGAAGATCCGGAGCTCCTTCTCCTTGGAGCCGCACGCCTCGTGGAGCCGGTGGGCCATGCGCACGGGCACGATGGCGTCGTCCTGGCCGTGGAGGATGAGGATGGGCATCCGGATCTCCTCCGCCACGCCCGCCAGGGTGTAGGCCTTGCACTTTTCCATGGCGCGGTCCATGTCCGGGCAGCCGAAAACCCAGGGCAGCTGCCAGATGGAGGAGGAGGCCACCGTGCCGCCGCCCTCCAGCACCTTCCGGCGGTGGACCCACACCTCGTGGTAGTCGAAGTGGGCGCCCCAGGCCACGCAGGCCGCGTAGCGGTGCTCGAAGGCCGCGATGCGCGGGGCGTAGTAGCCCCCCATGCTCATGGCCATGACCCCGACCCGCGAGGGGTCCACCTCGGGCCGCCCGGCGAGGTAGTCGTAGGCCGCCGCCCCGGGGACCTCGTAGTCCGGCCGGCTCGGGATCTTCCGCAGGCGCAGGGCCTCCCCCTGGCCCGGGCCGTCGATGCAGAGGGTGCCGATGCCCCGCTCGCGGAGGGCGAGCCCCGCCCAGAGGACGGTGAACTCCTTCGAGCCGTCCAGGCCGTCGAAGTAGGCCACCGCCGGGGCCCTGCGGCTTCCCCCTTGGGCCCCCAGGGGAGGAATCCAATAGGCGGGCAGCGGCCCGTCCGGAGAGGGGACGTCCACCCGCTCGAAGCCCTCGATCAAGCCCCGGTAGCCGCGCTCGCAGTCCCGCACGGCCTGTTGATAGGAGGCCGCCTTGCGCGGGTCGTCCGGGTGGATGAAGCGCTCCGAGACGCAGCGGTAGAGAGAGCTCCGGAGCCAGGCCCGGGCCGCCGTGCGGCCGTGCCCCCGGGCCTCCTCCCCCTCGGCCAGGGCCTGGGCGGCGTCGGCCTCGCGCTCCCACTCCTCGTACCAGGCCTCGGGATCCCCCACCCGCCTGCGCAGCCGCTTGCCCGCCTGATCCAGCTCCCAGGGCACCGGCCCGCCCAGGGGCCCCAGGTTCAAGAGGCCGCAGAAGACCTGGGACCACAGGTAGTGCTCCGGGAAATACCGCCACCAGGCGGAGCCGCCGGCCTTCTCGTCAGCCATGAGAGCCTCCATTCAGAAGATGGCCTCCCCGCCGGATGAGAAGCGCATGGCGGGGCCTCGAAATTCACCTCACCTCGTTCGGCTCGCCCTTCCCCAGCCAGGCGATGGCGGTGACCGACATCCGGGCTCCCTCCAGGGGATGGGGCCGGGGGGCCTCGGCCACGCAGATCGCCGGCCTCCGCCCGGGGAAGGCGCCCGCGAGCAGGGGCTCGACCCGGGGAAAATCCCCGATGCCGGAGAGGAAGACGCTCAGGTGGGCGAGGCGGCCCAGGCCCGCGCCCTCTCCCGCGAGCGCCTCTTCGAGGCGGGAGAGGATGGCCGCGGCCTGGAGCTCGGCCCTCCCGGGCGGGCTGGACCTCTCATTCAAGAACCTCCGCGCGCGGGGCGGGAGCGCGGACGGATCGGCGACAGGCTCTCCCCCCTCATCCACCCCGGCCATCCCCGAGAGGAAGAGGACGCCCCCCGCCTCGGCGCCCAAACTCATCCGCGCGCCCAGGGCGGGGTGCCCCGCCGCAGGGATCAGGCGGCGCCCCACTCCCTTCCCCGGGAGAATGGCCGTGGGCTCGACCTCCACCAGGGTGCCCTTGTGGCCCACCTCCTTCGCCTGGATGACGGTGAGGGCCGGGGGCGCCTCCGGGAAGAAGCGCTCGTGCACCCGGTGGAAGGTGGGGAAATCCCGCATGTCCTGGAGATAGACCGTGAGGTTGACGATCCGATCGAGGGAGGAGCCCGCCCCTTCCAGATGCCGCCGGATGAGGTCGTAGGTGAACCAGCTCTGGGCGGCGATGGGGCCGTTGCGGAAATCCTCGTGGCTCCGGCCCGCCTGGAGGAAGCGGCCCTCCGCGGGCACGTCCTCGTAGCCCCGGATGAGGGGAGCGCCCGGCCGCGAGGTGTCGACGGGGATCTGGCCCGCCAGGAAGAGGTAGGGCCCCGCCCCCGCCACGTGGGAGAAGTGGGCCGCCGCCGCGTGCGCGGGGCTCCCCCCGGGCGCCCGCCGGGGGCCGATCTCCCCCTCCATCCCCGGGCGCAGCGCGATGCCGTCGATGCCGAGCCAGGCGTCCCCGCTTGGCTCGAAGCGGCCCATCCCGACGGCGGTGCTCGGGGCGGGGGAGGAGGGCTCGTAGTGGCGGCGCACGCGGTCGAAGACGGGGAAGAAGCGCTTGTCCCGCTGGTAGAGATGGAGGCGCAGGAGGTGCCCCAGCCCGCCCCCCCGCCGCGCGAGAACCTCCTTGAGCCGCTCGTAGATGGCGGCCACCTGGGCGTGGACGGGCCCCTCGATCCGCTCCACCCAGGGGGAGTCCCCCTCCACGGGAGGGCCCTGGCCCGCCGCGTCCGCGTAGCGGGCGCACAGCCCCCCTCCCGCCCGCAGCCCGAGCTGGCCCCCGAAGAAGAGGAAGGGCCCCGCCTCCACGGCCCGGGGCCAGCGCGCCAGCAGGGAGAGAAAGTCCTCGGATGGATTCACGGGAGGAGGGAACCTTTAGGTTGGACTGGCCGGGGCGGGCGGATTTGAACCGCCGGCATCCTGCTCCCAAAGCAGCCCGGAAGGATTCTGCCAAGCCCTTGAATTTCAGGCAAGTAGCTGATTCCTCGACGCTTGGCGAAAATCTCCGCTATCACAAAATATCACAAAACGTCACAATTCATCACAATTTTTGGTCAAGTTTTGGTCAAGTTGGTTTGAGGCGGCCTGACATCTTGCTACGGGGGCAGGTACGGGGGATTGGTAATTTTTGGCACCCCCTAAAACATGGCCGCAACTAGGGAATGGGGTGGCCTCGTTTCGTTCGAAGATTTGCGAGTGTAGCACCAACCGAAGATAGAAAGGTTGCCATGTTGTCCAGGGAGATAGTCGCATGGAAATACGGAGATGATTTTTCACTCTCCTGGTCCCAGAAGGTGAAGTTGTTGGACTCGTCAATCGAAAAGCGGACATGGGCCAGCGCATTGCGAAGATGACGGAGCAATGCCAATACGGGGGAAGCATCGAAATTGGCAGGTTTTTTGCTGACCACGAAGAGGTCAAGAACTGATTTCGAGAAGAGATTCTCCATGGAAGGAACTGCATTATCTTTCAACCATAATTCTCTCGGTACCACTATCAGGCAGTACAGCAGTGAGATCAAATAGGCAGGGTTCTTAATGTCCAGCGAATTTGGAGAAAGTTGATAGGTTTCCTCGACATGGCGGGTTGACGCGGAAAGATGACCATAGTGGTAGGCATGCTGTATTATTTGAGCGTTGATGTACGCCCACGAAGGGATCTCGGTTCTCCGATCCACCACCATAACTGGCTCTCCGACAATGTTGCTCAGGTTTTAGCCTACTTCTTCCCACCCCCATATCTCTCCAAAAACCTCGCCCCGTCCCGCCTTTCCTTATCCGGCAGATAGCGATGGTAATGCCTCAGGACAGTCTCCACCCTGTCCCCCATCATCCGGGCGGCCCAGTTGATGTCCTCGCCCGAGGAGATCATCAGGCTGGCGAAGGGGTGGCGCGTCATGACTCTTCGATGGGAGGAATCAAGGGGCGGATGAGGTTCAGCACCCGGGGGAGATCCCCCCTCAGGATTTCCCAGACGCGG
>Ga0156328_1186_pt1 | contig 16123 bp, 18 predicted proteins | sample RifCSPlowO2_12_FD_107976 | JGI IMG/M metagenome (GOLD analysis project Ga0156328, IMG submission 107976) | Candidatus Tectomicrobia bacterium RIFCSPLOWO2_12_FULL_69_37 | reverse complement strand
CGCCCTTGAAGAGCTTGTTGGCGGCGTAGGCCTCCTCGGTCGCGTTCTGGCCCGAGCCGTACCAGGCGACGCTGTCCTTGCCGTGCCGGCGGATGTTGTCCACGAAGGTGCCGGCGACGAGGTCGAGCGCCTCGTTCCAGCTCACCGCCCTGAAGCCGCCGCCCGCCTGGCGGACCATCGGCCGGGTGAGCCGGTCCTTGCCGTAGAGGATGTGGGGGAGCGAGAAGCCCTTGATGCACACCCTCCCCTCGTTGATGGGGCTGTCGGCGTCGCCCTGGATGGAGACGATCCGCCCGTTTCGGACGCCGGCGACGACGGTGCAGCCCGTCCCGCAGAAGCGGCACTGGGAGCGCCCGTAGGTCACCCCCGGCTCCGCGGCCGGCGCGGGGGCCGGAAGACCGGCCACCGCCAGGGCCGCCGCCCCGGCCGACGCCTTGATGAACTCCCGCCTGCTCAGGTCAATTGACATGACGCGACTCCCATATGGGGAATGTGCCGGGCCGACGCGCGCCGGCTCGTCCGGAAAGCGGACGGACGAGTAAGCTGACCCCTTCGGAAGCGGGCATCAGAAGGCGCGAAACTCCGGGAGGACCGAACCGCTCACACGATAAGCTTCCAAGCCCTAAAATACAATGCAGGAAAATCGGAGGCAACAATCCGAAAAAAAGATTCCCGCGTCCTTTTCAATTTTGGGGATCCCCGGCTTTTCAACCGGGCCGGTGCTGTCTAAAGTGCCCCTCCACGGGATCGCTTCAACCCCGACTCCGGCGGAGGCTCCCATGAAAGAGGTGCTGCTGGCCCGGGGGGCGCTGCGGCTGGCCCAGGTGAACGCCCGGGTCCGGCCCGGCGAGCGCGTCCTCGTGGTGGCGGACTACGCGACCGCCGCGCTGGCCAAGCGGGTCGCGTGCGCCGCCGCCTCGCTCGGGGGGGAGGTCGTCACCGCCCTCATGCCCCCCCGGGAGCGCCACGGCCAGGAGCCCCCCGCCCCGGTGGCCGCCGCCATGCGGGAGGCGGAGGTCATCTTCACCCCCGTCTCGATCTCCATCACCCACACCCAGGCGGTGAAGGACGCCTTGAAGGCCCGGGCCCGCATCCTCGCCATGACGGACTGGTCGGACGAGATGTTCCTGAGCCCGGCGCTCCTGGAGACCGACTTCCACGCCCAGGCCGCCGTCTGCCGGAAGATCGGGAAGGCCTTCACCGAGGGGACGCGCTTCCGCTTGACCTCCCCCAAGGGGACGGACCTGCGCTTCGAGGCGGGGGGGCGCAAGGCGAACGTGATGACGAACGTGCCCGACCCGGGGGAGCTCTCCCCGGTGCCCACCATCGAGGTGAACGTGCCGCCCGTCGAGGGCACGGCGGAGGGGACGCTCATCGTGGACGCGAGCGTGCCCTACCTGGGCATCGGCCCCCTCAAGGAGCCCTTCACCTGCCGGGTGGAGAAGGGCTTCATCGTCTCCCTGGAGGGCGGGGGCGAGCAGGCCGAGGTCCTCAAGCGGGCCATCGCCTCCCACAACGATCCCAACTGCTGGAACGTGGCCGAGCTGGGGGTGGGCCTGAACCCAGGCGCGCGCATGACGGGCCGGATGCTCGAGGACGAGGGCGTGCTCAATACCATCCACATCGGCATCGGCACGAGCCTCATGCTCGGGGGCACCCTCAAGGCCGCCACCCACTACGACCTCATCATGTGGGACCCCACCGTCGAGATCGACGGGCGGGTCGTCCAGCGGGGGAAGGACATCCTCCTCTGATGCCGGCCGCCCTCGCCGCCGCCCTCTTCGCCCTGGGCACCTCGGCCCTCTTCGGCACCTTCAGCATCCTGGTGCGCCTGGGGCGCGAGCACGCCAACGCCATCACCGGGGTGGTGGTCAGCGTCGTCTCCCCCCTGCCCTTCTTCCTCCTCGCCGCCCTCTGGATGTGGGAGCCCTCCTGGTGGAACGGGAGGGCGACCCTCTTCTTCGTCCTGGCGGGGCTGGCGGGGCCGGCCGGCTCGCGGGTGTTCCTCTACCTCTCGCTGCACTACCTGGGCGTCGCCCGGGCCATGCCGCTGACCTCGGTGACGCCCCTTTTCTCGACCCTGCTCGCCATCGCCGTCCTGGGGGAGAAGCCGGGGCCCTACATCGTCGCGGGCACCCTCCTCATCGTGGCGGGGAGCGCCGCCCTCTCCTACAAGAAGCCCGGGGACAAGAGCTGGTCGCGGCGCCACCTGTGGCTCATCGCGTGCAGCGTGACGACAGCGGCGTGCTCCTTTCTCTTCCGCAAGCTCGCCCTCACGGCGGTGAACGCCCCCCTCCTGGGGGTGACGGTCTCTAGCCTCGCGGGGCTCTTCTTCCTCTCCCTCTTCCGCCCCCTCATGCCCGAGGCCGAGCGCCCGCGCTGGCCGAACCGCAAGGCCTGGGGCTTCTACGGCGCCGTGGGATTGCTGAACGGGGCGGGCTTCCTCACCCAGTTCTACGCCCTGGGGCTGGGGGACGTCTCGATCGTCATCCCCCTGAGCTCGACCGCGCCCTTCTTCTCCCTCCTCCTGAGCCGCCTCCTCCTGCGCGGGACCGAGCGGGTGACGAAGCTCATTGTCGCCGGGACCGTCCTCATCGTGGCGGGCGCCGCCCTCATCGGCTGGAAGCTGCGCTGACGCGCGGCCGATTGACGCCTCCGCCGGGGCTTCATACAATCGCCTCCATCGCGTCCCGCAGATCCGTTCCACCACGTGAGACGGCGCATCCTTGCCCCGGAGGCCGCTTCACATGCGGAAGGAGCCGCCATGAGCCTGTTCGAGCGCCAGCTCTCTTGGGTGCTGCTGCTCGCCCTCACCCTGATGCTGACCGCCCAGATCGTGGCCCGCTACGTGTTCTTCACCTCGATCGGCTGGATCGAGGAGTTCTCGCGCATCATCTTCGTCTGGTACATCTACCTCTCCATCAGCTGGATCACCCTCCAGGGCCGCCACATCCGGGTGAACGCCATCGACCTGATGGTCCCCGCCTCCTGGCGGCGGCCCATCGGCCTCGCCGGCGACCTCATCTGGCTGGGCTTCGGCCTCCTGCTGACGTACTACGGCTACCGCTTCGTGATGACCGAGGTCGAGGTGTACTCGGAGACGGAGATACTCCAGATCCCGCACGCCGTCGTGCATGCCATCATTCCGATCGGCTTCGGCCTCATGAGCCTGCGCCTCGTCCAGGCCATGGTCCGGGTGTACTGGCGGGGCGGGCCCGAGGCCCTCTACCTGGTGGAGAAGCAGGAGGACGAGCGGTGAGCGGCATGGCGTTCCTCCTCTTCGCCGCGCTGACCGTGCTCCTCCTCATCCGCGTCCCCATCGGGGTGGCGCTGGGGGCCTCCTCCGTCATCGTCTACTGGGCCACGGGGGATCGCTTCGAGAGCCTCGCCCTCTCCTACTACGACGGGCTGGACAAGTTCCCCTTCATCGCCGTGCCCATGTTCCTCCTCGCGGGGGCGCTCATGGAGAAGGGGGGCATCAGCCGCCGCCTCATCGCCGTGGCCGACTGCTTCGTGGGGAACGTCCGCGGGGGCCTCGCCCACGTGACCATCCTGGCCTGCATGTTCTTCGCCGCCATCTCGGGCTCGGGCCCGGCGACCACGGCCGCGGTCGGCGGCATCATGATCCCGACCATGATGCGGCGGCGCTACGACAACCACTACTCGGGGGCCGTCTCGGCGACCGGGGGGACGCTCGGCATCCTCATCCCCCCCAGCATCGCCCTCATCGTTTACGGGGTGAGCGCCGACGAGTCCATCAACCGTCTCTTCCTCGCGGGGGTGCTGCCGGGCATCTTCCTGGGCCTCATGCTGATGGTGGCGGCCACCATCCTCGCCCCCTTCAAGACCCCCAACGAGGCGGGCGTGCCCTTCGACCTCAAGCGCACCCTGCGGACCATGCTGGAGGCCCGGTGGGCGCTCATGGCCCCCGCCGTCATCCTGGGCGGGATCTACGGGGGCTTCGTGACACCCACGGAGAGCGCCGTCATCGCCGCCCTCTACGGCTGGGTGATCGGCACCTTCGTCTACCGGGAGCTCGACTGGGCGAAGACGCACGAGTGCATCGAGGTCGCCACCCTCATCACCGGCACCATCGCCATCATCTGGGGCGCCTCCCTCGCCTTCGGGGAGCTGACCACCATCCACAAGATCCCCCAGGCGGTGACGGCGCTCATCCACAACGTCACGCAGGACCCCTTCGTCATCCTCCTCCTCATCAGCGCCTTCCTCACCTTCGTCGGCATGTGGATGAACACCATGGCCCAGGTCATCATCCTCACCCCGCTCTTCCTCCCGGTCGTGAAGGCCGCCGGGGTGGACCCCGTGCACTTCGGGATCATCTTCGTCATGAACTGCGAGGTGGGCTTCCTCACCCCGCCGCTCGGGACGAGCCTCTTCGTCGCCATGGGCATCTCGCGCAGCACCCTGGGCGAGATCAGCTGGGCGGCGGTCCCCTTCATCGTCACCATGCTCCTCGCCATCGTCGTCGTGGCCTATTTCCCCAGCATCAGCCTCATCCTTCCCGGCATGCTCAACATCAAATGACCCCCCCCATGAGAAGGAGAATCCCGATGCGGCACCTCAAGCGGCTCCTCCAGGCGGCGGCATGCGCGGCGGCCGCGCTCGCCCTGGCCCTCGGCGCGGCTTCCCCGGCCTCCGCGGCCAAGTACACCATGAAGTTCGCCCACAACTCGCCGCCCAAGCCGGACCTGCTCTACCAGGCGTGCGCGCTCCTCTTCCGCACCCACCTCCAGATCTACTCGCGCGGCGAAGCCGACGTGGATATCTACCCCTCCTCCCAGCTCGGCAACGACACCGTGGCGGCCAAGAAGGTCCAGCTCGGCTCCATCGAGATACAGATCGTCGCCTCCAACAACATCTCGGGCTTCGACCGCCGCTACGACGTCTACACCCTCCCTTTCCTCTTCGGGAGCTTTAAGGGGGCGGCTAAGGTATTCGACGGCCCCGTCGGGCAGAAGATCGCCGAGGACTTCCGGCAGAAGTCCGGCATCCGCGTCCTCGGCAACATCGCCACCGGCTTCCGCAACATCACGAACAGCAAGCACCCCATCCTTAAGCCCGCCGACCTCGGCGGCCTGCGCATCCGCATCGCCAAGAACCCCATCATGGTGGCCACCTACGAGGCCATGGGCGGGAGCACCATCGGCATGAACCCGACCGAGACCTTCAGCGCCCTCAGCACCAAGACCGTGGACGGCCAGGACGGCGGCTCGGCCTGGGCCTGGGCGCAGAAGTTCTACGAGGTGCAGAAGTTCCTCTCGGTCACCCGCCACCAGCTCGTGGCCGGCTCCCTCATCATCAACGACAAGTACTACGCGGGCCTCCCCAAGCCCATCCAGGCGGCCATCATCCGGGCGGCGAAGGAGACCATCGGCTGGGCGAACGCCTACGCCGAGCAGGAGGAGGAGAAGATCGTCAAGGGGTTCGAGGCCAAGGGCCTCAAGATCGACCGGCCCGACCTCGCCCCCTTCCGCGAGGCCGTGAAGCCCGTCTACAACAAGTTCGCCGGCCAGCTGGGCGGCATGGGCCTCGTCCAGAGGATCATCGACGCCCAGAAGTAGCCCGCACCCGGGGGGCGGCGCACCCGCCGCGCCGCCCCCGTTTCGCGGAGACCAGGAGACGACATGAACGGAGGGAAGGAATTCGAGGGCCAGTGCGCCGTCGTGACGGGCGGCGCCACCGGCATCGGCGAGGCCGCGGCCCGCGAGCTCGCCCGCCGGGGCTGCGCCGTCTGCGTCATGGACATCGACGCCCCGGGCGCCGAGCGCGTCGCCCAGGGCATCCGGGCGGAGGGCGGCGAGGCCTTCCCCTCCGTCACCGACCTCCTGGACTGGGAGGCCACGCGCCAGGGCGTCGGGGCCGCCCACGCATGGAAGGGCCGGCTCGACATCGTGGTGCACAGCGCGGGCGGCTTCCCCCAGTACGTGAGCCTGCTGGACTGCCCCGCCGAGGCCTGGGACGGAGTGGTGAACTCCAACCTCCGCTCCATGTTCTACCTCCTCAAGGCCGCCGCGCCGCTCATGATCGCGCGGAAATACGGCCGCTTCGTCTCCCTCTCCAGCATGGCCGCGCGCAGCGGGGTGAACCCCAACCCCCCCCACTACACCGCCGCCAAGGGGGGAGTGCTCGCCCTCACCCGCCAGGCCGCCCGCGAGCTCGGCCCCCACGGCATCACCGTGAACGCCGTCGCCCCCGCCAACGTCCAGAGCCCGCGCGCAAAGGCCATCCGCTCCCCCGAGCGCCTGCGCCACATCGCCCAGACCACCCCCGTGGGGCGCCTCTCCGAGCCCGGGGAGATCGCGGAGGCCGTCCTCTTCCTCTGTGGCAAAGGGGCCGGCTACATCACGGGGGTCACCCTCGACGTGAACGGCGGGGCGACGATGGTATGAGGGGGGTAGGCTGAAACCCGTGTTTGCAGGGGCGTTCAATTGAACTTCCATGCTTGACACCCAGTCCATCAATTTTATAAATGTGTTCTTGTAGTATCCTATTTCACTTGTCGTGCATGGAGCGAGCCGTGAGCGCCAGGGAACATAGCTACACCGTCCTTTTCGAGCCCGCCGAGGAAGGCGGCTACGTCGTCCTCTGCCCGGCCCTGCCGGGGCTCGTCACCCAGGGCGACACCCTGGAGGAGGCCCGCGGGATGGCCCAGGACGCCATCCGGGCCTACCTCGAAAGCCTCGCCAAGGACGGGCTTCAGCCCCCGCCGGACAAGGACATCGCCCTGGAGCCCGTCAAGGAGAAGGTGAAGGTCAAGCTGGAAGCCGCATGAGGCGGCCCCTCCCCGTCTGCAAGCCCCCGGAAGTCCTCCGCGCCCTCCAGCGGGCCGGATTCTTCGTCCACCACGCGAGCGGAAGCCACTACATCCTCCGCCACCCCGGCAAGCCCTCCCTGCGCGTCACGCTCCCCTTCCACCGCAAGGATCTCAAGCGCCGGGTGCTGGCTTCCCTCATCGAACAGTCGGGGCTGACGATGGAGGAGTTCCTGGAGCTTTTGTGAACGGCGGAGCGACGATGGTGTAGGAGGGGGAGTACCGGCGCCCGGTTGTGCATCCCGCCCGCCATGCCATAGTAAATAGGCGTATGCGGAAGATGAGATCCGTGGCAGCCGAGCGGCGCACCTATACAATCGTTTTTGAGCCGAACGAGACCGGCGGCTACACCGTCACGTGCCCGGCCTTGCCTGGGCTCGTGACCGAGGGGCGGACCCTGGAAGAGGCCCGCAAGATGGCCGCCGAAGCCATCCAGCTCTACTTGGAGGTCTTGAAGGAGGACGGCCTTCCCATCCCGCCCGGCGAAGAGCACAGCGAGACGCCGATTCGCGATGGAGTGACCATCGAATTCCAGGCGGCATGAGCCCCCGCCTGCACGTCGTCGTCCCCTACCATTCCCGGGACCTGTCGCGGAAGACGCTCCTCAGCATCATCAAGAGCGCGGGCCTGACCGAGGGGCGTTCTTGGAGCTTTTGCGAACAGCGGGAGAGGATGGTGGGGAGAGGCAGGATTTCCGGGCCGTCATTCTGAACGAAGCAAAGCGGAGTGAAGAATCTGCTTCTTCCCTTGAAAAGCAGCTTCTTCGATCGCTGTGCTCCCTCGGAACGAGATGCGCTTGCCTCTTCCGGGTTCAACTCCCCCCCAGCGCCCTCCTCACCAGCGGCACGATCTCGGAAAATCTCTCCGCCACCATCGCCCCCGCCTCCCTCAAGAGCCTCTTCTTCATCGAGGGGGCGCCCACGCCCCGCTCCACGAGGGCGCCGGTGTGGCTGACGGGGGCGGGGGTGGCCATGGTCTCCATGAACTCGCCCGGGATCATGGCGACGAGGGGCTTGGTGAAGCCGCCGCTCCTGATGAACTCCGCCGCTTCTTCCTCCCGCCCCGTGCCGGGCTCCCCGAACATGACCACGCACCGGGTTTCCGGGTCCTTCTCGAAGAGGGCGAGCAGGTCCACGAAGTCCGCGCCGATGAGGAGGTCCCCCCCGATGGCCACATAGGTGCTCTGGCCGATCCCGGCCCGGGTGAGGAAGAGGCAGATCTCGGCCCCCATGCCCCCGCTCCGGCTCACCACCCCGACGGGGCCCGGGCGGAACATGAGCTGGGGCACCTCGCCCCCCGTCCCCCCCACCTTGGCTTTGCCGGGGCTTATCATGCCCTGGCTGTTCGGGCCGATGACGAAGGCGCCCGCCCCCTTCGCGCGGGTGAGGACCTCGCTCGCGTCGTGGTGGGGCACCCCCTCGGCCAGGATGTGGAGGGCGGGCACCCCGGCCTCGATGGCCTCCAGCGCCGCCGCCTTGGCGAAGCGCGCGGGGATGAAGAGGAGGGAGAGGTCCACCGCGTGCTCCTTCACCGCCTCCGCGACGGAGCCGTAGACGGGGATGCCCTCCACCCGCTCCCCGCCCTTGCCGGGGGAAACCCCCGCCACGATGCGGGTCCCGTAGGCCGTCATGGTGGGGATGAGGCGCCGCGCCTCCCCCCCAGTGGCGCCCTGCACGAGCACGCGCGTCCGCCCGTCGAGGAGGATGCTCACCTCTCCCCCCCTCTCCGGTAGGCGCGGTCCACGATGCGGCGGCAGAGATCTTCGAGAGAGAAGTCCGCCTCGTGCCACTCCACCCCCGGCACCTCGGCGATCAGGCGGCGGGCCTCCTCCACCCCCGGCCCGGCGAAGCGGACCACGACGGGGAACTTCGTATAGTCCAGCCCCGCGTCCTTCAGGCCCTGGACGATGCCCGCCACCCGCACGTTCACCCGGGCGAAGTTGCTCACGTTCGCGGCGAGCGCCAGGCCCTTCAAGCCCGGCTTGGCGAGGACGGCGAGGACCGCCCGGCGCATCTTCTCCTCGTAGCGGCCAGGCGTGATGTCAAAGGTGCAGGCGGGGCGGCCGCCCTCGCGGAGGATCTCCCCCAGGCTCGTCAGGCCGTAGCCCCCGCCCGAGACCATGAAGCCGATGTCCCCCTCCAGCTCGCTGAAGCGGATGGCGCCGACGTGGGGGTCGAGGGCGTCGATCGCGCGCAGGGTCTTCTCCAGGGGGGTGAGCGGCCGCCAGCCGTTCCCCTGCTCCTCCCCGAGTCTGGCCTCGAGGTCCGGGTGGCGGAAGAGGGCCTGGTCGTCCACCTCCAGGGCGCACGAGGCGGCCACCATCCGCCCGTCCGCCAGCTCGGCCAGCGGGTTCACCTCGGCCGTGCGGCAGTCGCAGGCGCGGAAGACGATGTAGAGGAAGCACATGGCCCGCGCCGCCTCGTCCGCGAGGGGGCTCTCCAGCCCCGCGCGCCGGGCGAGATCGAGGGCGTCCGGGTAGGCGAGCCCCTCGGTGATGCCGATGGGGAGGGCGAGCAGGCGGTCCGGGCGCGTGGCGGCGATCTCCTCCACGTCCACCCCGCCCTCGGCGCAGAAGAGCATGAGGGGGGACTTCGTGCGCCAGTCGAAGGTGAGGGAGAGGAAGCACTCCCGCTTGATCTCCAGCGCCTCCATCGCGAGGAGCCGCCGCACCGGGAAGTTCCGCACCGTCATCCCCAGGATGCGCGCGGCCTCGCGGCGGGCCTCATCGGGCGAGGCGACGAGCCGGACCGCCCCCTCCTTCCCCCGCTTCCCGACCGGCACCAGGGCCTTGAGGACGGCCCGGCCGCCCAGGCGCGCCACGGCGGAGACGGCCTCATCGGGCGATGAGGCGAGCGCGTGCGCCGGCACGGGCAGGCCGTGCCGCTTCAGGAGGTCGAGGGAGTCGTGCTCAAGGAGCCGGGCCAAGGGGGTCTCTTAGTCGTCAGAGCAATCGGCGGCAGCGGAACCGTAGGGGCGACCGGCCGGCCGCCCCTACCGAATCTAAGGCAGCGCCCGCCGGAGGTGCTCCTTGAGGGAGCCGCCGCAAAAGGAGCGCGCGAAATCCTCCCCGTGGACGCGGGCCAGGCGCCCGGCGAAGGCGGGGACGCCCCACACCCCCTTGAGCTCTGTGAACATCCGGTTCCCAGCGGGCCCCGGGGTGTGCGTCCCGGCGAAGTCGCTCCCCAGGCACACCTGGCCGGGGGCCACCTCGGCCAGGAAGTCGATCTCCTCGATGTAGCGGTCGAACCTGGCGTAGAAGCCGGGGTGGGGGGCGAGGCCCACGAGCCCCCCCGTCTCCAGCAGCCGCCGGGCGCCCGGGCGGGGCAGCCCGCGCTCCCCGAAGGCGGTGACGGCCGGCTCGTCCAGGTGGCCGTGGGAGTAGTGGACGGGGTTCCCCGTCACCAGGGCGAGGTCGATCATGTCCTCCTTGGTCTTGTGGTTGGCGTGGGCGCAGTCCACGAGGAAACCCTTCTCCCAGGCGCGCATGAGGAAGGCGCGCCCGAGCGGAGTGAGGCCCCGCGCGGGGTCGCCCTTGGCGCCGCCGCCGAGCGCGTTGTCCTCGTTGTAGAGGGGGCCCAGGCCGCGGAGGCCCTGCTCCCACATCCAGTCCAGGAGCTCGAGGTCGCCCTCGCGCTCGATGAAGTAGACGCCCTCGGCGTGGAGCACCTGGCGGCCCGTGCCCGGCAGGTCCGCCGCCTGGAGCACCACGGTCAGCCCGGGGGTCTGGCGGATGAGGCGAATGTCGGCCTCCAGGAGCTTGAGCTGCTCGGCCTGGGGCGCCCCCGCCTTGCGCCCCGCCGCGCTGAAGAGGCCGCCCAGCCTGCCGGCGGCGGCGAGGTCGATCTGCTCCGAGAGGTAGGCCTTGTCCGGGGCGAGGTTCACCATGTACCGCAGGTCGGTGTGGAAGTCCCAGATGTCCTCGAAGCCGATGGGCATGGGATAGTTTACCTATGTGCCAAACATTTCTATCTTATTCGTCCTATACTGACCAAGGCACACCAACTTTATTAACAATTTTCTTCGCCAAACGTAAAAAATCTCTATGCGCATCTTCTGTGGCCTGAAGATGAGAGCCTATTGCCCCATCAGCGGGACGAAGGCTAAACATCGGCTTCCTAGCTTCTTGAGCCAACGGCATCAAACTTCGATAATGTCTCAACAATGCTAAACATTCAGGATCATTTTCTACGGATACTCTCTTGCTAGAACCTACTCCCAATACGGATTCTCTATATTCATTCGGAATCCGACTTATCCATTTCTGATATGCTTTAACCGGTCGATCCAGCCTGACAGAGTGCTGCAACACGATATATCCGACAGTTTCCATTTGACCCTTCGGAAGCCTTAAATCAGGAAAGTTGTCTCCCTTTTTCAAACGTTCTTGCCATTCCTGACGCCATCGCCGAAATGTAGGCCCCAGATTCCTAAGTCCCTGAAGAGAAAAGAGATCGGGAGATAGCGGGACAACAACATAGTCTGATGAAATAAGAGCAGCCCGATTGATAGCACCCAAATTGGGTCCCAAATCCATCAAAACCAACTCAGCCTCAAACGACTCAGCTGCATCTTGCATAATCCTCCAAAACGCGGACATAACCCGAAATGCGCGCTCGTGACCATCATTGCATCTAGGCCACTCTGTAGCCAGTTGATCCTCAAAACTCGACAGATTTAGATCACCAACCACCAAGGCCAAATTATCCTCAACCACTTCACATTCTGGGCTTCTGATATCACCGACCCCACGAATCAGAGGGCTTAGAAATCCGAATATGGTCTGCGATTGATCAGAATCGTCCCACAGCTCTTCAAGCCTTTCATCTTCCAAAAACGCTGCCGTCAAATTTGCTTGCGGATCCAAATCGACTGCCAGAATACGAATGCTAGAAATGGAACACATCCACGCAAGATGATAAACTAAGGATGTTTTTCCGACACCGCCCTTGTTATTAAAAAATGCGACAACTGGGATGCTCATTACCTCTTCCTCACTATCGCCAAAACATACGAATTTTCGACAGCGAATTCCAGGGGTGGGTTTCCGTTGCTTGCCAATTCTTTCTTGGCAAGAGGAATACCTACGCCAAACCGCTGAACAAAACCCAGGTTTTTTAACGCCTCCGCAAGATAAGGGTTGCGGTAATCGGTAATTCCAGGCTGACCGAAATTTTCCTTCGTAACCTGACCGTAAGGCCCTCCTGGGTTCAATATTTCGATACGGTCATTAAACCATAGAATTCGCACGGGAGCATTTGTCCCATCGTAAGTCCGATGCAAAACAGCATTTCTAGTCAGTTGCCGCAATGCTTCAATAGGATACTCGGGGTGACGCTGTTCCACTGCAGACCCGGCAATCTCAGTTGCCACTGAAATATGAGCAAGGATAGTTTCATCAAGCAATCTAAGAACATTATGTAAAGGGCCATCAATTTCCTTCTGGTCTTTAATTGGATCGGTCAATACATCTCCATCAATTCGAAGGAATTGAATATATGCCCCTGGCAAGAAACTACGAGGGTCCTTTCCCGCAACCAGAATACCAAGTACGGTTGGAAAAACAGGCGGCACGGAGGTCGCAAATCTCAACGAGGCAAGCTGGTCCTCGATCGCCCTTTGGTTTTCCTCACGAATTTCTTTACTGACCGCACTTGGCAAATATTCTTGACGAAAAATATCCAGGCTCAAATCTTCTAAGGCCGCAGACGCAACTGGAGAGATATCGTATGGCACATCATGAGCCCTTCGCTTCTCGTGAAGACGTCGTTCCTCCTCAGGAGTTGCAATAGCTCTCCTTGGGCCAACCCGAATCCAAACTCTCCCCTTCAGACGGACGGGAGGAGCATCGCACGGATGAACAATGATTACCGCCAATTCACAGCCATTCAGTCGTCTTTTCTCAACTATCATAGAGGGGATCGGTAAAATATTCCCCTCGGAACGAATATCTGCCAGTTGGCGAAGAAGCTCATCTGTAATGGGAAGATTTGCGCAACTACCATCATCATTAACCCCAACAAACAAGACTCCGGGTGCCCTACGATTGGGAAGATCATTTGAAAATGCGCAAATCGCTTCCCGTATCTTCTCCCGATCTGCTCCGGAAGCCTTGCGCTCGACACGGTCAGATTCCAGGTCACTCAGGAGCAATTCTAACTCGCGGTCATCCATACGCAGCCTTTTGAAATCGGCGACAAACAGCCAGTCACCCACCCAGATAACAGCTGACTTCTAAGTGTACCACCGCTCCAAGACGTTTCCACCTCTAGGAAGGGGACTTTTCTTCCCCCTTCCCCCGGCCGCCTCCCGCGGCTATAATCCCCCGGCTTCCCTTTCCCTCAAGGAGCGCTCATGCAGCGCCACATCGCCAGGACCGTCGCGGCTGTCTCGGGCGGGGAGCGCGCCCAGCACATGCGGGCCAAGCGCCCGGAGGGCATGGTGCGCCTCGACTCGGGCACCCCGAACTTCCCCACCCCGCCCCACATCCGCGAGGCGGCCAAGAAGGCCCTGGACGAGGGCCTCACCCACTACGCCCCGGGCCAGGGGGACCCCGAGTTCCTCCAGGCGGTGTGCGAGACCGTCGAGCGCGAGACGGGGGCCGTGTACTCCCCGGACGACGTCTTCGCCACCAACGGGGCGAGCTCGGGCATCTACACCGTCTTCACCGCCTTCCTCGACCCGGGGGACGAGGTGATCCTCATGGACCCCACCTTCTCCCTCTACGCCCACGTGGCGCGCCAGATCGGGGCGGTGCCCGTCATGGTCCCCCACGGCGCCGATTACCACATCGACGCGGCGGCGGTGCGGGCCGCCGTCACCCCGCGCACCCGCCTCATCCTGGTGAACAACCCGAACAACCCCACCGGCGTGGTCTACCGCCGGGCCGGCCTCGAGGCCCTCGCCGCGCTGTGCGAGGAGAAGGACTTGATGCTCGTCTCGGACGAGGCCTACGAGAAAATCCTCCAGCCGGGCTACGGGCACTTCCCGCTCCTCGCCATGAGGGAGCACAAGGGCCGCCTCATCCTCCTCCACACCCTCTCCAAAACCTACGCCATGACGGGCTGGCGGTTGGGTTACGTGGTGGCGCCCCCGGACCTCGGGAACCTCCTCTTCGGCGTCCACCGCTCGATCAACGGGCCCATCTGCACCTTCGTCCAGCGGGCCGGGGCCGCCGCCCTGCGCGGGCCCCAGCGGTGCGTCGAGGAGTTCGGGGCCGAGTACCAGAAGCGCGGCGGGCTCATGCACAAGCTCGCCCTCCAGGTGCCGGGCCTGCGTCCGGTGGACCCCCAGGGGGGCTTCTACCTCTACGCCCGCTACGAGTACCCCCTCTCCTCCAAGGAGGTGCACCGGCGGCTCTGGGAGGGGGGCGTGGCCGCCCGCAGCGGCTCGGAGTTCGGGGCGGCGGGGGAGAGCCACCTGCGCTTCACCTACTCGGTGGACGAGAAGACCATCGCGAAGGGCATGGCCATCGTGAGGCAAGTCTTCGGCCAGCTGGGCTAGGGGCTCTCGCGGAAGGAGCGGGGATGACCAGGCAAGCCGGAAGAATCAAGCGGGGGGGCAAGGGGCGGCTCGCGGGCCTCGCCCTCCTCGCCCTCTTCCTGGGGGGCTGCGGGGAGGAGGCGCCCAAGAAGCCGGCCGTCTCGGCCAACCTGTGCGCTTACTTCCCCAACGGGAACGTCACCGGGCCCTACGACACCGAGCAGGAATGCAATACCGCCCGCGCCAACATGCCGGGGGGGACTTGCAAGAAGTGCGAGGAGAAGAAGGGGAACTGAAATTTTGCGGATTCACCAATACGTAGGGGCGACCGGCCGGTCGCCCCTACTTTCTCCGCCACCTGCCATCCCCTAATACACCGGCAGCAGGTCCCTCTCGTAGGCCTCGTCCTCGCCGCGCACCGCCGCGTAGAAGAGCTCCTGGAGCCGCTTGGTGAGGGGGCCGGGCTTGCCGTCCCCGACGGCCACGCGGTCCACGCTCACGATGGGGGTCACTTCCTCCGCCGAGCCGCACAGGATGGCCTCCTCCGCGATGTAGAGCTCGGTGCGGTCCACGGGGCGCTCGGCGGCCTCGCCGACGGAGTTCCCGAACATTTCGAGGACGCAGGAGCGGGTGACGCTCTCCAGGATGCTCTCGGTCACCGGGGGGGCGATGAGCCGGCCCTCCCGGACGATGAGGACGCAGGCCCCCGAGGACTCGGCCACCTTGCCGCCCTGGTTCAGGATGATGGCGTCGTCGTAGCCGTTCACCCGGGCCTCGACCCCGGCGAGGCGGCTGTTCTGGTAGTTGGCGGTGGCCTTGACGCGCGGGGGGACGGTGTCGTCCCCGATCCGCCGCCAGCTGCTCACGCACATGTGGACGCCCTGCTGCTGGCGGGCGCGGTCCCCGCGCGGGCCGCCCGCGATGAAGGCGCAGGTGTCCACCTCCTCGGGCTTGAAGGCTTTCATGTCGAGCCGCCCCGCGTCGTCGAAGAAGACGTTCAGGCGGAAGTGGATGTCCTCCTTGAAGCCGTTGGCGCGGACCCACTCCAGGATGGCCTTCTGGTAGCCCTCCCGGGTCCAGGGGGACTCCATGCGCATGATCTTCATGCTCTGCTCGAGGCGCCGGAGGTGGGGATCGAGCTTCCAGAGGAAGAGGTTCCTGCGCCGCTCGCTCCAGTACCCGCGCACGCCCTCGTAGACGCACGAGCCCCGGAGGACGGCCTGGCTGAAGATGCTGACCGTGGCCTCCTCCCCGGCCACGACCTTCCCGTTGATCCACACCTTGTTGTGAGGGTACTTGGGCACGCGCCGCTCTCCCAGGGAATGTGCCGCTCCATCCAGCCCGAGTTTTAAGGGATTCCGGAGCGAACATAGAGGGGCCGGGCGGGGCTGTCAAGGCCCCTGCGATTGCCAGCCGGAGGGGCCGCCGCTAGAATGGCCACGCCCATGAGTCAAGCGCAGCCCGCCCCCGGAGGCACGGTGAACAACAGCGTCATGGTGCAGGCCCGGGACGTCCAGAAGTACTACGGGGAGTTCCACGCCCTGCGCGGGGTCTCGCTGGACGTCCACGAGGGCGAGGTGGTGGTGGTCTGCGGGCCGAGCGGCTCGGGCAAGAGCACGCTGCTGCGCTGCATCAACGGCCTGGAGCGCATCCAGGGCGGAGACATCGTGGTGGACGGCATGTCGGTCCGTGACCCCAAGACCGACATGACCCGCCTGCGCTCCGAGGTGGGGATGGTCTTCCAGTCCTTCAACCTCTACCCCCACATGACGGCCCTGCACAACATCACCCTCGCCCCCGTCAAGGTGCGGG
>Ga0156328_1047_pt1 | contig 16295 bp, 17 predicted proteins | sample RifCSPlowO2_12_FD_107976 | JGI IMG/M metagenome (GOLD analysis project Ga0156328, IMG submission 107976) | Candidatus Tectomicrobia bacterium RIFCSPLOWO2_12_FULL_69_37 | reverse complement strand
AAGAGCGGGCACTTCCCCTCGGTGAGCGAGCCCAAGCGCTTCCACGACGCCCTGCGGAAGTTCCTGGCGGGGACGAGGTAGGGACCACGCCAAATCTGTAGGGGCGAGGCAGCTGCCTCCGGCGTAGCCTTCGGCGGAGCCGGGTGCCTCGCCCCTACGGACGGGGCAGGCAGCCGCCGGGTGTTCCGTCCGCGGCGCCGTTCGTAGGGGCGTTCCATGGAACGCCCCTACAGAAGATCATCTCCCGCGCCTGTGACCCCCCCCTCCCCGCGTTGTGCGCCCCCCCTGGCGCGGGTATGATCCGCCCCGGCCCCCCGTGCGCGGCGCCGCTCCCCGGCATGCCGGTCTCATCCACCTGTGAGGGCGCTTCGTGTCCAAGGTCTTTCCCAGCTCGAAGGCCGCGGTGGCGGACATCCCCTCCGGCGTCACCCTCCTCGTGGGGGGCTTCGGCATCTGCGGGATGCCCCACAACCTCTGCAAGGCGCTCGCCGAGCGGGCGGAGGTGACGGGCCTGCGCCTGGTGAGCAACGCGGGCGGGGTGGACGGCTGGGGGGCGGGCCTCCTCTTCGAGGCGCGGAAGGTGAAGGCCATGATGGCCTCGCGCGTGGGGCCCGCCTGCAAGGCCTACGAGAGCCAGGTGATGGCCGGGGAGGTCGAGCTGGAGATGGTGCCCCAGGGCACCCTCGCCGAGCGCATCCGGGCGGGCGGGGCGGGCCTGGGGGGGTTCTTCACCCCGGCCGGGGCGGGCACGGTGGTGGCCGAGGGGAAGGAGAGCCGGATCATCGGCGGGCGCGAGCACATCCTGGAGAAGCCCATCCGGGGGGACGTGGCCTTCGTCCGCGCCTGGAAGGCCGACCCGGCGGGAAACCTGGTCTACCGCCTGAGCGCGGGGAACTTCAACCACGTCATGGCCATGGCGGCGGACCTGACCATCGCCGAGGTGGAGGAGGTCGTCCCCCTCGGGGCCATCCCGCCCGGGCAGGTCCACACGCCGGGCATCTTCGTCCGGCGGATCGTGGCGGGGGAGGATCCCGGCAAGCCCATCGAGATCCGCACCACGCGGCCCCGCCAGGGCTAGAGGGAGGGGCTGAGCATGGCGCTCACGCGGGAGGAGATCGCGCGCCGGGCGGCGCAGGAGGTGCCGAGGGGGGGCTACGTCAACCTGGGGATCGGCATCCCCACCTTGGTGGGCAACTTCATCCCCGAGGGCTGGGGCGTGACCGTCCACTCCGAGAACGGCATCCTGGGGGTGGGGCCCTACCCCTACGCGGGGGAGGAGGACGCCGACCTCGTGAACGCGAGCAAGGAGACGGTGACCATCCTCCCCGGCGCCGCCTTCTTCGACAGCGCCACCTCCTTCGCCATGGTGCGCGGGGGGCACGTGGACGTGACCATCCTGGGCGCCATGGAGGTGGCCGCGAACGGGGACCTCGCCAACTGGGCCGTGCCCGGCCAGAAGATCTCGGGCATGGGCGGGGCGATGGACCTCGTGGCGGGGGCCAAGAAGGTCATCGTCACCATGGAGCACGTCACCCGCAAGGGGGAGCCCAAGATCAAGGAGCGCTGCGCCCTCCCCCTGACCGGGAAGGGCGTCGTCAACCTCATCGTCACCGACCTGGCCCTCATCGAGGTCGCGAAGGGGGGCCTCCTCCTCCGCGAGCTGGCCCCCGGCGTCTCCGAGGAGGAGGTGCGCCAGAAGACCGCCGCCCCGCTCCGGGCCGCCCCCGGCCTCAAGGAAATGTTCGCCGCCGCATGAAGGCCGCCCTCCCCCGATGATCGACCTCGAGCAGTTCTCCCGCGACCACTGGGGCCCCCTGCGCCGCCACACCTACCGGCTCACCGGCAGCATCGTCGACGCCGAGGACGCCGTGCAGGAGACCATGCTCCGCGCCGTCGAGATGGGCCCCGCCCTGGACAGCGTCGGGGACCCCGTCGAGTGGCTCCACGTCGCGGCCACCGAGGCCGCCCTCGCCCTCCTCCACGAGCAGCCCTCCCTCTCCCTGGAGACCCTGGAGCTCCCCGACCTCGTCCAGACGGCCGGGCCCGGCGCCGGGGCCCTCGCCGGCGAGGAGGGCTGGCCCGGGGTGGACCTCCCCTTCCTCTTCCCCCTCCAGTACACGGAGCCCGAGCAGCGCGCCGTGGCCGTCCTGCGGGACGCGATGGAGGACGGCGACCGCCTGGCCGCCGCCGCCCTCTCGGCCACCCTGCCCGAGGTCTTCCAGCTCGCCGAGGCCGCCGGGCGGCGCCGGGCCGAGGTGCGCCGCCGCTGGGGCCGGCACGTCCCCTTCTCCCCCCTCCAGGACGACCCGGCCTCTGCCCGCGTCTTCGCCCGCTTCACCGAGGCCCTCGGGCTCCGCGACAAGGCGCTCCTCCAGGCCGCCCTCCTCCCCGAGGCCGAGATGGTGATGAACGCCGGCCGCCGCGAGAGCGGGCAGGACTTCGTCGCCACCGCCTGCGCCGACACCCTGGGCGAGCTGGGGGCGGACCCGCGCCTCACCCCGGTCTGGCTGAACGGCTGCCGGGGGCTCCTCGCCTGGGAGCGGCACCCCCACCGGGACGAGTGGCGGCGCGGCGCGGCCCTCCTCGTGCTCTGCGAGGGGAGCCACGTCCGCACCGTCAAGTGGGAGATGGACGGGCACATCCTCAGAAGCATTCAGGCGGAAGAGCCGGATAAGTAGCCAGTCTGTAAGTAGCTTCCTTCCCATTCTCCTCGTTTAAGTAATTTAAATAATTATATTTCAATATGTTACACGGCTATTTACAAAAACGAAAATTTGTGCGACAGATCATCGTAGAATTTTTCCGCCCGTAGAGGTTTAAGAAGATGAGCAAGAAGAATGATCGGTACGTGGTGAAGCACCCTGGTGGTGGTTGGGCGGTGAAGGGTCCGAAGGCGGAAAGGGCAAGCGACATTCTTTCTACCCAGCGCGAAGCAGAGCGTCGCGCCAAAGATATCGTCAGCAATCTCGGCGGCGGCGAGGTGCGCATTCAGGGCCGCGACAGGAAGTGGCGCGATTCGGATACTGTCCCGCCGGCGAGCGACCCGAATCCGCCGAGAGACAAGAAACATTAGAGGGTGGGGATAGGACGTGGCAGGCTTTTGGAACTTTGTTCGATGGGTCTTCCCGAGCGTGTTCCCCGCGATCACTGCCTTCGTAGGTGTTTTTGCAGGGGGATGGCTAACGATAAAGCGTGACAGAGCTCAGCGACGACACGATTTTGTGGCTATGCAACTTCAGGATTTCTATTCGCCGCTATTTGCTCTGCGGAAGGAAATTCGAGCTCGTAGTGAGTTGCGTGTTCGAGTGCATGATATTGCACTTCAAGTTTGGCCTCGATTATGCCAAGAAGCTAGGGAGCGAGGCGGTGTAGATGCGTTGGGGGATTTGGAAGAGCACCGGTGGCCGACTTTTAAAAAAATGACCGAATACGATAACCGACAGCTTGTTGAGGAGCTATTGCCCTCCTACCGAAAGATGATTGAGATTTACCGAGACAAATATTGGCTAGCCGATCCTGCAAGTAGGGTACATTTCGATACTTTGATTGCATTTGTGGAGATTTGGGATCGTTGGTTGGACAAATCTCTTCCCGCAGAGGTTCTTGAAATGATAGGTCACGAGGAGGAGACGCTGTATCCATTCTATGAGCATCTTCAAACGAAACACGACGAACTCCGGCGAATGCTAGCAGAATAATCCCCCCCTACCCCAGCCTTTTCCTCCCCTTCAACCGCTCCTCGCAGGGGAGGGGGGCGTCGTTGCCGAGCCAGAGGTCCCAGGCGGTGTGGTGGCCGATGTCCACCCCCTCCTCCTGGGCCTTCCGCTGGAGGGCGCCCTGGAGGTCGTCGAGGAAGGCGCAGTCCATGAGGTCGAGGTTCTCGGCGAGGTGGCGGTGGAGGGTGCGGTAGACGAGCTTGGCGTCCCCGATCGAGGCCTCGAAGCGGAAGGTCCCTGAATTCACCTGAAAAGCCATTCGGTTTTCCTCACGAATCCCTTGGGACGCGAAAGGGCCCATCGGCCCACGGGTCTTATTTTACCCGATTCGTCGGGGATGGGAAACGCTGTCCCGAGAAGGAAGGAGCCGGGGGCCCGGCAAAAACGCATGGGGACCGGGCCCCCGGCTGGGGGGGCTAGTTCAGGCAGACCTGGCGGAGCTCCTTGAAGTGGTCGAGCACGTAGCCCGTGCCGCGCACCACGGCGGTGAGCGGGTCCTTGACGCGGTAGATGGGGAGGCTCGTCTCGGCGTGGAGCCGGGCGCCCAGGCCCTTGAGGAGCGCCCCTCCGCCCGCGAGGACGATGCCGCGCCGCTGGATGTCGGCCGCCAGCTCGGGGCTGGTCTTGGAGAGGGCCTTGCGGATGGACTCGACGATGGCCCGCACCGGGGCGTCCAGGGCCTCGCGCACCATCCCGTCGTTGAGCTTGATGACCCGGGGGATGCCGGTCGAGACGTCGCTGCCGCAGCACTCGGTCTCCATGGGCTCGGCCAGGGGGGCGGCCGAGCCGATCTCGATCTTCACCCGCTCGGCCTCGAAGGAGCCGATCGCGAGCCCGTGCTCCCGCCGCACGTAGCGCTGGATGCAGTCGTCCATGGCGTCCCCGGCGATGCGCAGCGACTCCGCGTAGGCCACGGCGTACTGGCTGATGACGGCCACCTCGGTGGTGCCGCCTCCGATGTCCACCACCATGGAGCCCGCCACCTCGTGGATGGGGAGCTTGCTCCCGATGGCGGCGGCCATGGGCTCCTCGATGAGGTGCACCTTGGCGGCCCCGCACTGGGCGGCCGAGTCGATGACGGCCTTCATCTCCACGCTGGTGATGCCGGCCGGGACGCAGATCATCATGGTGGGCCGGGCGAAGACGCGGCGGGGCAGGGTGGCCTTGATGAAGTGGCGGATCATGGCGTTGGTCACGTCGAAGTCGGCGATGACGCCGTCCTTCATGGGGCGGATGGTGCGGATGCTCTCCGGGGTGCGGCCGTACATCTCCTTGGCGCGCTTGCCCACGGCGAGGACGCTGCCCCCGTTCCGCGAGTTCAGGGCGACCACCGAGGGCTCGTCGAGGACGATGCCCCCCTCCTTGGTGTAGATGAGGGTGTTGGCGGTGCCCAGGTCCATGGCGAGCTGCTGGCCCATCAGGCCGTGGATCTTGTCCAGGAGCCACATCGCTTCATCCCCCCCCGTGGAAGCACAGCTGGTTGATCCCCGCCGCGCGCGCCCCCACGAGCGCGCCGAGGGATGCCGAGACCAGGCCCTGGGGGTCGCGGGCGTGCTCGGGGAAGCACGCCACCCCCGCCGAGGCCGTCAGGTCGGCCGTCTTCCCCCCGATGCGGCAGGGGGTCTCGTTGATGAGTTGGATGAGCTTCTCCGCGGCCGCCTCGGCGTGCTCGTGCGAGGAGCCCTGGAGCAGGAGGAAGAAGCGCGCCCCCTCGTGCCGGGCCAGGACGTCCCCGCCCTGGGCCGCGGGGGCGAGGAGCCGGTGGAGGTGGAGGGCGGCCTCCTCGGCCGCCGAGGGGTCGTCCCCCATCTCGTCCGGGGCGATGCACAGGAGCGCCGCGTGGCGGCCGCGCGCGCCGGCGTCGCGGAGGACCTCGCCCAGCCTGGCGCGGAGGCCGGCCATGCTGCGCCCGCCGGTCAGCGGGTCGAGCTCGGCCTGGCGGCTGAGCCGCCGCTCGGCCCGGAGGCGCAGCAGGGCCTCCGTGGCGGGGGCGGCGGCGACCTCGGCCCGCTTGAGGGAGGCCGCGTCGAACTCCCCCCGGCGGCGGCTGGTGAAGCCGAGCACGCCGAACGCCTCGCCGCCCGCCGCGAGGGGGACGGCCACGGCCGAGCGCGCGCCGATGTTGGGCTCGTCGGGATGGAAGAGGGGCCGGTTCCCGCTCGGGCCCCGGAGGTCCGGCAGGCGCAGGGGCTCCCCCTTCTTGAGGACGTAGCCCGCCACGCTGGCCCGCTCGTTCACGGCGAGCCCGCTCAGGAAGAGCTCGCCGAAGCCCGAGGTGCGGACGAGGCGGGGGGTGCCTGCTTCCTCGTCCCGGAGGACGAGGAAGCAGGCGTCGAAGGGGAGCAATTCGCGCGGAACCAGGCAGACGGCGTTCAGCAGCTGGTCCTCGCTCTCGCAGGAGCGCAAGGAGGCCAGGTAGCCGCTGTAGGCGCCGACGTCGATGGAGCGCCGCTCCATTTGCGCCGACGCCAGGGCGCCGTCCGCCAGATAGGCGAATTGTTGGGCGAACCCCGCGAGGATTTTCTGGGACTTGGCGGTGAAGCACCAGCTCTTCTTGCTGTCGATGGCCAGCGCCCCCTTGGTGAGGGAGGAGGGCAGCGGGGCCGCCATGAAGGACTTGATGTCCTCGCTGCGGGCGTAGTAGCCGAGGACGATGGTGTCCTTGTCGAACTCGTTGACGCTGAGCGCCTCGTTGTTCTCGAGCACCCAGCCGAGGAAGCCCTGGCCGGTCTCGACCGTGGCCTCGGGGAGGATGTGGGGGCTCAGGCTGTGGTAGCTCGTCAGCTGGAAGACCTTGCGCCGCCGGTTCTCGAGGAAGAGGCACGCCGAGTAGGCGTCCGTGACGTTGCTGACCAGCGTGACCAGGGAGAACAGATCCCGTTCGAGGTTGGTCATCAAGCCACCCTGGGGCGGGGCGGATGGGGAACAAGGGGGATCTTAGCAAAGGAAGTTTTAGACTCAAGTGATTTTTTAAGTCATAACTATATCTTATTGATTTTTAATGATTTGAAAGTTTAAAAATTTTCAGATGAGGGGATAAATCTCACCTAGTGCATGTAATTCTATTTATAAATATTTGAATTTAAACGATTTATTTGTAAAATCCCGCACGGAAAAGGGGCAAAATGGAAAAAATGCTAGGTGTTGTGCCCCCGTCCCCGAAGGCGCCTATCCGTGGGGTCCGGGCGGCTCACGATGGAACGGCTGAAGAGCTTGGCCAGCTCGCGCGCGAAGCTCTCCATGTCCGGGAGGAGGCGGAGGCCCTCGTCATCGGGGGCGGGCCCGTGGATGAGCGAGGCGATGGCGTAGGCGGGCTTGCCGGCCGCGCGCGCGGCGGCGAGGTGGGCGGGCTCGGGCGGGCCGAGAAAGAGCAGGGCGCCGGCGCGCCGGGCGATCGCCTCGGGCGATCCCTCCGCCGGGAGATGGGAGAGGTCCGCGCCCCCGGCCTCCTGGTAGGCCTCCCCGGCGAGGAGGGCCGGCCCGCCCGGCGCGGCGAGGAGGAGGGCGTGCCCTCCCGCCGCGAGGTAGCGCCCCGCCTGGGCGAGGGCCTGGCGCTCGGCGCCCGAGGGGCTGGGATCCCCGGTCCAGAGCAGCGCCAGGATCACGGCGGCCCCGCTAGGAGTAGTACCGCTGGCGGAGCTCCTCGAGGCTGAACGCCCCGGAGCGGAAGAACTCGAGCATCCCCGCCTCGCGGTCCATGATCTTCTTGGCCGCGGCGGGCACCTCGGCCGCGGCCTCCCGGGGGATGATGAGGGCTCCGTTCGGGTCGGCGTGGATGAGGTCGCCCGGGAGCACGCTCAGCCCCCCCACCGAGACCGGCACGTTCACGTCCACCACCCGCACGTCCCCGCGCGAGGGCGTCGTCCCCGCCGCCCAGGTCTTGAAGCCGGCCGCCCGCATGGCCTCGGTGTCGCGCACCACCCCGTCGGCCACCACCCCCTCCGCCCCGAGGCGGCGGAAGAGGTTGGCCATCACCTCCCCCCAGAAGCAGGCCGAGAGGGGCCGGGAGCCGGTGTCCTGCTGGACGACGACGCAGGGCTTGGGGGCGCGCCCGACCGCCTCGTAGAGCCGGAGCCGGGCGGCGTGGGTGCGCTTCTCGCCGGGGCCGTACTCCCCCGAGGTGAAGGTGACGGCGTAGCCCACCGCCGCCCCCAGCTCGGGGAACAGGCAGCGGATGCGGGCGTCGGCGTGGCCCATGGTGCGGGGGCGGACGCCGAAGGACTCGATGGCGTTCGAGACCGTGGGGGTGTCGAGGGCGCGGAGCGCCCGGAGCGTCTCTTCGCTGAGCATGGGTTCTCCTCGGCCGTGCAGAACGAAATCCTAATTCCGTAGGGGCGATGCTTGTCATCGCCCTTCTTGAGCGGACACCCGCCCGGGGCGAACACAAGGTTCGCCCCTACGGAGTCACCCGGCGAACCGGCATTCTCCACCGCCGATGCTAGCGCCCGCCTTCTCCGGGATGCGCCGAGGGGATTCTGCCGTCCTGCGCCCACGCCTGCCAGTCCGCGAGGGCCGCGCGGGTGGTGTCGAAGGCGAGCTCGGCGGGGACGATCTCCTCCGGCCCCGCGAGCTTCACGGCCGCGGTCTCGTCGAGCGGCCGGGGCTCCCCGCGGAGAATCTCGCCCAGGTAGGCCACCAGGACGATCGGGTTCTCCGGGAAGGAGTACACCCCCAGCAGGGGCCCCACCCGCACCTCGACCCCGGTCTCCTCCAGGGCCTCGCGGGCGGCGGCCTCGCTCACCACCTCCCCCCGGTTCACGAAGCCGCCCGGGAAGGTCCAGAGCCCCTTGCCCGGGTTGTGCTTGCGCTGGACGAGGAGGGCCTTCCCCCCGCGCGAGGCGATCACCCCGGCCGCGAGCTTGGGGTCGAGGAAGTGCACGTGGCCGCAGCCGGGCCGGGGACAGAGGAGCTGCATGGAGCCGTCCCCCCGCTCCCATTTCCCGAAGACGAGCTCCGCCCCGCACGCCACGCAGAAGCGGATCCGCCCCCCGAGGTGGGGGTGGGCACGGGGGGGATGCCCTCCGGCGGGCGGGAGGAGGCTCATGCGAAGAGGGCCTCCGCGCCCGGCTGGCAGAAGGGGTTGGCGGCCATCTCGCGCCCGATGGTGGTCTCGGGGCCGTGGCCCGGGTGGACGACGGTGTCGGGCGGGAGGGTGAGGAGCTGGGTGCGGATGCTCCGCAGGAGGGCGGCCGCGTCCCCCATGTAGAGGTCGGTGCGCCCCACCGAGCCGGCGAAGAGGGCGTCCCCCACGAAGGCGTGGCCGGGCTCCCCGTCCGCGCCCGGGCGGTAGAGGGTGACGTTCCCCGGCGCGTGGCCGTCCGTGAGGCGGACCTCGAAGCGGAGCGTCCCCACCTCCACGGTCCCGCCGGGGAGGAGGTAGCCGTCCACCTCGGGCACCTCGGGCGGCGGGAAGCCGTACATCCGGGCGGCCTCGGGCATGCGCCGCAGGTTGAAGAGCTCGGCCTCGTGGAGCCAGTAGGGGACGCCGAGCTTGGCCTTGGCCTCGGCCACGCCCTCGGCGTGGTCGAGGTGGGCGTGGGTGCCCACGAGGCGGACGATGGCGAGGCCGAGGCGCCGGGCCTCGGCGATGACGGCGTCCACCTCGGCCCCGGGGTCGAGGTAGAGGGCCTCGCGCCGCTCCCCGCACCCGACGAGGTAGCTGTTCATCTGGAAGGGGCCGACGGGGATGCGCTCGACGATCACGGCCGCTCCTCGGGTCGCAAGGAAACCGGCGGGAGGGGGGAGGCCCCTCCCGCCGGCGGGTGCGCTGGCGGTCTGGACAGGCCCCGGGAGGCGCCCGCCTACTTCGCCTCGGGGGGGAAGACGGCGATCTCGACCCGGCGGTTCCGCTCCCGGCCCTCGGGGGTGGCGTTGTCCCCGGTGGGGCGGAACTCGCCCTGGCCCGCCGCCGAGACGTGGCGGGGGTCGAGGCCCCCCCCCTCGACCAGGTAGCGCAGGACGCGGGTGGCGCGGCCGGCCGAGAGCTCCCAGTTCGTCTCCCACCGCTCGGCGAGCCGCTCGCTGATGCGCTGGTTGTCGGTGTTGCCGCGCACCTGGACCTCCCGGTTGGGGTAGCGGCGCAGCGCGGCGGCGATCTTGGCGAGCACCTTGTTGCCCTGGCTCTTGATGGCGACGCTGCCCGGGGCGAAGAGGATGCCGCTCGCGACGGTGATGACGACGACCTCTCCCTCGCGCTTGACCTCGACGGATTTGGCCTTGGCCTCGGCCGCGAGCTGGGCCTCGAGGTCCTTCTCGAGCTGGGCCTGGAGCCGCACCCGGTCCTCGAAGCGGGCGAGCCGCGCCCGCGTGTCGTTCAGGGAGGCCTCCAGCTGGCGCGTCTTCTGGAGGTTGTCCTCGAACTCCTTCTGGATCCGGACGAGCTTCTCGCCGGTCGTCTCGGACTCCTGCTTCTGGGTGGAGACCTGGGCGCGCAGGTCGGCCACCCGGCTCTCGGTCTGCTGGCTGTAGCGCCTCGCCATGGAGAGGGACTGGGTCAGCTCCTCGTTCTCGACCCGCTTCTGCTCGAGCTGCTGGCGGAGGTTCTGGGCGTCGTGGGCGAGGGAGCCGATGCGGGCCTGGGCGTCATCGAGCTGGCGGCGGAGGGAGGCCGCCTCGCTCGTCTTGCGCTCGAACTCGTCCAGGCTCACGCAGCCGCCGAGGAGGAGGAGGGAGGCGAGAAGGGGGAGGAGGCCGCGCCCGCGCATCAGCCCGCCTCTCCCTGGAGGAAGCGCGTGGCCTCGGCCACGTCGTCGCGGCTGCCGATGACGAGGGGGACGCGCTGGTGGAGCTTCCCGGGCTGGATCTCCAGGATCCGCCTCGTGCCGTCGGTCGCCGCGCCCCCGGCCTGCTCGACGATGAACGCCATGGGGTTGCACTCGTAGAGCAGGCGGAGCTTGCCGGTCTTGCTCTTCTTGTCGCCGGGGTAGAGGAAGACGCCGCCCTTGAGGAGGTTGCGGTGGAAGTCCGCCACGAGGGAGCCGATGTAGCGGCCCGAGTAGGGGCGGCCGCTGGCCTTGTCCTCGGCCTTGAGGTGGGCGATGTAGCGGGCGACCTCGTCGTGCCAGTAGGCCGAGTTGCCCTCGTTGATGCTGTAGATCCTTCCGCGCGGGGGGATCTGGATGTCGGGGTGGGAGAGGAAGAACTCCCCGACCGAGGGGTCCAGCGTGAAGCCGTGGACCCCCCTGCCGGAGGTGTAGACGAGCATGGTGGAGGAGCCGTAGATGACGTAGCCGGCGCAGAGCTGCGCCGCCCCCGGCTGGAGGAAGTCCTCCATCGTGGTCGGGCCGTTGCCCGGGGAGCGGCGGCGGAGGATGGAGAAGATGGAGCCGATGCTCACGTTCACGTCGATGTTCGAGGAGCCGTCCAGGGGGTCGTACACCACCACGTACTGCCCGTCGTCCACGAAGTCGCCGGGGATGAGGTAGGGCTCATCCATCTCCTCGCTGGCCAGGGCGGACACGTAGCCCGTGTGGTCGAGGGCGCGGCGGAAGACCTCGTTCGCGTACTCGTCGAGCTTCTGGACCTCCTCGCCCTGGATGTTCTTCTTTCCCGTGAGCCCGAGGATCTCAACCAGCCCCGCCTTGTTGACCTCGGCGTTGATGATCTTGGCGGCCAGGCAGATCTGGCTGACGAGCCGCGAGAAGAACCCCCGGGCGCCCGGGTGCTTGAGCTCCTCGCTCCGGATGTAGCGCTCGAGGGTGACGCCCTTGAGGTCTTCGGCGGGGCTCGTCGCTGCGTACATGAATTCGGGCATCACCCCCGCCCTCCGTCCCGCACCCGTCACTGGCGGCGCCGCCTCAGGCGGCGAGCTCGCGCTCCATCGCGTCGCTGTACTTGCCCGAGCGGGCCGCGCCGTTGCACTTGGCGCGGTGGTGGAAGATCTTCTGGGCGGCCGCCACGTTGGCCGCCTGGCCCGCCCACTTCTTCATGGACGGGGCCTGGAGGGCGCGCCCGTAGGAGAAGCTGAGCTCCCAGGGGTTCCCGCCGATCTGGTTCATGGCGTTGAGGTGGGCCGTGGCGTCCTCGTCCGACTGGCCGCCCGAGAGGAAGACCACGCCGGGCACCGCGGGGGGCACGCAGCGGCGCAGGCACTTGAGCGTCATCTCGGCCACCTGTCGCACGCCCGCCTGCACCGGGCACTTCTTGCCCGAGACCACCATGTTGGGCTTGAGGAGGATCTGCTCGAGCGGCACGCGCTGCTCGTAGAGGGCGTTGAAGACGCTCTTGAGCGTCCACTCGGTCACGTCGAAGCAGGTCTCGATGGTGTTGTCCGCGTCCATGAGGACCTCGGGCTCCACGATCGGCACCAGGCCGCCCTCGACGCAGATCGCCGCGTAGCGGGCGAGGGCGTGGGCGTTGGTCTCGATGCAGTAGCGGGTGGGGATGCCGGGGCCGATGGTGACGACGGCGCGCCACTTGGCGAAGCGGGCGCCCATGTCGCGGTACTCCTTCACGCGCCCGGGCAGGCCGTCGAGGCCCTCGGTGGTCATCTCGTCGGGGGCGAAGGGGAGCGGCTTGGCGCCCGCGTCCACCTTGATGCCGGGGATGGAGTTCGACCGGGTCAGCACCTCGGTGAAGGGGACCCCCTTGAGGGATTTCTGGCGGATGGTCTCGTCGAAGAGGATCACGCCGCTGATGTACTCGCCGAAGCCGGGGGTGGTGAAGAGCATGTCCCGGTAGGCCTGGCGGCTGGCCTCGGTGTTGGGGACGTTGATGCTCTTGAAGCGCCTCTCGATGGTGCCCGTGCTCTCGTCCGCAGCGAGGATGCCCCTCGCGGGGGCGATGAGTTTCCTGGCGATGGCCTCAAGCTCTTGCGCGCTCATGGTATCGCTCCTTCGGCTGGCCTCGAAGATGGATGACCGATCCGGGAAATCCCTCGAACGATGGCTGACGGCCAGGCTCCCCGCCCCTGGCGAGTCCACGAAAGCGGGGAAATCCACCCGATCCAGCATGCGCGTGGAGGATGGCCCCATGCTCGCGGCCAGGGCCGATGGTCGTCCGGTACGGGGAGCAGAATATCAGATTCGGGCGGAGGAAAAAACCGCCTCCCGCCCCCCCCTCCGCCCCGCCGCGGAGAGGGGCCGCCGGTAGGATATAATCGCGCTTTTCCGGCGCCAAACGGGGAGGGTGCATGGGCGGGAGCGGTGGGAGGGGAAGGCGGGGGCGGGTGGTGAGGCTCCCCGGCTCCCTCCCGGCGGGCGGGCGGATGCCCGCCTTCTACTTCATCCACTTCTTCGGGGTGGGGGTCACCCTCCCCTTCCTGAACATCTACTTCGACGCCGTGGGGATGAAGGGCATCCAGCTCGGGCTCCTGAACGCCGTCCCCCGGCTGGCCGTGGGCGTCGCCCCCCCGCTCCTGGGCGCGCTGGCCGACAAGTTCCGCCGGGGGCGGGACATCCTCCTCCTCGGCGCGGCCCTGAGCATGGCGGCCGCCCTCGCCATGTGGGGGCGGGAGGGCTTCTGGCCCCTCCTGATTCTGGTGACCCTCTATTCCGCCGCCCGGGGCTCCCTCGTCCCCATCGCCGAGAACGTCTGCCTGCGCGAGATCGCCCAGAGCGGGGCGCAGTACGGGCGGGTGCGGCTGTGGGGCTCGCTGGGCTTCATCGCGGCGGCCCTGGGTGTGGGGGCGCTCGTGGACGCCGTCTCCATCGGGGCGATGTTCCCCGTCCTGGCGGGGAGCAGCCTCCTCCTCATGGGGGTGATCGTCGTCTTCCCCCGGGAGGGGGGGGAGGCGCGCCGGCGCTTCCGGGGGGACTTGCTGGAGCTCCTGGGGAACCACCCCTACATGATCCTGCTCTGGACGAGCACCCTGGTGGCCTTCAGCGCCGGGCCCTTTAGCATCTACTTCAGCATCTACCTGAAGGAGCTGGGCCACCCGGCCTGGGTCATCGGGATGGCCTGGACGGCGGGGGTGGCGAGCGAGATCTTCTTCTTCGTCTACGCCCAGGCCCTCCAGCGGCGCGTGGGCGTCAAGGCCATGATCACGGCCGGCATGCTGGCCTGCGCCCTGCGCTGGGAGATGGTCACCTGGACCGAGAGCGGAGTCCTGCTCGTGGCCATCCAGACCCTCCACGGGGTGGGCTTCGGGGTCTTCCACGCCGCCTCGATCCAGTACGTGGACCGCCTGAGCGGCCCCGCCACCAAGAACACCGCCCAGTCCCTCTACAGCTCGGCCGAGATCGGGCTGGGGGTGACGGCGGGGGGCCTCCTCGCGAGCTGGCTCCTGCCGACGTGGGGCTTCCTCGCCCTGCTTCACATCGGGGCCCTGCTCTCCCTGGCCGGGGCCGCCTGGTTCGCCCTGGCGCTGGGGCTTCGGAACGAGGAGGGGAGTGGTGGCTGATCCCGCCATCTTCCTGACCGGCACGGGGACGGGGGTGGGCAAGACCGTCGTGGGCTGCGCCCTCGCCGCGGCCTGGGCGGCGAGGGGGCTCGCGCCCCGCGTCCTGAAGCCCGCGGAGTCGGGCTGCGAGAGGCGCGGGGGCGTGCTCCACCCCACCGACGCCTGGGCGCTCCGCGAGGCGGCGGGGGACGCCCGGCCCCTCGACGAGGTGTGCCCCTACCGCTACGTCCTGCCTCTGGCGCCCGCCCACGCGGCCGAGCAGGAGGGGGGCCCGCCGGACCTGGACCGCCTGCTGGGGATGATCGCAGCCCTCCGCGGGCGGCCCGGCCCCCTCCTGGTCGAGGGGGCGGGGGGGCTGCTCGTCCCCCTGGCTCCGGATGTCCAGATGATCGACCTGGCCAGGCGGGCGGGGCTGAGGCTGGTGATCGCCGCGCCCCTGGGCCTCGGCACCCTGAACCACACCCAGCTCACCGTGCGGGCGGCGCGGGCGGAGGGCATCCCCGTCGCGGGGATCGTGCTGAGCGACCTGACGGGGGAGGACACCCCCGCCGCGCGGCGCAACCCCGGCGCCGTCCGGGAGCTGTGCGGGGCGCCCCTGCTTGGGGTGCTCCCCTACCTCCCGGGGATCGGGGAGGAGATCCGGCGCGGGGCCGGGCCTGGGACGCCGGCGGCGGCCCGGCTGGCCGGGGCGGCGGGGCGGCTGGATTTGGGGATGTTGGGAAATACGTAGGGGCGGGTTTGAAACCCGCCCCTGCAGATCCGCATGTCTTCGTGGCGACGTTTCCTACCTTTTCGCCGCCAGGGCCAGCACCTCTTCGCCCAGCTCCTTCTTCGCCTCCTCCAGGACGGGCCGGACGGCTTGCCTGAAGGCCTCGCGCTCGGCCGGGGTCAGGTCCACGAAGGCGATGCCCATCTTCTCCATCTGGCGCCGGTAGTCCCGCTCCACCTCCTCGGCCGCCTCGCGCTGGAAGAGGATGGCCTCGCGCACCGCCTCCCGCACCGCTTTCTGGACATCGGCGGGCCAGCCGTCGAAGGTGGCCTTGTGGACGTAGACCCCGCGCGCGCCGTAGAAGGTGCCCGTCATGGTGACGTGGCTGTGCACCTTGTGGACGCCGTAGGTCATGGTGTTGGAGAGGGGGTTCTCCTGGGCGTCCACCTCGCCCGAGGCGATCTTGGCGATGCCGGGCTTGAGGTCGGTGGGCACGGGCTCGGCCCCGAGCAGGCGGAAGGTGCGCGCGTGGATGTCGTTGAGCTGGAGCCGCACCCGCATGCCCTTGAGGTCGGCGGGGGAGCGCACCGGCCGGAGGCGGTTCGAGAGGTGGCGGAAGCCGTTGTCCCAGTAGCCGAGCACCCGGTAGCCCAGGCGTCGCTCGGTGCGCTCGGTCAAGAAGGCGCCCAGCTCCCCGTCGAGGGCGGCGTGGGCGTGGTCGAGGCCGGTGAAGAGGAAGGGGAGGTCCACCACCGCCAGCTCGGGCACCCGCTCCGCCAGGTAGGCGGTCGAGAAGTAGCACATGGTCAGGACGCCGCTCTCGACCAGCCAGAGGAGCTCGTTGGCCCCGTAGCCGAAGTCCATCACGTTCCAGGCCTTGTCGGTCTGGACGGCCCCGCCGGTGCGGCGGGCGAGCCCCTCGGCGAAGCGGACGATGGCGCGGCTGTGGGAGGTCTCGGGCGGGGAGTAGCCCCCGAAGCGGATGCGGATGGGCTCGGGCATGGGTCCTCTCTTCCTCCGGATTCCAGGGGTTTTCCGGTGGATCGCCCGGCTCCGGGCGGGGGCCAGCATACCTCCCGGGGCGCGCCCCGGCCAAGGGCTTGACGCCCCGGGGGTTGTGGGGCATGTTCCCTGCCCTGTTGGGGCCCCACGCAGGGAGACGGACGGACATGGCCACGCTCAAAGAACAGCTTTTCCTCCAGGTCGCATCGCAGACCCTGAACCGCCTCACCAAGGACCTTCAGAAGAAGTTCGAGCTCAAGAAGGGGGACCGGTTCAACGTCAAGGGCATCACCTACGAGATCGGCCCCCCCCGCTTCTTGAAGGAGGGCATCCAGTTCGAGATCAGCAGCAAGATCCCGGGCGAGGAGTTCCCCCCCTCCTACGAGCACGCCAATTTCTTCAAGGAGATCGAGAAGGTCTGCCGCACCTCCAAGAAGAAGCCCGAGGCGGCGGACATGGAGAACATCGTCCGCGAGACCCGGGACCAGGAGCGCAAGGAGCGCGACTACGTCAAGCTCACCTACCGCTA
>Ga0156328_1204_pt1 | contig 16482 bp, 14 predicted proteins | sample RifCSPlowO2_12_FD_107976 | JGI IMG/M metagenome (GOLD analysis project Ga0156328, IMG submission 107976) | Candidatus Tectomicrobia bacterium RIFCSPLOWO2_12_FULL_69_37 | reverse complement strand
GCCCGGGTGCGCCTGCTCTCCCTCCAGGGGGCGCGCGGGCTCTCCTTCGGGACGGTGGCGATCCCGGGCCTGGCCGAGGGCGTCTTCCCGGTGCGGGGCCGGGAGGATCCCCTCCTCCCCGACGCCCTGCGGGAGGAGATCGGCCGCGCCCTCGGGGAGGGCGGGGGCCTGCCGCGCCTCCTCCCCTTGAAGGGGGAGCGCATGGAGGAGGACCGCTACCTCTTCTGGCTGGCGCTGCAATCGGCGGAGCGCCGCGCCGTCCTGGGCGTCCCGCGCGGAGGGGCGGGGGAGGGCGGGGAGAAGCCGCCGAGCCTCTTCCTCCACCACCTCGCGGCGGCCATGGGGATCGCGGAGGAGGGCGAGGACGGCCTGCCCGCCTTCGGGGAGCCGATCCTCCGCTCCGCCCCGCCCGGCCTCGACGTGGATTCCCTGCGCCAGCGCCCGGTGAGCGTGCTGGAAGGAGACCTCGGCGCCATCGCCGCGCTTCTTCATCCGAGGCCCGTGGAGAAGGGCGCCCTCGCCCACCTCGCCGCCATGCCGGGCTTCGGCCGCCGCCGGCGGGCCCTCGACGACCGCTGGCGGCGCGGCGCCCTGACCCCCCAGGACGGGATGCTGGCCGATCCGGATGTACTCGAAACCTTCCGCTCCCGCCTCCGCCCCGGGGAGCGCGCCGTGGCCGTCACCGGGCTGGAGAGCTTCTTCGGCTGCCCCTACCGCTTCCTCCTGGGCCGGCTGCTCGGCCTGGCCTCCCATCCGGAGCCCGCGCCCCCCCTGGAGGTGGACCGCGCCCTGCGGGGCCGCCTCTTCCACGAGGCCCTGAGCGCCTTCTTCGGCCATGTGGCGGAAAAGGGGGGGGAAACCGCCGCGCTCGGCGACGCCGCCTTGCGGGAGGCCCTGGCTCTCGCGGTAGAGAGCGCCTTCCGCAAGGCAGAAGGAGAGGGAGCGGCCCTCCTGCCCTTCGCCTGGGGGCTCCTGCGGGCCTCGGTCGAGCGGCAGCTGGAGGGCTTCCTGCGGACAGCCTACGGGGAGGGCGGCGGCTGGCGGGTGGTCCGCACCGAGCAGAGCTTCGGGCGGGGGGGCGTGCCGCCCGTCGAGGTCGCCCTGGAGGGTGGGGAGCGGCTCCTCGTGAGCGGGCGCTACGACCTCCTGGAGCGGAGCGCGGAAGGCGAGTACCGCTTCGTGGACTTCAAGAGCGGGGAGAGCGCCGGCTCCGTCCCGCGGAGGAACGATCCGCTCGGCGGGGGCCGGTGGCTCCAGCCCCACCTTTACGCCCGCCACGGGCGGCAGGCCCTGGGGGGCGACGCCCGGATCGGCGCCGCCTACGCCTTCGTGGCCGAGCGGATGGGCTACCGGCTCTTCCCAGTCAGTCCCGAGACGATCGAGGCGCTGGGCTCCCGGGTGGACGGGCTGCTTGGCTACTTCCTCCGCGCGGCGGAGGAGGGGGCGTTCTTCCCGGCGCCTTCCGCCGCCTGCGCTTACTGCGACTTCATCGCCGTCTGCGGCCCCGAGCGCGGCCCGCGGGCCGCGCGCAAGGCGGGGGACCCGCGCCGGGCGGAGCTCCTCCAGCTCCAGGAGAAGCCGAGGTGAGCGCCCCCCTCGTGGATCGGGAGGCCCGGGAGCTCGCCGTCACGTGGACGGAGGGCCCCGTGCTCGTCGAGGCCGGGGCGGGGACGGGCAAGACCCGCCTTCTGGTGGACCGGGCGATCCACCTCGTGCGGAGCGGGGTGCCCCTCGGCAAGATCGCCGCCATCACCTTCACCATCAAGGCGGCGGCCGAGCTGCGGGAGCGCGTCCGCGCGGGGCTCGCCCAGGCCCTGCGCGGGGAGGAGGACCCCGCGGCCCGGGGGCGCATCGGCGAAGCCCTGGAGGGGATCGACCAGGCGCCCATCTCCACCATCCACAGCTTCGCCCTCCGCCTCCTGCGCGAGCGCGCGCTCGACGCGGGCCTCGCCCCCGGGGCGGGGGAGGTGGACCCCCTCGCCCACGAGGAGCTGCGCGACCGCCTCTGGCCGGAGTGGCTGGCCGGGCGCTTCGCCCAGGGCGACCCCGCCCTCGGGGAGTTCCTCTCCCTCGGGCTGAACCTCGGCCACATCGCCGCCCTCCGCGACGCCCTGCTCGCCCTCCCCGAGCTGCGCGGGGGCTTCCCGGAGGCGCGCGGCCTGACCGCCTCCCGGCTGAAGGAGAAGGTGCGGGAGGCCTTCGGGCGCTGGAAGGGCTTCGCGGACGCGGAGTGCGCCGACCGCTCCGACGCGGCCTACGCCCAGGTGGACGCCATCCGCCAGTGGGCGGACGGCCTGCCGGACGCCTCCCGCCCCGGCCTCCTCCGCGCGCTGTGGCAGCCCGCGGCGCGGCTCGACAAGCGGAAGGGCGGCAAGGGGAAGTGGAAGGGCGGGACGGACGCCCTCAAGGAGTTCCGCGCCCGCTACGACCTTTTCATGCAGGAGGCCCGGGCCGAGGCGGGGCACGAGATCCTCGCGGGGGCGGCCGCCTCCCTGCGCGGCTTCGCCGAGGGCCTGGAGGCCGCCGCGGCGCGGGAGGGGATCCTCACCTACCAGGACATCCTCCACCGCGCGGTGCGCCTGGTGCGCGGGAACGCGGAGGCCCGGGCGCTCTTCCGCCGCCGCTTCGAGCACTTCCTCGTGGACGAGTTCCAGGACACCGACCCCCTCCAGGTGGAGCTCGTCTTCCTCCTGGCCTCGGGGGAGCCCTGCCCCGCCGGCTGGCGGGAGGCGCCCCTGGAGGGCGGCAGGCTCTTCCTCGTGGGGGACCCCAAGCAGGCCATCTACCGCTTCCGCCGGGCGGACATCGCCGTCTACGAGGAGGCGAAGGAGGCCGTCCGGCGCAGCACGGGCGGCCGGGTGCTCGCCATCACCCAGAGCTTCCGCAGCGCGCCCGGGATCATCGCGTTCGCGAACGGGGTCTTCGGGAGGCTCCTCGCGGCGGGGGGCAGGGCCCAGCCCGGCTACATCCCCCTGACCCCCGGCCGGGCGGAGGAGGGCCCGCGCGTCCTGCTGATCCCCGATCCGAGGGGAGACGCCTCCCCCGCCGGGGACGCCCCGCCCTCCGAAGAAGACGGGGACGGCGCGGAAGAGGGCGGGGAGGAGAGGGCCTCGGCGGGGCGGCTGCGCGAGGCCGCCCGCCTCGCCGCCGCCCTGAAGCGCCTCGTGGGGGAGGGAACCCAAGTCTGGGACAAGCGGAAGAAGGCCTACCGCCCGGCGGGGTACGGCGACGCCGTCCTGCTCTTCCGGGCGCGGACGGGCTACGGCGAATACGAGGAGGCCTTCCGCGCGGCGGGGGTGCCCTTCCTCTCCGAGGGCGGGCGGGGGTTCTTCGACCGCGCCGAGGTGGCCGCGGCGGCGGCCGTGCTGCGGGCGGTGCTGCGCCCGGCGGACCCCCTCACGCTGGCGGCGGCGCTGCGGTCCCCGCTCTACGGCTTCTCGGACCCCGAGGTGGCGCGGCGGTTCATCGAGGGCCTCGACCCCTCCCCGGCGCTCATCGAGGCGGAGGAGGAGATACGGGTCCTCCATGCGGCGCGCGGCGGGATGAGCGCCCGCGCCCTGCTGGGGGAGATCTTCGCGCGCACCCAGGCCTTCGAGCTCTTCCTCGCCTCCTACCAGGGGGAGCAGCGGGCGGCCAACCTCCTCAAGCTCCTCGACCTGGCCTTCCAGTACGAGGACGGCGGCGCGCGCGGGGCGGACGAGTTCGGAGCCTTCCTCGACGCCCAGATCGCCAAGGGGAAGGACGCCCGGGAGCCCGAGGCCGCCGCCCTGGAGGCGCAGGCGGAGGCGGTGCGCTTCATGACCATCCACGCCGCGAAGGGGCTGGAGTTCCCCGTGGTGGCGCTCGCGGACCTGGGCGGCCAGGTGAAGTGGGCGGCCGGTCCCCGGATCGCCGGGCGGCAGGAGGGCCAGGTGCACCTGCGGCTGGGGGAGAAGGGCCGCGCCCTGGAGAGCCTGGGCTACGCCGGGGCGGAGGCGCGGGAGAAGGAGTTCTGGCGGGCGGAGCTCATGCGCCTGCTCTACGTCGCCGTCACCCGGGCGCGGGACTACCTCCTCCTGCCGCTCCCCCCCGGCCCGGCCGGGATGTGGAAGCTCATGGCCGAGGGCGGGGTGACGGCCGAGGCGGTCCGCTCCGGAGCCCTGGGGCCCGTCCAGCCCTTCGATGCGCCCGCGGCCGGGGCGGCGGAGAGCGAGAGCTACTTCCGCCTGCCGCCCTCGGCCTTCGAGGCGGACGAGAAGAAGATCGGCGAGGGGCGCCGCCGGCGGGAGGAGCTGGCGGCGCGCCTGGAGGCGCTGAAGAAGCCTCCCGCGTGGCGGCCTCCCCTCGCCCCCAGCCGCCTGGCCGAGGGCGGGGAGGGCTCCCTGGAGACGGCGCGCTACGAGGAGGCGGAGGCGGCGGAGCGCGCCCGGAGCCTCGCCTTCGGCACCCTGGTTCACGCCCTCCTCGCCCGGCTCGATTCCGCCTCGCCCGGTGAGCTGGAGGCCGAGGCCCGCGCCCTGGCCCTCGCGAATGGCCTGGAAGAGAAGGACGCCGATGAGGCCCTCGCCCTCGTCCGGCGCGCGGCGGCGGGGCCGCTGCTCAAGCGCGCGGCGGCGGCCCCCCGGCGCTGGCGGGAGCTCGCCTTCTTCGCCGAGGTGGAGGGCCGCCTGGTGCGGGGCTTCGCGGACCTCGTGTTCGAGGAGGGGGAGGGGCTCGTGATCGGGGACTTCAAGACCGACGCCGCGCGCGCGGAGGATGTCCCCCGGCGCGCCGCGCGCTACGCCCCCCAAGGGGGCGCCTACGCGCTGTGCCTGGAGGCGGCCTCGGGGAAGAGGGTGAGGGAGGTCGTCTTCTCCTTCCTGCGGCCTGGAGTAGAGCGCGCCTTCGCCGTGGATGAATCCTTCCGCGCCAGGGCGCGCGAGGCCCTGCGCGGGACGGGGTGAGGCCTCCCCGGGGATATCTGCTAGAATTCCCTCTCCCTCCACTCCTTCCGTGCGTGCGATGGGGAGGCGGACATGAAGGTGGCCTCGGTGGAAGTCTTCCGCGTGGACATGCCCATGCGGGGCTTCTACAAAAACGCCTTCCACAACCACAACGTCCAGCCCTGCTGCCTCGTGCGCCTGCGCGCGGACGACGGCTTCGAGGGGGTGGGGGACGTGGAGCCCTTCAGGGGCTACTCCTCGGGGGGGCGGGACGAGACGGCGGACGCCATCGAGCGCGTCCTCGGCCCCGCCCTCCTGGGCGCCGATCCGAAGCGGGAGAGAGCGGCGGCCCGGCGTCTGGAGGAGGCCGCCCAGGGCTTCTACGAGGCCAAGGCCGCCCTCGGCATGGCCCTCTCCGACCTCCACGCCCAGGCCCTGGGGGTGCCTCTCCACGAGCTCCTGGGCGGCGCGGTGATGGAGGAGGTCTTCTTCAACGGCTGGATCGGCATCCTGAGCCCGGAGGAGGCGGCCCGCGAGGCGCGCGCCTACCGGGACCGCGGCTGGGTCTCCTGCAAGGTCAAGGCGGGGGGGGACGTGGAGAGCGACGCCGCGCGGGTGCTGGCGGTGCGCGAGGCGGCGGGCGAGGACTTCGAGATCCGCATCGACGCCAACGAATCCTATGCGAGCGTGGAGGAGGCCGTGGCCTTCGCCCGCGAGGTGCGGGAGGCGGAGCCCGTCCTCTTCGAGCAGCCCGTCCCCCGCGCCGACCTGGAGGGCATGGCCCGCATCCGCCGGGCCATCGGCTTCCCGGTCATGGCGGACGAGTGCGTCTACGGCCACGACAGCCTCCTCAGGATCATCCAGGCCGGGGCGGCGGACATCGTGAAGCTCAAGCTCCTCAAGCAGGGGGGCTTCCTCGCCGCGCGCGAGATGGCGGCCACGGCCGAGGCGGCCGGGATGAAGATCGTCATCGGCCACGGCTTCGGCCTCTCGGCCTACACCCTGGCCGAGGTCCACCTCGCCGCGACGTGCGGCGCCTTCTTGCGGGCCATCGAGTCGGTCGGGCCCGACAAGATGCTGGACGACGTGGTGGACCGGCCCCTCGCCATCGGGCCGGGCCGCCTGAAGGTCCCCCAGGGCCCCGGACTGGGGGTGCGCCTCGACGAAGAGAAGCTCGCGCGCTACCGGGCGAAGGGCGCGGCCGCGGTCTAGCCGCGCGCCCCGGGCCGCCGCCATCCCAGGAGTCCCCCGTGCTTTTCCCCGACGCCCAGGTCCCGGCCGTCATCGAGCGCGCCCTCCTCCCCGCGCTCCACTACCTCTTCGGGGCGGGCGCCGCGCTGGCCGCGGGTGGCGCGCTGCTCATGCTCGTCCCCGGCTACCTCGCCCCCCGGAGCCTGGACCCCCGGTGGGGCCAGCTCGCGGGCCGGTGCGCCCGCTGGGTGCTGGGGCTGCTCCTGGGGGCGGCCTTCACGGCGGGGGCGGGGGCCTGGCTCGGGGAGCTGGTGCTGCGCCCCCGGGCGGCGGAGCGCCTGGCGGCCGCCTTCGGCCCCGCGCTGGGGGCGGGGGGGCTCTGCCTCCTCGCGGGGGCGGCGGCCCTCGCCCGCTATGCCTCGGGCTGGCGGCGCGGCCGGGGGGGGAGCCCCGCCCACTTCGCGGCGGGGGTCCTCGCCGCCGCGGGGATCTGGGCGGGCGCGGCCGTGCTCGCCGTTTTCCAGTCGTTCTCCCTCAATCCGGGCAGGTGGCTCGAGACCCGCGCCCTGCGGGACGCCCTCCTCCATCCCTCGGCGCTTCCCGCCTTCGTGCTCTGGGCCTCGGGCGCGATCGCCCTCGCGGCGGCGGCGGGGCTCGCCGCCGCCGTGGGCCAGCGGGACGCCCCCTGGCGCCTGGGCCTCGTCCGGACCCTGGGGAGGTGGGGGGCCCCGGCGGCCTGGGCCGGGGCGGCGGGCGCGGTCTGGTGGGCCCTCTCGCTCCCCTCCGGCGCGCAGGACAAGAGCCTCCCGGCGATCGTGGGGACGGCCTTCCTCGTCCAGGCGGGGCTGGGGACGTACCTCTACCGTTGCGGGGCGCGCGAGCCCCGGCGGCTGAGCCCGGCGGGAGCGCTCCTCGCCCTCCTGGCGGCGGCGCTCTCGCCCGCCCTCATGCAGATCGCGCGGGAGGAGGCGCGCGGCCCCTTCTTCATCCAGGGCTACCTGTACCGCAACGGGATCCTCGCCGAGGAGATCCCGAGGCTCCAGCGGGAGGGCTTCTGGCGTCCGGCGGCCTGGCGGAAGGAGAAGGAGGCGCCCTCGCCGGAGGAGCTGGGCGCGCGGGTCTTCCGGGGGGAGTGCGCCGCCTGCCATCCCGCCTGGAGGAAGGGGGCGGCCCAGGCCGCGCTGCCCTCCTTCCGCGAGCAGGGGGCGGCGCTGCGCTTCCTCGGGGCGATGGGGAAGGGCCACCCCGCCTTCCCCGCCTTCGCCGGCTCGGAGGGCGAGCGCCGGGCGGTGGCCGCCCACCTCGAGGGCCTGCTCCGGACGGCCGGGGTGACGCTGGCCGCCCCCGCCCCCCCCGCGCCCAAGGCCCCCCCGAAGAAGCCGGAGAAGAAGGAGGTCCGCCCGGCGCCTGTCCCGGCCGCTCCGCCGAAGGAAGCGGTGAAGGAAGCCCCCAAGGAGGCGCCCAAGGAGGTGCCCAAGGAAGCCCCCAAGGAGGCGCCCAAGGAGGTGCCCAAGGAAGCCCCCAAGGAGGCGCCCAAGGAAACGCCGAAGGAAGCGTCCAAGGAAACCCCGCCCAAGGAGGCTCCGAAGGGGAAGCCGCCGGAGGCACTTCCTGCGGCTGCGCCCAAGCCGGAGGCTGAGACGAAGACCCCCGCGCCGCCCAAGCCCCCCGAGCCCAGGCGCGAGGAGCCCAAGCCCGAGCCGCCGCGGCCCGGCCCCTCCTCCCAGGCCGCGCCCCCCTCGCCTCCCCCCGGGGGGGCTCCGGGAGGGAGTGAGGTGAAGAAAGAGGCGGGGGCTCCACCCGCCGCGCCGCCCGCTCCTTCCGCGCCCCCGGCGGGCGGCGGGAGCGGCAGCCCGGAGGTGCCCTCGCCATGACCCCCCTCCTTCCGGGGATTGAGGTGGGGCGCGCTCTCGATGTGCTCTTCGGGGTGTTCCTGGCGGGGACGCTGTGGCTGGGGGTCGCCCTTCCCCTCGTGGCGGCCCACCTGGAGTACTGGGGCGCGAAGCGGGGGAGGCCGGAGGACCGGGAGGCGGCGGCGCGCCTCGGGGAGGCGGCGATCGTCAACCTGATATGCCTGGCCGCGGCGGCGGCGGGGGCGGCGCTCCTGGCCCTGATCCGGCACCCGGCCACCCTGCTTCCGCCTCTCGTCTGGATGGCGCGGGTGTGGCCCTGGGCCTGGCTGGCAGGGGCGGGCTACGCGGGGCTGGTGCTCCTCTACGGCGGGGGCCGGTGGGCGGCCCGGCCGCCCCTCCTGGGCACCGCCTGCGCGGCGGGGGCGGGGGTGCTGGCCGTCCTCCTCCTTCCGGTGTGGGGGGCGGCGCTGGCGTTCCCGGACCCGGCGCTTTGGCTTCGGGTGGAGGAGGATCCCTGGGCGCTCTTCCGGCTGCGGGGGACGGCGCTCTTCACCCTCCACCATCTCCTGGGGGCGGGCGCGGCGGGCGGCGCGGCCCTGATGCTCGCGGGCCGGCGGGCCTTCCGGTGGGAGAGCCCGGTGCCCGTGAGCTCGGGCGCCCGGCTCATCCGCTGGGGGGCGGGGTGCGTGCTGGCCGCCTCGGCCCTCCAGCTTCTCTTGGGGGTCGCCTGGCTGGGGGCGAGGGGCCCCGCCTGGCTGAAGGGGACCTTCTACGCCGGGGGGCGGCCGCTCATGGCCGCCGTGGCGCTGCTGGTGGCCGCGCTCATCATCCTCCTGGAGGTGGCGGTGAGCGCCCTGCGCCGCAGGGGGAGCGCCCCCCGGGCGGGCCTGACGGCGGTGGCGCTCCTCCTGGTCGTGGCGGTCGCGGCCGGCTGGGTGCGGGCGGGCGTGGAGGAGGCCTCCCGCGTCCGGCCCCCCCGGACGGAGGGCGCCGCGCGGTGATCGTGGACGTGTGCAGCTTCCTCCCGGCCGAGGCTTCTTACCGCGCCCGGCTCCTGGGCTGGGCGGCCATCCCGGGCTACCTCCGGATGTTCGCCAAGGGGCTCGCCGCCTTCTGCGGGGTGGCGGAGGAGGAGTTCCGCCGCCGGGCGCTGGGCGGGGGGAAGGAGGCGCGCGCCTTCATCGAGGAGGTCTCCGCCGCGCGGGGGCGCACGCCGGGCGAGTTCGTGGCGATGCTGGACGCGGCGGGCTACGACCGGGCGGTGGTCTTCAGCATCGACCAGGAGGTGACCACGGGCGCCCCGCCCCTCGACCCCGGGGTGCTCGCCCAAGCGGTGGCGGCGCATCCCTCGCGGATCATGGCCTTCATGGGCCTCGACCCGAACAAGCCGGACGCGGCGCGGGCCCTGGAGCACGGGGTGAAGGAGCTCGGGCTGCACGGCGCCCTGCTCGTGCCCTTCCTGCACGGCCTGCCCGCCGGCGCCCCGGCCTACCGGCCCGTCTTCAAGAAGTGCGCCGAGCTGGGTGTCCCCGCCTGGGTCCACACCTCGGTGAACTGGTCCCCCGCCCACCCGATGGAGCTGGGCCATCCCTTCGCGCTCGACCGCCTGTGCGGGGAGCTGCCCGCGCTCAAGGTGATCGCGGGGCACGGCGGGTGGCCCTGGGTGCCGGAGCTGGTGGCCGCCGCCTGGAGGCACCCCCACCTCTACATCGACCCCTCGGGCCACCGCTGGAAGTACCTCGCGGCCCCCGGCTCGGGCTGGGAGATGCTCATGCGCTTCGGGAACTCGGTCCTCCAGGACAAGGTGCTCTTCGGCACCGACTGGCCCCTCATGCCCATCGGGATGAGGGAGATCGCCGGGGAGGCGCGCGCCCTGCCCCTCAAGCCCGGGGTACGGGAGAAGTGGATGGGGGGGAACGCCGCCCGGCTCCTGGGGATCGGCGCGTGAGCGCGCCCTGGGTCCCCGGCCTCGCCACCGCCTGCCTGATCGCCGCCGCCGGCTTCGGCTCCCTCGTCTCGACGAGCGGCCTCATCGAGCTCATCCGCCGGGACCTGGGGCTGAGCTTCGGGCAGGGGGGCTTCCTCCTCTCGGCGCCCTTCGCCCTCATCTCCCTCTTCGCCCTGGCCGGCGGGCGCGTGGTGGACCGCCTCGGGGCGCGGCGGGTGCTGGCGGCGGGGGCGCTGCTCGCCTTGGCGGGCGGGGGCGGCCGCGCCTTTGCGGGGGGCTTCTGGGGGCTGGCCCTGGGGACCGCCCTCGTCGGGGTGGGGCTGGGCCTCATCTACCCCGTCCTGCCCAAGATCGTGAGCGGGACGGCGCCCGAGGAGAAGCGCGGCCTGGGGGCGACCCTCTACACCGTCTCGGTGATCAGCGGGGCGGCGCTCGGGGTGGCGGCGACGCCCCTCGCGGGGGGCTGGCTCCCCTTCGCGGGGGGGAGCGCCTGGCGCGGCGGCTACCTCGGCTGGGCCCTGCTCCTGCTCGCGGCCTTCCTCTTGTGGCGGCGCTTCGGCGGGGCCGCCCCGGAGGAGGCGGAGGAGGCGCCCGCCTCCCCGGCGGTGCTGCGCGACCCGGCCGTCTGGGGGGTGGCGGCCTCCCTCTTCGTCAACAACGTCGTCTTCTTCACGAGCCTGGGCTGGCTCCCCGCCCTCCTCGCGGGGAAGGGCTGGAGCCCGGCCGGGGCGGGCTGGGTCGTCTCCCTTGTGCCCTGGCTCGGGATCGTCGCGGTGCTCACCACCCATCCCGCCGCGGCGGCCCTGGGCGGGGAGCGGAACATGATCCGCGCCTGCGCCCTTTCGACCGCGCTCGCCCTGGCGGTGCTGCCCGGGGGAGGGGCCTGGGCGGCGGCGCTGGGCACGGCGGCGCTGGGCTTCACCACGAACTTCTGGTTCCTGCTCTGCCTCGCCTTCCCGGCGCGGCGGGTGGAGAGGGCCCAGGCGGGGACGGCGGCGGGGCTCATCATCGGGGTGGGCTACGCGGGCGGCTTCGTGGGGCCCTGGGCGGCCGGGGTGGCGCGCGACCTGGCTGGGGGGTTCGGCCCGGCCCTCTACGCGCTGGCCCTCCTCTCCCTCGCTTCGGCCCTCGCCGCCCCCTTCTTCGCCCCGCCGGGGAAGCCCCGCTGAGGGAGCCCTCCCGGCTGGCCCGGCCCGGGGCTTCCCGCTACAATCGATCCCGCTCGCGTCCGATCCTTCGCGCAAAGGAGAGAGGTCCTTGAGCGGCGGCGAATCCCCCCGCCCCGGCGCCCCGGCCCCGGACTTCCGCCTCCCGAGCACCGAGGGGGAGGTGAGCCTGGGGGAGTGGGCGGGGAGGGGGAAGGTGGTGCTCGCCTTCTACGCCGAGGACGGCACGCCCGCGTGCGCCTCCGAGCTGGAGGGCTTCAAGGCGGAGTACGAGCTGATCCGGGAGTTGGGGGCGGGGGTCATCGGCATCAGCCGGGACGGCCTCGCGAGCCACCGCGCCTTCGCCGAGCGGGCGGGCGGGTTCCCCTTCCCCCTGGCGAGCGACGTGGATTTGAAGGTCGGCCGGGCCTACGGGGTGGACGACCCCGATTCCAGGCGCCACCGCCGGGCCGTCTTCGTCATCGGGGAGGGCGGGAGCGTCCTCCACGCCGACACCCGCTTCCAGCCGGGCAGCGTCCCCGCCATGACGGCGGTGTTCGAGGCCCTGGGGCTGGAGTTCTAGGAGGGAGCCCGTGGACCGCCCCCGCCTGCGCCCGCTGGAGGTTATCCCCAGCCTGGACGACCAGGGCCGGCGCGTGATCGTCCTGCGCGATTCGCTCCGCCTGAGCGAGGCGGTGCTGGTGGTGCCCATCCCGCTCATCCCCGTCCTCCAGCGCCTGGACGGGGAGCACACCCTGGAGCAGGTCCGCGCGGAGTGCCTGGGCGAGCACCGGATCGACATCCCCGAGGCGAACCTGCGGCAGATCGTCTCCCAATTGGACGAGGCGCACTTTCTCGACGGGGAGGGCTTCGAGGGCTGGCGGCGCACCATCGAGCGGGCCTTCCTCGCCGCGCCCGTGCGGCCGAGCTTCCTCGCCGGGAAGAGCTACGAGGCCGACCCGGCGGCGCTCCGCGCGAGGCTGGACGGCTTCTTCACCGATCCCGAGGGGCCGGGCCTCCCGCAGCTGAACGGCGCGAACGGCGCTCCCTTGCGGGGGCTGGTGGCCCCCCACATCGACTTCCACCGCGGCGGGCCCACCTTCGCCTGGAGCTACCGGGCGCTCGCCGAGCGCGGCGGCGCGGACCTCTTCGTCGTGCTGGGCACGGTGCACGCCCCCACCCAGGGTTTCTACACCCTGACCGAGAAGGGCTTCGAGACCCCGCTCGGCACGCTGGACACCGACCGCGAGTTCATCCGGGCCCTCGCCCGGCGCGCCCCGGGGGACCTCTTCCGGGACGAGTTCACCCAGCGCGCCGAGCACTCCATCGAGTTCCAGGCGGTCTTCCTCCAGTACCTCTACGGGGGCCGGCGCCCGGTCAAGTTCGTGCCCCTCCTGGTGGGCTCCTTCGGGGAGTTCGTCATCCAGGGCCGCTCCCCCCGGGGGGACGCGCGGGTGGAGGGCTTCGTGGGGGCGCTGCGCGGGACGCTGGAGGAGGCCCGGGCGGCGGGCAAGCGCCCCTGCCTCGTGGCCAGCGTAGACCTGGCCCACGTCGGGCCCCAGTTCGGGGACGAGGGCCCGGTGGACGGGGAGAGGCTCGCCGCCCTGGAGCGGGCGGACTGGACCTCCCTCGACGCGGCCTGCCGGGGGGACGCCGAGGCTTTCTGGTGGAGCGTCGCGGAGGACGGGGACGCCCGCAAGGTGTGCGGCCTCGCCCCCATCTACACCCTCCTGCGCACCCTGGACGGCTGCCGGGGGGAGGTGCTGCGCTACAGCCAGTGGCCCGACCCGAACGGCACCGTCACCTTCTGCAGCGTGGCGATCGGATGAACGGCAGGAACTTGGATAACGATGGCCTAGAATTCCCCTCCCCCTCCGGGGGAGGGCTGGGGTGGGGGATTCTTGGCTTCGGGGATTCGATTCTCCCTCCCCCATCCCCCTCCCGGAGGGAGGGGGAAAGGCTAGGTTGACCATTCGGGCTATCCGCAGGGGCGTATGGCCATACGCCCCCGCGGAAACGCGGACCGCGAGCGGTCCGCCAAAAGGAGGCAGCGCGTGCTCTACCTGAACGAGAAGGACATCGAAGGCCTCATCACCATGCCGGAGGTGATGGAGGCGGTGGACAAGTGCTTCAAGCTCCAGGGCCGGGGCCAGGCCCCGAACCAGCCCAGGCGGCGCATCTTCATGCCCAAGGGGACGCTCCACGCCATGTCGGGCGGCCTTGTGGACGGGAGCGAGGCCTACCTGGGCGTCAAGGCCTACACCACCTTCCCGGGGCTGGGCACCCGCTTCATCTTCATCCTGTGGGACGCGGAGACGGCCGAGCTCCTCTCCTTCATGGAGGCGAACATCGAGGGCCAGCTCAGGACGGGCGCGGCGAGCGGGGTGGCCGCCCGCTACATGGCCCGGGAGGACGCCTCCGAGGCCGGGCTCTTCGGCACGGGCTGGCAGGCCCGCACCCAGCTCGAGGCCCTCTGCTGCGCGCGGCCCTTGAAGAAGGTGAAGGTCTACAGCCGGAACGCCGAGAAGAGGGACAAGTTCGTCGCCGCCATGCAGCCCAGGGTGAAGGCCCAGCTCGTGGCGGCAGGCTCCCCCGCCGAGGCGGTCAAGGGTTCCCAGATCGTGTGCACCATGACGAACGCCAAGGACCCCGTCTTCGACGGGAAGGACCTCGATCCCGGCACCACCGTCATCGCGGCGGGCTCGAACCGGGGCACCAACCGCGAGGTGGACGACGAGACCTTCCGCCGGGCCGCCCGGGGCCGCATCGCGACGGACAACATCGAGGGCTCCCGCTTCGAGAGCGGGGACCTCATCGCCGCCGTGCGCGCCAACGTCATCCAGTGGGGCCAGGTCGCCGAGTTCGGCCTCATCGCCTCGGGCCAGATGCCGGGCCGGGCCTCCCGGGACGAGGTCAACCTTTTCCTGAGCCAGGGGGTGGCCATCGAAGACGTGGCCTTGGGGGCCGAGCTCTACCGCCGCGCCAAGGCGCGGGGGGTGGGCACCCGGCTCCCCATCGAGGGGGTGTTCAAGAAGGCGACGTGAGGGGGAAGGCTCCGAATGAATCTGTAGGGGCGGCCCCCTGTGGCCGTCCCTGTCGAGGGGGCAGGCACGGGGGCCTGCCCCTACGGACCATCTCTTTGAGCGAGGGTTCCCATGCCCCCCGATCCCGCCGACGCCGCCCGCGTGAACCTGGAGAGCTTCACCCGGCGGGCGGACTGCTTCACCGAGCGCACCCGGGGGGACAACATCCCGCCGCTCGCCCGGGCGGCCGCGTCCATCGGCTTCGGGCCGGGCCGCTGGGCGGCGGACTTCGGGGTGGGGACGGGCAACTCGGCCGTCCCCTTCCTCCAGATGGGCGGGAGGGTGCTGGGGGTGGACCTCACCCCGGCCATGATCCGCTCGGGCCGCAGGCGCCTGGCGGGGGAGGGCCTCGCGCGCGGGGCGCACTTCGTCCTCGCGCTCTGCGAGCGGGCGCCGCTCCCGGATGGGGCGGTGGACTGCGCCGTCTGCCGCAACACCTTCCACCACCTGGCCGCCCCGGGCGAGGTCTTCGGCGAGATGGCGCGCGTGGTGAAGCCCGGCGGGCACGTCATCCTGATGGACCACTGCTACCCGGACGACGCCGCCGGGCGCGCCCGCATCGAGGAGATCGACCGCGTCCGCGAGCCCGCCATGGTGCGCATCCTCTCCCTCAAGGACATGCGCGCCCTCTTCGCGGAGCGCGGCCTGGAGGTCGTCCGGGCCGAGTCCATGAGCCGCCGGGACAGCTTCGAGAACTGGATGGCCGGGGCGGGGACGGAGGCGGCGAGCGTCCCCCTCGTCCGGGCCGGGGTGGAGCGGCTGCGGGACGAGGGCGGGAGCTGGATGGCCCCCGAGGGGGAGGGGGCGGCCCTCACCGTCCTGCGCTGGGACGCGCTGGTGGTGGGGCGTAAGGGGTGATTCCCCCCGGGGGTTGATATTTCCGCCCGGCTCGGTTATGTTTCTCCGTCCTTCCGGCAAGGCGGGGGCGCGAGCGGGCCCCTAACCGCTGGAAATTCCAAGGGTTTGGCAGGCTGAAGGGCACAGGCCATGCGCGAGATCATCCAGCTCGAATGCACCGCGTGCAAGAAGTACCGCTACTCCACCACCAAGAACAAGCGCAAGACCACCGACCGGCTGGAGCGGAAGAAGTACTGCAAGTTCTGCCGCAAGCACGTGCCCTTCAAGGAGACCAAGTAGATGGCCGCCGCGAAGAAGCCCCTCGCCAACCGCCGCTGCGCCGTGACGGGCCGGACGGTGAGGTACGGCAACGCCGTCAGCCACTCGAACCGCAAGACGCGCCGCCGCTTCGAGCCCAACCTCCACGTCAAGCGGTTCTGGCTGCCCGAGGAGAAGCGCTGGGTGACGCTGCGCGTCTCGGCCCGGGGCCTGAAGACCATCGCCAAGCGCGGCCTCTCGGCCGTCCTCGCCGGCCTCAGGCGGAAGGGCGAGAAGTACTAGCCGCACCCCCAGCAGAGCCACCCGGCCGGGCGCCCCCAGCGCCCGGTTTTGTTTTTTTGGGGGGGCAGGGCAGGTATTCCCGGGGTCTGTAGGGGCGGTTCGCGAACCGCCCCTACAGCGCATGTGCTATTCTATCCACGGTTTTCCGCTGCTTCCGGGGGTAAAGCCGCATGGGCACCGGCGTGAGGCTGGATGAGCTGGTCAAGGAGAAGCGGGAAGAGATCCTCCGCCTCGCGGCCCGCTACGGGGCGGGCAACGTGCGCCTCTTCGGCTCGGTCGCCCGGGGGGACTTCGGCCCCGAGAGCGACGTGGACTTCCTCATCCTGCCCGGGCCGGGGATGAGCCTGTTCCGGCACGTCGAGCTTGAGCAAGAATTGGCGGAGCTCCTGGGGTGCAAGGTCAACCTCGTGAGCGAGCGGGGGCTGCGCCCCCGCGTGCGCGAGCGCGTGATGAAGGAGGCCGTCCCCCTGTGAGCCCCATGCGGGACGACCGGCTGCGGCTCCTCGACATCCTCGATTCCATCGCCCAGATCGAACAACAGTCCGCCAAAGGCAGGGAAGCGTTCTTTCAAGACCCGCTCATCCAGGTTTGGATGCGCCATCATCTTCTGATCATCGGCGAGGCGGCGGCGGGATTGTCGCGGGAGATGCGCGAGCGCAATCCCGAGGTCTCCTGGCGGGCTGCGATTGCCATGCGGAACATCATCGTGCACGAATACTTCGGCGTTGATCCGAGGCAGGTGTGGGACGCCGTGACCCAGGACTTGCCCAAGCTCAGGCGGGATGTAGAGGAAATCCTGGAGGGATTGCCGGGCTGAGTGTCCCGGCCGGGCGCCCCCAGCGCCCGGTTTTGTTTTTCCCCCCTGCACGGAACTTGAGGGAATTTGAGGTAAGGGGTTTTCCCGGCGGAGGGAGTATCTTCGCCAGCGGCGGGGGTGCGCCCGGCCCCGCGTGTTTCTTCGGG
>Ga0156328_1161_pt1 | contig 16623 bp, 10 predicted proteins | sample RifCSPlowO2_12_FD_107976 | JGI IMG/M metagenome (GOLD analysis project Ga0156328, IMG submission 107976) | Candidatus Tectomicrobia bacterium RIFCSPLOWO2_12_FULL_69_37 | reverse complement strand
CCTCGATGATCCGCACCCCCTTCTCCCGCAGGCGCCGAACGGTGGCCGCGTAGCTCCCCTTCTCCATGTAGAAGCCCAGGTGGTCCACCCCGAGGCGGGGCTGGGCGCCGGGGGGCATGGGCAGCTCGGCCGTGCGGACGCCCCGGACGGAGAAGACGCCGCCCCCGATCTCCAGCTTGTAGTTGGGGGCGCCCAGGCGCTCGGCGCGGTCGAGGAGCTTGGCGCCCAGGATGTCCTCGTAGAACTTCACGGCGGCCTCGGGGTCGCGGTGGATGATGTGGGTGTGGTCGTAGCGCACGTTCACGGCATTGCCTCCCGCCTGTAGGGGCGCACGGCCGTGCGCCCCTACTTCATCTCCATGATTTCGAGCACCACCCCGTCGGGGCCCTCGAAGTAGCAGTAGCGCAGGTGGGGCAGGTCCCCCTCCTCCAGGACCCGGACCCCCTTCGCGCGCAGCTCCCGGAGCATGGGCTCGTACTCCCCCTTGTCCACGTAGAAGCCCAGGTGGTCCACCCCCATCCGGGGGAGCGCAGCGGGGGGGAAGGGGGGCGGCTCCCCGGGCCTCACCCCCCGCACGATGAACATGGTGCCCCCCAGCAGGAGCTTGGTCTGGGGCGCCCCGTGGCGCATGACGTGATCCTTGATCGTGGCCCCCAGGACGTCCTGGTAGAACCGCACTGCGGCGCCGGGGTCGCGGTGGACGAGGTGGGCGTGCTCGTAGCGGAGGGGCATGGAGGATCCCCGGTCAATAGGAAAAGCAGGAAGAGTCCGTCTGGTTGCCCGGAGATTTTCCTTCAATTCCGCGCGCTTGGAAAGGCGCCCTCAGGGTTTTGCCATTCCGCCGGGTTCCGTGTATATCCTACCGCTTCTCAACCGGCCCGGCCGCCGCCGCGGGGGGCTCCTCCCAGGAGCCGGGCGGAGGGGACGGCTTTCGCCCCATCCGGGCCGGATGATCACTAACCCCGCGGGAGGCTCACCCTTTGGCGCTGGCGGTTTGCAACGGAATCCAGATCTCCTACGACGACACCGACCCGAACACCTCCAAGACCCCCGTCATCTTCCTCCACGGCCACAGCCTCAACCGCTCGATGTGGGACCACCAGAAGCAGGCCCTGCGGGGCTCGCTGCGGGTGGTGGCGGTGGACCTGCGGGGCCACGGCCGCTCCGAGAAGCCCAAGACGGGCTATGGGAGGGACGAGGAGGTGAAGGACCTGGAGGGGCTCATCGGGGTGCTCCGGGCCCGGCGGGTGCACGTCGTCGGGCTGAGCCGGGGGGCGGGGATCGCGCTCGCCTTCGCGGCGGCCCACCCCGAGCGGACGGCCTCGGTCGCGGCCATCGGGGCGAGCACGGACCACGCCCGCCTGATGCCGGAGTTCCTCGACCAGCGGCTCCAGACCATGGCCACCCTGCGCGCCGAGGGGCTGCGGGCGGCCAAGGAGTACTGGATGTCGCTCCCCATCTTCGCGCCGGTGAAGGAGAAACCGGACGCCCTGGCCAAGGTCGAGCAGATGATGCTCACCTACACGGGGGCGCACTGGCTGGACCCGACCCCCCCGAAGGACGGCTCCCTCCTCGACCTGGCGCCTAAGATCGCCTCGCGGGCCCTGATCATGGTGGGGGAGCGGGACCTGCCGGGCTTCCGGGCCTCGGCGGAGGAGATCGCGGCCAAGATCCAGGGGGCGGAGAGGATGGTAATCCCCGGGGCGGGCCACCTGACCAGCCTGGAGGCGCCCGAGGCGGTCACCCAGGCGCTGACGACGTTTCTCGGCAGGGGGTAGCGCGGGCGGATTTCACGGATGGCCGGGCGTGGCGCGCGTTCCCTGGTGAATGCCGCAAAACTCGGGATTTCAATTCCTTGCGGATTCCGCCCCGCCCCGGGCGAAAAGGCCCGGGGGCTTTGACAAAAGCTGGGCGCCAGCCTATATTGAGTAGGCTGAGAGAGACAGGAAGGAGTGCCTTCCTCGTATGCTCCGGCGCTGGGGGCTGGGTTGGTTCGACCCCCCCTGGTGGAGATGGGGTGGGAAGTCCCCATCTTGGGTGAGAACGGAGCCCTCGAAAGCGTCGTTTTTCTTTTGTTTTAGGTAACTTTTTGGTTGACAAGGACTGTCAACCCGCGATATTCTATACGTTCGTCTCCCCGTTTCGGGGGGAACCTGATCTTTGAAAACCGAATAGGGTGCGTGACGGAACTCGAGCGGGTCCCGTAATTTCCCAATTGTTCGTAAAGGGACGGGAAAGCCGCCGGGCAACCGGCGGTCTGCGCTTCGGCGCAGTCCCTTTCATGTATTTCAATTGGAGAGTTTGATCCTGGCTCAGAGCGAACGCTGGCGGCGTGCCTAACACATGCAAGTCGTACGCGAAAGCCTTCGGGCAAGTAGAGTGGCGAACGGGTGAGTAACACGTGAGCAACCTGCCTTCGGAACTGGAATAACCTCTCGAAAGGGGGGCTAATACCGGATGAGACCACAGGGCCGAATGGCCCAGGGGTCAAAGATGGCCTCTGCATGCAAGCTGTCGTCCGAAGATGGGCTCGCGGCCCATTAGCTAGTTGGTGGGGTAACGGCCCACCAAGGCTACGATGGGTAGCCGACCTGAGAGGGTGATCGGCCACACTGGGACTGAGATACGGCCCAGACTCCTACGGGAGGCAGCAGTGGGGAATTTTGCGCAATGGGGGAAACCCTGACGCAGCGACGCCGCGTGGAGGATGAAGGCCTTCGGGTCGTAAACTCCTGTCAGGAGGGACGAACGGTATGGCGATTAACACCCGCCATGCTTGACGGTACCTCAAGAGGAAGCTCCGGCTAACTCCGTGCCAGCAGCCGCGGTAATACGGAGGGAGCAAGCGTTGCTCGGAATCACTGGGCGTAAAGGGCGTGTAGGCGGGATGGCCAGTCGGATGTGAAAGCCCTGGGCTCAACCCGGGAAGTGCATTCGATACTGCTGTTCTTGAGTGTGGTAGGGGAGAGCGGAATTCCTGGTGTAGCGGTGAAATGCGTAGATATCAGGAAGAACACCTGTGGCGAAGGCGGCTCTCTGGACCATAACTGACGCTGAGGCGCGAAAGCTAGGGGAGCAAACGGGATTAGATACCCCGGTAGTCCTAGCCGTAAACGATGGGCACTAGGTGTGGGAGGCGTTGACCCTTCCCGTGCCGCAGCTAACGCATTAAGTGCCCCGCCTGGGGAGTACGGCCGCAAGGTTGAAACTCAAAGGAATTGACGGGGGCCCGCACAAGCGGTGGAGCATGTGGTTTAATTCGACGCAACGCGAAGAACCTTACCTGGGTTTGAACTGCACAGGACAGCCATGGAAACATGGTCTCCCTTCGGGGCCTGTGCATAGGTGCTGCATGGCTGTCGTCAGCTCGTGTCGTGAGATGTTGGGTTAAGTCCCGCAACGAGCGCAACCCCTGCCCTTAGTTGCCAGCGGTTCGGCCGGGAACTCTAAGGGGACTGTCGGCGATAAGCCGGAGGAAGGCGGGGATGACGTCAAGTCCTCATGGCCCTTACGCCCAGGGCTACACACGTGCTACAATGGCGCATACAAAGGGTAGCTAAGTCGCGAGATGGAGCCAATCCCAAAAAGTGCGCCTCAGTTCGGATCGAAGTCTGCAACTCGACTTCGTGAAGCCGGAATCGCTAGTAATCGCGGATCAGCACGCCGCGGTGAATACGTTCCCGGGCCTTGTACACACCGCCCGTCACACCACGAGAGTCGGGTGTACCAGAAGCCACCGGAGCCAACCCGCAAGGGGGGCAGGTGTCTACGGTATGACCGATGATTGGGGTGAAGTCGTAACAAGGTAGCCGTAGGGGAACCTGCGGCTGGATCACCTCCTTTCTAAGGAGTACCTCAAGGCAGTGCTTCTCCAAGCGCCGGAGGGGAGAGAGCCTCAAAGCCCTCTCGCCTGAGGATGGCGCGCCGGTCCGCTCCTCTGGGGGCGGCACCATGTACATAGAAGGCTGCCGGTACTTCGCAGGTCTTCGGCCCGTTCGGGCCGTCCGCACCCTATTCGACTTAAATTTGCCGCAGCGGGTCTGCCGGCCTTTCCGGATGGGTTTCCCCGTGAAACTCCCGGGAGGGCGCCTGGAGGGGTTTCGCCACCGGGCGGGGCTCTACGGCCTCTGACGCGCGCACGATACTTCCGGGCCTATAGCTCAGTTGGTTAGAGCGCGCGCCTGATAAGCGCGAGGTCCCTGGTTCAAATCCAGGTAGGCCCACCAGCTTTTGGGTGGGCGGCCGGCGCCCGGAAGTGGCGGAGCGGGTGGGACGGCCTTCGATGCTCCACCGGAGGGGCGGCCCCGGCGCGCGTGAAGTCTCGTCGTGCGTGGGGATGTAGCTCAGCTGGGAGAGCGCCTGGTTTGCAACCAGGAGGTCAGCGGTTCGATCCCGCTCATCTCCACCAAGGCTGGGGATGGCCGGGGCACTGGCCCCCTGCGGCGTTTTTGGGTTTCCGGGCGGAAGCTTCTTCCGCCCCTTGCTCTTTGACAACCGAATCGCGCGAGTTGGCAGAAACGGGCTCAGTTGAACTGAGGTCCGAACTCTCTCAAGTTTCGGTCAAGCTACTAAGGGCATACGGTGGATGCCTTGGCGCCAGCAGGCGAAGAAGGACGTGGCCAGCTGCGATAAGCCTCGGGGAGCCGCTAGCAGGCTTTGATCCGGGGATTTCCGAATGGGGCAACCCTCTGGGACTAATCTCCCAGAATCCTCCGCTGAATCCATAGGCGGGGAGAAGCCAACCCGGGGAAGTGAAACATCTCAGTACCCGGAGGAAGAGAAATCAACAGAGATTCCGCTAGTAGTGGCGAGCGAACGCGGATTAGCCCAAACCGGATGCGTGGCGACACGCGCCGGGGTTGCGGGATGCTGCCGGGGCTTGTCCCGGGAAGTTACAAAAGCGGCGTATAGCTGAAGAGCTCTGGAAAGGCTCACCATAGAAGGTGATAGTCCTGTAAGCGAAATGCGCCGCTCTTCCTGGGCAGCACTCCCAAGTACGACGGGACACGTGGAACCCTGTCGGAATCCGGGGGGACCACCCTCCAAGGCTAAATACTCGCTGGCGACCGATAGTGCACCAGTACCGTGAGGGAAAGGTGAAAAGCACCCCTGTTAGGGGAGTGAAATAGAACCTGAAACCGTGTGCCTACAAGCGGTGGGAGCACGATGTCCGGGGGGCGACTCCCGGGCCGTGTGACCGCGTGCCTTTTGCATAATGAGCCTAGGAGTTACTTTCAGCGGCAAGGTTAAGCCGTGAGGCGGAGCCGTAGCGAAAGCGAGTCTGAATAGGGCGCTGAGTCGCTGGGAGTAGACCCGAAGCCAGGTGAGCTAGCCATGGCCAGGGTAAAGCTGGTGTAACAGCCAGTGGAGGCCCGAACCAGTGTAGGTTGAAAACTGCTTGGATGAGCTGTGGCTAGGGGCGAAAGACCAAACAAACCTGGAGATAGCTGGTTCTCCCCGAAATGCATTGAGGTGCAGCCTCGCACGTATGCTCCCGGTCGTAGAGCACTGGATGGACTAGGGGCCCTACCAGGTTACCAAACCCAACCAAACTCCGAAGGCCGGGATGTCTTATGCGGGAGTGAGTCTACGGGTGATAAGATCCGTGGGCGAGAGGGAAACAGCCCAGACCGCCAGCTAAGGCCCTCAAGTGCGCGCTAAGTGGAAAAGGTTGTGGGGACGTCAAGACAACCAGGAGGTTGGCTTAGAGGCAGCCATCCTTTAAAGAAAGCGTAACAGCTCACTGGTCGAATGGCCCCGCGCCGAAAATGAATCGGGGCTCAAGCGCGCCGCCGAAGCTGCGGATTGGCCGCACGTTCGCGTGCGGCCAGTGGTAGGGGAGCTTTCTGCAGTAGGTTGAAGCCGGACGGACAACGACCGGTGGACGAGGCAGAAGTGAGCATCTAGGCACGAGTAGCGATAAAACGGGTGAAAAACCCGTTCGCCGTAAACCCAAGGGTTCCTGAGCAAGGCTAATCCGCTCAGGGTCAGTCGGCCCCTAAGGCGAGGCCGAAAGGCGTAGCTGATGGGAAACAGGTTAACATTCCTGTACCTGCGCGAGACTGCCAATGGGGTGACGCAGAAGGGTAGGTCAGCCGCCTGATGGATGGCGGTTCAAGCATGTAGGCGGGAGGCTTAGGCAAATCCGGGCCTCCATCCCAAACGCCGAGGTGTGATGACGAGGAGCCTCGCTCCACAAAGTGATCAAGCCCATGCTGCCTGGAAAAACCTCTAGGCTATAGGTTCGAGCAGACCGTACCGTAAACGGACACACGTGGGTGGGTAGAATATACTCAGGCGCTTGAGAGAACACTCGCTAAGGAACTCGGCACATTCACACCGTAACTTCGGGAGAAGGTGTGCCCCAAGTAGGTGAGGCGGTTCGCCCGCGGAGCTGAACGGGGTTGCAGAGAAATGCCCCAGGCGACTGTTTACTAAAAACACAGGGCTCTGCCAAGCCGCAAGGCGACGTATAGGGCCTGACGCCTGCCCGGTGCCGGAAGGTTAAGAGGAGGGGTCAGCGCAAGCGAAGCTCTGAATCGAAGCCCCGGTAAACGGCGGCCGTAACTATAACGGTCCTAAGGTAGCGAAATTCCTTGTCGGGTAAGTTCCGACCTGCACGAATGGCGTAACGATCTGGGGACTGTCTCAGCGAGTGACTCAGTGAAACTGTAGCAGCGGTGAAGATGCCGCTTACCCGCGACTAGACGGAAAGACCCCGTGCACCTTTACTATACCCTGGCAATGACACCCGGGATATCATGTGTAGGATAGGTGGGAGGCTTTGAAGCGCAGCCGCTAGGTTGCGTGGAGCCAACCTTGAAATACCACCCTTGGTGTTCTGTGTGTCTAACCTAGGCCCGTGATCCGGGTCGGAGACATTGTCAGGCGGGTAGTTTGACTGGGGCGGTCGCCTCCCAAAATGTAACGGAGGCGCCCAAAGGTGCCCTCAGGCTGAATGGAAACCAGCCGACGAGTGCAAAGGCAAAAGGGCGCTTGACTGCAAGACAAACAAGTCGAGCAGGTGCGAAAGCAGGGCTTAGTGATCCGGTGGTTCTGTGTGGAAGGGCCATCGCTCAACGGATAAAAGGTACGCCGGGGATAACAGGCTGATCTCCCCCAAGAGTTCACATCGACGGGGAGGTTTGGCACCTCGATGTCGGCTCATCGCATCCTGGGGCTGGAGCAGGTCCCAAGGGTTTGGCTGTTCGCCAATTAAAGCGGTACGCGAGCTGGGTTTAGAACGTCGTGAGACAGTTCGGTCCCTATCTGTCGTGGGCGCAGGAGATTTGCGAGGCGCTGACCCTAGTACGAGAGGACCGGGTCGGACGAACCTCTAGTGTTCGAGTTGTGGCGCCAGCCGCAGTGCTCGGTAGCTATGTTCGGAAGGGATAACCGCTGAACGCATATAAGTGGGAAGCCCCCCTCAAGACGAGATCTCCCTGGACTTCGGTCCCTAAAGGCCCCTTCTAGACCAGGAGGTTGATAGGCCGGAGGTGTAAGCGCAGCAATGCGTTTAGCTGACCGGTACTAATAGGCCGTGAGGCTTGACCGATAAAGGCTTCATACCCTTATCGGCGGAACAATCGGGAGTTCGGGCTTTAAGCCCCTTCTCCAATCGCGCGGTTCGGTTGTCACGAAATTTCCCGGTGGCAATAGCGGCGGGGCCACACCCGTTCCCATCCCGAACACGGTAGTTAAGCCCGCCTGCGCCTATGGTACTGCGATCCTTTTCGTGGGAGAGTGGGTCGCTGCCGGGAATCTGATCGGGCCCCCGCCGGCTCCAGCCGGCGGGGGCCTTTTCTTTGGCTTGACAGTGGCCCGGGGGGCTTCTAGGGTTCGAAAAGGGTGTGCAGCCATGGGCCTGACCCACGTCGACGTGACCATTGCGAACCCGGGCGATCCCCGGAAGACAGCGAAGCTCACCTGCCTCGTGGATTCTGGGGCAGTCTATTCCGTGGTGCCGAAAGCCATCCTGCGCAGGCTCAGCGTGAGGCCCCACTCCAAGCGCACCTTCACCCTGGCGGACGGCTCCCAGATCACCCGCCAGGTGGGCGACGCGATCTTCAAGTTGGATGGCCAGCAGGGGGCCTCTCCGGTGATCTTTGGCGAAAAGGGGGACAGCACGCTCCTGGGGACTGTCTCCCTCGAAGCCCTAGGCTTCATCCTCGATCCCATCCGCCGCCAGCTCCGGTCCCTCCCGATGCTCCTGGGCGCCCATTTGCTCCGGCCGGAGCCATAGCCCCAGGCAGGAGGGTGAGGCGGGGGGGCAAGGCGCGTCCCCCATTCCGACGCTTTTAAGCCCAGCGCCTCCTAATGGCGCTGCGGTCTTTTTCGCGGGAGAGCGGGCCGCCGCCGGGAATCGGATGAGGCCCCCGCCGGCTCCGGCTGGCGGGGGCTTTTTCTTTGGCCCGCGCCTCAACGGGCCGGCGCCGGGGCCCCCCAAGATCCTCCCGGGCTGGCAGGGCGTTTTTCATTTGCTAGACTCTGGGGAACCGCGGAGAGAGAGGACGCCCCCATGCCCGCCTACCCCATCCCCTGGAGCGAGGACAGCGAGGCGGGCCTCTTCCTCTTCAACCAGAGGGAATACTGGTGCGCCCACGAGGCCTGGGAGCAGGTCTGGAAGGCGTCCTCCGACCCCCCCGTCCGGAAGTTCTACCAGGGCCTCATCCAGCTCGCGGCGGGCTACGTGAAGCTCCAGCAGCGCCACTACAAGGGGGCGCTGGCCAACCTCCGCAAGGGCCTCGAGCGCTTCCGCGAGCTGGACGACGCCGTGGGGGACGTCGAGGTCCCCATCCTCTACAAGCAGATCGTGAACCAGTCCCGCGGGGTACGGGTTAGCTTATTGGACCAGGGCGAGGAGCGCGTCCTCGCGCGCCCCTGGGACCTCTGGCCCCAGATCGAGCGCCGCGCGCCGGGCGAGCCTGCCTGACCGCCTCCCGCCGCCGGGGAGGGCATCGCGATGTCCATCCGTACTTTCTCGCCGTTTCTCCTGGTGTTCTTTCTGACGGGCTGTGCCGCCCCCCTCGCGGATTCCCCCTACCAGCGCGTCATGAAAGCCCAAGCGGGCCCCGCGCCCCACTTCGTCCGGGCGGAGGCCGCGCCCCAGTCGCCCCCGGAGTCCGTCGTCTCCCCCAGCGAGCCCGGCCCCGGCATGGTCCGCGAGGCCGCCTGCGAGGCCCTGGGGCTCACCCCGTTCGTCTGCGCCGACCCCAAGAACCCGGAGGAGAAGCCCGGGTACGTCCTCCGCCTCGCCTACCACGTCCGCGAGATGCGCGTCCTGCGCACCCCCGGCCGGGATGTCCTCGGGATGGTGGGGAGCGGGGGGAGGGTGTTCGGCGACCACGACCCGCCCCAGGACTCCAACCACGAGATCGTCTGGCGCTTCACCCTCGCCCGGGCCGGGGACGGGGAGGTCCTCTTCCGCAGCGTGCAGTTCCGCCGCCACATCCAGTTCTGGCGCTTCGACGTGAAGTACTGGGTGAAACGCTACTTCTCGGAGTAGAAATGCCAGCCGGTCCGGAAGGGCTTGGGATGGCAGGGCGGTTTTCGGCTATAATCCTGTTCCACCGCCTGTTGCGATAAGACACGCGGGGATGCGCGCTGGGCCCTTGCGCCCGCCGATCCAGTGAGGCACTTCGCGGCTCCGCCCGAGAGAACGCGATGCGCAAATTTCTCCGGTGCGGTTTCCTCGTTGGTTTGTTCTTCCTCCTCCCGCTCCTTCTCCTGGGGGGATGCTTTCTCCCGGTGGATTTCGAGGAGCGCGTCGAGATCCGGGCGAGCGGCGACTTCGAAGAGACGTTCGCGGGCGTGCTCGTCGAGTTCGATCCCTACGAGAAGATGAAGAACGGCCAGCTCTCCGCGGAGGAAGCCGCCCGCCGGAGCCGGGAGACCTTCCAGGCCATCGCCAAGGATCCCGGCGTGAAAGCGGTGAAGGAAGTAAGCCCCTTCCGCTACCGGGTGGAGTATCTGCGGAAGGGGAACGTGTTCGAGGAGTTCAAGAGAATGAAGGGCTCGTCCCTCAACGAGGGCGAGCCCGGCGTGATGTCCTTCATGGCCGACCTGTTCTTCTTGCGCGGGCCGGCCGGCGGCGCCCTCCTGCTGGAGCGCAAGCGGACGGGCCCGGGCGACCTCGATCGGTTCCGGCGCGTGGGGCTCGAGATGAAGGGAACCCTCTCCCTCCGCGTTCAGGGGCAGGTGATCGAGCACAACGCCCAGGCGGTCGCCGGCCAGGAATACCGCTGGACCATCCGGTCCCTCATCGAGCCTCCCGTCCGCGTGCTGTTCCGCCTGAACTGAGCGGCCCAGCCGCTCTCTCTTTCCCGCGTGACTGAATGGCGGGCGGGCTAGCGCCGCCTCTTGGGCCGGTTCACCGGGAACCTCGGGAGCTTGCCGCTGAGGACGCGGGCGAGGTCCTCCCCCGCCGTGCGGGCGATGGCCTCGAGGGCCTCCACCGTCGAGCCCGCCATGTGGGGGGTGAGGATGAGGTTGGGGGCGCCGAAGATGGGGCTCCGGGGGTCGGGGGGCTCGCCCTCCAGCACGTCGAGCGCCGCCCCGGCCAGCCTGCCCGAGCGGAGCGCGCGGGCGACCGCCAGCTCGTCCACCAGGGGGCCCCGGGCGCAGTTCACGAGAAAAGCCCCCTTCTTCATCCGGGCGATGGCCTTGCGGCCGATCAGGTGGTGGGTGGAGGGGATGAGCGGGGCGTGGAGGGAGAGGTAGTCCGCTTCCCGCAGCAGCCTCTCCAGGGTGAGGGGCCGGGCGCCCCGCCGGCGGATCTCCGCGGCGGGGAGGGCCGGGTCGAAGGCCGCGACCTCCATGCCCGCGGCGGCGGCCATCCGCGCGAGCCGCGCCCCGATCTGGCCGACTCCCACGATGCCCAGCGTCTTGCCCTTGAGCTCCCGCCCGGTGTGGCGGGCCTCCCCCCAGACGCGCTCCTGGCTCACCCGCCGGGCGGCCTCGGGGATGCGCCGCGCGAGGCTCAGCATGAGGCCCAGGGCCAGCTCGGCCACCGCGTCCGCGTTCGCCCCGGGGGCGTTCGTCACCAGCACCCCGCGCTCGGTGCAGGCCGGGACGTCCACCTGGTCCACCCCCGCGCCGTGCACGGCCACGGCCTTGAGGGCCGGGAGCTGATCCAGGAGGGAGGGGGTGACGTAGCCCGGCCGCAGGAGGATGCCCTCGGCCCCCTGGAGCTTCTTGGCGAAGGTGGCTTCCTCCGCCCGGCCCAGGGGCCGGAAGGGGAGGGGCACCGTCCGCACGGGGGCGACGCCCGCGAGGGCCTCCTTGACGGGGGCGAGCGCGACCGGGAAGTCCGCCGTCGCGGTGACGGCCACCCATCGGCGCGCGGGCATGGCGGAGGCGGACCTAGAGGCTGGAGACGCTGAAGTCGCCGTCGTAGTTGTACTCGGTGCGGGCCTTCTGGAGGGAGAGGAGACCCTCGCGCAGGTCGCGCTCGATGAGATCGCGCCGGCGCTTCTTCGGGTCGCCGTAGCCCCCGCCGCTCGGCACCTCGAGGACGAGGCGGTCGCCCGGGTGCATCACCCACTGCCGCTTGGGGTTGATGGGCCGGCCGTTCAGGGTGACCTTCCCGACGCGGCCGTTGCGCCCCCCGAAGAGGCCGTAGGCGGGGTGGCGCGTGCGCTCGCTCAGGAAGGTGAGGAGGATGGGGCTGTCCGAGAGCGATTTCACGATGACCTGCTGGCCGTCCCCGCCGCAGAACTCCCCGGCGCCCCCGCTGTCGCGGATGACGGCCTTGCGCTCGACGAGGAGGGGCACCATGTGCTCGAGCACCTCGATGGGGGTGGCCGAGGTGTTCGAGGGGAAGCACAAGCAGGCGCGCCCGTCGTGCTCGTTCGAGGCGCCCTGGCCCCCGTTCAAGAAGAAGTTGCCCGCGAAGCGGCGGTTGTCCTTGGCGATGCCCGCGGCGTTGATGGCCCAGGTGGGGCTCCCGCTCGCCGCCTGGACCAGCTCTGGCACCGCCTTGCACAGGGCGCCGAAGATGGCCGAAGGGATGAAGTGGCCCACCATCGAGCGGCCGTTCACCGGCGCGGGGTAGCGCGGGTTGAGGATGCTGCCCTCGGGCGCCGAGACGGTGACGGGCCGGTAGTTCCCCTCGTTGTTCGGCACGGCGGGGCAGAAGAGGCACTTCAGGGAGTAGGCCGAGTAGGCGTAGACGTAGTTCAGGGTCGCGTTGAGGCCCCGGTCCACTTGGGGGGAGGAGCCTGTGTAGTCCACCAGGATGCTGCTGCCGCGCACCCGCACCTCGACGCGGATGACGAGGGGCTCGTCGTAGCCGTCCGTGCTCACCTGGAAGCGGTACTCCCCGTCCGGCACCTTCTTGATGGCCTCGCGCATCGCGTTCTCGGAGCGCTGGAAGATGGTGACGTCCACCTGGTCCACCCCCGCGCCGTGCACGGCCACGGCCTTGAGGGCCGGGAGCTGATCCAGGAGGGAGGGGGTGACGTAGCCCGGCCGCAGGAGGATGCCCTCGGCCCCCTGGAGCTTCTTGGCGAAGGTGGCTTCCTCCGCCCGGCCCAGGGGCCGGAAGGGGAGGGGCACCGTCCGCACGGGGGCGACGCCCGCGAGGGCCTCCTTGACGGGGGCGAGCGCGACCGGGAAGTCCGCCGTCGCGGTGACGGCCACCCATCGGCGCGCGGGCATGGCGGAGGCGGACCTAGAGGCTGGAGACGCTGAAGTCGCCGTCGTAGTTGTACTCGGTGCGGGCCTTCTGGAGGGAGAGGAGACCCTCGCGCAGGTCGCGCTCGATGAGATCGCGCCGGCGCTTCTTCGGGTCGCCGTAGCCCCCGCCGCTCGGCACCTCGAGGACGAGGCGGTCGCCCGGGTGCATCACCCACTGCCGCTTGGGGTTGATGGGCCGGCCGTTCAGGGTGACCTTCCCGACGCGGCCGTTGCGCCCCCCGAAGAGGCCGTAGGCGGGGTGGCGCGTGCGCTCGCTCAGGAAGGTGAGGAGGATGGGGCTGTCCGAGAGCGATTTCACGATGACCTGCTGGCCGTCCCCGCCGCAGAACTCCCCGGCGCCCCCGCTGTCGCGGATGACGGCCTTGCGCTCGACGAGGAGGGGCACCATGTGCTCGAGCACCTCGATGGGGGTGGCCGAGGTGTTCGAGGGGAAGCACAAGCAGGCGCGCCCGTCGTGCTCGTTCGAGGCGCCCTGGCCCCCGTTCAAGAAGAAGTTGCCCGCGAAGCGGCGGTTGTCCTTGGCGATGCCCGCGGCGTTGATGGCCCAGGTGGGGCTCCCGCTCGCCGCCTGGACCAGCTCTGGCACCGCCTTGCACAGGGCGCCGAAGATGGCCGAAGGGATGAAGTGGCCCACCATCGAGCGGCCGTTCACCGGCGCGGGGTAGCGCGGGTTGAGGATGCTGCCCTCGGGCGCCGAGACGGTGACGGGCCGGTAGTTCCCCTCGTTGTTCGGCACGGCGGGGCAGAAGAGGCACTTCAGGGAGTAGGCCGAGTAGGCGTAGACGTAGTTCAGGGTCGCGTTGAGGCCCCGGTCCACTTGGGGGGAGGAGCCTGTGTAGTCCACCAGGATGCTGCTGCCGCGCACCCGCACCTCGACGCGGATGACGAGGGGCTCGTCGTAGCCGTCCGTGCTCACCTGGAAGCGGTACTCCCCGTCCGGCACCTTCTTGATGGCCTCGCGCATCGCGTTCTCGGAGCGCTGGAAGATGGTGGAGGCCACCTGGTCGAGGTCGCGCAGGCGGTACTCCTCCATCATCTCCTGGATGCGCCGCGCCGCGAGCTTGCTCGCCGAGACGTGGGAGATGAGGTCTCCCTCGACTTGGTCGGGGACGCGGACGTTCTGGCGGATGATGCGCAGGATGTCCTGGTTCACCTTGCCGGCGTTGAGGAACTTGCAGGGCGGGAGCTGGAGGCCTTCCTCGTAGATCTCGCGGACCTCGGGGGAGCGGAGCTTCCCGCCCATGTCGGTAACGTGGGTGGTGATCCCCACGAAGGCGATGAGGTTCTTCTTGTAGAAGACCGGGCTGAGGGAGCTGACGTCCTGGAGGTGGCTGGTCGAGATCCAGGGATCGTTGACCAGGACGAGATCGTCCTGCACCCAGACCTCCAGCGGGAACGCCTTGAGCAGGTGCCGGGCCGTCAGGGGGATGGCGCCGACGAAGCTCGGCATGGTGGCGCTCGACTGGGCGATGGAGTGCCCGCGCGGGTCCAGGATGACGAGGGCGAAGTTCTTCGACTCGCGGACGGTGGTCGAGAACGCGGTGCGCGCCACCTCGGTGGCCGCCTCCTCCGCGATGGCGATGAGGCGGCTCCAGAGGACTTCCAGCGTGATCGCGTCGAGCCCCTTGCGTGCCATGGCGTCTCCTAGAGCTCGATGATGAGGTTCTGCGCCTTGTCCACGTAGAAAGTGGAGCGCGAGCCGATGACGGTCGTCGTCACCCGCTCCTCCACCAGGGCGGGCCCCTTGAACTTCTGGCCCGGCTTGAGGAAGTACCGGTCGTACACGTTCACTTTCCGGAAACCCTTGTTCTCGGGGAGGTAGATCCGGCGCGTTTCCTTGATCACGTTGCGGGAGCCGCGCTCCGAGAGGTTGGTGAACCGGAAGTTGGCCTTGGGCTCGGGGCCCATGCCGAAGGTCCGCCAGCTCAGCACTTGGAGGGGCATGGCGCCGATCACGCCGCCGTGAGTCGAGGAGTAGAGCTCCCGGAAGGTCTTGTCGATCACCTGGATGTGCTGGGGGCCGAGCTTCCCGGTGGGAATGGGGATGGTGAGGGGGAAGCCCTGGCCGAGGAAGCTCACGTCGGCCATCCGCTGGATGCGGATCTCGCGCTCCCGCACGCCGGCCGCCTTGAGCAGGGCGATGCACTTCTTCTCCCGGTCGGCGAAGAGGGTGTTGATCTTGTTCAGGTCCACCTGGTCCAGGGGGGAGACGTGGCTGTCCACCGTGTCCACCTTGATGGGGACCACCAGCAGCCCCAGGGCGGAGGCGAGGCCCGCCGCCGGCAGGCAGACGATGCGGCGCAGGCCCACCTTGCGCGCCAGGCGGAAGGCGTGCACGGGGCCCGCCCCGCCGGTCGCCATGAGGGTGAAGTTGCGCGGGTCCTTGCCCTGCTCGGAGAGCTGGATGCGCGCGGCGGCGGCCATGGTCTCGTTGACGAGCTCGTGGATGCCCCAGGCGGCCTGGACTTCCTCGATCTTGAGGGGCTCGGCGATCTTCTTGCGGACCGACTCGGAGGCCGCCTCGGGGAAGATCTCCATCTCCCCGCCCAGGAAGTAGGCCGGGTTGATGTAGCCCAGGATGAGGTCCGCGTCCGTCACGGTGGGCTCGGTACCCCCCAGGCCGTAGCAGGCCGGGCCGGGCGAGGCGCCCTGGCTGTCGGGCCCTACCTTGAGCAGCCCCATCCCGTCGATCCGCGCGATGCTGCCCCCGCCGGCCCCCACCTCGATCAGGTCGACGCAGGAGACCTGGATGGGCAGCCCGCTCCCCTTCTTAAAGCGCCTGACGCGGGCGATCTCGAACTGGGTGGAGATGTGGGGCTGGCTGTTCTCGATGATGCAGGTCTTGGCCGTGGTGCCGCCCATGTCGAAGGCGACCACGTCCTTGAAGCCCGAGAGTTTCCCGAAGCAGGCGGCCGAGACCGCCCCCGCCGCGGGGCCCGACTCGAACATGCGGATGGGCGTCTCGGCGGCGGCCTTGGCCGTGGAGATGCCGCCGTTCGAGAGCATGATGTAGAGGGCGACGTTCTCCAGGTTGGTCTCGAGGTCCTCGAGGTAGCGCGAGACGATGGGCTGGATATATGCGTTCGCCACCGTGGTGGAGGTGCGCTCGTACTCGCGGATCTCGGGGCAGACCTTGGAGGAGAGGCTGTAGCTGGTGTCGGGGAACGACTCGGCGATGACCTCCCCCACGGCCTCCTCGTGCTCGGGGTTCACGTAGGAGTGGAGGAGGCAGACCGCGATGGACTTGGCCCCCTTGTCCGCCAGCTCCTGGATGGTGACCTTCACCTCCTGCATGCTGAGGGGCTGGAGGGTGTCGCCCGTGGCGGCGATGCGCTCGGTGAGCTCGCGCCGCATGGGGCCGGACACCAGGGGCTCGGGAAACTCGGGCACGAGGTCGTAGATGTCGTAGCGCGACTCGCGGCCCACGTGGAGGATGTCCTGAAAGCCCTTGGTGGTCAGGAGACCGGTGGGGGCGCCCTTGCGCTCGACGATGGCGTTGGCCGCGAGGGTGGTGGCGTGGACGGCCTGGGTGAGGTTGCGGAAGCGGAGGTTCTCTTCCTCGAGCAGGGTGCGCAGCCCGGCCAGCGCTCCGATGGAGGGATCGTTGGGGGTGGTGAGGTATTTCCCGACCGCGGTTTTGCCCGAGGAGGGATTGTAGATCACGATATCGGTGAAGGTCCCGCCGATATCAATGGCGGCCACCAATCTCCGCCCTGAACTCGTGGACGAGGCGTCTCGCTGTTGGGCCATCACGGGCAGAATTTGGGCTGTCCTGTGTGTTGAATTCAGCGGTCAGAATCACAGGCCCCGTTCCCCATCGCCGTCGGTTCTGGGGAAGGCCTAGTGCACCTAACTATCGGAAATTCGGGCATTTGTCAATCAGCGGACGTGTCGCTCGCTTCTATCTATTTGAAATTAAATAATTTA
>Ga0156328_1154_pt1 | contig 16987 bp, 17 predicted proteins | sample RifCSPlowO2_12_FD_107976 | JGI IMG/M metagenome (GOLD analysis project Ga0156328, IMG submission 107976) | Candidatus Tectomicrobia bacterium RIFCSPLOWO2_12_FULL_69_37 | reverse complement strand
TGGCTTCACGACCTCGGACCCCAGGAAAGCGCGTACCTTTGAGGAGGAAGCGGCCGAGCTTCGGGGCGAGAGGGAGCGCCTCGTCCTGACAGGGGCGCTCGCCTGGATCGCCTTCGTGGGCATGGCCCTCATGTGGGTGGGCAAGCCCCACCCCTGGACCCCGTGGGCCATACTGGGACTGGCCCTCCTCACCGTCTTTGGGCCGGGGCTCTACATCCTGCGGATGGCCTTCGGCTCGGCCCGGCGGGGAATCCTGAACCAGCACGTCCTCATGGAGTTCGCGGCTTTCGCGGGACTGGCGGGGGGCTTCCTGGGCTTTTTCTATCCCGCCTTCTCTTCCCCGGACTTCTTCGGCGTCGCGGTCTTCGTGACGGCCTACCACGTCCTGAGCGGCTACGTCTCCCTTCTCGTGCGGACCAAGGCCTCCCAGGCGGTGCGCAAGCTCCTGAACCTCCAGCCCGACACGGCCCGCGTGGTGTGGGAGGGGCAGGAGAAAGAAGTCCTGGTGGCCGAGATCGCCCCCGGCGAGATCGTCCGTGTCCGCCCGGGAGAGCACATCCCCGTGGACGGCGTGGTGGCCGAGGGATTCTCCACGGTGGACGAGAGCTTGGTGACAGGGGAGCCCATCCCGAAGGAGAAGGGCCCGGGACAAGAAGTGATTGGGGGCTCCTTGAATCACCACGGCAGCCTCCTCGTCCGGGTGAGCCGGGTCGGGGAGGAGAGCTTCCTCCGCCAGGTGGCCCGGAACATCGAGGAGGCCCGCGCCCTCAAGCCGGGGATTCTCCTCCTGGTCGAGCGGGTGCTTCTCTACTTCGTCCCGGGCGTCCTGACCTTCGCGGCGGGCGCCTTCCTCTTCTGGGCTCTAGGGGCTTGGTCACTGTGGGGATCGCCCGACCTGGCGCGGGCGGGCTTCGCCTCTCTGGCCGTCCTGGTCATGGGCTACCCCTGCGCCCTGGGCATGGCCACCCCCCTCGCCCTGATCAACGCCGGCGGGCAGGCCGCGCGCCGGGGCATTCTCCTCCGGAGCGGTGAGGCCATCCAGGCCTACAAGGACGTGTCGGTCTTCGTCTTCGACAAGACCGGAACCCTCACCGAGGGGAAACCCTCCGTGGCCGAGATCGTTCCTCTCGGGGGCCGGACATCCCAAGAGATCCTCAAGGTGGCGGCGAGCCTCGAAAACGCCTCCGAGCACCCCCTGGCCTGGGCGACCGTGGCCCGCGCCGAAGAAGAGGGAATCGAGTTTCTCTCCTCCGAGGATTTTCAGGCCGTCCCGGGCCGTGGGGTGCGCGGGCGCGTGGCGGGGAAAAGGACCCTGGTCGGCACCCTGCGGTTCCTGGCTGAAGAAGGCGTGAAAGTGGATGAGGCTCAACGGACTGCGGAGGAGTTCGAGGAGAAAGGCCTTACCGTTGTCGCCCTCGCCGATGAAGTGGAAGTTGCGGGGCTGATTTGCCTCTCGGACCGGATCAAGGAGGACGCCAAGGAAACAATTGAGCGCCTCCGGAGCATGGGTCTCGAAACCATCATGATCACCGGGGACAACCGCCGGACGGCCGAGCGGGTCGCCCGGGAACTCGGGATCGGCGAGGTCCTCGCCCAGGTGCTCCCCCAGGAGAAGTCCGGGCGCGTCCGCCAGCTCCAGGCCCAAGGGAAGCGCGTGGCCTTCGTGGGGGATGGCATCAACGACGCCCCCGCTCTCATGCAGGCCGACGTGGGACTCGCCATCGGGGCGGGCACCGACATCGCCATCGAGTCGGCGGACATCGTTCTCGTGGGGGAACGGATGTGGTCCGTCTACGAATCGTTCCTCATCGCCAAAAGGAGCTACCGGAAGACAGTCCAGAACATCGCGCTCGCCTTCGCCTTCAACGGCATCGGCGTCCCCCTCGCGGCGGCGGGCCTCGTCGAGCCCGTCTGGGCCATGATCGCGATGGCGGCGAGCGTGGGGACCGTGCTCCTGAACTCCTTCGGCGGAAGGCTCGCCCCCCGGCGGAGGGAAGAAAGACAAGCCGGGGCGGCGACTGCCCCGGCGGAGGAGGGGATCCTTGCCTTTAACGGGGTGAGCACTCTCGCCTTCACCGTCAAGGGCATGCACTGACACGGCTGCCTTGCGGCCATCGAGCGGGCGCTCGATACGGTTCCCGGGGTGGTCAAGGTGGAAGGCGATGTTCAGACCAAGCGCCTCGTGGTGCGGGTCAGCGAGGAGGCCGCGGGAGAAACCGAAGAAGAGGTGGTCAGGGTCATGAAGCAGACCGGCTATCCGGTGGAGAGGTGAGGGGTGGAGGAGCTGTTCCGCTTCGCCGGAATTCCCCTGGCCTTCGGCCTCCTCGGTTTCGTCGAGCCCTGCTCCATGGGGGCGAACTTTGTTTTCCTGGCCTACCTGAGGGGCCGGCCCTTCGCCGAGCAGCTCGGACACGCGGTCAGCTTTGTGCTGAGCCGGGCGCTCTTCCTGGGGCTCCTGGGCGCGGGAGTGGCGTGGCTGGGCCGCTCCTTCGCGGCGGGATCCTATCTCTACAGCGCGGGGCTGGGGGCGCTGTACGTTCTCCTGGGGTTTCTAGCTTTGGGTGTCCACTTCAGAGCTTTCACCCTCCCGGTGGGTGACTTGGGGGCTTGGCTTCAAGGAAAATCAGGCTTGGCGCTGCCGATGGGGGTCGCCTTCGGCCTGAGCGCGCCGATCTGCGCGGTTCCCCTGTTCCTGGCTCTCCTGGGGCAGGCAGGCATGGCAGGGATGTTTAAGGGCTTCCTCTCCTTGTTTCTCTTCGGGCTGGCCCTCTCCGCCCCCCTCCTGGTCATCGCGGCCTCCCGCCACGCATCGGACTTCCTCGCCCGCCTGGGGCGCCACTCGGCCCGGGCGCCGCTGTGGGCGGGCCTGTTTCTCGTGCTGATCGGGGCCTGGAGCATCTGGATCGGGTGGCGGGGGCTCCCCACGTAAAACTCGGGGGGAAGAGGGGCGCTCAGCGCGTAGATGGAGGTGAATCATGGGACGCTTGTCCATCCTAGCCGCATTGATTGCCGTCGCGATCACCGGATACGCGGTGGGCTTCTACGTCCAGCCTGCGCCAACGCAGGTGGCGGGCATGCGAGCGGCGCCCGCCGGGGCGCCCGCGATACCGCCCGTCACGGGCTACAGCGAGGGGCGGGAGATCCTGTTCCTCCACACTGAGACGTCGGACCCGAAGATCGCCAAGCTGCTGACCGACATGATGGGCTCGCCCGTTTTGCACGTCCCCTCTCTCGCCCAAGTGCCCGGGGAGAGCCTGGCCCGCGTATACGTCTACAAGAACGGCCCGAAGCCCGACGGCCCGAGAGGACCGCTGGGTTTCCAGCCAGATGTGTTCGACAATCCGCCCGGCCAGCCAGGGTACAGACCGCTCCGGAGGGTACTCCTGGTGACCTGGAAGGACGAGAAAACAGCCCGCCTTCACAAATCGGCTGCCGAGGTGAAGGAGGCGCTGAGAAGGGGGGAAATCACGGTCGAGGATTCGGGGATCGTGGTGAATATGCCTTTCCTCACGTGGCCGGGAGGGAGGCGCTGATACCGCTTGGCCGGCGTGAAATCACCAACGCGATAATGCACGGCCGCGGCCCTCTGAGGGCCGGAGCGGCCAGACTCCCCCGTAGAGAGCCTCCTTCGGTGGCTCCAGATCGTTCGCAACGAGGAAGAGAAGAGGGGCTAGGGCCCGCCCTCTCTCCGCGCCGCGAGGGCGGGGGCAAGCAGGCGCTCGATGAGGCCTGATGCTTCTTTTCCTTCCCAATCCACGGACCCGACGGCCCGTGCGGCGGGGCGCATCTCGCGGCCGAGGAGGTAGAGCGTGGGGACGAAGCGGACACCGTGCGTCGCGCGGGAAGAGAAGCTACTGTCCTGCAAGATGGGGTAGGCTAGGCCCCGCTCCCGTGCCCACCACCCCACCGGACCGGCTCCCACCCGATCGATTGATACCGCGAGGACGCTAAAACCGCGCGCCTCGTATCTTTTTTGCAGCTTGCTGAGGCGCGGCATCTCCTCGTTGCAAAGGGGGCACCAGGTGGCGAAGAAGGCGAGCAGCACCACCTTCCCCCGCCACTCGCTCAGCCGCCGGGGCTTGCCGCCGAGGTCGGGGAAAGTGAAATCCGCGAGCGGCGGCGTTCCGGGTGGAACGGTTTGGAGGACATGGAAGCGCGGTTCCGCGGCCCCGGCCGGGGGCTTCAGACCCAGCAAGCAAGCCAAGAGGGCCGCCCCAAAAACAGCGGTTTTTTGGAATGTCCACACGGTCATGGTGGTTTCACCCTTTGGGATTGTAGGCCACTAACGCCAGCCCGGAAGATCTCTGAATAGAGAACATCCCCCGGCCGGAGTTATTCAGCGGAATCCTGCACCGTCTTGTCCTGGAGGAGTAATCCCATGCGCTTGATTCTCTCTTTGTTCGCCCTCTTGCTCCTCGCCACCCCCGCCGTAGCCGCCGAAAGGCTCCGCCTCCAGACCCAGGCGCCCTTCGCGAAGAGCGCCGCCGCCCTGGTGGAGTCCATCCAGAAGAACAAGATGGGCCTCGTCACCCACGCCAACGCCCAAGCGGGCGCGGCCTCGCGGGGGGCGAAGATCCGGGGGAACCAAGTGATAGGTGTCTTCCGCCCCGACTTCGCCATCCGGATGCTCAAGGCGAGCGCCGAGGCGGGATTTGAGGCCCCCATCCGCGTTTACATTTACGAGAACGAGAATGGCACCGCTACAATCGCCTACCTCAAGCCCAGCGATGTCTTCGCTCCCTACTCGAATCCCGACCTGGACCAGATGGCCAAGGAGCTCGACGTAATCTTCGCGCGCATCGTCCAGGACGCCATCGCGGCCTCCCGGCGGCCGTGACTTAGACTGTCTGACGCCGGTTCACGGCGGGGACGCCTCATCCATCCCCGGCTTGCGAGGCCTCTTGCGCTCCGCCGGTGCGGCAGAGGTGCAGCAGACGTTGAAGTTCAGTAATGTCCCGGTCCGCTTTCCGGAGGTTGTGGGTCAGCTGGAGGGCGATGTTCTCCAACACCTTTGACCGAAGGCTGGGCATTCGCGCCCGGAGCACCGCCGCGCTCGCACCAAGCAGGATGGATTCTTCCAGGGCCCACACGCTCGCGCTGCGGGGCTCGTCCTCCAGAAGCGCCATCTCGCCGAACACTTCCCCCGGGCCGAGACGCACCTCGCGCTTGTTCTCGCCGTCGCCCGTCACAACGGCCACCTCGCCCGAAAGGATGACGTAGAGGAAGTCTCCCGTCTCCCCTTGCTGGAAAACGGCTTCTCCCGAAGCGAACGTCCGCCGCCGGCACAGGCGCAAGACTTCGGCGATCTCGCCCTCGGTCATCCCGGTGAAGAACGGGCACCTCTCCTTCAGGCGTTTCAGGGTGGCCTGAAGCTCGTAGGGGAGGGCGCGCTTAAAGACGATTTTTTGGACGATGGGAGGGTTGTCGTCGGGGGGAGCAGAAGGGGAGCTGGTTTTCACTGTCCGGGTACTCCCAGGCGGCCGTGAGATGCCGAAACCACCTCGTCCTGAAGGTCGAAACAACGCCTGGGGGGGGGGAATTTCCACTCCTTCCCCGCGCGGGGAGAGGCGCCGCGGTACACGAAGTGATCATGCCAGAGTTTCATGGAGGGATGTCGCCTCGGATGGGGGCGCGCGCTGGAGCGGCTGCCGGATGGGACTCAGGGAAGTGTCCGTTTGAGAGTTTCGGTTTAAGGTTTTTCGTGGTATTTCTTGCTCAATCCTTGATTTCCTTTTAGCGGCGTGCATTTGCTTTCCTCCAGGAGCGGTGGAATCGGGCACAGGAGGATTCTCCCCGTGCGATTCGCGGTAGACACCGGCGGGACATTTACGGATCTGGTGCTTGAGGACGACGCAGGCGCCCTCCATATGTTTAAAGCCCCGACGACTCCGCACGACCCGGCCGAGGGTATTCTGGCGGCGGTGGCCGCCGCGGCCGAAGCCTTCTCCATGACAGCGGGGGAACTGCTTTCCCGCGGAGATCTGTTTATCCACGGCACTACCCACGCCACGAACGCCATCGTCACCGAGAGCACAGCCAAGACGGCCTTTTTGACCACCATGGGGCACCCGGACATCCTGGTGCTCCGGGAGGGCGGGCGGCTCGAGCCCTTCAACTTCTTGGTCCCTTTCCCGAAGCCCTACATTCCCCGCTCCCTCACTTTCGAGGTGCCCGGGCGCATCGGCCCGGACGGAACTGTCCATGATCCTTTGGACGAGAAGGCGGTTCGGGAGCTTATCGGCGACTTGCAAGAAATTCGGGTGGAATCCGTAGCGGTGTGCCTGCTTTGGTCCACCGCCAACCCCTCCCACGAAGACCGGGTGGGGCAGCTTCTCTCAGAGTACCTGCCGGGTGTCCCTTACACCCTCTCGCACGAGCTTAACCCCATCCTCCGGGAATACAGGCGGGCCTCCTCTGCCTGCATCGACGCCTCCCTCAAGCCCCTTATGTCCCGTTATATCGGAGGGCTAGAGGATCAGCTCCGCAAGGCTGGTTTCCGGGGCCGTCTCCTCATGCTGACTTCCAAGGGCGGAGTGATGGACGCTCGGGAACTGGCCGAGGCGCCCATCCATTCGGTCGGCTCGGGTCCTTCGATGGCGCCTATCGCGGGCCGCCACTTCGCGCGGCTGGACGCGAAGGCCGATACCGCCATCGTGGCGGACACCGGCGGCACCACCTACGACGTGAGCCTGGTGCGGCGGGGAGTGATCCCCATGTCGCTGGAGACTTGGCTGGGCCAGCGCTACCGGGGCCACATCCTGGGCTTCCCGTCGGTGGACGTGAAAAGCATCGGGGCGGGCGGGGGGAGCATTGCCTGGGTGGACGAAGGCGGTCTCCTTCACGTGGGTCCCCAGAGCGCCGGCGCGGTGCCGGGGCCGGCTTGCTATGGGAAGGGGGGGAGCCGCCCCACGGTGACGGATGCTTCACTCGTGCTCGGCCACATCGACCCTGCCTTCTTTCTCGGCGGAACAATGGAGCTTGACGCGCAGCTCGCAGCCGAAGCCATCGAGACCAGAGTTTCCCGCCCTCTGGGCCTTTCCCTGGAGGAGGGGGCCGGCGCAATCCTGCGGCTCGCCACCGAAAACATGGTAGGCGCCATTGAGCAGATCACCATCCACCAAGGGATCGACCCCCGCGGCGCTGTCCTGGTAGGGGGTGGGGGTGCAGCCGGGCTCAATTCGGTGGCCATCGCCCGCCGCCTGGGCTGCAAAACGGTCATCATCCCCCAGCTAGGCGCCGCGCTATCGGCGGCGGGGGCCCTTATGTCGGATTTGCACGCGGACTACCGTTCCATCTTCTACACGGTGACGAACAAGTTCGATTTCGATGGCGTGAACTCCGTGCTGCGCTCTCTCGAGGAGAAGTGCAAAAAGTTCATCCGGGGGCCGGGTAAGGGCTCGGTGGATCATGACATCGAATTTTATGCCGAGGCGCGCTATCGCCACCAGATTTGGGAGATCGACATCCCCCTCGAAGGTTCCCGGTTCAAGTCGGCGAAGGACATCGTGCGGGCGCGCGGCGCTTTCGACCGCATCCACGAGGAGATCTTCGCCTTCCGGGATACCGGCTCCGAGGTGGAGTTCGTCGGCTGGCGGGCCGCGGCCCGCTGCAAGCTCCGCAAGGGCCGGTTCGGCCGGCTCGCCCGCGAGAAGCTCTACGAGAAAGAGCTTTCTCCCTTCCGCATGGCCTATTTCGGCGGCGCCGGCCGGCGGAAGACGCGGGTGGAGCTCTTCGGGACGCTGAAGGTGGACACCCCGGTCCGGGGGCCCGCCATCATCGAGTCCCCCTTCACGACGGTGGTCATCGAGCCGGGAGCGTCGGCCGTCCGCACCCGGAACGGCAACCTGTTGATCAAGCCCTAGAGGACAAACCGAGGAGAGCTGAAAATATGGCCCGACCCTCAGCGAAAAGCCGGAGGCGCCGCGCACCCGCCCGGCGGAGCGCTCCAAAGGGAGCCTCCTCCGCCCGAAAAGGGAGAGGGACCCGGCTCGATCCCGTGACCCTGGCCGTCCTGAGCAAGCGGTTCGAGGCGGTCACCACGAAGATGGCCAACACCCTCCTGCGCACGGGCCGCTCTGGCGTGCTCAACCTAGCGCGGGACTTTTCCACGAGCGTCGTCACGCACGACTGTCAGTTGCTTACCGGGGCCGAGTCGCTCCCTATTCATCACCTGAGCGGGGCGGATTTGATGGCCCGCTCGATGATGAATCTTCACCCCAACCTTCGGCGTGGAGATGCTTTTCTCCACAATTCTCCGTACCACGGATGCTCCCACCCTGCGGACCACACCATCCTGGTTCCCGTCATCGACGAGAGGGGAGTCCACCACTTCACGGTTTGGGTCAAGGCCCACCAGGCCGACTGCGGCAATGGACAGCCCACCACCTACATGGGCCACGCGCGAGACGTGTACGAAGAGGGCGCACTCATTTTCCCGCCCACCAAAGTGCAAGAGAACTACCGGGATAACGAGGACGTCGTCCGCCTTTGCCGCATGCGGATCCGCGTGCCCGAGCAATGGCACGGAGACTATCTTGCCATGATTGGCGCGGCGCGAATTGGAGAGCGCGAGGTACTGGCGATGGGCAAGGAGTACGGCTGGGATGTCCTCCATGCCTTCACTAAGGAATGGTTCGATTACAGCGAGAAGCTCATGGTCGCCGCTATCCGGAAACTCCCCAGTGGCTATGCCGAGACCGTCAGCATTCACGACCCCGTGCCGGGCACTCCGCCCGGAGGTATCCCGATTAAGGTGAAAGTCCAGGTGGATAGCGAGAAGGCCATGATCGAGGTGGACCTGCGCGACAACCCCGACGCGATGCCCTGCGGGCTGAACCTCTCCGAGGCCTGCGCCCGGACGGGGGCCATGATCGGCATTTTCAACAGCATCGATGACATCGTGCCCACAAACGCCGGCAGCTTCCGGCGGCTCAAAGTCCATATCCGCGAAGGCTCCATCGCGGGAGGGGGGAAGCACCCCACAAGCATGTCCGTGGCCACGACGAACTTGGCCGACCGGGTGACGAACCCCGTCCAGCGGGCGTTTTCCATGATCCAGGACGGCATCGGCCTGGCCGAGTGCGGGGCCATCTTCCCGGCTTCGATGGGCGTCGTCTCGGGCTTCGATCCCCGGGACAACAACGAGCCGTTCGTGAATCACCTCTTTTTAATGGTCACCGGAGGTGCCGGAGCTGGTAAGACGGACGCGTGGCTTACAATTCTCCACGCGGGAAACTCTGGGATGTGCTTTGTGGACAGCATCGAACTGGACGAGCTCCACTTCCCCATCCTCATCAAGACGCGCCGCTTGCTTCCCGACACCGAAGGCGCCGGGCGAACTGTCGGGGCTCCTTCAGGCTTCGCCGAGTACGGGCCGGTGGGCGATAACAAGCTAGAGGTGGTCTACGTCTCGGACGGTGCGCTTCACCCAGCCAAGGGCACGCTGGGCGGGCTGGACGGCGCCCCTTGCCGGAACTACCGCCGCACGGCGGACGGGACACTCGTGGAGCTGCCCGCCTGCGCCGACATTATCCTGGAGCCGGGCGAGACGGTGGTTTCCTACTGCACCGGCGGGGGCGGCTATGGTCCTCCATGGGAGCGTCCCGCCGAAAAGGTCCGCTATGACGTGGAGGAGCGTTGGATCTCGCGCAAACGCGCCGAGGATGTCTATGGCGTGATCCTGGACGGGAGCGATCGGGTGGACCTGGTGGCCACCGCCACGAGGCGGCGTACCCTCGCTGGTGAGGCTGGACCCGCGGCCACCTCCTGAGCCGCACACCTAAGCGGAAAGAGGTACCGAGCTATGAAGCTCAAGGATAAAGTCGCCATCGTGACCGGAGGCTCGCAAGGCATCGGCGAGGCCATCTGCCGCCGCTTTGCGAAGGAAGGGGCCAAGGTAGCCGTCGTGAACGCCCGCAGCCCCAAGCGGGGCCAGGCGGTGGCCAAGGCCATCGCGGAAGAAGGAGGCGCGGCCAAGGCCTACCGCTGCGACGTCTCCCGGAAGGCCCAGGTCCAGGGGCTGATCACGAAGGTGCGCCGGGATCTCGGCCCGGTGGACATCTTGGTAGGCAACGCGGGCGTCATGATCAACAAGCCGATGGAGGCCTACTCGGAGAGGGACTGGGACGTCACCATCGCCGTCAACCTCAAGGGCAACTTCCTGCTCGCGCAGGCGGTGGTGCCCCTCATGAAGAAGCGGAAGTCCGGGAAGATCATCTTCATCTCCTCCATCGCCGGCACCCACGCCTTCCCGAACGCGCTGCCCTACTGCGCCAGCAAGGGCGGCGTCCACATGCTCACGCGGGCCCTCTCGGCCGAGATCGCCAAGTTCGGCATCAACGTGAACTCCATCTCCCCGGGGAACACGGCCACCCCCCTCAACCAGCACCTCCAGGACAACCCCGAGTTCGTAAAGCTCATGGCCAGCTATACGCCGACCGGCCGCGCCTACATCTCGGTGGAGGAGATGGCCGGGGCCGCCGTCTTCCTGGCCTCCGGCGACGCCAGCGCCGTCCATGGCCACGACCTCGTCGTGGACGACGGCTGGTGCGCGATGTAGGGGGCTCATCCGCCCGGAGGCGCCATGCCCCTCATCTGCTACGTGAACGGGGAATTCGTCGAGGCCGGCGAGGCGAGAGTGTCGGCTTTCGACCACGGTTTCCTCTATGGCGATGGCATCTTCGAGAGCCTGACGTCCACGGGGGGGCGCATCTTCAAGCTGCGGGAGCACATGGACCGCCTCGAGCGCTCGGCCCGGGCGCTTCGGCTCGCGCTGCCCGAGACAAAGGAGCGCATTGCCGCAATCGTGAAGGAGTCGGTTCGCCGCTCGAAGGTGGGAGATGTCTACATCCGCATCATCGTCTCCCGGGGGGAGGGCTATCCCTTGCTCGATCCACGGGTGGTGTCCCGACCCACCTTAGCTGTCCTCCTCCACGACGCCTCGCCGCCCGTGACGACGGCCACGACTTACAGGAACAGGGGAGAAGGCCTTCGGCTCAAGACGGCAGGGGTGCGGAAAGTGCCTCCCGAGTGTTTCGAGCCTCGCGTGAAGTCACTGAACTATCTCAATAATGTGCTGGCCCGTATCGAAGCCATCGAGGCGGGCTTCGACGAGGCCATCCTGCTGGACCTGCGGGGCTTCGTGGCGGAGGCGCCAGGGGAGAACATCTTCATCGTGAAGGACGGGATGCTGAAAACCCCTCGGGCCCATCAAGTGCTGGACGGCATTACGCGGCGGACGGTGCTCGATATCGCGGCGCGAGCAGGCATCCCCGCCCAAGAGTCCGACCTGACGCTTTATGACCTCTATACTGCGGACGAGGTCTTCCTCACTTCTTCCTTCAGCCGGGTCCACGCCGTGGCCGAGGTGGATGGTCGTTCGATCCCCCTCTCAGGTCCCATCACCCGGCAGCTGCGCCGCGAAATCATCGAGATGGAGCGCACCGAAGGCGAGCCGGTGGGCTGACCCGGAGAACGAGGCCAGTTGTTCATACCCTGGAGCAAGTGCATGGAAAGGTGAAGGGCGAATTTGTCTTTCCTCAGCCGACGGGTGAACCGTGGAAGGACGTGCTCGGGCTGGTCCAGTTCTACAAGAAGATGGCCGCCCAGCAGAAGTAGGTGTAGGTTGTGTTTATGGAGGCGGGTATTCGTGCACCCGCACAGAGCGAAGGAGGACTGACCATGCGTCCGGCCAATGAGTTCCTGAGAAAGCCGCCCGGCCCCTTGTTCGGTTTCTGGTCCTGGCGGTACCTGAACCTGGTCAAGACCATCAAGCTGGTGACCAGCAAGCGGGTGAAGTCGTTCTACGAGAAATTCCCCTCCATCTTCCCGCCGGGAGAGCGCTTCCCGGACTTCGCCCTTAAGGACATCCACGGCAAGACGCACCGGATGTCGGATTACCTGGGGAAGAAGTATCTCGTCATCACGACGGGAGCCATCACCTGACCGCCCTACCGGCGGCAGGTGCCGTTCTACGAGCAGATCCAGAAGAAATACGCGGACCGGGACGTGGCGGTGTTCAACATCTACGTGCGCGAGCCCCACGCGGGCGAGCGAGGTTTCCCCGGCATCCGCAACCACGAGACCTACGAGCACAAGCTGGGCTACGCCCGCGACCTCGCCCGCATCAAGAAGATGGAGGCCGCCATCCTGGTGGACGAGATGGATCAGAAGGTCCACGGGATGCTCGGGAACCTCCCCAACTTTGTCTATGTCATCGGGAAGGACGGCCGGGTGGTGTACAAGGCCACCTGGTCGAACGCCGAGACGGTGGACGAGTACCTGGCGGACTTGGTGAACAAGGATCCCGCGTTTGCCGGAAAGCCTAAGTTGGAGCACGCCATCTTCACCGCCCAGGCCGGGACCCAGATCTGAGCCTTCCCGGAGCGTCTCCTTCGACTAGAAGAACAGCCTCAATGAAAGTGGGGCTGGTTCGGTGTCCTATTTGCCACTCGACGAGAAGAACACTTCGCTCTGGGGATAGTAGTCCTTCCAGCCGAACCAGAATGATTGGGTGCTGGGCAGCTGGACGAGCCGCTTGCCCATCATGGTGCCCTCCACGGCCAGGCCCGTCAGGCGCTGCCAGCGGGATCCAGTCTCCCTGTCCCGCATGAAGCGGCAGGAGGCTTCCTCCCCAGGCTCCGGCCCGAAGGTGAGGACCTTTCCCTCCAGGTCTCGGCCGAAGACCGCCCCGGATCGGGCCTCCTTGCAGTAGGCCACCACCAATTCCCGCTCCCCGAAGCGGTCGTTCAGCACACCGGTCCGGTCCAGGGCCGGGAAGGGATAGGCCTTGGCCCGCCCAGCGATGACGAGGCCGATGATCCAGGTTTTGGGATGGAGGCGGTTGTCGCGGTGCTTCTCGGGGATGATGCCTGTGCGCGCGCTGTAATAGTAGTCCTCGTAGGGGTCGCGCATCCCGCGTCCGCCGCCCGGCTTCTCCAGCACGAGGGTCGCGGGGCGCAGCTTCAGCCACTCCCCCCAGGTCAGCATGGCGGCCGGGTAGGTCTTGAGGCGCTTCCCCGTGAGCGGGCCCGCCACCGCCTCGCCCGTCATGTGGCTCCACAGCGAGCCCGTCTGGCGGTCGTACATGATGAGAGAGTTCTTCCAGAGCTTGCCCGAGACGCCGAAGGTGAGTTCCCTGCCGTCCAATTCACGGTCATACACGATGGCCGTATAGCAGAGGGGTCACCAGGTGACGGCGATGGTCCGGCCCCGGAGCCGGTCGTTCACGATCTCGTGCGTGCTGAGCAGGGGGACGGAGTAGGCCCGGGCCTCATCTTCCATCTCGAGCCCGATCACCATCTCGTCCAGCGCCATGAACTTTCCAGCGGCCTGGGCGGATACGAAGCGCGGCGCATCAATGGAGGGGATGGCGTCCCGGGGCAGGACGGTGACGATCTCCTCCGCCGGGGATGCCCAGGCGGCCTGCGCCGATACCAGGCTGGCCAACGCTCCAAAGAGCAGAATCCATGCGGCGGGATGGGAAGGCATGGAGTCCTCCTTTGCTTCGGATTCGTTCTCAAGGTTGATCTCATAAAACAATGGAAGGAGGCAGGCAATTCCAATCTTCCGCAAATTTTTTCAGGTGTCTTAGCCGGACGATTTCGGATAGTACGACCGCCGCTTTTCCTCGCTGGAGGAGTTTTGGAGCCTTTGTGAGGCGGGACAGTCCCCCCACGAATCGGAATCAGATGGAGACCTGGGGAATAAGCACCAAGCCCAAGCGGTTCCCATGATGAAAACGGCACCTGGGAAGGACCGCAAGGGGCAGGCTCCGGGCCGGCCCACGTGAGTGATTTGTCCTCTTCCCGGGGCGCTCTGTAGGCCTAGGAACCCACAGACGGGAGGTGCCCATATGTCCAGCGCGAGATGTCTCGGGAAGAGGAAGGTCCCGTTGGCCGGTATCGCGGTCGCGCTCGCGGTTGCATTGCTGGGTTTGGCCCAACCGCATGAAGCCCGGGCGGCGGCCAATCCATGCGCCCCAAAGAACCCGTGTGCCGCGAAAAACCCTTGCGCTCCCAGCAATCCCTGCGCGGCCAAGAACCCATGCAATCCCTGCGGCGGAGGGGCGTCGGCTCAAAAGGCCGAGGGCGTGATGTTGGTCGGTCAAGTGACGGGTTACCAGGGCGAGTTCTTGAATATCCGGACTCCTGACGGCCGGGCGCTCAAGGTTCATGTGGACAAGGCTACCCAGGCCCATGAGGGCGCGAAGTCCATCTCCCCGATGTCCCTCAAGGCGGGTCAGGCCGTGAACATCTCGACCCAGGCCAAGGGGAACTACTACAAGGCGAATTTCATCTACGCGCTGGGGTCCGGCGGAGGAAACCCGTGTGCAGGGAATCCGTGCGCGGCGAAAAATCCGTGCGGCGGAAATCCCTGCGCCCCGAGGAATCCCTGCGCGAAGTAGCCAGCACCGGTTCCTGGGATTGGAATTCCGGTTCTGCCGGATCGAATAAGACGAGGAGACACGCGATGCGCATATGGAAAGCTGTACTCGGAGGCACTCTGGCGGCGGGCATGGCTCTTGGCGTCTCCGCCCTCGCTGCAGAGACCCAACTGAAGAAGAAGCAGTCGGTCACGCCGCCGCCGTTCTTCTTCACCCAGAGGACGGACAACTCCGTCATGGACTCGATCAAACGGGGGCAGGAGGTGTTCCGCGAGGTCGGTTGCGTGGGCTGTCATCCCCGCGGGCGGACGGTGGGCGGGACGGCCGTGGACGTGATGGGGAACCGCAACCCGGTTCCCATCCCGACGCTCATCGGGGCGGCGGACCACTTCCCCCGCTTGAGCCCGGCCGGCCAGGTGATCACGGTGGGGCAGATGAACGATCTGTGCAGCGCGGTCTTCATCGGGAACGATCCGATGGACCCCTATTCGCAGAAGTACCGCGACCTTGAGGCCTATGTGGCCTCCCTCACCCCCAGCCTGCTCAAGCGGATGCAGGACTGGGAGAAGGGCCGGAAGGAACTGCTGAAGAAAATCGCCGCGAGCGCTCCCGCCGGACGTTCCAACCCGTGCGCCGCGGGAGGTGGCAATCCTTGTGCGCCCAAGAACCCCTGCGCAGGCAAGAATCCGTGCGCTCCCAAGCGTTGAGCGCCTGGAGAGGATGCCACGGATAAACGAGTGGGCCGGCCCCAAGGGCGCGGGAGAAGAGCAGGCGGCCATCTCTCCCGCGCCCTTGCCTTGTCTGCCTGGCGGCATGAAAGAGGGAGACCGGCAGCATGATTCCGGAATGCTTGAGCCGGGCCTTATTGCGCGCAACCTTGGCGCTCGGGCTCGTCTTCTTGACGGAAGGGGCCACCGAGGCGGCCTATAAGGCGCCACCCAACCCGGAAGCCACGGAGAAGGGGGACTACTGGCTCGGCCAGGAGGTGTACAAGGAAATATGCTTCTCCTGCCACGGCCTGAAGGGAGACGGAAAGGGCCCCAGCTGGAAGAGCTCCCGGCCCCGCCCCCAGGTGTTCATAAGCCCGTACATGAAGAGGATGACGGACGAGTACATCTTCGCCATCGTCAAGTTCGGCAAGATGAACGTCCTCAAGGAACAAACGAACGGCTACAAATTCAAACTCTCCAAGCCCACCGCTATGCCCTCCTTCGGGGAGGTCCTGGAGGACGCCCAGATCCGCAAGCTCATCCAGTGGGAGAAGGGCTTCACCACGGGAAAGCAGGCCAACGACCCCGAGATGAAGGAGATCTTCGAGGCGGCCTGCGTGCAGTGCCACGGCAAAGCGGGCCTGGGCAACGGGGAGCGGCCCGTGGGGAGCCAGGACCCCTCCAAGCTCTTCGTGAGCGAGATACAGCCGCCGCCGATGAATTACACCCTCAAGGAACAAATGGAGCGCTTCGACGAGGAGTTCCTCTTCTGGCTCATCAAGCTGGGCCGCATCGACGTCACCGAGCAGAAGAAGTTCGACTTCATGAAGGCCTACGGGCACGTGCTCAGCGACCAGGAGATCTGGGGCGTGGTCCGGTACGTCCGCGAGGTTTTCATCAACGGAAAACCCAGGATGAAAAAATAGCCGTATGAGTCGGATCCTCTCGGCCCTCCTCCTCTCGGCCGCCTTGGCGGGAACCTCCTCCCCCGCTGGGTCGGCCGGAGGAGGAGATCAGCGCCCGCCCGCCGGTTTCACGGATGGGCGGGAAATGGTCTTCGTCCCAGCGGGGCCGTTCATCCAAGGCAGCGAGGATGGGCCGCTGGAGGAGCAGCCCGCCCGCACGGTCTATCTGGACGCTTTCTGGATCGACCGGGATGAGGTCTCAGCCGCCGCTTGGGAGCGTTTCCGCCTCGCGACAGGCCGTCCCCCCTCGAAGCATGCCGATGACCCCGTCCTCCACCGGCCGGAGTTCCCCGTCGTGGGCGTGAGCTGGTCCGATGCCAGGGCCTACTGCCGCTGGGCGGGCAAGCGGCTGCCCACCGAAGCGGAGTGGGAGAAGGCCGCCCGGGGGACGGACGGGAGGCGTTACCCATGGGGGGACCGCTTCGATCCCCGCCTGGCCGCCTCGGAAGGCTCCGCCCCCGAGCCGGTGGGGGGCCGCCCCGGCGGGGAGAGTCCCTATGGGGCGCGCTCCATGGCCGGGGGGGTCTGGGAGTGGACGAACGACTTCTGGGGGGAATTCTATTACCGCGAGGCGCCGGACCGGAACCCCCAGGGCCCGCCTTCCGGCTTCCTGCGCACCATCAAGGGAGGCTCCTGGCGGGAGCCTCCCGAGTTCCTGCGCGGCGCCGCCCGCTTCCGCCTGGACGCCATCGTCCGCTGGAAGACCGTGGGCTTCCGCTGCGCGAGGGACCAGGGCCCATCGGAACCGAGCTGAAGGGAGAAACCCCCGCACGCCGAATTCCCGGCCCCAAAAACGCGGGGGGGTCGCTCCCCGCAACCCATTGAAAAACTTGGCGGGAACGCGTGGGAGTCGAACCCACCTGCGAAGTGGTTAGCCCCGCACACTGGATTTGAAGTCCAGGCGGCACACCGGCACCGATGCGCTCCCG
>Ga0156328_1147_pt1 | contig 18030 bp, 17 predicted proteins | sample RifCSPlowO2_12_FD_107976 | JGI IMG/M metagenome (GOLD analysis project Ga0156328, IMG submission 107976) | Candidatus Tectomicrobia bacterium RIFCSPLOWO2_12_FULL_69_37 | reverse complement strand
CGCAGGCGGGGCTCGGGCATCCGGGCGAAGCGGCTGAACTCGTTCACGAGGTCCATCAGGCTCTGGACCTGGTGGACGATGGTGTCGGTGCACACCTCGAACACCTCGGGGAAGTCCACCGCCCCCTGCGAGAACTTGCGCCGCATGCGCTGGGCCGAGAGCTGGATGGGCGTGAGCGGGTTCTTGATCTCGTGGGCGATCCCCTGGGCGACCTCGCGCCAGGCCGCCACCTTCTGGGCCCGGATGAGGGCGCTCATGTCGTCGAAGACGACGACGGCCCCCAGGCGGTGGCCTTCGGCCCCGCGCAGGAGGGTGAGGCTGGCCCGGAGGGTGAGCACCCGCCCGTCCATCATCAGCTCGACCTGCTCCGAGACGCTCTCCCGCTCCTCGGCGCGCATGGCCCGCAGGAGCCGGCGGATGGGCTCGAGGTGCTGGCTCTGGAAGACCTCGTTGAAGGGCCTCCCGACGGCCTCCGCGGGGGGGATGCCGAGGAGCTCGCCCGCGGCCTTGTTGAGGATGGTGACGCGCCCCCGCCGGTTGATGGAGACGACGCCCGTGCCGATGTTCTCGAGCATGGCCTCCATGTAGCGGCGGCGGCGGTCGATCTCGGAGCTTGACCGGCGCAGGCTCTGGTTCGCGTCCTCGATTTTCTCGTGGCTGCTCTTGAGTTCCTGGGTCATGCGGTTGAAGGCGTCCACGAGGATGCCCACCTCGCCGTCCGCCTGCACGTCCACGCGGTACTCGAGGTCCCCCTCGGAGACCGCCCGCGTGCCCTCGGCCAGCTTCTCGATGGCGACCGTGATGCCCCGGGCGAGGTAGAAGCCGAGCCAGATGGCCGCGAAGAGGATGAGGAGGGTGACCAGCAGGAAGGTGATGATGTAGCTCGCCTTGATGGGGTTCTTGGAGAGCTCGAGCTCCTTGTAGTCCTCGTAGGCGCGGAAGATGCCCTTCACCTTCTCGACCAGGCGGTAGGAGATGTACTTGGAGACCACCACGAAGCCGGTGACCTTCCCGCCCGCCCTGAGGGGGAAGACGCCCAGGACGGCGTCCCCCTCCCCCCAGCTCTCGACGCTCGACCGGGGCTCGCCCTCCAGCACCTTGTCCAGGTAGCCCGCCTGGGCCTGGAAGGTGCCGCTCTCGGGCAGATCCCCGCGCCGCACCGCGGCCACTTCCTTGCGGTCGGCTTTGAAGAGCCAAGCCGCGTCCAGCCCCATCTCCTTGCGCTGGCCCTCGAGGAAGGCCTTCCAGGGGGCGGCGCCGGGCGGGGGGGAAGCCCAGCCCGACTGCTCGACGCGGCGGGCGAGCTGCTCGGCGTCGGCGAGGACGTTCCGCTCCGTCTCGCGGTAGAAGGTCTGGGCCACCTCGAAGGAGCCCTTGAGGGCGTTCTCCACCTTCATGCTGAAGATGGTGTTGAAGCTCTTGTTGATGAGGCCGCTCGCCAGGAAGAAGAGCACCACCGAGGGCACCAGGGTGAAGCCCACGAACGCCAGGATGAGCTTGACCTGGAGGCGGGAGCCGCCCGGCCCCGTCCGCGCCGCGTAGAAGAGGCGGATGAGGTTGCGGACCACCATGAGGGCCAGCGCCATCAGGAGGATGACGTTGAGATTGACCAGGGCGAAGACGACGACGTTGTTCAGCAAGGGGGTGCCCGGATCGAGCTCCTTGAAGTAGATCCAGGCCGTGAGCAGGAGGACGGTGATCCCGATGAGGCCGAGGGTGGCCTTGAGGATGTTCTTGCGGCGCCGGGCCGCGATTTCGTCGTAGCTCAGGGTCGCCGGGTACATCGCTCACATCCCCTGGAGGCCGAAGGCGGGCGTGTAGGCCCAGTCGGTCTTCTGGCCCATGAAGGCCAGGATGTAGCTGAAGGGGAAGCCGAAGTCGACGGAGTTCACCCGGGCCCGGATGCGGAGGTAGTACTGGCTCTGGGGGTCGAGCTCCCGGACCTGGGCGATGGCGACGCCGTTGATCTCCCGCATCCAGTCGGCCATCTCGTCGCGGCTCTGGGTCACGCGCTGGGCGCTCTCCTGGGGCTCCCGCTGGATGAGGAAGGTGTAGGCCTTCTTGAGGGCGTCGTACTTCACCTGGTGCACCACCCGCCGGGAGAGGATCTCGCTGTCGTAGATGAAGCGGCGGCTGCGCAGCAGCCCCAGCTCGAAGGTGAAGCGGGTCGTCACCCCGCTCTGCACCGCCTCGAAGAGCTCGGGTGAGGCGAAGGGATCCTCCAGGGAGGCGAAGACCAGGAGATGGCCGTTCTTGTCGATGACCAGGAGGTCCCGGATCCGGAGGGCCGGCGCGGTCCCGGAAGCGGGGAGCGCGGGCGCGCCCGCGGCGAGGGCCAGGAGCAGGATCGCGGCCCCCGCCCACCATCGCCCCAAACCGCCGAAATTCATGAACTTAGCGCCCATCGCTCCTCCAAGCCCTGAGGAGGGATTCTAGCCCAACCGCTCCCGATCCTCAATACGGCCGCCTGGGAGCATGGCTTTCAGGGTGTAGAGAGCTTCTAGGGCCTCCCGGGGGGACATCCCGTCGGGGGCGATCTCCCGGAGGGCCTCCTCCACCGGAGAGGGGCCTCCGCCGAAGAGGGGGAGCTGGGAACCCGCGCCCTTCCCCGCCCGGGGGCGGCCGCTGGCCATGCCCTGGGGCTCCGCCCCGGCGGCGGCCTCGAAGCCGGCCAGCAGCTCCCTCGCCCGGGCGATCACCTGGGGGGGGAGCCCCGCGAGGCGCCCGACGTGGATGCCGTAGCTGCGGTCGCAGCTTCCCTCGACGACCTTGCGGAGGAAGACCACCTCCTCCCCCCACTCCCGCACCTCGACCGTCAGGTTCCGCACCCGGGGCAGCTCCTTCGCCAGCTCGGCCAGCTCGTGGTAGTGGGTGGCGAACAACGTGCGGGGGCGGCAGCGCGCGGCGCCGTGGAGGTGCTCCACCACCGCCCAGGCGATGCTCACCCCGTCGTAGGTGCTCGTCCCCCGCCCCACCTCGTCCAGCACCACGAAGCTCCGCGGGGTGGCCTCGCGGAGGATGGCGGCCGTCTCCACCATCTCCACCATGAAGGTGCTCTGGCCCTCGAGCAGGCGGTCGTGCGCCCCCACCCGGGTGAAGACGCGGTCCACCCGCCCGATGCGGGCCGCCCGCGCGGGCACGAAGCTCCCCAGCTGGGCCATGAGCACGATGAGGGCGCTCTGGCGGAGGTAGGTGGACTTCCCCGACATGTTGGGGCCGGTGAGGATGAGGATCTGCCTCTCCCCCCCGACCTCCAGGTCGTTCGGGACGAAGGAGGGCGCCGCAGGGTCCGCCTCCATGACGGGGTGCCGGCCCTCGGTGATCCGGATGGTCTCGCCCTCGTCCACCACGGGCCGGACGTAGCCCCGCCCCTCCGCCACCTCGGCGAGCGAGGCCAGGGCGTCCAGCCGGGCCACCCGGTCCGCCGCGGCCAGGATGCGCTTCGAGCCGGCCCCCACGCGGGCGCGCAGGCGCCCGAAGAGGAGGAACTCCAGCTCCTTCGCCTTCTCCTCCGCCCCGAGCACGTCCTCCTCGATCTTCTTGAGCTCGGGGGTGATGTAGCGCTCGGCCGAGACGAGGGTCTGCTTGCGCGTGTACTCGGGGGGCACCTGCTCGGAGAAGCGCTTGGACAATTCGAGGTAGTAGCCGAAGACCCGGTTGAAGCCCACCCTGAGGGGGAGGCCCGTGCGCTCCCTCTCGCGCGCCTCGTAGGCCGAGAGCCAGGACTTCCCCTCCCGCGCCGCGAGGCGCAGGCGGTCGAGCTCGGGGTCCACCCCGTCGCGGAACATCCCCCCCTCCCGGATGGCGGCCGGGGGGTCGTCCACGATGGCCGCCCGGAGCTCCGCCGCCAGCTCCTCGAGCGGGTCCCACTCCCCGGCCAGCCCGCCCAGCAAGGCCGACTCGGCCTCGGCCAGCCTCCCCCCCAAGGCGGGGAGCGCGCCGAGGGAGGAGCCCAGCCCGCACAGGTCGCGCGCGTTCGCCGTCTGGAGCCCCACCCGACCCAGGATGCGCTCGATGTCTTGCACCGACCGCAGGGTTTCGCGCAGGCCCCGGCGCCAGGCGGCCTTCCCCGCCAGCTCCTCCACCGCGTCCGCCCGGCGGGCGATGGCCTCGGCCGAGACGAGCGGCGCCAGCACCCATTTCTTGAGCAGGCGGCCCCCCATCCCCGTCAGCGTCTCGTCGAGGAGGTGGAGCAGCGTGCCCCGCTTCCCGCCGTCCGCGGCCGAGCGCACGAGTTCGAGGTTGCGCTGGGTGGCGGCGTCGAGCGCCATGGCGTCCGCCAAGCGGCCGAAGGCGACGGGCCGCAGGTGGGGCAGATCGCCCGGCTGGTTCTCCCGGAGGAACTCCAGCAGGGCCGCCGCCGCCCCGGCTGCGGACGGATGCGCCCTCGCTCCTTCCTCCAGGCCGGCCTCGTCCGGGAACTGGGCCGAGAGGCGGGAAGCGGCCTCCCCGCGGGCGAACGCCCCGGCCGGGCGCGCCTCGACCCGGGCCCCCGCCTCCCGCAGGCGGGCGTGGACGGGCGGCGGGACGGCGGCGCCCTGGGGGAAGAGGAACTCCTTGGGCCGCAGGCGCTCCAGCTCGCTCGCGAGGAGGGGGGCGGAGGCGATTTCCAGGGCGCGGAACTCCCCGGTGGTGATGTCCGCCCAGGCGAGCCCCGCGCCCTCCTCCCCGGGGAGCAGGCCCGCGAGGTACTGGGACTCCTTGCTGTCGAGGAAGCGGGGGTCGGCCACCGCCGTCCCCGGGGTGAGGACGCGCGTGACCTCGCGGCGGACGACGCCCTTGGCCTCGGCCGGGTTCCCGATCTGGTCGCAGACGGCCACCTTGTAGCCCGCCTCGAGGAGCCGGGCGCAGTAGGAGGCGTAGGCGTGGACGGGGACGCCGCACATGGGGATGGGCCCGTCGGCGTCGCTCTGGCGGGAGGTCAGGGCCAGCTCGAGCGCCTTGGCGGCCTCCCGGGCGTCCTCGTAGAACATCTCGTAGAAGTCGCCCATCTGGAAGAAAAGGAGCGCGTCGGGGTGGCGCGCCTTCATCTCCAGGTACTGGCGCATGGCGGGGGTGGCCTTCCCCGTCCGGGGCCCCGCCCCGCCGGAGGCATGGCCGCCGGGCGCCGGGAGGGCGCGGGAGGGGGCGGCGCCCCTAGGCCGGGGGGCCATCCTTGCCTTCCTCATGGGCGGGGCGCGGGGCCTCGCGGGCCGGGGGGGGCAGGGCGGAAGAGGAGGGCTCGCCCGGCGGCGCGTTCGAGGCGGCGAGGAGGCGGCCGCTCTGCTCGCGGACCCGCGCCATCTCGGCCTCCATGTTGCGGATCTCGCGGCGCAGCGTCCGCGCGTCGTAGCGGAAGCGGATGCGGTCGAAGAACCCTCCCAGCCAGGCGAGCAGGAAGCCCGCCGCGAACGCCGCCAGGACGACGTAGAAGAGCGGCAGGCGGAGCACGCCCTTGTAGTAGGCGATGGCGACGGGCTCCATGTTGATGACCCCGAAGCTCGCCACGGCGAGGGCGGCGGCGAGCCCGACGAGGAGGCGCAGGCTTCCCATGCGGCGATCAGCCCCTGGATGGAAATGCCGGGCGGAGCGTTTCGTACGTGCTGTCCAAGCTCTCCGGGATGATTCTCGTCCCTCCCAGGATGGCCATGAAGTTGTGGTCTCCCTCCCAGCGCGGGACGACGTGGAGGTGCACGTGCTCCTCGATGCCCGCCCCGGCCGCCTTGCCCACGTTGAAGCCCACGTTGAAGCCGTGGGCGTTCAGCCGCTCGCGGAGGGCGGCGACGCACCGCTGGGCGAGGAGGAAGATCTCGCTGGCTTCCTCGGGCCGCAGGTCGGCGAAGTCGCCGGTGTGGCGGAACGGGACCACCATCAGGTGGCCGTTCGAGTATGGGTACTTGTTCAGGACGACGTAGGCGGAGCGGCCCCGGTGAAGGATGAGGTTCCCCGGCCCGTCGTCGTCCTGCATGAGCGCGCAGAAGATGCAGCCGCCCTCCCCCCCGGCGGGGGAGGCTCCCCTCACCACGAACTCCCGCCGCCAGGGCGCCCACAGCCGCTCCACCCGCTCACCTCCGGGCGGCGCGCTGCCGGCGCCGCATCTTCCCGAGCACCTCGCCGAGCCGGCGCTCGCGCCTGCGCATCCGGGCCGCCTCGCGGGGGGTGTGATGGTCGTGCCCCTTGAGGTGGAGGATGCCGTGGATGAGGAGCCTGTCCAGCGCCTCGGCCAGGGTCTCCCCGTCTTCTTCGGCTTGGCGGGCGGCTTCCTCGACCGAGATGACGACGTCGCCCAGATAGGCGCCCTCCCCTCCCCCGCTTCCCTCGGGGGGGCGGAGGGGGAAGGAGAGCACGTCGGTGGTTTCGTCGCAGCCCCTGAAGCGGCGGTTGAGAGGGCGCATCGCCCGGTCGCTGACCAGGACGACGCCGACCGACTCAGGCCCCGAGCGGAGGCTTGCCAGGGCCGCCTCCGCCCGCCGCCGTAAAGCCTGCAAGCCGAGCCGGCGCACCCGCCTTTGCCGGTTTTGGATGGATACCGCCATTCGGGCCTCCCCTCTTCTCCGGGGCGGGCTGCCCCGGATAGGTTACCCGGTGATGGTGGATTCCGGCCAGCACCCGGAGGAAGGCCGCTTGGATCCGGCTCAGGTCCTTGAGCGTCAGGTTGCAGTCGTCGAGCTGGCCGTCCGCGAAGGCGCTCTGGACGGCGCGCTCCACGAGGGCGGAGAGGCGGCCCGGGGAGGTGTCGGGCAGCGTCCGGGAGGAGGCCTCGACGATGTCGGCGAGCATGAGGAGGCCGGCCTCGCGCGTCTGGGGCTTGGGGCCGGGGTAGCAGAAGGCCTCCTCCCTGGGCTCGCCTCCTCCCTTGGCGGACTTGGCCTTCTCGTAGAAGTAGCGGATGAGGGAGGTGCCGTGGTGCTGGGCGATGAGGCCGATGATCTCCTCGGGCAGCTTGTGTTCCCGCCCCAGCTCGGCGCCCTCCTTGACGTGGCTGATGAGGATGAGGGCGCTCATGTTCGGGCTCAGGCGGTCGTGGCGGTTCTCGCGCCCCTGGTTCTCGATGAAGTACTCGGGCTTGAAGATCTTCCCGATGTCGTGGAAGTAGGCGCCGACGCGGGCGAGCAGCGGGTGGGCGTTGATGGCCTCTGCGGCCTCCTCGGCGAGGTTTCCCACGATCAGGCTGTGGTGGTAGGTGCCGGGGGCGCGCACCACCAGGCGCCGGAGGACGGGGTGGTTCTGGTCCGTCAGCTCGAGGAGCCGCATGTCGGTGGTGAGCTTAAAGAGGGACTCGAGCAGGGGCATGGCGGCGGACACCGCGATCACGTTGGCCAGCCCGCCGAGGAAGGCCAGCGGGACGGAGGGCCACTGGGCCATCGCGACGGAGAGGCCTTCCTGCATGTTGAAGCCCAGGGCGAGCGCGGCGTTGATGAGGCCGATCGCGGCGCAGGCGAGGAAGATCGAGGAGCGCTGGCGGTAGTTCTTCCACCGGATGGCGGCGTAAATCCCGCCCGCGAGCGCCACCAGGCTGTAGTGCACGTTGCCGGGGAGGAGCAGGGCCGTCATGCCTGCCGTCATCACGGCCATGAGCACGGCCGCCGAGCGGCCCTGCAGGAGGGCGGCCAGCATCGGGCCCGAGACGAAGGGGATGATGAAGTAGAAGGACTGGATGGCCACCTGCCGGTAGGCGTCCTGGAGGCTGTGGGCCACCACCATGCCCAGCTTCACCAGCAGGGCCTGGGAGGCGAGGAGGAGCACGAAGAGCATGAGGGCCTTGGGGCCGCGCAGGATGCTGAGCAGGTAGCGCTGGGCGCAGACCCAGGAGAGGGCGAGGAGGAGGAAGGAGACGGCCGCCGTTCCCAGCATGTTGTCGAGGACGTGGCGCTGGCGGTCGTTCCGCTCGAGGCTCTTCAGCTTGACGAGCTGGCCCTCGCTGATGCGCTCGCCCTCGCGGACGATCATCTCCCCTTCCTTGAGAAGCTGGCTCACGGGCCGGACCTTGGCGGCCTCCTCCTGCTGCGCCTCGACGGTGGCGCGGCTGTTGAAGGTCAGGGTGGGCCGCACCAGCTTGGCGGCCGGGCCGATGAGCGCCTCGCGCACCGCGGGGGGCGCCTGGAGGCCGAGCTGCCCGGCCCGCTGGCGCAGGAGGCCCTCCACCGCGCGCAGCTCGATGGGCCGGACCGAGGAGTCCAGGCTGACCCGCTTGCCCGAGCGGATGTCGCGGAGGGCGATCCCCTTGGCCATGTGGGTCCCGTAGAGCTGCCTGTCGCTCACGATGACCGGGGCCAGGGCGGCGCGGACCAGCTTGATCAGGTCGTCGCGGATCCAGCCGGCGTAGCCCTCCTCGCGCATCCACTCGGAGAGGCGGGGCGTCACCGCCCCCTGCAGGTTCCGCTCGAAGTTGTCCTCGGCGATGATGAAGGCGGGGGAACGGAAGGCCTCCTCCATCACGCGGGCGTCCGGGAGCACCTCGGCGCTCCTCGAGGCGCCGCTCTCGGTCAGGAGGTTGTTGCGGATCGCGTCGCTCTGCGCCCGCAGCGTTTTCTGCACCAGGTCGAAGGCGCTCCGGAGCTTGCCCTCGATCTCCTCGCCCAGCTTGGTGTCGAGGTCGTACTGGGGGAGGACGCGCTCGCGGGCCTCCTGCCGCAGGAGATCGGTGGCCGCGGCGTCCTGCACGTGCATGTCCTGGGGGGCCTTGATATCCCGGCGGGCGACGTCGCCCACGCGGTAGGCGACCGAGGAGGTGTAGAGGCCCGTCGTCGTGACGAACGCCAGGAAGAGGCTCAGGGCGGCCCCCAGCAGCCAGGGGAGGTAGGGGCTGTCCACGCGGAAGGCCGGGGGCAGCGCCTTCTTCAGGCTGCGCGGGAAGAGGCGCCGGGAGGAGCCGTTCTTGGCTTTGCCGGGCGCCTTCGGGGTGCCTGTGCGCATGTTCAAGCGGTTGTCCTCGGGGATGCCCTACCCGCGGGCGGACGGCCGGGCGTCCGGTAAGGATTCAGGCCCGGTAGGCTTCATAGGCGGAGACGATCTTCCTCACCAGGGGAGTGCGGACCACGTCCCGCTCCGTGAAGAAGACGAACCGCACCTCCTCCAAACCGGTCAGCACCTTGTGGACGTGGATGAGGCCGCAACCCGCCGACTCGGGCAGGTCGATCTGGGTGATGTCTCCCGTCACCACGGCCTTGCTCCCGGAGCCAATCCGGGTCAGGAACATTTTCATCTGCTCGGGGGTGGTGTTCTGGGCCTCGTCCAGGATGATGAAAGAGTCGTTGAGGGAGCGGCCCCGCATGTAGGCCAGGGGCGCGACCTCGATCTCCCCCCGCTGGATGAGGCGCTCGGCCCGCTCGAACTCCACCATGTCGTTCAAGGCGTCGAAAAGAGGGCGAAGATAGGGGTTCACCTTCTCCTGCAAGTCGCCGGGCAGGAACCCCAGCTTCTCCCCCGCCTCCACCACCGGGCGCGTGAGAACGATGCGCGAGTACGCCTTCTGGAGAAGCCCCGAGACGGCCGCCGCCATCGCGAGGTAGGTCTTCCCGGTCCCGGCCGGCCCGATGCCGAAGACCACGCCGCACTGGCTGATGGCCTCCACGTAGTCCCGCTGGACCGGGCTCTTGGGGATGATGTAGCGCCGCTTCGAGGAAACCGCGATGCGCCCGGCCGCCAGGTCGCGCAGGGTGAGGCCCGGCTCCGACGCCACCGCCCGCACCAGGGTCGCCACGTCGGAGGAGTCGAACCGCAGGCCCTCCTCCAGGCAGACCATCAGGTCGTCGAGGAAGCGCAGGGCGGCGTCCACCGGCCCCGGCTCCCCCTCGGCCGCGAGCCCCTCGGAGGTGACCCGGACCTTCACCCCGAAGGCCCGCTCCACCGCCCGCAAGGACTCATCCCGGTTGCCGATGATATGGATGAGGCGGTCGGGCCCTGCCAGAGGGGAGGCGGATGTCCGGATGGCCAAAAGGTATGGGCTCCTCGTGCGCGGTGATCTACATCACACCTTCACACCGGAGCCGGATCGTACCCCTCGGCCTGGAGGGCGTCAACAGGTTTGAAGGGGCGGTTTTCGTCCCGTTTACGCTAGCCGCGGGGGTGGAAGCGGTCCACCATTCTCCTCAAACCCTCCCGGTCGACCTGGGTGTAGACCTCCGTCGTGGAGATATCGGCATGGCCGAGGAGGGCTTGAACCGTCCGCAAGTCCGCCCCCCGGCGGAGGAGGTGGGTGGCGAAGCTGTGGCGCAGCATGTGGGGGCTTATTTCACGTTTTATTTCAGCAACTTTTGCCCATATCTTCAAGCGAATCCAGAAAGCTTGCCGGGTCATCGGCCCTCCTCGCCGGGTGAGAAACAGATGGTCCGAGAGCCTTCCCCGCCGGAAGGCGGGGCGCACCTCCTCCACATAGGCGGCCACCCGCTGGCGGGCCACGTCCCCCAGGGGGACGAGGCGGGTCTTGTCCCCCTTCCCGTGGATGAGGCAGAAGCCAGCGTCGAGGCGCACCTCGCCCAGGCGCAGCTGCACCAGCTCGCTCACCCGCATCCCCGTGGCGTAGAGGAGCTCCAGCATCGCCCCGTCCCGGCGGCCCTCCAGGGTCTTCTCGTCCGGGGCGGCGAGGAGGCGGTCCACTTCCTCGTCCGTCAGGGTCTTGGGCAGGCGTTTCCAGGCCGAGGATTGGGCGATGTCGGCCGTGAAATCGGCTGCCACCCTCCCCTCCCGCACCAGGAAGCGGGCGAAGACCCGGAGGGTCGAGAGGTGGCGGCGGAGGGTCCGGCCGGACCTTCCTCCCCGGCGGAGCGCCCCCAGGTGGGCGGTCACGGCGGCCCGGTCCCAGGCCGAGGGCTCCCCCGCCCCGCTCTTTTGGCCCCAGGCGAGGAAGGCGCGGAGGTCCGTCCGGTAGCTCTCCACCGTCAGGGGGGCGAGGCGGCGCTCCGCCACGAGGAAATCCTCGAACCCCCGCAGGAGCTCCGCGAGCGCCGGAGGCAGGCCCGCCTCGGGCCCTGGGGGCGGGGGAGGACTCACGCGCTTGACGATGGCGATGCCCTCCTTCCCAGGCGCAGGAGCCCCCGGAGCGGGACCTTTCCCTGCGGGGCGAGCCATTCGCACAGCAGCGCGTAGCTTCCCGCCGCGGCGGCCACGATGATCATCAAGGCCAAGGCCCGGAGCGCGAACGGCGCCCCGGCGGGCCAAAGAGCCCAATGGGCCAGCCAGGCCGCGGCCCCCACCCCGGCGGCGGGGAGGAGGAGCTGCCGCGCCGCCCGGCCGAGCTCCTCGCCGGGCCACTCCCCGCCCACGCGCCGGAGCCCCCGGATGAGGAGGACGGCGTTCAGGGCGCTCGACAGGGTGGTCCCCAGGGCCAGCCCCACGAAGCCCAGGGGGAACATCAGGATCAGGCTGAAGGCGATGTTGGCGGCGACGGATGCATACGCGCACCGCATGGGGTAGCGGGTGTCCAGGCGGGTGTGGAAGGCCGCCGAGAAGAGGCGGACGAAGCCGAAGAACGCGAGGCCGAGCGCGTAGGCGCGCAGGGCGGCGGCGCTGGCCGCCGTCTGCCCGGGCCCGAAGGCTCCCCTCTGGAAGAGCACCTCCATGATGGGGTGCGCCAGGGCGATCAGGCCGAAGGTGGCGGGCAGGGTGATGTAGAGGGTGAGCCGCCCGGACTCGGCCAGGGTGCGGCGCCAGCCCTCCCCCGCCCCCTCCTGGTTCCGCCTCCCCTCGGCCGCGCGCTCGGCGAGGACGGGGAAGGCCGCCGCCATCACGGCCAGGCTCAGGATGCCGTGGGGGAACTGCACCAGCCGGTTGGCGTAGTAGAGATAGGAGATGGCGCCCTCCTCGAGGAAGGAGGCGAGCCAGCGGTTGGCCAGGCTGTTCAGGTGGAAGATCGCGGCGGCGAAGGCGGCCGGCCCCATGAGGGTCAGGAACCGCCCGATGCCGGGGGCCGACCAGGGCGCGGCGGGCGCGGGAAAGAGACCCAGGCGCACCAGGAGGGGCACCTGGCACAGGGCCTGGAGCGCCCCCCCGGCCACCACGGCGGCGGCCAGCCAGTAGACGGTCCTCTCCCCCGCCCCGAGCCAGCCCGCCGCGAGGAGGGCCGCGACCATCACCAGGTTCTGGACGGCGGGTGTCACGGCGGGGACGAAGAAGCGCCTGGCGGCGTTCAGCAGGCCCGCCGCGATCGCCCACATGCCGATGAAGAAGAGAAAGGGGAACATGAGGCGGGTGAGGCGGACGGCCAGGTCGAACTTCTCCGGCTGCCGGGAGAACCCCGAGGCGAGGATGGCCACGAGGGTCCCGCTGAACAGCACCCCCAGCGCGCACATCGCGGCGAGGAACACCCCCACGAGGACGGCGACCCCCCCCGTGAAGCGGCGGGCCGCCGCCTCCCCCCCCTCCTTGCGGACCTCGGTGTAGCTGGGGATGAGGGAGGAGTTCAGCGCCCCTTCCATGAAGAGGTTGCGGAACAGGGCCGGGATGGCGAAGGCGACGAAGAAGGCGTCCGCCGCCAGGCCGGCGCCCAGCGCGCGGGCGATGAGGATGTCGCGCAGGAAGCCCGCCACCCGGCTGATGAGGGTGGCCAGGCCGATGGCGCCGGCGGAGCGGGAGATGCCCTCCCGGGGCGGCGCGTCAGGAGGCGTCGGCGGGGAACCGGACTCGAAGGCCACGGGGATTCCGGGGGCGGAGAACAGGCGGAACGCTTGACAAGATCAAGCCGAGTGGTATTTTAGCCCGCCGTTGCCGGGGCCTCAAGAGAGGCCGGCGAGAACCCTCGATAGGAGCCGAAACAAGGTGGCAACCACCCAGTCCGCGAAGAAGCGTCACCGCCAGAGCCTGGGCCGCCGGGCCCGCAACCGCGCCGTCCGCACCCGCCTCCGCTCCGCCGTGAAGAAGGTCCTCACGGCCGTGGCGGAGAAGGGCGACGCCGCCTCGGCCCTGCGGGGCGCCGTGAAGCTGCTCGACAAGGCGGCCGCCCGCGGCGTGATTCACCGCAACAACGCCTCGCGCAAGGCCGCCCGCCTTGCCCGCCGGATCCACAAGGAATCAGCGGCCAAGAAGGCCTAGCCTCCCCCGGGCCGGGCGGCTGCGCTCCTTGGCCCGGGCCGCCTCGCCCGCCGGAACCCCTCGGGGTCCTGCCCCATCTCCAGGATGAGCAGCTCCAGCGCCTCCCGCCGGCGCCGGTCGTCCCCGGCGCGCTTGACCCGCCGGTCCACCTCCGCCAGCTTCCCGTAGAGGGAGCGCAGGAAGCGCGCGTTCGCCGCTTTGACCGTCTGGGCCAGGCGCTCGGCGGCGAAGGGGGGAATCTTCAGGAGGGACGCCACTTCCTGGGGAGGCCTTTTGCGCAGGGCCAGCGCCTTGGCGGAGAGCCAGCGGCGCAGCTGGGAGCGGAGCATCCCCACCAGGGCGTAGGGGGACTCGGTCTCGCACAGGCGGCGCAGCATCGCCAGGGCGCCCGCCGTGTCCCCCGCGGCCAGGGTGTCGCCCAGCTTGTACATGGCCTCCACCCGGGAGCGGCCCACCACTTCCCTCACCTCCTCCTCTGCGGCCTCTCGGCCGGGTCCCGCGTAGGCCGCGAGCTTCTCGATCTCGGCGCGGAGCCGGCCCAGGGAGGACCCGGCCATCTCCGCGAGGAGGCTCGCCGCCTCGACGCTGAGCGAGATGCCGAGCTCCTGGGCCTGGAGGCGGGCCCATTCGGGCAGCTCGCCCTCGGCGGGCGGATCCAGGCGCACCTCGGTGCCCGCCTGCCCCATCCGCCGGAAGAGGGTGAAGCGCATGTCCGCCTTCTCGGCGGCGAAGACGAGGACGGATGTCTCCGGCGGGTTCTCCACGAGGGGCAGGAGAATGGCCGCGTCCTCTTCCTTCACCTGCTCGAACCCCCGCACCTCGATGAGCCGCCGGGGGGCCATGAACGGGAGGGTCTGGGCGGCGGCGGCCAAGTCGGCGGCCCGGGTCTCGGGCCAGTGGAAGCGGTCGTGGTTGAAGTCGGCCGCTTCCTTCGGGAGGACGGCCTGCCGGATGGCGCGCACGAGCTGGTCCCGCAGCAGGGCCTCGGGCCCGTGCAGCAGGTAGAGGGGGGAGATGCGCCCCGCCCTGAGGTCGGCGAGCACCGTCCGGACGCCGCTCCGGGAGGGGTCCAGGCGGCGCCGGGCGGACATGCCCTAGAAGCCTTCCAGGACGAGGCTCAGGAGATCCTCGGCGAAGCGGGTGGAGGCTGCGCTGGTCGCGCTGGAGCGGGCGGTTTCGCTGCTACCGATGGCGGCGGAAATGTTGAACTCGGATTCTGAGTCGATCTCCTGATCCAGGATGGACCTCCCCCGCTGGGTGTCCCGCAGGAAGACGCGGGTGCGGATGAGGATGCGGTAGCGCCGCACCTGGTCCGCCGCGCTGAAGCCGATCGGGTCAAGCCTGTACTCCCGGACCGAGGCCTCCAGCAGGAGGTCCGCCTCGGCGGGGTCCACTAGGCGGAGGCGGCCGTCCAAGAGGAAGCGCTCCCGCACGGCGGTGGTCAGAGTCCGTTCCAGGCCCGACTCCCGGGTGTGGTTCGCGATGATGGGGATGGCGATCGAGCGGGCGTCGCCCAGCGAGGCGGGCCGGCGCGTCCCCTCCAGGGTGTACCCGCAGCCCCCGAGGAGGACGAGGAGGACTCCCATCAGGCGGGCGCCCCCGCCCGCGCGCAGCCGCTTCATACTTCGACCTCCAGGGACACTCCGCGCTCCTCCGGGCGGCGGAAGACCGTGCGCTCGGCCACGGCGACGAGCTCAGGGTAGCACGCGGGATCGGGCTCGCACATGGTGAGGTCCAGGTCCAGCGGGGAGCCCGAGAGGGCCCGGAGGGCCCCCTGGAAGGTCTCCGCGGCGATGGCCGGGAAGCCGGCTCCGCGCGTTTCCTTCCGGATGACGGCCATGGAGATGCTCCGGGCGGAGGTGCGGAGGAGGCGGTCCACGATTTTCTCCACCCTGAGTGAAAGCGCCGAAAGGGTCAATCCCTGGGCGGAGCCCAGCCCGGCGAAGAGGACGAAGGAGGGGACGACCCGCCCCCGCGAGGCGATGAGGGCCTGGGAGTTCCACCGGCCGCTGAGGCGGCCCTCCTCGATCATGCGGCTCGCCTCGCCGCCGAGGAGGGAGTCCAGCCGCCCGGCGAGGCCGCGCAACGGGATCTCCTCCTGGGCGAAGGCGGTGACGGCCACGAAGGAGGGGATCGTCTCGATCGGCTGCGCGGAGAGGCGGACGCGGATCACGTCAAGCGAGGGTCTGTTCGCGCAGCAGGCGGTCCAGGATGGCGTTCACGAACCCCGAGGAGGTCTCGGGGCCGTACTGCTTGGCCAGCTCCACCGCCTCGTCGATCGCCACCTGTGGGGGCGTCTCGGGGAAGTGGAGGATCTCGCAGGCGCCCAGCCGGAGGAGGCAGCGCGTCACGGCGTCCATCCGCCGCAGCGACCAGCGCTCGCTCGCCTCGGAGAGGAGCCGGTCGATCTCCCCGCGGTTCTCCAGCAGCTTCCGGGCCAGCCGCTCGGCGAAAAGGCGGTCCCCCTCGCGGCCGGAGTCGAGGCGGAAGAAGTTGGCCATCTCCTCGTCCGGGTTCCCCTCCACCCGGTCGAGGTGGTAGAGCAGGTGGAAGGCCAGCTCCCGGCCCGCCCTCCGCCCGCTCATGGCCGCTTCCGGCGCCCCCGGCGCCCGGCGGAGCCCTTGCGCAGCTGGGCCGCCAGGGTGGCCATCTCCACCGCGGCGAGCGCGCCCTCGTAGCCTTTGTTGCCCATCTTCGCGCCGCCGCGCTCGATCGCCTGCTCGATGTTCTCGGCCGTGACCACGGCGAAGATGGCCGGCACGCCCGTCTGGAGGGCGACCTGGGCGATCCCCTTGGCCGCCTCCCCGCAGACCAGGTCGTAGTGGCTGGTGCCCCCCCGGATGACGCAGCCCAGGCAGACGATGGCGTCGTAGGCGCCCGTCTCGGCGAGCTGCTTGGCCGCGGCGGGGATCTCCATGGCGCCGGGCACCCGGACGAGGTCCACGTCGCCCTCCCCCACCCCGCACTTGCGGAGGCCTTCCTGGGCCCCCTCGACGAGGTGCTTGACGATGAAGTCGTTGAAGCGGGAGGCCACCAGGCCGAACCGCAGCCCCCGGCCGTTGAAGTTCCCCTCGACGGTCATTCCCACGCGGGCGCTCCCTCAGGGACGCTGGAAGAACGATTCGCTGCCGGCGGGCCCCGCGCCGGTGCGGGGAAAGGGCGGCTCGACGCCCACCGGGACGCGCCCTTCCAGCTCAAGGCCGTAGCCCGCCAGCGCCACCAGGCGCCGGTCGTCGTTCGTGAGGACCCGGATGCGCTTGAGGCCGAGGTCCGCGAGGATCTGGGCGCCGATGCCGTAGTCGCGGAAATCCGGGGCGGAGCCGCGCCGGCCGCTCCGGCCCGGGGAATCCTCCTCGGAGGGCGAATCCACCTGGAGGTACACGAACACGCCCTTCCCCGCCTTCTGGATGGCCGAGAGGGCGTTGCGGGTGCGGTCCGAGCAGTCGGTCCGCAGGAGCCCGAGGAAGTCCCAGATCGCGTTGACCGGCTGGACCCGGACGAGGGCGGGCTCCTCGGCCCTCAGCTCCCCCATGGTCAGGGCCAGGTGGACGCGCCCCGTGGTGCGGTTGTGGTAGGCCACGGTGCGGAAGCGCCCGTAGCCGGTCTCCACCTCGGACTCGTCCACCCGCTCCACCAGCCGCTCGTGCTGCATCCGGTAGGCGATCAGGTCCTTGATCGTCACCAGGCTCAGGCCGTGCTCGCGGGCCATCCCGGCCAGGTCGGGCAGGCGCGCCATCGAACCGTCGTCCCTGAGCACCTCGCAGAGGACGCCCGCGGGGTTAAGGCCGGCCAGCCGGGCCAGGTCCACCGCCCCCTCGGTGTGGCCCGCGCGGCGCAGGACGCCTCCGGGCTGGGCGCGGAGGGGGAATACGTGGCCCGGGGTCACGAGGTCCGAGGGCTGGGCGCCGGGCCGGATGGCGGTCAGGACGGTGTGGGCCCGGTCGTAGGCGCTGATGCCGGTGGTCACCCCCTCGCGCGCCTCGATGGAGACGGTGAAGGCGGTCCCGAAGGGGGAGCCGTTGCGGTAGCGCGGCACCATCATCGGAAGATCCAGGCCCTCCACCTTCTCCTTGGTGAGGGCCAGGCAGACGAGGCCCCGGGCGCTCTTCGTCATGAAGTTGATGGCCTCGGGGGTCACCTTCTCGGCGGCGAGGATCAGGTCGCCCTCGTTCTCGCGGTCCTCGTCGTCCACGAGGATGACGATGCGGCCCTCGCGCATGTCCCCGATGGCCTCCTCGATGGACGAGAAGGGGCTGTCGCTCTCCTTCTTGGGCTTCAGGTGCCGCGTCCTAGGCGTAGCCATGCGCTTTCAGGGTCTCCAGGGTGATACCCCGCCCGGCCTCCCCGGCCTGGGCGTGCGGGGCGAGAAGTTTCTCGACGTACTTGCCGATCAGGTCGGCCTCGAGGTTCACGGGGGCGCCGTCCGCCTTCACGGTCAGGGTGGTGCGCTCGCTCGTGTGGGGGATGATGGCCACCGAGAAGGCGCCCTCCTCCACCCCGGCGACCGTCAGGCTGATCCCGTCCACCGCGACCGAGCCCTTGAGCACGACGTAGCGCATGACTTCTTCCGGGGCCTCCACCGTGAGCCAGATGGAGTCCCCCTCCGCCCTCCGGCCGCGGAGCCTCCCGACGGCGTCCACGTGGCCGGTCACGAGGTGGCCCCCGAGGCGGTCCCCCAGGGCCATGGCGCGCTCCAGGTTGCAGCCGTCCCCCGCCCCAAGGGCGCCGAGGTTGGTGCGGCGCAGGGTCTCGGGGGAGAGGTCCGCCTCGAAGCCCGAGGCGCCGAAGGCGACGACGGTGACGCAGGCGCCGTTCACGGCGATCGAGTCGCCCATCCGGACGCCCTGCACGACGGAGGGGGCCTCGACCCCCAGGCGCGCGCCCCCCTCGCCCTTCCGGAGGGAGCGCACCCGCCCGACCGCCTCCACGATCCCGCTAAACATCCCCGTCCTCTCCGTAAGCGGCCCAGACGGGTGGCCGGAGGTAGCCCTCGGCGAGCATGTCCTCCCCCAGCCGCTCCCA
>Ga0156328_1085_pt1 | contig 18286 bp, 18 predicted proteins | sample RifCSPlowO2_12_FD_107976 | JGI IMG/M metagenome (GOLD analysis project Ga0156328, IMG submission 107976) | Candidatus Tectomicrobia bacterium RIFCSPLOWO2_12_FULL_69_37 | reverse complement strand
CCCGTGATCCCCTCCAGCCGGACGGCCCTCCCGTTCAGCTCGGCCGTGCTGGTGAGCGGCACGGCGGTCTGCACCATCTTCTCGGCGTAGCAGCCCTGCTTGGCGAGCCGGATGAGGCGGAGCACCCGCTCCTCGGGCTCGCCGGACTCCACCCTGAAGTGGGTGCGCACGGCGGTGCAGCCGGAGTCCACCGTGCCCTTGAGGACGGAGCCCTTGAGGAAGTAGTCGAACTCCACCCGGCAACTCGCCTTCGTGAAGGGGGTCTTGGTCATGTGGGCGTACCGCCCAAGCTGGGTGAGGAGTCAGAAGCCCACCCCCATGGCCACGTAGGTCAGGGGCTGGGGGTAGCGGTCCTGGCCGCCGATGCGGGGGGGCTCGTCGCAGAAGACCTCGAAGTGGCGGTAGCGGCCCACCTTGAGCTGGCCCTCGCCCTGGGTCTCGGTCTCGGCGACCATGGTGATCGCGTAGCCCTGGGGCGGGAGCTCGGGCTTGTCGATGGGGCGCTCGCCGGGGACGGCGCTCTCGTCCCAGGGGTACTTGGGGCTCTCGATCATGCGCGCACTCTCCTCGAGGAAGGGCAACGGGCTGCGGCCTGAGCCCTCTTTCTACGCACGAGCCGCCGCGCGCGCAAGGCGCTCCGCCTCAGCGGCGCCTCCCCAGGGCGTTGTACACCCAGGCGATGAGCGTCCCGCCGATGAGGCCGTCGGCGAAGCCCCAGAGGGCGCCGAGGAGGATGCCCGGGAGGGTGGGGGCGTAGCCCAGGTAGAGGCTCCCGAAGAGCTTCACGAGGGGTGTGCCCCAGTCCCAGGCGGCGGCCATGACCCCGAGCAGGAGCACCCCCGCCCCCCAGACGATCCCGATGGCGAGCCCCAGCCGAATGGCGTCGAGTCTCATGGCGTTCCCCTCCGGCGGCGGTCCAATCCCTGGATCCAATGTAGTCCCCGGGGGGCGCCTTCGCCCGGGCCGTTCGGGAGGGGGGCTCAGGCCACGAGGGCCTGCCTCCCCGCGGTCCGGCGGAAGAGAAAAACGCAGGCCAGGAGGACGAAAGTCTGGATGACGGAGAGGGTGCAGGTGAGGGCCTCGTTCTCGTACTCCTGGAGGTAATAGATGCCGACCGAGAGGGTCTCGGTGCCCGCCGTGTAGAGGATGAGCGACATCGGGAGCTCGCGGATGAAGATGAGGAACATGAGGATCCAGCCCGCGAAGATGCCCGGCTTGAGGAGGGGGAGTGTGATGCGCCGGAGCGTGACCAGCCAGGTGGCCCCCGCCATGCGGGAGCTCTGCTCCAGCTCCTCCGAGACGGCCAGCATGACGGAGGCCACGTTGCGCTGCCCGTAGGGGAAGAAGCGCGTCACGTAGCCCAGCAGGATGATCCAGATGGTCGCGTAGATGGGGGTCTTGATGTAGGTGATGAGCACCCCCACCGCGATGACGATGCCCGGGAAGCCCACGGGCACGGCGGAGAGGAAGTCCAGCAGGGCGGCGAAGCGCCCGCGCAGGCGGTGGATCTGGAAGGACACCACGATGCCCAGGATCATGGCCAGGGTGGCGCCGCCGAAGGAGAGGACGAGGCTGTTGATGATGCCGTTGGTCACGGGCTTGAAGCTGAGCGGCGACCAGAAGAAGAGCACCCGCTGGTAGTTCAGGAGGGTGAAATCCCCCGGGATGATCTTCCCCGTCCAGATCCGGTGGAGGCTCACCACGAAGAGGGAGAGGATGGGGAGCACCACGGCGATGAAGATGTAGATGGCGTTCCAGCCGAAGGCGGCCCACTTCCAGCGGCCCAGATCGATGAGGTTCGGCCGGAAGCCCTTGCCCGTCACCGTGGTGTACTCGCGCGGGGCGATGATGCGCCGCTGGACCCAGATGAAGACGGCCGTGATGGCGCCGAGGGTCATGCTCATGGCGGCGCCCATCTGGTAGTTCGCCTGGTCGCCCACGGCCTTGGTGAAGATCTGGGTGGTGAGGGTCTCCCAGCCGTAGGGGGTGCCCAGCTTGAAGGGCACCCCGAACTCCCCCGCGCTCGTGACGAAGACGATGATGGCCCCCGAGAGGATGCCCGGCGCGGCGAGGGGGAGGGTGATGGTCAGGGTGGTGCGCAGCAGTCCCGCCCCCGTCGTGCGCGCGCTGTCCTCGAGGGCGGGGTCCATCCGGCGGAGGGAGCCCACCACGAAGAGGTAGACCAGCGGGGTGAAGAAGATGCCCGTCACCCAGATGACGCCGAAGAGGTTGTTCACGTTGAAGAGGGCCCCTTCGATGCCGAGGAAGTCCCTCGCCAGGTTGTTGAGGAGGCCGATCTGGGGGGAGGCCAGGTTGTGCCAGGCGATGGCGCCCACGAAGGGGCTCAGGAAGAAGGGGATGAGGTTCAGGGGCTCGAGCCGCTCGCGGAAGGGGCAGTTCGTCCGGGCGTTGAGCCAGGCGAGCGAGAGCCCCAGGAGGGTGGCCAGCGCGGTGGTGCCCGTGCTGATGAAGAGGGTGTTGAGGAAGGCCCTGCGGATGACGTGGCTCTGGACCATCTCGCGATAGTTGGCCAGGCCCCATTCGGTGTCGAAGCCGAGTTCGTCCGGCACCAGGAAGCTGTACACGACGAGAGCGCCGAGCGGGATCACCACCATGGCCGTCACGACGAGGCTGATCAGGGAGGTGGTCGAAGTCTCGAGGCGGAAGAGGTCCATCCACCGGCGGAGGCGGACGGCTGTCTCCCGGGTGCTCAGGATGGCCATGGGTCCCCTCGGGCGAGGAATCCTGCCGGGCCGCCGGGGGAGGGGGAGCGCCGCCTCCCCCGGCGGCGGGCGTTCAGGAGCTGCGGGGATCTCCTACCGGAAGACCTGCTGCCATTCCTCTTGCATCTTCTTGAATTTCTTCGCGGCGCCGATCTGGTCCTTGATGGGGAGGACCTTCACCTTGTCGAAGTCGATCATGTACTTGCGGACGGACTCGGGCGGCTTGTAGCCCTTGAGCATGGTGTAGTAGCTGACTTCCATCTCGGCCACGATGTCCGCCGCCTCCTTGGTCAGGAGGAAGTCCATCCACAGCTTGGCCGCGTTGGGGTGCGCGGCGCCCTTGATGACGCCCGCCTGCTGGCCGAAGAGCACCATGCCTTCCTTGTAGGTGCCCCACTTCAGGCCCTTGGCCAGATCGGGCTTCTCCCTGATCTTCTGGAGGGCGCGCCCGGAGAGGTTCCACATGTCCACGGCCCGCTCGCAGTTGACGACCTGCTGCATCTTGGCCTCGGTGCGGAAGGCCACGAGGGGTTCGAGGGCCTTGAGCTTCTTCCACATCGTCTTGACGTCGTAGCCGTTCTCCATCAGGCCGATCGTCGTCAGCGAGTAGGATTGGCTCTTCGTGACGTCGCTCGCCAGCACCTTCCCCTTCAGCTTGGGGTTGTCGATGATGTCGGCGTAGGAGGTGATGTTGACGCCCTCCATGCCGGGGCAGGCCGTGTTCCAGACGGGCTGGAAGGTGTAGGAGTAGGGGGAGATGAACAGCGGGTACTGGACGAAGATCCCCGCCTTCTTCCAGTTCTCCTCGTGGTTCTTCCACTGGCCGCTGTCCAGCGGGAGGAAGGCGCCCTGCTTGGCGGCCCCGGCGAAGAAGCCGGGCGAGGCGACCGAGACGATGTCGAAGCTGTACTTGCCCGCCTTGATCTCCTGGCGCGCCATGGACACGGTGGGCCCCGTGCCCTTGAGGATGTGGGTGACCTTGAAGGCGCTTCCCAGGTTGTAGTGCTTGATGAACGCCGGCCCCAGGCGCCGCATCGTGTCGTCCTTCCAGGAGGTTTCGAGGAAGATCACCTGTCCCTCCTTCTTCGCGGCGGGGACGAGCTTCTTCTCCTGGGGGGTGATCTCGGTGGCGCCGAAGGCGGGCGCGGCGAGGGCCAGCGCCAGGGCCAGCGGGACGGATAGGACGGATATGCTCGGGTTCCCTTTCATGGTGTGCGCTCCTTTCCTCCGGGTCGAGGGAATAGCACCGCTCCGAGGACGTGCAGTTTCGGTCGCCTCCCCCGCTTCGCCAGCGGGCGGGGAAGCGGGGATGGGTCTGAGCATTCGAGCGAACAATACAGGGAAATTATGGTCTTTTATTCTCTAAAAAGGCAAGGGCATTCAAGACCTCCCACCCGCAACGCCCCGGGCTTCCGGCTTTTTGGGCTTTGCAGACAGGGTTTTTAGGCTTGAGGAGGCGGGTTTTGGGGACCATCCGGCCGGGCCGGCAGGTCCCCGGGGCCTAGGCGACCAGGGCCTCCCTTCCGGCGAGCCGGCGGAAGAGGAAGACGCAGGCCAGCAGGATGAAGGTCTGGACGACGGAGAGGGCGCAGGTGACCGACTCGTTCTTGTACTCCTGGAGGTAGTAGATGCCCACGGAGAGGGTCTCGGTCCCCGCCGTGAAGAGGATGAGCGAGATCGGGAGCTCGCGGATGAAGATGAGGAACATGAGGAGCCAGCCCGCGAAGATGCCCGGCTTGAGGAGGGGGACGGTGATCCGCCGCAGGGTGGTGGTCCAGGAGGCGCCGGAGAGGCGCGAGCTCTGCTCGAGCTCCTCCGAGACGGCGAGCATGACGGAGGCCACGTTGCGCTGCCCGTAGGGGAAGAAGCGCGTCACGTAGCCCAGCAGGATGATCCAGAGGGTTCCGTAGATGGGGGTCTTGATGTAGGTGATGAGCACCCCCACCGCGATGACGATGCCCGGGAAGCCCACGGGCAGGGCGCACAGGAAGTCCAGGGAGCCGGCGAAGCGGCCCTTCCGCCGGTGGATCTGGAAGGAGAGGATGACCGCGAGGATCATCCCGATCGTGGCGCCGACGATCGCGAGGATGAAGCTGTTCAGGATGCCGTTCGTGGCGGGCTTGATGCTCAGCGGCGACCAGAAGAAGAGGACCATCTCGTAGTTCAGGGAACTGAAGTCCCCCGGGACGATCTTGCCGATCCAGACGCGGTGGAGGCTCACCAGGAAAATGCTGAGGATGGGCAGGACGACGGCGATGAAGACGTAGAGGACGTTGTAGGCGAAGGCGGCCCACCGCCAGCGGCCCAGGTCGATGAGGTTGGGCCGGAAGCCCTTGCCCGTCACCGTGGTGAACTCGCGGGGGGCGATGATGCGCCGCTGGATCCAGATGAAGACGGCCGTGATGGCGCCGAGGGTCATGCTCATGGCGGCGCCCATGTAGTTGTTCGCCTGGTCGCCCACGGCCTTGGTGAAGATCTGGGTGGTAAGGGTCTCCCAGCCGTAGGGCGCCCCCAGCTTGAAGGGCACCCCGAACTCCCCCGCGCTCGTGACGAAGACGATGATGGCCCCCGAGAGGATGCCCGGCGCGGCGAGGGGCAGCGTGACGGTCAGGGTGGTGCGCAGGAGGCCCGCGCCTGTCGTGCGCGCGCTGTCCTCGAGGGAGGGGTCCATCCGGCGCAGCGAGCCCACCACGAAGAGGTAGACCAGCGGGGTGAAGAAGATGCCCGTCACCCAGATGACGCCGAGGAGGTTGTTCACGTTCAGGAGCGGGCCCGTCGCCCCGAGGAGGTCGCTCGCGAGGTGGTTGAGCATGCCGACCTTGGGCGAGGCCAGGTTGTGCCAGGCGATCGCCCCCACGAAGGGGCTCAGGAAGAAGGGGATGAGGTTCAGGGGCTCGAGCCGCTCGCGGAAGGGGCAGTTCGTCCGGGCGTTGATCCAGGCCAGGGAGACCCCCAGCAGGGTGGCCAGCACGGTGGAGCCCGCGCTGACGAAGAGGGTGTTGAGGAAGGCCTTGCGGACGACGTGGCCTTCAAACATCTCCCGGTAGTTGGCCAGGCCCCAGTCGGCCCCGAAGCCCAGGTCGTCCAGCACGAGGAAGCTGCTCACGACGAGGGCGAGGAGCGGAAGCAGCACCATCGCCATCACGAGCGCGCTGACGGCCGTGTTGGTCACCGTCTCCGGGGTGAGGAGGGTCCGCCATCCCTGCAATCGGGCGCGGACGGCGGCTTCCGGCGTGCTCAGGGTGGTCATGGGCGCCTGATCGCTAGGGATCCTCCCGGGGGAAGCGGCGCCGGGAGGCCGCCTCCCCCGGCCAGGACCGGCATGCGGGGATTACTGGAAGATCTGCTGCCAATCCGCGTGCATCTGCTTGAACTTCTTCGCGGCGCCGATCTGATCCTTGATGGGCAGGATCTTCACCTTGTCGAAGTCGATCATGTACTTGCGGACGGACTCGGGCGGCTTGTAGCCCTTGAGCATGGTGTAGAAGCTGATCTCTCCCTCGGCCACGACGTCCGCCGCCTCGCTGGTCAGGAGGAAGTCCATGAACAGCTTCCCCGCGCCGGGGTGCTTGGCCCCCTTGATGACGCCGGCCTGCTGGCCGAAGAGCACCATGCCCTCCTTGTAGGTGCCCCACTTCAGGCCCTTGCCCAGCTCGGGCTTCTCCCTGATCTTCTGCACGGCCCGGCCGGAGAGGTTCCACATGTCCACGGCCCGCTCGCAGTTGATGATGAACTGCATCTTGGCCTCAGTGCGGAAGGCCACGAGGGGGTCGAGGGCCTTGAGCTTCTTCCACATCGTCTTGACGTCGTAGCCGTTCTCCATCAGGCCGATCGTCGTCAGCGAGTAGGAGGTGCTCTTCGTCACGTCGCTCGCCAGCACCTTCCCCTTGAGCTTCGGGTTGCCGATGATGTCGGCGTAGGAAGTGATGTTCACCCCCTCCATGCCGGGGCAGGCCGTGTTCCAGACCGGCTGGAAGGTGTAGGAGTAGGGGGAGATGAAGTGGGGGTACTCGTAGTAGATCCCCGCCTTCTCCCAGTTCTCCTTGTGGTTCTTCCACTGGCCGCTGTCCAGGGGGAGGAAGGCGCCCTGCTTGGCGGCCCCGGCGAAGAAGCCCGCCGAGGCGACCGAGACGATGTCGAAGGTGAACTTGCCCGCCTTGATCTCCTGGCGCGCCTGGGAGACGGTGGGCCCCGTGCCCTTCTGGATGGGTACCACCTTGAAGCCGCTGCCCAGGCCGTAGCGCTTGACGAAGGCCGCGCCCAGCTTCTGCATCGTTTCGTTGTTGAAGGAGGTCTGAAGGAAGACGACGGAGCCCTCCTTCTTGGCGAGGGGGACGAGCTCCTTCTCCTGGGGGGTGATCGGCGTGGCGCCGGAGGCGGGCGCCGCGGCGAGCGCCGCCAGGGAGAGGCACAAGATCCATGCTTGCGCGCTTCGCTTCATCGTGTGGGCTCCTTCTCAGTTTTCCCCGGCCGCGGGAAGAGCTCCGCCAGAAAAACGCCGGCCCAGGGCCACCCCCCTCTTCGGCGGGGGCGAGAGAAAATCGGAATGAACGATGGGTCTAATATGACACAATGGGTCATTCTCCGCAATTCGGCATAAAAAACCCCCTCCCCAGGCCGGGGAGGGGGAGGCGTGCTGCGCTTGCGGCTTACTTCGTCATGAACGGCTGGAGCTTCGCCATCGTGGGCTTGTCGGCGCGGCCGGTCACCTTGAGCTTGTTCTTCTTCTGGAAGGCGCGCAGGGCGGAGCGGGTCTTGGGGCCCAGCTTGCCGTCGGCGGTGCCGGGGTTCTCGCCCGCCTTCTTCAGGGCCTCCTGGAGGGCCATCACTTCGGGCGAGCCCGCCTTCTTGGCCGCCGCCTTGGCCGGCGCCTTCTTCGCGGGTGCCTTTTTCTCCATCTTGGGAGCGTCGCCCCCCTGGGAAGCGGTCTTGCGGAAAGTCTGTCTCATGTCGGGTACCATCTCCGTAATCGGCGGGTTGAACGGGAATGCGGCCGTGAATCGGGGGGAAGGGCTGTCTCCCGGGGCGGGAGCCCCGGCGGCGGCCGCTCGGAGTCCCACAAGCACCCGAGGCAAAAGAAAGAAAGCCTCCCCGATGACATGAGGTGCAGGGCTCCGGGCGGAGTCTTCATCTCGGCCGCCCGGCGGGCATCGTCTGGCCCGGGGGCGGTTGGCTAAGCCATTTTACCTCAATCCGGGTGCCGGCGCGCGCGGAAAAATCCTTTTTTGTCCGAAATATCAAGAAAAGGTAATATTCCGGGTATCCGGCAAGCGCAAACCGCCGCCGTGTGTGCCGCAGCCGACGGAGGGGGGGGACGATGATGAGATCCGGAAGAGCCTCGGCGCTGCTCCTCGCGCTGGCGCTGGCCGCGGGCGGGAAGGCATGGACCGCCCCGGTCGAGATGCAATCCTACCCGGTGCCCTCGGGGGCCCATCCCCACGACGTGGCGCCGGCCCCGGACGGCGGGGTCTGGTACACCGCCCAGCACCAGGGCGCCCTGGGCTGGCTCGACCCCAAGACGGGCAAGACCGTGCACATCCCGCTGGGCGAGGGCTCATCCCCCCACGGGGTGATCGTGGGCCCCGACGGCGCCGCTTGGGTCACCGACAGCGGCCTGAACGCCATCGTCCGGGTGGACCCCAGGACGCGCGAGGTGAAGAAGTTCCCCCTCGCCGGGCGCAGCTACACCAACCTCAACACCGCCGCCTTTGACGGCCGGGGCGTCCTCTGGTTCACGGGCCAGAGCGGGGTGTACGGCAGCGTGGACCCCAAGACGGGCAAGGTGACGGTCCATGACGCCCCCAAGGGGCGGGGGCCCTACGGCATTGCCTCAGCGCCGGACGGCTCCGTCTACTACGTCTCCCTCGCGGGGAGCCACCTCGCCCGCGTCAACACCCAGACCGGGGCGGCCGAGGTCATCGAGCCCCCCACGCCCGAGCAGGGCGCCCGCCGGGTGTGGCCGGACTCGAAGGGCAACCTCTGGATCAGCGAGTGGAACAGCGGCAACGTGAGCCGCTACGACCCCAAGGGCAAGCAGTGGAAGGTGTGGAAGCTCCCCGGCGAGAACCCGCGCGCCTACTCCGTCTACGTGGACGAGAAGGACATCGTCTGGCTCACCGACTTCTCGGCCAACGCCATCGTGCGCTTCGACCCGGCCACCGGGAAGTTTGAGTCCTTCCCCAGCCCGCGCCCGGGGGCGCGGGTTCGCCAGATGCTGGGGCGGCCCGGGGAGGTCTGGGCCCCCGAGTCGGGGACGGACCACCTGGTAGTCCTGAGGACGAAGTAGCGAGGTCGGGTCCGAAATAGGGGAGGCCGTCCGCACCTCTCCCTTCGCGGCGAAACCGCTTGCGGGGGAGGAGGAGTGAACTTATATATAGGATAATTAGGTCTGGTAATCTATGGAGGCCCTGCGATGCCCCTTGCCGACCATACGACGCTGGGATTGTGCTGCCCCTTCCGGGAGGATTCCGAGGAAGAGGGGATCCTCTGCTTCGACCCCTGGCTGGACGAGTACGCGAAGCCCCCGGAGAACATCATCCGGGGCTGGTGCAACGGGGACTACCTCAAGTGCCCCGTCTACACCGCCTTTCAGCGGATGATGGCCTCGCGGATTGAAGAAGCCCGGGTGGACTAGAGGGCTCGCGATGGGGGATGTGAGCCCGGGCGCGGAGGTCCTCGAACCCTCCCAGGAGCGGACGAACCCGATGAGGCTGGGCTGCCCCTTCCGGGTGGATTTCCCCGGGGCGGGGATCCTGTGCTTCGAGCCGCTGAGCCGGACGCTCCAGCCTCCGGCCGCGGACGTGGCCGACGCCTTCTGCCGCCAGGATCCTCTCCGCTGCCCGGTCTGCCAGGCCTCGCTCGCGGGGCTCCGGCGGATGCTCCAGCAGTCCTCCGCCTGAATCAACCCTCCGCCAGCACCCGCGAGGGGCGGGGCGCCCCGTCCTTCCGCAGCCGGAACTTGTCGACCGAATAGCGCTCGATGTGGGCCATCGCTTCCTTGACCGAGTCCGTGATGAGGATGAGGCCGAGGTCCCCCGGCGAGATGGTGCCCTCCCAGGCCATCCGCTTGAGGAGAATGAAGAGGGGCTCCCAGTACTCCTTCCCCATGAGGACGATGGGGAAGTCCTGGATCTTCCCGTTCTGGATCAGGGTGTAGGCCTCGAACAGCTCGTCCAGCGTCCCGACGCCGCCCGGCATGGCGACGAAGGCGTAGGAGTACTTGAAGAGGAACACCTTGCGGATGAAGAAGTAGCGAATGGTCACCCAATGGTCGAGGTAGGCGTTCGGCTTCTGCTCGTGGGGGAGCTGGATGTTGCACCCGACCGAGCGTCCGCCCGCCTCCCGGGCCCCCCGGTTGGCGGCCTCCATCAGGCCCCCGCCGCCCCCCGTCATCACCGTGAAGCCCAGCTTCACGACCTCCCGCCCCACCTCGCGCGCCAGCTCGTAGAAGGGGTGCCCCTCCCCGATGCGGGCCGAGCCGAACACCGTCACGCAGGGCCCCAGGAAGTGCAGCGCCCGCATCCCCTTCACGAACCCCACCACCACCCGGAAGAGGAAGGCCGCCTCCCACTTGCGGGAGTGCGGCCCCTCCAGGAAACGGTCCTCGTCGATCCTGCCGAAGGTGAAGAACCGCTTCACGGCGGCGTCCTCCCTTGCCGGAGGGCTACTTTCCGGCCCGCGTCTCCCGCACAAGGGCGGAGAGGTCCGCCTCCTCCATGGCGCCTGGGACCAGCCGGTTGCCCACGACGAAGGCGGGCGTCCCCCGGATGTTGAGAGCCTGGGCGAGGGCGTGGTTCTTCTCGATGACCTTCTCGATCTCGGGCGCGGCCATGTCCTTCTTCAGCCGATCGGGGTCGAGCCCGACCGAGGCGGCCGTCTGGAGGATCTCCGCCTCGCTGAAGGAGCCGCCCCCCGACATGAGGGCCTTGTGGAAGGGGTGGTACTTGCCCTGGGCGCGGGAGGCGAGGGCGGCCCGGGCGGCCAGCACCGAGGGCGGCCCGAGGATGGGGAACTCCTTGAAGATGATCCGCACCTTGGCGTCCTTCTGTAGCACGCTCTCCACCGCCGGGTGGACCTTGCGGCAGAAGCCGCAGCGGTAGTCGAAGAACTCCACGATGGTCACGTCCCCCTGGGGGTTCCCGCCCACGGGGGCCTCCGGGTCGCTGTAGAGCTGGGCCTGGTGCCGGGCGAGGGCCGTCTGCGCGGCGGCGGCCTGGGCGGCCTCCCGCTTTTGCTCGAGCGCCGCGAGGGACTCGGCGATGACCTCGGGGTTCTTGAGGAGGTAGTCCCGGACGATCTTCTCCACCTCCTGGGCCGGGAGGCCCGCCGCCGGGCTCCCTCCCTGCCCGGCGAACCGCCAGGCGAACAGGGAGCCCAGGACGATCAGGGCCGCCAGTGTGACGTAGGTCGCGGGGGTCGGGCGGTTGTTCATGGACGCGGCATCCTCCTAGGGGCCAACGGGCCGTCTCTCCGGCCGGGCAGGGGGAAAGCATGTCGGGGGAAACCCGCCGAGTCAAGGAGGGCCCGGGCGTGCTAGGATGGGAAATCTATTTTGGCGGTCCGTCCGGGGGGCCTGGAGGCCCCTCCATCCCGGGGGAAGATACCCATGCCCTGCTTCGTGCAACGCGTCGGCCATGTCGGGATCCACGTGAAGGACGTGGAGCGCTCGATCCAGTTCTACCGGGAGATCCTGGGCCTGAAGCTCACGGGCAAGTGGGGCCCGCCCGATTTCCGCCGCGGGATCTGCTTCATGCGCTGCGGCGAGATGCACCACGACCTGGTCCTCTTCGAGCTGGCCGAGGACGCGAAGCGGGCCGGCCTCCCCCTCGGCGACTCCGAGAAGCGCGCCCAGATCGGCCTCCACCACATCGCCTTCGAGGCCCCCGACCGGGAGACCTGGCTCGGCGCCCTCCAGCACTTGCGCGGCAAGGGCGTCCAGCTCGTCTCGGGCCCCTACACCCACGGCCCCGAGGGCTCCGACGGGGACAGCTTCGTGGGCGGGAGCGGCAGCCACGCCTTCTACTTCCTCGACCCGGACGAGAACCGCGTCGAGGTCTACTGCTGGATGATGAAGGTCAGCCGGCCCTCGATCGCCGCCCCGGCGCCGGATTTGTAGGAGGAGCTTTTCTGTTTCTGAAAGCGCATCTGAAACGTCTTCGAAGGCTTGATGCATGGCGGCCAAGAGGCTTGCGGGATCTGGTTCGGGTTTTCCCCCTCTCCCCCCGGGGGAGGGGGTAAGTCCATTCCCCTGATCGTCAAGGAAATCGCATGCTCCACGGCTCCCCCCGCGTCTTCAGCCCCGAGGCCCTGCGCGACCTGGCGGAGCGCCTCCTCGCGGCCGCGGGCTGCGGCCCCGAGGCCGCCATGGCCGCGGCGGACGTCCTCCTCGAGGCGGACCTGCGCGGCTACGGCACCCACGGCCTCATCCGGCTCCCCACCATGATCCGGCGCATCCAGTCGGGGATGATCAACCCCCGGGCCCGGCCGCGCGTGGTGGAGGAGCGGGACGCGAGCGCCCTCGTGGACGCCGACCGGGCGCTGGGCCCCGTGGGCGTCATCTTCGGGGCGAGCCTCGCCGCCCGGAAGGCCGAGCGCGCCGGCTGCTGCGCCGTCGGGGTGGTGAACTGCGACCACATCTGCATGGCGGGCTATTACGCCGAGCGCATCGCGCGCGCGGGCTGCGTGGGCCTCGTCGCCGGCGTCACCCAGCCCCTCGTCCACGCCCTCGGGGGCGCCGAGCGCCTGCTGGGCACGAACCCCCTCGCCATCGCCCTGCCCGGGGAGGACGGGAAGCCCCTCCTCCTCGACTTTGCCACGAGCGAGATCGCCTTCGGCGCCGTCCTCCAGGCGAAGGCCCGGGGGGAGGCGCTCCCGCCCGGGGGCGCCATCGGGCCCGGCGGCGCCCCCACCACCGACCCCGCCCAGGCCGCCGCCGGGGCGCTGGCCCCCTTCGGGGGGCACCGGGGCTACGGCCTGTGCCTCTTCCTGGGCCTCCTGGCGGGGCCCCTCCTGGGGGCCAAGGTGGGCAAGCCGCTCGGCCAGGCCGTCCGGGAGGGGCACTACGACAAGGGGGAGCTCGTCATCGCCATCGATCCCGCCGCCTTCGGCGACCCGGCCGATTTCCGGAGGGCTGCCGCCGCCCACCTCGCGGAGGTGAAAGCCTCGCGAAGGGCCGCCGGCGCGCCGGCCATCCGCGTCCCCGGCGAGCGGAGCCTGGCCGAGAGGGAGAGGCGCCTGCGCGAGGGGGTGCCCATCGAGGAAGCCGTCTGGAGCGAGGTTGCCTCCCTGTCGGAGGAGCTGGGGGTCCCGATCCCCTCTTGAGGACCGCCCATCCAGGGCGGATAATGGATCCCGGATTTCCGGTCTCCTATCCTGCCCCGCCGCGGGCGCAGGGAGGGAGAAGCCCCGCCGCGAGGATCGGGCGCGGCGCCGGCGTCCCGCATTCGGGAGAGAGTCATGAGGAAGAAGACGATGTGGCTGGCCGTTCTGGGGCTCGCCGCCGTTTTCTCGGCGGGCCTCGCCCCGGGGCCCGCCCGGCCCCAGTCGGCGGAGGACCTGTTCCGGCAGGCCCGGGCGAGCCGGTCCGCGGACGAGCAGATCCGCCTCTACTCCGCGTATCTCCGCCTGCGGCCCAGCGAGCCCGCCGCCTACATCAACCGCGGCGTCGCCTACGCCGAGAAGAAGCTCCTGGACCTGGCCATCGCGGACTACAACAAGGCCCTCCAGCTGAAGCCGGGCTACCACCTGCCCCACTTCAACCGCGGCCTCGCTTACCAGGACAAGAAGCTCTTGGACCAGGCCATCGGCGACTTCACCCACGCGATCCGCCTGAAGCCCGACTACGCCCGGGCCTACAAGAGCCGCGCCAGCGCCTACGAGGACAAGAAGCTCCTGGACCTGGCCGTCGCGGACTACACCAAGGCGGTGCAATTGGACGCCACGGACGCGCACTCCTATTGGCGCCGGGGGGTCTCCTACGACATCAAGGACCTCCGCGATCTGGCGCTGGCGGATATCGCCAAGGCGATCCAGCTGCGGCCGGGCGAGAGCACCTACTACAACAGCCGCGGGGTCGTCCAAGGCCGCAAGCGCCTCTACGACCTGGCCATCGCGGACTACACGAAGTCCATCCAGCTCAAGCCCGGCTTCGCGCTCCCCTACCGGAACCGCGCCGTGATGTACAACCGGAAGCGCCAGTACGACCTCGCGAAGGCCGACTACGAGAAAGCCGTCCAGCTCGGCCCCGAGGACCCCGCGGCGAACAACTCCCTCGCCTACTTCCTTGCCACCTGCGCGGGCCCTGCCTCCTGCCGGGACGGCAAGCGCGCCGTCGAGCTCTCTCTCAAGGCCGTCGGCCTGAGCTACAGCGCCTCCTACATGGACACCCTGGCCGCCGCCTACGCCGAGTCGGGCCGCTTCGAGGAGGCGGCGAAGACCCAGGAGCAGGCCGTCTCCATGCTCCGCCAGGAGAAGGCGGGCGAGGCGCGCGTCGCCGGCTACCAGAAGCGCGTGGAGCTCTACAGGGCGGGCAAGCCCTACCGGGCGGAATGAGCGGGAGCCCAGCCGGGCTCCGCTTCGAGGGGAGGAAAGGGCATGCGATCGAGATGGCAGTGGCTGGCCGCTCCGGCGCTCGCCGCCCTCTTGGCGGCGGGGCTCGCCGCCGGGCCCGCGCGGAGCCAATCGCCGGAGGACTTGTGGCGCCAGGCGCTGGCGGCCACGTCGCCGGAGGAGCAGATCCGCCTCTACACCGAGTACCTCCGGCTGCGGCCCGACGGCGCCAACGGCTACTTCAACCGGGGCCTCGCCTACCGCAAGAAGGGCCTCCCGGACCTCGCCATCGCCGACCACACCAGGGCCATCGGGCTGAATCCGAACGAGGGCGATTATTTCAACTCCCGGGGCAACGCCTACCACGACAAGAACCTCCTGGACCTGGCCCTCGCCGACTACAGCCAGGCGATCCGGCTCAAGCCCGGCGGCGCCCTCGCCTACATCAACCGGGGGAACGCGTTCGCGAAAAAAGATCTCCTGGACCTTGCCCTCGCCGACTACAACAAGGCGATCCAGCTGGAGCCCGGGAACGCCTCGGCCCACCTGCGGCGCGGCAATGCCCACCTGGACAAGGGCCTCCTGGACCTGGCCCTCGCCGACTACAACCGGGCGATCCAGCTGAACCCCTCCGACTCCTGGGCCCACAACAACCGGGGCACGGTCTACGATCGCAAGAAGATGCTCGACCACGCCATCGCGGACTACTCCAAGGCCGTCCAGCTCAGCCCGAAGTACGCCTCCGCCTTCCGCAACCGCGGCCGGGTGTACGGCAAGAAGGGCCTCTACGGGCTGCAGAAGGCCGACTACGAGAAGGCCGTCCAGCTCGCCCCCGGCTACGCCGCGGGGCTCAACTCCCTCTCCTGGCTCCTCGCCACCTGCAAGGACGCCAACTACCGGGACGGCAAGCGCGCCGTCGAGCTCGCCCTGAAGGCCGTGGGGACGGACTACGACCCCGCCTACATGGACACCCTGGCCGCCGCCTACGCCGAGGCCGGGCGGTGGGAGGAGGCGGCCAAGACCCAGGAGCAGGCCCTCTCCATGCTCCGCCAGCAGAAGGCCCCGGCCGAGCGCGTCAAGAGGTACGAGGAGCGCCTGGGCCTCTTCAAGCAGAAGAAGCCCTACCGGGAGACGGAGTAACTTCCGTCATGGGAGATTCGGATGCCCCGGCCGCACTATGACGCCCCGCCCCGCTCGGGGGACACGATGGTCCCCTACGGCAACGAGCCCTCGAAGCTCGCGGGCCCCCGCCCCGAGATGAAGAAAAACGTCCGCCTGGTGGGCCACACCGGCCTCGACGGCTGGGGGGACACCTTCCAGATCCAGGTGCGGGAGGGCGTGGCCTACGTCGCCGCCTCGGGGGCCTGCGGCCACAACGGCATGACCGTCCTCGACGTCTCCGACCCCTCGAAGCCCAAGGTCGTCCACCGCATCGTGGACAAGCCGAGCGCCCGCACCCACAAGGTGCTCCTGGTCGAGGACGCCCTCTACACCAACAGCGAGAAGGTGCCCGGCGCGGACGACCCCGAGGCGGTCGGCGGGATGCGCATCTTCGACCTCGCGAACCCCAGGAAGCCCCGCTTCGTGAACTGGGTCGAGGGGGAGGGGAGGGGCGTCCACCGGCCCATCTACGACCGGGAGCGCAAGCTCCTCTACTGCTCGGCCTTCAAGGAGGGCTGCCGGGGGAAGGTGCTGAACATCTACGGCGTGGGGGACCCCTTCAAGCCCGAGCTCCTCGGCCAGGCCTGGATCGAGGGCCAGAACGAGGCGGCGGGGGAGGCGCCCTCTTGGGACTTCGCCCAGGTGGGCTGGGGCTGCTGGCTCCACGAGGCCAACCCCTGGGGGAACTACGCCACCTGCGGCTTCTGGAACGGGGGCATCGCTCTCTTCGACACCACGGATCCCCGCCGCCCCAAATTCCTCTGGCGCCACAACCCCCACGAGACCCACGGCTGGCCCGGGGCCTACCACACCTTCCTCGTCCCCCCGGGCGGAGAGTTCGCCGTGGTCACCACCGAGTGCGTCACCATGAACTGCGCCCACCCGCCCGCCTTCGTCACCTTCTACGACATGCGGAACCCGCTCCACCCCCTCCCCATCAGCACCTACCACCCGGTGGAGATCGACCCCGTCTCCATGCGCCCGAAGGACATGAGCTGGTGCGAGACGGGCGCCCGCTACGGTGCCCACAACGTCTGGCTCGACATGCGGCGCGACGACCCCGTCTACATCGTCTGGTACAACGGCGGCCTCCGCATCGTGGATTGGTCCAACCCCTTCCAGCCCAGGGAGGCGGGCTATTACGTTCCCGGAGGGAACGCCGAGAAGTATTGTCCCCAGAGCAACGACGTCTTCGTGGACCGCGCCACCGGCCTCGCCTACGTCGGGGACCGCTGGGGGCTGGGGATGCACATCGTCGAGTACACGGGGTAGGGGGCACTAATTCCCCTCCCGCCCCGGCGGGCGGTAGAGGAAGAGCGAGACGAAGAAGCAGGCGCACAGCCCCGCCAGCACGAGGCTGAAGGGAATGAGGTAGCTCCCCGTCCGGTCGAAGAGCAGCCCCGCCAGGGGCGGGCCGATGGCCCCGCCCAGCCCGAAGGCGATCTCCAGCAGGCTCATCACCGCCCCGAACGAGCGCCCCCCGAAGCTGTCCGCCGCCATGGCGGAGTGGCAGGTGCCCATCCCGCCCGTCCCGATCCCGTAGACCAGGGCGAAGAGCCAGGCCATCCAGGCCGGGCTCCCCATGGCCGGGATGAGGAGGAGGACGGCCAGCCCCGCCGCCGAGATGGCGATGGCGGCCGCCTGGGCCTGCCGGCGGCCGATGCGGTCGCTCGCCCAGCCGAGGGCCATGCTCCCGGCCATCCGGATGGCCCCGAGGGAGCCGAAGATGAGGGCGGCGAAGGCGGTCGAGAACTTCGCGTCCGTGAGGTAGAGGGCGAGCTGGCTCAGGACGGTGTTGTTGTTCACGCCGATGAAGAAGACGATGACGGCCAGCACCCAGAAGTTGCGCTCCCCGCGCACCCCGGCCATCACCCGGAGGAGGGGCTCGGCGCGGCCCCGCCCCGGGGCGGCGGGGCGGCCGGCCGCGGGGGGCAGCCCGTCCAGCGACTGGCCCACGTCCTCGGGCCGGTCGCGCAGGAGGAGCCAGAGCACGGGGGCGAAGCCCGCCAGCACCAGCAGGCCGAAGGCCAGGTAGGCCGCCCGCCAGCCCGCCCCGGCGATCAGGCGCTCGATCGCGGGGACGAGGAGGAGGATGCCGATCCCGCTCCCCGAGAGCGCGATGCCCGTCGCCGTCCCCCGCCCGCGCTGGAACCAGCGGGGCATCATGGCGCTGTTCACGGCGAAGCCGCTCATCGCCGCCCCGAGCCCCAGGAAGAGGCCCGTGAACAGGTAGACGTGCCAGAGCGAGGAGACGAAGAAGCTGAGCGTCAGCCCCGTGCCCACCAGGGCCGAGCCCCAGGGGACCACCGAGCGCGGTCCCCGGCGGTCGAAGAGGCTCCCGACGAAGGGGCAGAAGAGGGCGTAGGCGGCCAGCATGAGGGCGTAGGCCCCGCCGAGCGCCCCGCGGCCCCAGCCGAACTCGGCGATGAGGGGCACCTGGTAGATGGCGAAGGAGAAGCGGGCCGTGATGGTGAAGGCCATGGTCCAGAAGGCCAGGGCCACGATGACCCAGCCGTAGTAGAAGGGGAGGGGGAGGGGGGGGCGGCCGGGCACGATCGCTCCTTCGGGCGCATAGGTAGGGGCGACCGGCCGGTCGCCCCTACGGACATCCATGCGAATTGATCCCCTGAACGCCGCCCGCACGCTTGGGCTTCGCCCGGCGGGGGAATATAATGGCGCCCACTTTACGGGTTTTTCCGGGGTTCGCACAGCCAGCCAGGGGATCCGCGATGGACCAGGCCGCCCTCATCCAGAAGCTCACCGAGGCTGTGGGGGAGGACTACATCCACACCGACCCGGTGGCGCTGCGCGCCTACGACTGCGACGCCCTCACCATCTACAAGGGCCAGCCCTCG
>Ga0156328_1216_pt1 | contig 18607 bp, 17 predicted proteins | sample RifCSPlowO2_12_FD_107976 | JGI IMG/M metagenome (GOLD analysis project Ga0156328, IMG submission 107976) | Candidatus Tectomicrobia bacterium RIFCSPLOWO2_12_FULL_69_37 | reverse complement strand
CTGCGGTGGTTGGTGAAGCGGGGGATGTGGACGAGGTCGCCGGGCCCGACGATCTTCTCCTCCTCCCCCAGGAGGTAGTGGAGCTTCCCCGAGAGGATGAGGGTGAACTGCTCCTCGTTCGGGTGCATGTGGAGGGGCGGGCCCTCGCCGGCGGGCTTGGTGACGACGCCCGCCTTCATGAACTCCCCGGTCACGGTCTTGGCGGTGATGGCGGGGTTGACGGTGCTGTGCTTCTGCTTCATCTCGGCGATCTCGTAGAAGGGCATCTCCGCGTCTCCTCTGCGCCCGGGGCTCAGGGCAGCTCCCCGTAGGCGTCCAGGTCCGCCGGGAGGGCGACGGGCTCCCGGCGCTTGGCCGAGAGGTCCATCGCCATGGTCAGCAGGAGGTTCCGGTGGCCGTCCGCCGCGGTGGCGTGGGGGGTGGCGAGGCCGGTGTGGACCCGGGCGAACCAGGCGTTCGTCTCCTCCCGCATGGGGCCCCAGAGCTGGCCGAAGACGATGTCCCCGGGCGGGTAGCTGGTCAGGAAGTCCACGTTGCGCTTCACGTCCGGGGTGTAGCCGGCGGGCTGGCCCCGCTCGGAGGCGAGGACGAGGTCGCGGTGGGTGTCGTCGATGGTGAGGACGCCCTCGGTGCCGACGATGCCGATCTCCAGGCTGTAGACCGAGCCGGGCCAGACGACGGGGAGGGCCCAGTTGATGGACATGCTCCAGATGGTGCCGTCCTCGAAGGTGAAGAGGCCGAAGGTGGCGTCCTTGGTGCCGCAGGAGACGCCGATGGCCTTGTCCACCGAGCGGGCGTAGATCTCGGCGGGCTTCTTGCCCTCCAGGAGCCACATGCAGATGTCGAGGCTGTGGGTGCCCGAGACCACCATCGGGGTGAGGACCGAGCGGTTCTCGGTCTTGGCCACGGTGGCGATGGGGACGAGGCGGTTCATGAAGGCGCGGGTGGTGACCGAGGTCACGTCGCCCAGCTGGCCCGTGCGCACCCTCTCCTTGGCCACGAGGAAGCGGCGGCGGAAGCGCTGGGTGTAGCCCACCACGGCGTCGATCTTCTCGTCCTGGATGGCCTTGAGCACCCGGGCCGACTCCTTGACGTCGGTGGCGAGGGGCTTCTCGATCATCATCTGGTGCCCGCGCTCGACCGAGGCCAGGATGGGCCCGACGTGCTCGTTCTCCTCGGTGGCGATGATCGAGGCGTTGACCTCGGGCCGGGCGAGGAGCTCCTTGTAATCGGCCGTGAAGAAATCCGCCTGCACGTCCTCGGCGAGCTTCTTGCCCGCCTTCGCGTCGATGTCGCACAGGCCCAGCCACTCCACCCCAGGGTAGTCCCGGGCGAACTCCCCCCGGATGCGGCCGATCTTGCCGCACCCGACGATGGCCAGGCCGATGGATTTCTTCCCTCTCTTCGCGCTCATCCGAGGCTCCCTATCGCAAGAACGAATGGAAAAAGTGCGGCGCCGTGCACGGCCTTTCTACGCGAAGAGCGCCTTGGGCAGCATGGCGTGGACGCCCTTCGAGCCGTTGACGATCTGGGTCACCCGGAGGTCCACCGCCAGGCTGCACAGGGTGTAGGCGTCGTCCCGGCTCATGCCGCGAAGCTCGCCCAGGAACGCGATGGTCTCCCGCAGGGCCATCTTGGCCGCGTTGTCGAGGATGGGGTCGAAGCCCATGAGGATGTAGTGGGTCGGCGTCTCCGCGCGGGGGACCTTGAGCCTCATATCTTTGCGCAGGTGCACCTCGAAGACGCCCGAGAGGCCCGTCTCCACCGCCGTGAGGCAGGCCTCGCCGTCCCCCTGGCAGCCGTGGCCGTCCCCGATGGAGAGGAGGGCTCCCGCGTTGAAGACGGGGAGGTAGAGGGTGGCCCCGGCCATCAGCTCCTTGTTGTCCAGGTTGCCGCCCCAGGGGCCTGGGGGCATGGAGGGCACCTGCCCCATCGCCGGGGGCGGGGCCACCCCGATGTTCCCGAAGAAGGGGGCGAGGGGCACCTTCACCCCCCCGCCCCAGTCCGCCGTCCGGCGCTCGAGGTCGATGTCCACGATGCGCTTGACGGTGTAGGGGAAATCCTCCGGCAGCCCCCCCGCCAGGGGGTGGAACTGGTTGTAGCCCCAGTCGTAGCGCGGCTGGATGTCCCGGATGCGGATCTCCAGGGCGTCGCCGGGCCGCGCGCCGCGGACCTCCACCGGCCCCGTCATGATGTGGGGGCCCGGGCCCTGGGGGATCTTCGCGTGGATGGCCCGCAGGGCCTCCGAGGCGCGCCCCCCCACCCGGTCCGCGTACTCCTTGCGGCCCGACTCGGTGCGCACGATGAGGGTGTCGCCGGACTCCACCGACATGACGGGCTTGAGCCGCGCGTCGTAGTAGCCCCAGTGGACGGTCCCGGGGCCGGCGGCGAGCTCGTGGCGGGCCATCGGCTCCCCCTAGAACAGCGCCTTGGGCAGCATGGCGTGGACGCCCTTGACCCCGTTCACGATCTGGGTCACCCGCAGGTCCACCGCCAGGCTGCACAGGGTGTAGGCGTCGTCCCGGCCCATGCCGCGGAGCTCCCCGAGGAAGGCTATCGTCTCCCGCAGCGCCATCTTGGCCGCGTTGTCGAGGATCGGGTCGAAGCCCATGAGGATCCAGTGCGTCGCCGTCTCGGCGCGGGGGAGGGAGAGCTTCATGTCCTTGCGCAGGATCAGCTCGACGCTCCCGGACATGCCGGTCTCCAGGGCCGAGAGGCAGCTCTCCCCGTCCCCCTGGCAGCCGTGCCCGTCCCCGATGGCGAAGAGCGCCCCCTCGACGAAGACGGGGAAATAGACGGCCGAGCCGGCCACCAGCTCCTTGTTGTCCAGGTTGCCGCCCCACACCCCCGGAGGGCCCGAGGGCACCCGCCCCATCCCGGGCGGCGGCGCCACCCCCAGGTTCCCGAAGAAGGGGGCGAGCGGCACCTTCACCCCGGCGCCCCAGTCCCCCGTGCCGGCCCTGGCGTCGATCTTCACGACCACGAGGCGGGTGTAGGGGAAGTCCTCGGGCAGCCCCCCCAGCATCGGGCGGATGACGTTGAAGCCCCAGTCGTAGCGCGGGCGCACGTCCCGGATGCGCACTTCGAGCACGTCCCCGGGCCGGGCGCCCTCGACGGCCACCGGGCCGTTCAGGATGTGCCCGCCCAGGTCGCGCTCCCCGTTCGCGACGATGTCCCGCAGCTCAGGCGAAGCCAGCTTCTCGATGGGCCCCTCCAGGAAGCGCACTCCGGGCTCGGCGTGGACCTCCAGCGTGTCCCCCGAGGCGACGGTCAGGATCGGCTTCTTCCTGGGGCAGTAGTAGCCCCAGTTCACCGTCTTCGCCGTCGCGGTCAGCACATGGCGGGCCATGCTCTCTCCTCCCCTAGAACAGCGCCTTGGGCAGCATGGCGTGGATGCCCTTGACCCCGTTCACGATCTGGGTCACCCGCAGGTCCACCGCCAGGCTGCACAGGGTGTAGGCGTCGTCCCGGCCCATGCCGCGGAGCTCGCCGAGGAAGGCTATCGTCTCCCGGAGGGCCATCTTCACCGCGTTGTCGAGGATGGGGTCGAACCCCATGAGGATCCAGTGCGTCGCCGTCTCGGCGCGGGGGATCTCCAGCTTCATGTCCTTGCGCAGGGCGAACTCGATGGTGCCGGTCAGGCCCATCTCGATGCCGTTGATGTTGGCCTCGCCGTCCCCCTGGCAGCCGTGGCCGTCCCCGGCCGAGAAGAGCGCCCCCTCGTTGAAGACGGGGAGGTAGACCGTCGAGCCCGCGGTGAACTCCTTGTTGTCGGTGTTCCCCCCCCAGGCCCCCGGGGGGGAGCTGGGGACCTGGCCCAGCGTGGCCGGGGGGGCGACGCCGAAGTTCCCGAAGAAGGGGGCGAGCGGCACCTTCACCCCGGCGCCCCAGTCCCCCGTCCGGGCCTTCTTGTCCACCTCGACGATCGCCAGCCGCAGGTAGGGGAAGTCCTCCGGGAGCCCCCCGACCAGGGGCCGGAAGCCGTTGTAGCCCCAGTCGTAGCGGGGCTGGATGTCCTTGAAGCGCACCTCCAGCACGTCCCCGGGCTTCGCCCCCCGGATGGCCACGGGGCCCGTCATGATGTGGGCGCCGCCCTGGGGGGAGGACGTCTCCAGGATCTTCCGCAGCTCGGGCGAGAGGCGGTTCCCGATCCTGGGGATGAGGTCCTTCCGCCCCGACTCGGTGTGGATGACCAGGGTGTCCCCCGGGTCGACGGCCAGCACGGGCTTGAGCGCCGCCGAGTAGAAGCCCCAGTGGACGTTTTCGGGACGGGTGACGAGCTCATGGGTGGCCAAAGGGACGCCTCCTCGGAAACCGCATCGCCCGGATGGTGAATGTCAGGGAACGCCCGGCGCGGAAAGACCTCCGCATCCGTCGATCTGGGGCCGAAACAGGACCCGGGAACTCTACCACCCGGGGCCGGTCAGATCAAAAACCGTGGCCCCTCTAGCCCAGGGCCGCCTCGGCCCTTCTCCCCTGGTCCCTTGGGAAGAGGGGATGAAGACGAGGGAAAGTCCATGAGCGCCAGGCGTCCTTCCCCCACCCCGGCCCTCCCCCACGCCCCAAGCGGCGGGGCCGCTTGGGGGCCCAGAAAGAAGCCGGGGGAGGGAGCAAACCACCCTTTCGAGCTTTGGCTGACTCTCCCCCTCCCTCCGGGAGGGGGCCGGGGGGAGGGAGAAACACCGCAACCGGGGGCCACATGCCGGGATTCGACAGCTAGCCCAAGGCCGCCTCGGCCAGGGCGGGCAGGATCTCCCCCGCCCTCCCCCGCAACACGGCGTGGGCCCGGGAATCGAGAGGGGTGGGCCCCTCGTTCACGATGATGAGCCGGCCCCCCCGCAGCAGGGCCCGCTCGGGCAGGGCGGCCGCGGGCCGGACGGAGAGGGAGGAGCCCACCACCAGGAAGACCTCGGCCCCCTCCGCCCCCTCCACCGACCGGGCCAGGCGATCGGGGGGGACGGGCTGGCCGAAGAAGACGGCGTCCGGCTTGAGGGGCTGTCCGCAGCCCCGGCAGCAGGGGACCTCCTCCCCCGCCTCCACCCGGGCCTGCACCTCGGGGCGGGGGAGCCTCTCCCCGCAGGCGACGCACACGCAGACGTGGCTCGTGCCGTGCAGCTCGACGATGCGCCCGGCCGAATGGCCCGCCTTCTGGTGGAGGCCGTCGGTGTTCTGGGTGACGAGGAGGGCGAGGCGGCCGGTCCCGTCAAGGCGCGCGAGGGCGCCGTGCCCGGCCGAGGGCGCGGCTCCGCTCACGAGGCGGTAGCCCTCCCGGGCCGCCGCCCAGTAGCGGCGGCGCACCTCCTCCGAGCCAAGCCAGCGGCGGATCTCGAAGTCCTTGGGGTCGAAGCGGGTCCAGATGCCCTCGCGGGAGCGGAAGTCGGGGATGCCGCTCTCGGTGCTGATCCCCGCCCCCGTCAGGCACACCGTGGCGCCGGACGCCCGGAGCCACCTCGCCGCCTGAGCCAGCGCCTGGATCGCCATTCCGGCCGGAAGCTCCCGGGAGAGAGGGGGCGCGCCGCCGTTGGAACGCGCGGCGCGGCGGGTGCTATGGTACGCGAGCGCGCCAGCCGAGCCAACGCCCCCAGGGCGCAAAGAACACAGGCCGCGGGGACGCCGCGCGCCGCGAATCTCCCTCCCTCTCCGGGGGAGGGCCGGGGCGGGGGAAGAATTTACGGCGCTGACACATTCTCCCTCCCCCCAACCCCCTCCCGGCGGGAGGGGGAGAGTCGCAGGCAAAGGCGGCGCGTCGTTGGGTGGCATCCCGGTTTCCGGCGGTTTTTTCACATTGTCATTCCAAAGGAACGAGCGCTCACCATGCCCTCCGCCCCCCGCTCCCGCTTCCCCCGCCGCCTGGGGGCCGCCTGCCTGCTCATCGCCGCGCTCGCCCTGGCCGGGTGCCTCCGGAACCCATCGGTGAGCGACGAGGCCTGGAAGACCCTGGAGAGCTCCATCCAGAAGGAGTTCGACCTCCTCGTGAAGGAGTTCGACCAGCTCGACAGCCAGGGGGACATGGAGCTCTGCCAGCCCGTCCAGTTCGCCGTGGCGCGCTTCGCCGTCTACCAGGCGGTGGAGGAGAGGCGCGGCGCCGACATGGCCCAGCTCGCCCGCTTCATCCAGCGGGCCCGGCGGGCCCTCAGCTTTCCCCAGCAGGCCCTCCGGGGCAAGCAGTGCGTGGACAGCGACGGGGACGGCTTGACCGACCTGGAGGAGGCGCGGGTCCACAAGACCAACTCCAACAAGGCCGACACAGACGGGGACGGCCTCTCGGACGGCGACGAGGTGCGCCGCCACCGCACCAACCCCCTCAAGTTCGACACCGACGGCGACCTCCTCGGGGACGGCGAGGAGGCGCTCTTCTACAAGACCTCCCCCCTCCATGCGGACTCGGACGGGGACGGCTACCCGGACGGCCTGGAGGTCTTCAAGGGCACGGACCCCCGCGACCCCTGCTCCTTCCCCGCGGGCGAGGAGGCGAACCGCCTCCCGGGGCCCTACACCCAGTGCCGGCCCAAGCCCGCGGGGGCGCCGCAGCCGCTCAAGAAATTCGTGCCGGCGCCTGCCTCGCCGCAGAAACCCCCCGCCGGCGGGAGCGCCCTTCCAGCCCCCGGGCCATCCGTGCGATGATACACTCCAGATAACGATTTTTCTCCCGGCTGAAGCGTCTGATTCCGATCAGATTGATCTCTCTTGGAGGCGGGCGAGATGGCGCAGCGCACGGTACCGCTCAACATGTACAGCCGCCGGGTGACCGAACCCCTCTCCCAGGCGGCCTCCCAGGCCATGCTCCACGGCGCCGGCCTGGACGCGCAGGACCTGCGGCTGCCCCAGGTGGGCATCGTGAGCATGTGGTGGGAGGGGAACTCCTGCAACTTCCACCTGAACGACCTGGCCCGGCTCATCAAGGAGAGCGTGAACGACGGGAAGAAGATGGTGGGGCTCTGCTTCAACACCATCGGGGTGAGCGACGGCATCTCGATGGGCACCGAGGGGATGAAGTACTCCCTCCAGTCGAGGGACATCATCGCCGACTCGATCGAGACCGTGATGGGCGCCCAGTGGTACGACGCCCTCGTCGCCGTCCCCGGCTGCGACAAGAACATGCCCGGCTCCATCATCGCCATGGGCCGCCTCAATCGCCCCAGCCTCATGGTCTACGGCGGTACCATCAGCCCCGGCTTCCTGAACGGGAAGAAGCTCGACGTGGTCTCCGCCTTCCAGGCCTACGGGGAGTACATCGCCGGGCAGACCGACGAGAAGAGCCTGCGCGAGGTCATCCGGCACGCCTGCCCCGGCGCGGGCGCCTGCGGGGGGATGTACACGGCCAACACCATGTCCTCCTCCATCGAGGCCCTGGGGATGAGCCTGCCCTACAGCTCCTCCAACCCGGCCACCAGCCGGGAGAAGCGGGCCGAGTGCCTGAGCGCCGGGAAGGCCATCTACAACCTGCTGGAGAAGAACATCCGCCCGCGCGACATCATGACCAAGAAGGCCTTCGAGAACGCCATCACCGCCGTCATGGCGCTTGGCGGATCGACCAACGCCGTCATGCACTACATCGCCATCGCCAAGTCGGTGGGGGTGCGCCTCACCCTGGCCGACTTCCAGCGCATCAGCGACCGCACCCCCTACCTCGCCGACCTCAAGCCGAGCGGCCAGTACGTGATGGAGGACCTCCACAACGTGGGCGGGGTGCCCGGCGTCCTGAAGCTCCTGCTCAAGGAGGGGCTCATCCACGGCGGGTGCCTGACCGTCACGGGCAAGACCATGGCGGAGAACCTCGAATCCGCGCCGGACCTCAAGGGGGGGCAGAAGGTCATCTTCCCCCTCTCCCGGCCCCTCAAGAAGACGGGCCACCTCCAGATCCTCTACGGCAACTTGGCCACCGAGGGCGCCGTCGCCAAGATCACCGGCAAGGAGGGCGAGCGCTTCGAGGGCCCCGCGCGCGTCTTCAACTCCGAGGAGGACGCCCTCAAGGGGCTCGAACAGAAGAGGATCAAGAAGGGGGACGTGGTGGTCATCCGCTACGAGGGGCCCAAGGGCGGCCCCGGCATGCGCGAGATGCTCACCGTCACCGCCGCCATCATGGGAGCGGGGCTCGGCAAGGACCTCGCCCTCATCACCGACGGGCGCTTCTCGGGCGGCACCCACGGCCTCGTGGTGGGCCACGTCACCCCCGAGGCTCAGACGGGCGGCCTCCTCGCCCTCGTCCGGAACGGGGACCGGATCGTCATCGACGCCGTCAAGCGCGCCCTGACGCTCGGCGTCCCCGCCGCCGAGATCAAGGCGCGGCGGAAGAAGTGGAAGGCGCCCGCCCTCAAGTTCAAGCGCGGCACCCTCTACAAGTACGCCAAGCTCGTCTCCTCGGCCTCGGAGGGCTGCGTCACGGACGAGTGAGGCGGAGGCGGAATAGACAAGACAAAAAGCGGGGGAGCCCCTGGGGGGCTCCCCCGCTTTGCTTCAGACCAACGTTGCGCCCCTACTTCTTCTTCCGCCCCGCGAGGAAGCCCTCGAAGAACTTCGTGAGCGGGTTGGTGGTCCAGTCGAAGTCGAGCTTCTTGGCCGCCTGGATCGTCTCCTCCCCGCTCCAGCCCTTCTCCTCCGCCTCGTGCATCAGCGAGCAGACCCCGGCCCGCCCGAGGAGCCTTCAGTGGACGAAGACCGGCCCCGTGTTCTTGGCGTCGGCGATGGCCCGCTTCACCTGGGCGGCGGTGTCCTCGGCGATGGTCTTGGCCGTGAGGGGGACGTTGACGTAGGTCATCCCCAGCGACTCGGCGAGGGCCTGTTCCTGGGCCGGAGGGAGGTTGGCCTCCTCCTCGTCCGGGGCGCGGACGTTGACGATCGTCCTCACCCCCTTCCGGGCCAGCTCCCGAAGCTCGTCGGCGTTCGGCTGGCCCCCGAAAGACAGATTCTCCGACAGGTCGCGGTATTGCATCTCAGGTTTCTCCTCTAGGCCGAAGCCGCGTCCCCCCGCCACCCCCGGCGAGGGGCACCTTTCCGCGGCTATGAGGCGTGTTGAGCGAAGCGCGCGGGCGAAAAATCAGCCGCCACCCCCCAGGGGTCCTCCCGACCCAGGAGGAGGCGCGCCGCCAGCTCCCCCACGGCGCCCGAGCACGTCGCGCCGTGCCCCCCCAGGCCGCCCACCCAGAAGAAGCCCGGCACCCCGGGATCCCAGCCGATCGCGAACCGGCCGTCCGGCGCGAAGGTGCGCAGGCACGCCCAGCCCGCGGCGTAGCGCAGCCACTGCAGCCGGGGGAACCTCCGCCCGAGCTTCTCCCGGAGCAGCTCGCGCGCGGCGGCGTCCACTTCGGGCAGGGCGGGCGGGTGCTCGTCCTCGTCGCAGGGACTGAGCAGGAGCCCCCCCGCCTCGGGCCGGAAGTAGCACCCCTCGTCCAGGTCCCAGGCGATCGGCCAGTCCCCCCGCACCCAGGAGACGGCGTCCGTCCGGAAGAGGTGGCGCCGGCACGGCCGGAGGGGGGGCTGCGCCGCCCCCGCCATCCCCGCCACCGCGCCCGACCAGGCACCCGCCGCGTTGACGATGCACCCGGCCCGCACGGCGCCCCGGCTTGTCTCGGCGGTGAACTCCTCCCCCCCTCCCGCCCCGATGGAGCGGAGCTCGCAGCCGAGCCAGAACTCCGCGCCGAGCGCCTGCGCCCCGCCGAGGAAGCCCTGGAGGAGGCCCTGGATGTCCACCACCCCGTCCGAGGGGCACCAGAGCGCCCCCTCGGCGGGGTTCCCCTCGAGGAGGGCGTGGCGCTGCCGGGCCCACCCGCCGCCCCGGACCTCGGCTTCGAGGCCCGCCGCCCTCGCCCGCTCCGCGGCGGCCTCGCGGTCCTTCAAGCGCTCCCCCGAGGCGAGGAAGAGCGAGCCCGTCGCGGCGAAGCGGATGCCCCCGGGCCAGCCGTCCGGCGGCCGGCGGATGAAGGCCGCCCCCCGCCGGGCCATCTCCTCCACCGAGGGGTCGCCGCCCGTCTGCGTCACCATCGCGGCGTTCAGGCCCGAGGAGTTGCGGCCGGCCGCCTCCTCCCGCTCGATGACGAGCACGCCCTTCGCGCCCATCCGGGCGAGGTGGAAGGCGGCCGAGGCCCCCGCGAAGCCCCCCCCCACGACGAGAAAGCGCACCCGCTTCATGGGCTTCCCCGCGCGGGCTAGCCCCGCTGGACGATCTCGCGGTAGCGCATGAGCCGCTTGATCTTATCTTCTCCGCCGTCCCGCTGGAAGATGCCGATGAGGTTGTTCAGCATCCGCTCCACGATGCGGCGGGGCGGCGTCTCCTGAAGGAAGCGCAGGTCGAAGTGGTAGCCCAGCCCGCGCACGATGCCCTCGCAGTCCTGGACGCTGAGCCGGTGCCCTCCCTCGAAGGGGTCGAGGAAGATGGGGCCCCCGGGCGCCTCGTACTTCACGATGAAGTGGCCCGGCATCCCCACCCCCCGGAAGGGGAGGCCCAGCCGCTGCCCCATCAGCAGGTAGACGGCCGAGAGGGTGATGGGGATGCCCCGCCTCCGGTCGAGCACCCGGTTGAGGTAGCTGTTCTGGGAGTCGTAGTAGTTCTCCCGGTCGCCGTCGAAGCGCAGCTCCCCGTGGAGGTACTCCGCCATCCCCTCGACGATCTCCCCGGGCGAGGCGGCGCCCCCGAGGCGGAGCCGCAGGGTACCTGCCATCCTGTCCAGCTCGGCCCCGTACCGCCCCATGTCCTCCAGGGGATAGGCGTAGGAGGCCAGGAGGAAGGCGCCCCGCTCCAGGTCCAGCTCCCCCGGCGGGGAGACCGCCCAGTCCGAGAAAGCCCGCTCGAGCATCCGCTGGTGGTGCTCCCCCAGGGCGGGGGGGACGACCACCGGGCCGCGCTTCTCCCCCCGGAGCCGGACGAGGAGCCGCTCCCGGTCCTCCTCGGAGAAGCCGCCGACCTGGCGGTCCAGGGCGGCCGTGATGGAGGGCCGCTCGTCCTCCAGGAGGAGGCAGAAGGCCTCGATCTGGGCCTCGGTCAGTGGCATGGAAGCTCCCTCCCCCGCGCAGCCGCGAATCACCCCCCTATGATAAGATCACCCGCGGCGAATCCCAAGTCCCCGGCTTTTTGACAGGAGCCCCCGCGTGCCCACCTACGCCGATGTGGTGGCCGACGTCCTGGCCCAGTCCCGGATCGAGTACATCTTCGGCGTCCCCGGCAGCCTCGGCTCGGTCGAGCTGATCGAGGCGGCCGCCAAGCGGGACATCCGCTACGTCCTGTGCAGCAACGAGTCGAGCGCGGCCGTGATGGCGGGGACCTACGGCATCCTCCGCCGCCGCCCGGGGGTGTGCAGCACCGGGGTGGGCCCGGGGGCCGCCGCCGCCGTCCTGGGCGTCACGAACAACTGGCTCGAACGGGCCCCCAGCCTCATCCTCACCGACCGCTACTCCGACGCCCAGTTCCGCAGCCTCGAGCGCCAGCGCGTGGACCAGGACCTCCTCTACCGCCCCATCACCAAGGGCACCTTCAAGCTCGCGGAGGATGCCGCCGCCGTCACCCTGCGGCGGGCCGTCGCCCTCGCCATGGAGGGGCGCCCCGGCCCCGTCCACGTGGACCTCCCCTACGACGTCATGCTGGCCCAGGCGCCCGGGAGCGCCTTCCTCCCCGCCCCGGACGGGGAGCGCCACGTCGCCCGGGCCGGGGCGGACCACCCGGGCCTCCGGGCGGCGGCGAGGGAGATCGCCCGCGCCCAGCGGCCCGTCCTCATCGCGGGGCTCCAGGTGAACCGCTCGGGGGAGGCCGCCGAGCGCGCCCTCCTCGCCTTCGCCGAGCGCCTGGGGGCGCCCGTCTTCGCCTCCCCCGCCGCCAAGGGGACCATGCCCGAGCAGCACCCGCTCGCGGCGGGCACCTTCCGGGGCAGGCGCGGGGAGCAGGCCCTCCTCGACAAGGCGGACCTCCTCATCCTCGCCGGCTACGACCCGGTCGAGATCTTCGCTCCCGGCGGCTGGAGCCACCCCCAGCCCGTGGTCATGCTGGACGAGGTGCCCCACCTGGCGGACCTCATCCGCCCCCGCGTGGAAGTGGTGGCCCGCCTGGCCGACAGCCTGGAGGTGCTCTCCCGCGCCGTCTCCCCCTGCCGGGGCTGGGACACCGAGGAGGTGGAGTCCTACCGGAAGATGTGCCGCGCCCCCCTCCACCCCCGGGCGGGCGGCGCCATGATGCCGGGGGCCGTCATCCGGGTGGCCCGCGAGGAGCTGCCGGACAACGGCATCCTCACCGCCGACGCGGGCAACCACAAGGTGCTGGCCGGGGACATCTGGGAGGGCCGCCGCCCCCTGGGCTACCACTCCTCGAACGGGCTGGGCTCGATGGCGGTCGGGCTTCCCGCGGCGCTGGCGGCCAAGCTGGCCGAGCCGGAAACGCCCGTCATCTGTCTGACGGGGGACGGCGGCTTCCTCATGCGCCTGGGGGACCTGGAAGTGGCCGCCCGCGAGAGGATCCCGGTCGTGGTCATCGTATTCAACGACGGCTGGCTGAGCACGATCAAGCTCAAGCAGGACGACCGCGGCTTCCGGCGCCTGGGGACGCGCTTCGGCGCCTGCGACTTCGTCTCCGTCGCCAAGGGGCTGGGCTGCGAGGCCGCCCGGGTGGAGAGCGAGCGCGCGCTCAAGGACGCCCTCGCCCAGGCCCTCGCCTCGTGGCGCCCCTGGGTGATCGACGCCGTCATCAGCCCCGACGGCTACGCCTGAGCGGGCGCCTCACCCCCCGGAACTGCCTCAAAAATAACCCCTTGACAGGGCATGCGGCCCCGGGCAACCATTTACTTTCCTAGACGGATTGGGAGGTTAAGGGGGCACGGAGTGTCGCCGGCGGGGGCCCGTTGCGCCCGCGCGCCGGTGGACTGCGCACCTGGCAATGCGGAGGAGGAACGGCGGTGGCCGAGGGGACGGTCAAGTGGTTCAACGACAAGAAGGGCTACGGATTCATTTCTCAGGAGAGCGGGAACGACATTTTCGTCCACTACTCCGCCATCCAGGGCGACGGCTTCCGCTCCCTGAAGGAGGGCGACCGGGTGCGCTTCGAGGTCGTCCAGGGGCCCAAGGGGATGCAGGCGGCGAACGTCGCCAAAGCCTGACGGCGGCTTCACCCTGCCAGACCGCAGGCGGCTCACCCCCCGCCGCCCAGGAAGCCCAGCGCCGCCCGGGCGGCCGCCTCGCCGCTGCGGACCGCCCCCTCGGCCGTGGCCGGGAGTCCCGTCGCCGTCCAATCCCCGGCGAGGAAGAGCCCCCGCACCGGGGTCTCCGCGGCGGGCCGGAAGGGCTGCTCCTCCCACCCGTTGGCCCAGGTCGCCGCCCGCTCCCGCACGACCAGCGCGCGCGCCACCCTCCGCCCCGGCAAGAGCCGCCTGGCCGCCTCCCGGGCCGAGGCCTCAGCCTCCCCGCGCGGAAGCGCCGCCACCGAATCCCGCCCCCCCGCCAGCAGGCAGACCGGCCCGCCGCTCCCGCAGGTCCGGAAGAGCCAGTGCCAGCCCTCCCCCACCAGGGCCTCGAAGGAAGGGCCGGGACAAGGCCCGTCCAGCCAGAGGTAGGCGCTCGCGATGGGGGAAGGCTTCAAGCGCCCAATATCCCTGAAGGGAGCGCCGCGGCGGAAGCTCCCGGGCAGCAGGCCGAGCAGGGCGGGAGGCGGGACGGCGGAGACGATCGCCCCCGCCTCCACGAACTTCCCGCCGCCGACGTCCAGCCCCCGTACCTTCCCCTCAGCCATCACGATCCGCCGCGCCGCCGTCCCGAGCCTCACCTGCCCGCCGAGCCGCTCGATGGCGGCCCCGGCCCGGTCCGCCCAGAAGGGCGTGAGAGGGGAGGGCGGAACGGCGAGCGAGGCCCCGCCCGGGCCCGCGCCGAGGGACTCCCGCACCACCCGGGCGAAGAGGGCCGCGCTCCCCTCCTCCAGGGAGAGGTTCAGGACCGCCCGGGCGAAGGGCTCCCAGAACCAGGCGCGCGGCCCCTCCCCTTGCCCGAATTTGTCCAGCAGGTCCGCCACGGAGCCCTCGGCTTCGCCCCCGGCGAGCATGCCCCGGAGACCGCGCGCGATCCCGAGCCGCGTGGCGAGGGCCGGCCCCCGCCAGCGCAGCAGGGCGGCCGCCTGGCCCAGCCTCCCCCCCCAGCGCGGGAAGGCGAGCCGCGCCAGGCGCGGGCCCCCGCCTGGCGGACCCGCGCTCGAATCCCGGAAGGAAACCTCCAGCGAGGGGGGGAAGCGCAGGTAGGGGCCCGCCCCGGCCCGGTCGAGGAAGGAACGCAGGGCGGGATTCGCCGCCATGAAGAGGTGAGGCCCCCAGTCGAGCTCGGCGCCCGACCGCGGGTCCTGGAAGCTCGAGGCCCGGCCCCCCAGGCGCCGGCTGCCTTCCAGCAGCCGCACCGGCACCCCGCTCTCCGCCAGCCGGAGAGCGGCCGAGAGGCCGGCGAAGCCAGCCCCGACGACGACGGCGCTCACCGTTCCCGGTAGCAGCGGAGGGCCTCCCGGAGCTTGACCCAGGCCGGGAGGGGGGGGCGCCAGCCGCCCGGCGGGAAGCCGGCGCCCTCCATCTCTTCGAGCAGGCGGCGGTAGATGCGGCCCATGAGGCGGGCGGGGAAGAGCCGCTCCTTGCCCTCCGCGGGGAGGGCGGCGTCGGCCTCCTGGTAGAACGCGCGGGCGCGATCCGCCTGGAAGCGGAGGAGGGCGACGACCCGCTCGTTGTACTCCCCGCGGCGGAAGGCGTCCGCGCCCACCCCGAAGCGGTCCAGGTCCTCGCGGGGCAGGTAGACCCTCCCCGCCTGGGCGTCGGCCCACACGTCGCGCAGGATGTTGGTGAGCTGGAGGGCGACCCCCAGGGCGCGCGCGTAGCGCTCCGAGGCGGCGGTGCGCACCCCGAAGACGCCCAGGCAGGCCAGCCCCACCGCCGAGGCCACCTTCTCGCAATAGGCGGCAAGGGCCGGGAAGTCCGGGAAGCGCGCGCCCTCGATGTCCATCTCCACCCCCTCGCAGACCTCCCGCAGGTGCCGGAGGGAGACCCCGAAGGCGGCGTCCGCCCGGGCGAGCTCGCGGAGGATGGGGTGCCGGTGCCCGCCCTCGCCGAAGCGGGCGAGCGCCTCCTTCCAGCGGACGAGGCGGCGGCGCTTCGGCTCGGGCTCTCCCGGGGCGTCGGCGATGTCGTCCACCATCCGGCAGAAGGCGTAGACCGCGTTCAGGGCGCGGCGGCGCTCGGGCGGGAGGGTGAGGAAGGCCAGGGAGAAGTTCGAGCGGCTGCGCCTCACCACCCAGCGGCAGTAGCCCGCCTCCGCCCGCTCCTCCAGCCGGGGGTCCGCCCGGCGCGCCAGCGAGCGGAGGGGGAGGAAGGCCGCCAGGAAGCAGGCCGCCTTGTCCGCGGCGCCCAGCCGGGGCGCCCTCCGGAGGACGTCGCAGGAGGCCCGCTCGACCGACTCCAGGGCGGCGGCCCCACCGCGCCAGACGGCCCGGAGCTCCCGCCCGAGCGGACCCCGGGCCCTGCGCAGCAGGGGAAGGCCCTCGGCCAGCAGCCGGCGCGCCCGCCCCACCTGGAAGACCATGAGCGCCCGCAGGGCCGGGCTCGCCCTCTCCCCACCCAGCTCCTCCTCCCCGACGCCGAAGGCCGCGAGCTCCTCCTGGGGGAGATAGACGATCCCCCGCAGGTAGTCCGCCTTCACGTCCTGGAGGTGGTTGGCGATCTGGAGGGCGGTGCAGATGGCGTCCGAGGCGCGGAGCATCTCCTCCTCCCCGATCCCCCACATCGCGAGGACGATCCGGCCGACCGGGTTGGCCGAGCGGCGGCAGTAGTCGAGGAGGGCGGCGTAGTCCGGGTAGCGGGGGACCTCCACGTCCTGGCGGAAGGCGGAGAGGAGGTCGCGGAAGGGCTGGACCGGGAGGCCGTGCGCCCGGATGGTCCGGGCCAGGGCGGCGAAGACCGGCCCCTCCCCCCGGCCCTGGGCCGCGGCGCCGAGCCCCCGCTCCATCTCGGCGAGGAGGGCGAGGCGCTCGGCCTTGGGCGCCGCGCCGTCGGCGATGTCGTCCGCCGTCCGGGCGAAGGCGTAGATCGCCGCCAGGTGGGGGCGCATCCGCGCGGGCAGGAGCCAGGAGGCGACGGGGAAATTCTCGTAGTGCGCGGCCGCCAGCTCCCGGCAATACTGGAAGGCGGCCTCCCGCTCCCCGGCGCCCTCCTCCTCCCCGCTCAGCTCGCGGATGAGCGGGGCGTCGGCGGGCAGGAAGTGGAATTGGCCGAGGCGGCTCGGGTGGACCCACGCGTGGCGGGCCACGCCGTTGTCCCTCCCCTCCCCCGCCTTCCACTCGCAGTCGTAGAAGCGAAGATGAACCTCCCGGTCCGGATACGCGTGGCGGGTTTCCCACCGCAGCGGCCCGACCTCGACCTCCACCTCAAGCTCCTCGCGCAGCTCCCGGGCGAGCGCCGCCTCGGGCGACTCGCCCCCCTCGATTTTCCCTCCGGGGAACTCCCAGAGCCCGCCCAGGTGCGCCCCCTGCGGCCGCTGGCAGATGAGGATCTCCCCCCCGCGGCGGACGACCGCGGCGACCACTTCGAGGGTGTCGGGGCCGGTCTTCATCGGATTCCCAAGAGGGCGGGCCTTCCGCGCACGGTTCAGCCGGCCAGCGGCACCAGCCGGGTCTCGAACATGGCCGGCTCGGCCTGCCGAAGCGCCTCGTCCAGATCCATCTGGCTCTCGAACCGGATCGGGGGGACGACGAACCCGGGGAAGAGAAGCTGCACCCCCCCGGACTGGAACGGCCAGGGGGAGAGCTCCATCCTCCCCTCCCCGGAGAGGCGGACCTTCAGGCCTCCCCCCGCCAGCGACAAGACGGCCCCGGGCGGGGGCGCGATCTCGGGCGCGCGGCACGCGATCAGGGAGAGCGTATCACACACCCGCAGAAGCCGGGCCGCCTCCTCCCGGAAGCCGCTCTCCTCGGCGGCGCAGCCCTCGAGGAGGGCCTTCTGCCGCTCATGTTCCTCCCCGCAGAAGCGGCGCAGCAGGGCCAGGTCCTCCGACGGGGCGCCCGCGAGCCCGGCTTCCGCCAAGGCGCAGAAGTGGGCGCTCACCAGGTAGCCCGAGAAGGCGCCGTGGGCCTCGCAGAAGCGGATGCCTTCCGTCCAGACCAAGACCGCCTCCTCGGCCGTCGCCGCGAAGAAGCTCTGGGGAAGCCCCGTGCCCGCGTCGAGCCGGGGGCCGCTGTCGAGCCGGCACCAGCCCACGTCGTGGTTGTCGGCGGCGAAAAAGAGGGGGTCCCGCAGCTGCGGGGAAGGCACCGGGACGGCGGGGGTCCCCTTCCAGCGGCGGGCCAGGGTGCCCGCCGCGCGGGCGTGGTCGTGCTGGTGGATGAGCTGGATCCCTTCCCGCACGGGCCGAACGATCATGGCACGGCCTCGCCCTCCCGGCCCCTCGCCGCGGCGCCGGATCGGGAAGCCAAGGACCACCCGGGCTGATGGAAGATGAATGGATTGCGGAGCGCCTTGGACCCGACCTTGCGGCCACTCTAGCAGGGGCCCCGGCGGGGGACAAGCCGCCCCGCGCGCGGGCCTTGTCCCTGCCCGACCCCTGTGCTAGAAGCCCTTTCTTGCGGAAGTTCAGCCCCCTTCGCCGCGAGAAGAGGACTTTCTGCATGAGCGCCCCGGCCCGTCACCTTGAGCCCGGCTCGGTCGGCCTGACCGAGACGAAGCGCTTCACCCTCCCCGGCCCCTTCCGCACCGAATCCGGGAAGGTGCTGGAGAAGGTCGCGGTCGCCTACGAGACCTACGGCCGCCTGAGCCCCGCGGGCGACAACGCCGTCCTGATCATCCACGCCCTGACGGGGGACGCCCACGCCGCCGGCTACCACGCCCCGGAGGACCCCCGCCCCGGCTGGTGGGACCCCATGATCGGCCCGGGCAAGGCCCTCGACACGGACCGGTACTTCGTCGTCTGCACGAACAACCTGGGCGGCTGCTCGGGCACCACGGGGCCCGCCTCCCTCGACCCCGCCACGGGCCGGCCCTTCGGGATGCGCTTCCCGGTCGTCACCGTGGAGGACACCGTCCGCCTCCAGAAGCACCTCCTGGACGCCCTGGGGGTGAAGCGGCTGCGGACGGTGGTGGGGGGCTCCCTCGCCGGGATGCAGACCCTGGAGTGGGGGCTGCGCTACAGCGGCTTCTGCGACTCCATCATCCCCGTGGCGGGCGCCGCGCGCCTCACCCCGATGGGGGTGGCGTGGGACAAGATCGGGCGCTCCGCCATCATGGCGGACGCGGACTGGATGGGGGGGGACTACCCGCCCGGGCGGGGCCCCAAGAAGGGCCTCAGTGCGGCGCGCATGATCGGCCACATCACCTACCTCAGCGCCGTCATCATGGGGCGCAAGTTCGGCCGCCGGGTGCGGGACGAGGGCAAGCTCCTCCAGGACGTGAACGCCCGCTTCGAGGTGGAGAGCTACCTGGAGTACCAGGGGGGGAAGTTCGTCGGCCGCTTCGACGCCAACTCCTACATCTACCTCTCCCGCATGATGGACCTCTACGACGCCTCGGCGGGCTGGCCGAGCCTCGGCGCCTCGCTCGAGCGCCTGCGGACGAAGTGCATGCTGGTCTGCTTCATCTCGGACTGGCTCTACCCGCCCCAGTGCAGCATCGAGATCGCC
>Ga0156328_1184_pt1 | contig 18651 bp, 16 predicted proteins | sample RifCSPlowO2_12_FD_107976 | JGI IMG/M metagenome (GOLD analysis project Ga0156328, IMG submission 107976) | Candidatus Tectomicrobia bacterium RIFCSPLOWO2_12_FULL_69_37 | reverse complement strand
CACGACTTCCAGGTCGAAGCGCTTGGAGAGCTCCTCGAAGATCTGACGCTTGGCCCCGAAGTCGTAGGCCACGCAGAGGGGCCGCCCCCGCCGCTCGCCGTAGGGGTAGGGCTTGGCGCAGGTCACGTCCTTCACGAGGTCACGCCCGTCGAGGCCGGGGCTGGCCTTGGCCCGGGCGGCGAGCTTCTTTTCGTCACGCTCGGTGGTGGAGAGGACGGCCTTCAGGGCCCCCCGCTCCCGCAGGTGGCGGGTCAGCGCCCGGGTGTCGATGCCCTCGATGCCGGGCACGCCCTGGGCCTTCAGGAGGGAGTCCAGGTCCCCGTTCGAGCGGAAGTTGCTGGGCACTCTACAGGCCTCCTTGACGATGAAGGCCTCGACCCACACCCGGCGGGACTCGTCGTCCCCGGGGATGATCCCGTAGTTCCCGATGTGGGGGCAGGTCATCGCAACCATCTGGCCCCGGTAGGAGGGGTCGGTGAGCACCTCCTGGTAGCCCGTCAGGGCGGTGTTGAAGACCCCCTCCCCCTCGGCCTCCTGCTCCGCGCCGAAGGCCCGGCCCCGGAAGACGCGGCCGTCCTCCAGGGCGAGGAGGGCGGGCCGGGCCCGGTCCGGGCGCATCCAGATGCTCACGCCACCCTCTCCCCGGCGAAGATCTGCATGGGCCCCGCGATCCGGTTCATCCGGATTTCTCCATTGACTACAGTGGCGACGGCGCAGCCCCTGAGCTTCCAGCCGCCGAAGGGGGTGTTCCGGCCCCGGCTCTCGAAGCCCTCGGGGTCCACCACGAACTCGCGCCCGGGGTCGAGGAGGGTCACGTCCCCGGGGGCGCCCTCGGCCAGGGTGCCGAGCTTCAAGCCCAGCACCTTGGCGGGGCCCGCGGTGAACTTGGAAATGAGCTGGGGGAGGGTGAGCACCCCGGCGTGGTGGAGGCGGTCCAGGGCGAGCGGCACCGCCGTCTCCAGCCCCACCACCCCGAAGGGCACCTCGTCGAACTCCACTTGAAGTTCCGCTTCATAGTGGGGGGCGTGGTCCGAGGCGATGACCTCGATGGTGCCGTCCCGCAGGCCCTCCAAGAGGGCCTGCCGGTCCTCCTCCTCGCGCAGGGGGGGCGCCATCTTGGCCGCGGCGTTGAAGCCCTGGATGGCCTCGTGGGTCAGGGTGAAGTGGTGGGGGGTGGCCTCCCCGCTCACCCGCACCCCGCGCTTCCGGGCCTGGCGGATCAGCTCCACCGCCCCCCGGGAGGAGAGGTGGAGGATGTGCACCCTGGCCCGCATCAGCTCGGCCAGGCGGATGTCGCGGAAGACGCAGATGTCCTCGCTCGCGGCGGGGTTGCCGGAGAGCCCGAGGAGGGTCGAGACCTTGCCCTCGTGCATGACCTTGCCCTGGGAGAGGGAGCGATCCTCGGCGTGGTCGAGGATGGGGGCCCCGAGCATCCCGGCGTAGTCGAGGGCGGCCCGCATGAGGGCCGCGGTGCGGACGGGGACACCGTCGTCGCTGAAGGCCACCGCCCCCGCCGCGAGCTGCTCGGCCATCTCGGTCAGGGCCTCGCCCTTCAAGCCCATCGAGACCGCCCCGATGGGGTGGACGCGTGCCGCCCCGACCTCCCGGGCGCGCTTGAGGATGCGCTCGGTGACGGAGCTCGTGTCGTTCACCGGGTCGGTGTTGGCCATGCAGGCCACCGAGGTGAAGCCGCCCGAGGCGGCGGCCCGGGTGCCGCTCTCGATGTCCTCCTTGTACTCCTGGCCGGGCTCCCGGAAGTGGACGTGCATGTCGATGAAGCCGGGGGCCACGACGAGCCCCCGGGCGTCGAGGACCTCCGCCCCCTTGGGGGCGGCGAGGCCCCTGCCCCGCCGGGCGACGCGCCCCCCCTCGATGAGGAGGTCGAGCGCCTCGTCCGTCCCCGAGGCCGGGTCGACGACCCTTCCGCCTTTAACGAGCAAGGGCATCTTCCGTCCTCCTCAGGGGGGCGGGCTCGGGGGCTTGCTCCTCCAGCCTGGGGGGCGAGGGGGCGGGCTCGTCCGCCTTGCGGCCCGCCAGGAGGTAGAGGATGGCCATGCGGCTGGCCACCCCGTACTCCACCTGCTCCAGGATGACCGAGAAGGGCCCGTCGGCCACGTCGGGGGACATCTCCACCCCCCGGTTGATGGGGCCCGGGTGCATGATGAGGAGCTCGCGCTTGGCGCTCTTGAGCCGCTTGCGGGTGATGCCGTAGGTCGTGGCGTACTCCCGGTTGCCCGGGAAGTTGGCCCCCGCCCCGCGCTCGAGCTGGATGCGCAGGGCGATGAGGACGTCCGCTCCCTCGATGGCCTCCTCCACCCGGGTCGTGACCCGGGCGCCCAGGCACCCGGCCTCGGCGGGGAGCATGGGGGAGGGCCCGCAGATGGTGACGCTCGCCCCCAGCTTGAGGAGGCCGGCGATGTCGGAGCGGGCCACCCGGCTGTGGGCGATGTCCCCGACGATGGAGACGTTCAGCCCCTGGAAATCCTTCTTGTGCTCCCGGATGGTGTAGAGGTCGAGGAGGGCCTGGGTGGGGTGCTCGTGGCAGCCGTCCCCGGCGTTCACCACCGAGCAGCGCAGCTCCCGGCCCAGGTAGTGGGCGGCGCCCGAGGCCGAGTGGCGCACCACGAGGACATCGGTGGCCATGGCCTCGATGTTCCGGGCGGTGTCGCGCAGGGTTTCCCCCTTCTGGGTGGAGCTGGTCGTGGCGGAGAGGTTGATGACGTCCGCCGAGAGGCGCTTGCCCGCGATCTCGAAGGAGGCACGGGTGCGCGTGCTGGCCTCGAAGAAGAGGTTGACGACGGTCTTCCCCCGCAGGGCGGGCACCTTCTTGATGTCGCGCTCGTTCACCTCGCGGAAGGAGTCCGTCTGGTCGAGCAGGAAGAGGATCTCCCCGGCCGAGAGCTCCCGGATGGAGAGGAGGTCCTTCCGGCGGAACGGTTCCGGCGTCATGGCGAATCCTCCGGGGCAGGGCCGCGGGACGGGGTCCCGGGGGCGGTGGCCTTGGCGCGCACGACGAGGGCGTCGCGGCCGTCGATCTCCTCGAGCAGCACCTTCACCTCCGCGCCCGGGCGGACGGAGAGGTTCTTCCCCACGAAATCCGCCCGCACGGGGAGCTCCCTCCCCCCCCGGTCGGCCATGACGGCCAGGCGCACCCGGCGGGGGCGGCCGAAGTTCACCAGGGCGGCCAGGGCGGCCCGGGTGGTGCGGCCGGTGTAGAGCACGTCGTCCACGAGGACGATCTCCCGGTCGGCGCAGGAGAACGGGAGGTCCGTCCTCTGGAGCTTGGCCCGGGCGCTGGCCTCGCGGTCCAGGTCGTCGCGGTAGAGGGTCACGTCCAGGGCGCCCACGGGGGGGAGGGAGCCGCTCAGGGCCTGGATGTCCCGGGCGAGGCGCCGGGCGAGGTGGACGCCCCGGGTGCGCACCCCCACCAGGGCCAAGGGCCCGAGGTCCCCGGTCTGCTCGACGATCTCATGGGCCAGGCGGCGGAGGGTGCGCCGGACCTGGTCCGGCCCCAGCTCCTCACGCTCCAAGGCGGGGTCCCCCCTCCGGGCGGAAGGGGCGCAAAAAAAACCTCCATCCCGTCCGGAATGGAGGCCGATAGACGCGCAGATTCGTGCTGGTCCGGTGCATCGCGGGATCCTCCTTGACCGCCTCACGGGACGGTCTTAAAGGGGGAACCACTTCAAAGAACTTGAATTTCCAGCCCTTCCCGGCTCACCCGCCCCACGCGGGCAACGCCGGAGAGAGGTGCATTGGTGACAATGTAACAGCCTTCGGCGGACTCGGCAAGCGGAAACGCTCAGGGTCGGCGGATGAGGAAGTCCATCGCCCCGCCCGAGGGGCCTTCGTCCTCATCTGCCACGCGGGTTTCGCTCAGGATTTCATAGAGCTTGCGGGCCTCGGCCGGGGGGAGCTTCTTCTCCGCCAGGGCCGCCACCCGCACCCTCAGCTCCCGGGCGCCCAGCCGGAGCTCCAGCTCGTCCCCCACCCGGACCGGGTGGGAAGCCTTGGCCGGCTGGCCCCCGATCCTCACCCCCCCGCCCTCGGCCAGCGCCTTGGCGGCGGAGCGGCGCTTCACCAGGCGGCTCAGCGCGAGGAAGAGATCGAGCCGCACCGGCGCCCTACTGGCCCAGCTCCTTGGGGTCGGCCACGATGCTCCGGGTCTTCTCCACCTTGACCTCGAACTCCAGCCGGACCCGCTTCGAATCGGTCTGGAAGGAGAGCTTCTTCGCCTGGGGCTTGAGGGAGAACTCCTTGATGAGGTCCGCGAAGCTCACCTTCCCCAGGTAGACGTTCGGGAGCAGGTAGTTGTGCTCGAAGAGGAAAAGGTTGGCCGAGGGGTCAGGGTTCACGAACTCGCGCTGGGAGATCTCAAGGGCCCCGATCTCATCGGGACCGATGGCGAGCTTGTCGTCCACCTTGAGCTTCTCCGACTTCCAGCGGGGGTCCTTCTGGTTCGCGCCGTAGGCCCAGTAGAGCCGGTCCTTGCCGACCAGCTCGCCCGACTTGACGAGATGGAGCCCGACCAGCCGGAAGGTCACCTGCTCCCGCACATCCCGGAAGATGGCGGTGATGCCCGTCCCCGGGGAGGGAGTGACCTGGGGGTCGAAGTGGATCTCCAGGAAGGAGGCCCGCTTGAGCTCCGAGATCCACTCGCGCCGGCGCTTGGCGCGCTTCTCCTCGAAGAGCCGATCGCGGACCTTCGAGGACACGCTCGCCAGGGGAACGACCCTGCCCCCCTTGGCCGCCAGGAACCGGACGATGTGGAAGCCCGCCCGCGTCCTCGTGGGCTGGCTTATCTCCCCCGGCTTGAGGGTGAAGATCACCTGCTCGAACTCGGCGAACACCTCCCCCTTCTTGATGAAGCCCAGATCCCCGCCCCTCGCGGCCGCCGGGTCCTCGGAGAGCTTCCGGGCGGTCTCGGCGAAGTCCGCCCCCCCGAGGACGGCCTTGTGGGCCGCTTCGGCCTTCAGGCGCTGGGCGTCCACCTCCGCGTCGGTGGCCCCTTCTTTGGTCGGGAAGAAGATCTGCTGGACGTGCCGCTCCTCCCCCTCACTGAACTGGTTGGGGTTCGCCTTGTAGTAGGCCGCGATCTCCTCATCGTTCACCGAGACTCGCAGGCTCACCTCGAGGCCATCCGTCTTGCGGACGAGGAGGCGCTCCCGCACCTTCTCCCGGTAGGTTTCGAGTGTCATCCCCTGGGTGGCAAGGTATTTCCGCAGTTCCTCGGTGGTGATCCGGGAGCGTCCCGTGACAGCGCTGACTGCCTGCTCCAGCTCGGTGTCCCCCACCGTGACGCCCAGGGACTTGGCTCGCCGGAGGATGAGCTTGTTCTCCACGAGGGCGTCCAGGCCCCTGAGCTCCATCTCGCGCCGCCGCCGCTCGAAGTCCTCTCCCCTGTAAGTCTTGGCGAGCTTCTCCACCTCATCCTTCACGAAGTCCTGGAGCTCGCTCAGGGTGACGATCTCCTGGTCCACCTTGGCCACGATGCGCTCGACCGTGACGGGGGCCGCCCAGGCGGCCGGGGCGCATCCGGCGAGAAGAACGGCGCTCAACGCGAACCGCTTAGCCCAAGGGAACATGGTCCAGGTTTCTCCAGTAGTAGCGGACGGCGGACTTCCCCTTGAGGGTGGCGAGCCATCGATCGAGCTGCTCACGGCCCTTCTGGGCGATCAATTCCCCCACGATCTCCTCGCTAACGGACTCCAGGGGGAGAATCCCGGCGGAGCGGCGTTCGGTCACCTGGAACAGATGATACCCCGAGGGGCTGGCCACGACGCGGCTGATCTCCCCCTCGTCCAGGTATTTAACCACGGCTTCGATGCTCTCCGGTAGCTCCCCCGACTCGAAAAATCCCAGGTCACCTCCCCGCCCCCGCTCCGCCCCCTGGGACTCCTGGCGGGCGAGCTGGCCGAAGGAGGCCCCCTGAAGCAGCTTGGCGCGGAACCGCTCGGCCTCGTCCTGGGTCTTTGAGACGATTTGCCTCACCCGCCAGCGGCGGCCCACCCGGAAGCGCTCGCGGTTCCGGTCGTAGAAGGCCCGCACCTCCTCCTTCGAGACGTTGAGCTTCGAGTACACCTCCCGCTCGATGAGCTGCTCGACCTCGAGCGTCTCCCGAACGGTCTGGACCCATTTCTCCCGGTTGATCTTCTCCTCCCGGAGCATGGTTTCGAAGCCCGGGGGCCCGTACTGCCGGGCGATGGCCTCCACATAGCCTCGGACCTGCCGCTCGTCCACGTGCTCGCCGCTCTCCCGGAAGCGCTGGAGCATGAGGCGCCGCTCGACCATCTGCTCGAGCAGGTTGCGGAGCGCCTCCCCCTTCCGCTGGGCGGGGAGAGTGTGCTTTCCGTCCACCATGAGGACAGCCTGGAGATCCCCCACGGTGATGGGCTCGCCGTTCACCTCGGCGAGGACATCCGTGGAAGAAACGCCCCCGGGCGAGGGACCCTCCTTGCAGCCCGGGAGGCCCAGGGCGAGCGCCCCCGCCAGGATCCAAGCGGCCGGGCCCCGGCTCACGGCTCCCCCTCCTCCCGCCCGGCTTCCCCGGTCGGCACGGCCAGGGCCTCGGCCTCCTCCTCGGGCGCGCAGGCCTCGAACGCCTCGAGGAGGCGGACCAGCCGCTGGAAGTCCTCCTCCCAAGGTCCGGCCAGCGCGCACCGGAAGCTGTGGGAGCCCGTGAAGGTGATGCCCGGCGTCTCGAGGAAGGCGGCCGAGAGTTCGTAGTCGCCCGGGAAGATCTCGAAGTGGGCCTCCCGTCCCCGGACGTGAAGGCCCTTCACGCCGCAGCGGCGGCAGCGGATGCGGAGCTCGCCCAGCTGGAGCAGGCGCTGCGCCCGCGCCGGGGGCGGCCCGAAGCGGTCGGCCAGCTCGCGCTCCATCTCCCGGATCTCCCGGGGCGCGGCGGCGGCGGCCACCCGGCGGTAGATCTCCAGCCGCTCGGCCTGGGCGGGCACCCAGGCGGGCGGGATGGAGCCCGCCACGGGGAACACCAGGTCCGGCTCCCGCCGCTCGACGGCGTGGCCCTTGGACTCCTGGATCACCTCCTCGAGGAGGCGGCAGTACATCTCGAAGCCCACGGCCGCGATGTGGCCCGACTGCCGGTGGCCGAGGAGGTGGCCCGAGCCGCGGATTTCCAGGTCCCGCATGGCGAGCTTGAAGCCCGCTCCCAGCTCGCTCAGCTCCTCGAGCGCCTGGAGCCGCCCACGCGCCTCCTGGGTGAGCGACTCCCCGCCCGGGACGAGCAAGTAGGCGTGGGCCTGGTAGCGGTCCCGCCCCACCCGGCCGCGCAGCTGGTAGAGCTGGGCCATGCCGAGGGTGTCGGCCCGGTTGATGAGGATGGTGTTGACCGTCGGGATGTCGAGCCCGCTCTCGATGATGGTGGTGCAGAGCAGGATGTCCCCCTTGCGCGAGACGAAATCCTCCATCACCTGCTCGAGCTCCCGCTCCTTCATCTGCCCGTGCGCGACGAGGAGCCGCGCCCCCGGGGCCACCCGCTGGATGAAGCGGGCCATGGCGGGCAGGCTGCCCACCCGGTTGTGGACGAAGAAGACCTGCCCCCCGCGGTCGAGCTCGCGGCGGATGGCGTCGCCCGCCACCTTGGCCCCGAAGCGGGCGATGTAGGTGCGGGGCGCGAGGCGGTGGCGCGGGGGCGTCTCGATGACGCTCAGGTCGCGCGTGCCCGAGAGGGCGAGCTGGAGGGTGCGGGGGATGGGGGTGGCCGTCATGGAGAGGACGTCCACGTCGACCTTGAGCTTCTTCAGCCTCTCCTTGTGGGAGACGCCGAAGCGGTGCTCCTCGTCCACGACGAGGAGGCCCAGGTCCCTGAAGGAGACGTCCGCCTGGAGGAGGCGGTGGGTGCCGATGACGATGTCCACCTCTCCCGCCGCCAGCCGCTCCGCCACCTCGGCCTGCTCCCTGCGGCTGCGGAAGCGGGAGAGCATCTCGACCTCGACCGGCAGCTCCGTGAAGCGCTCCTTGAAGGTGTCCCAGTGCTGGTGGGCCAGGAGGGTGGTGGGCGCCACGAGAGCCACCTGCTTGCCGCAGGAGACGGCCCGCGCCGCCGCCCGCAGCGCCACCTCGGTCTTGCCGTAGCCCACGTCCCCGCAGATGAGGCGGTCCATCGGGCGGGGACGCTCCATGTCGGCCAGCACGTCGCGGATGGCCTGGTCCTGGTCCGGCGTCTCCTCGTACTCGAAGCCGGCCGCGATCTCGCGGTCCCAGGCGCCGTCCTGGGCGAAGGAAAAGCCGGGCGCCGCGCTGCGCTCGGCGTAGAGGCGCACCAGGTCGCGGGCGATGGCCTGGAGGGCCTTCTTGACCCCCTTCTTCGTCTTGTCCCAGCGGGAGCCGTCGAGGCGGTCCAGCGGCGGCGCCTCGCCCGCCCCGCGGTAGATGTGGACCTTGTCCACGTCGTCCATGGGGACGTAGAGGCGGTCGCCCCCGGCGTAGGCCAGGGTGAGGAACTCGTCCTCCCCCTCGGCGTGCTCGATGATCTGGGTCCCCAGGTAGCGGCCCAGGCCGTGGTCCACGTGCACCAGGCAGTCGTTCACCCGGAGGTCGCGCAGGCCCTCCCCCGGCCTTCCCCGCCCGGCGCGGCGGCGCGCGCCCCCCATCGAGGTGATCAGGAGGTCTTCGGAGCGGAAGAACACGCGCCGCTCGCCCGGCAGCCGGAAGCTCGAGGTCAGGCGCCCCTCGGCGATGGCTAGGCCGTCCCGCTCCTCCAGGAGGGAGGAGCCGGGAGAAAGGAGGGGCACCTCCATCTCCCGCTCCCGCAGCAGGGCCTGGAGCCGGAGGGCCTGGGTCCGGTCCTCGGCTGCGAGGAGGATGCTCTCGCCCGCCCTCCGCCAGGCGGCGATCTGCTCCACGAAGGCGTCCACCCGCCCCCGGATGGGGGAGAGCCGCTCGGCGGCGAGAACGGCTTCCGGCGCACCGCCGCCGTCCAGCCCGAGCGGGTCGAGCTCCAGCCGGGGCCAGAGGGAGAGCGCCTCCTCCACCTCCTCCGGGCGCAGCCACAGCTGGCTGGGGTCGAAGCCGATGAGGCCGCGCTCGTGGGCGAGGGCGGCCTCTTCCTCGAGCTCCGCCCACATCTTCTTCCCCGCCGCGGCGAGCGAGTCCGGGTCGTGCAGGAGCCAGGCCGCGTCCCCCGGGACGGCGTCGAAGAAGGTGCCCATCTCCGGGACGAAGAGGGGAGAGAGGCCCTCGATGCCCGGGAAGTGGCCCTCCACCTCGAGGAGGCGGAGCATCCGCTCGACGCGGTGGGAGAAGTCGATGTCCGCGCCGGCCGCCCGCCGGAGGGCCTCGGCCCCCCGCTCGCGCTCCCCGCCCGAGAGGAGGAGCTCACGGGCGGGGAACACCCGCACCTCTTCCCGCGTGCGCAGGGTACGCTGGGTCTGGGGGTTGAACTCGCGCAGGGAGTCCACCTCGTCGCCCTTGAGGTCCACCCGGATGGGGCGGGCCTCCTGGAGCGGGAAGAAGTCCACGATGCCGCCCCGCACCGCGTACTCCCCGGGCGACTCCACCACCGAGCGGCGCTCGTACATCAAGCTCTCCAGCGCGCCGAGGAACTTCTCCCGCTCGAGCTCCGCTCCTTCGCGGAGGGTGAGGGAGCGCTCCCGGAGCCGGCCCAGGGAGGGGAGCCTCCCCGCGAGGGCCTCGGGGGTGGTCAGGACGAGCCCTCCCCGGCCGCTCAACAGGAAGTCGAGGGCCGCCATGCGCGCCCCCACCACCTCGCTCGATGGGGAGAGCCGGGCGTAGGGGTAGACGTCCCAGGCGGGGAAGACGAAGACCGGCGGGCGCTTCCCGCCCTCCGGAGCCGCGCCCAGGAAGAGCCGCAAGTTCTGCCCCACCTGGCCCAGCCGCCGGGAATCGGCCTCCACGTAGATCAAGGGGGAGGAGAGGCGCGGGAAGAGACGGGCCAGCCACCAGGCGCAGGAAGCCTCGTCGCTCCCTCGCAGGCGGATGCGGCGCTCGCCCTCAGGCCGGATGATGAAGGAAAGGAGTGCCTCGGTCATGAGCCATGCGTCCGTCCAGGGCGTCCCGAAGAGCCGGATCGCCCCTCAATGCACTGCGAAGGAGGGGCCGGTCCGGTCCTCCACCCTGGCGGAGTGGAAAAGGGATCAGTTCAGCAATTTCTCGGTGATGACAAAATCGCGCACGACGTTCGAGGAGGACTGCGGCAGGGAGATGCTCGACCCGTTCAGGGAAACCTGCGTCCCCGACGCGTTCCCCACGGTGAGGATGAACCTCTCCGAGCCCTTCCAAAACCGCTCGTTTCCCGCGGTCAGGAGAAACTCCTGGATCTCCCGCTGGTCCACCACGATGCGCACCCAGGTGTCCTCCAGAGCCCGGATCTTGAGGGCGAGCCGGTCGGCCAGCACCGAGGGGCCGGGGGAGGCGTTCGAGGGGGTGACGGGCGCCTCCGGACGCGGGGGCTGGACGGGCGCCAGGGCAGCAGAGGAGCCGGCCCCCTGCGCCGCCGATGGCTGGGTGGGGCTGGAATCGCCCCTCTCCCCGTTCCGCTTGGCCGCGCTGACGGAGAGGGGCACTGCCCTTTCGGCGGGGATGGAACCGCGGCTCTGGGGCTCGGGGGCTGGTTTCTGGACGGCCGGGGCGGGACGGGCCTCCCGCGGGGCGGGGCTGGCCTTCTCCGGGCCGCGGAACAAGGGCATCTGCTTGAGCATGGGGCCGGCGGCCGCCTTGAGCCGCTCCGAGAAGCTGGTGACGGGCACATACCGCTCGGTCTTCCCACGGAGCGACCAAAAGAGCACGCCGCTCACCCCGATGAGCGCGGCCACCGCGGCGAAGGGGAGCCACAGCCGCTGGCTGGCGGTCCGCTGCGCAATGTGGGAGAAGGCGATCTTCTCGGCACTGAGCTCGGCCTGCTTCACCTGCTGCTGGGCCGTCCCGAACTCGCGGTCGAACTGGCGCGCGGCGGCGTCCGAATCCACGCCGATGGCGCTGGCATACGCGCGCACGAAGCCCCGCCCGATCGGCACGGAGGGCAGACGGCCGTACTCGCCCGTCTCGATGATCTCAAGATAGAAATTCCGGATGCGCGTCTGCTTCGCGACATCCCCGAGCGGAATCCCACGCGCCTCCCGCTCTTGGCGGAGAAATGACCCCAGTCCGTCCTCGATCGCGCCGTGTGGTTTCGCCATTACGACCGCTTCCGTTTGGCCTCGCCTCATCCCACCGACAAAACACGCCAGCAGATAATTGCTGAGAAAACAAATGTATAGGTAAAATTCCTCAAAGTCAATGCTAAAATATCGCCAAAAAGTGCCCGTCAGCCAATGACTATTCGCCCAACAGGAGCGAGAGGACCGCGGGCGTCACCCCGCACAGGGTCAGCCCCTCCCCGGCCGTCCAGCGGGCTGCGGCGCGGCCCCAGAGGAGGACGGGGACGGGGTGGGTGGTGTGCGCGGTGTGACTCATGTCCTCGATGTTCCCATGGTCGCTGGTGAGGATGAAACCATCCCGGTCAGGCTCCAGAGCCGCCAGGGCGGACCCCACGAAGCGGTTCAGCTCGTCGAGGGCGCGGAAGGCGTCCTCGATCGTCCCCCGGTGGCCCATGTGGTCGGTGTGGAAATGCTCGTAGAGAAGCAGGTCGCGCTCCAGCGCCAGCAGGCCGAGCCGCCGGCCGGCCTCTTCCGGGCTCAGCAGCGCCGCCTCCACGCCCTGCTCGATCAGGAGCCGGTTCGTGAAGTCGCGGTAGATCGCCTCTCCGCGCCGCAGGTCCTCCAGGCGCTTGAGCGGGAGGCCCGCGCTCTCCATCATCACCGTGGTGACCGAGCGGCGCCGGCTCGTTCCCCGGGCGAAGAAGCCGGGCGTGTAAGCGTTCGCGAAGTCCACCCGCGCCCCTCGCTCGCGGGCGCGGCGGAGGAGGCCGCGGCGGGCGAGAATCTCGCGAAGCGCCTGGCTAGGCAAGCCCTGAAGATGTCCTCCCACCTCCGCGGGCGCGTTCACCCCCGTGAAGAGGGCGGTTCCCCCGGTCGCGCTCTGGGGAACGCCGGGCACCCCCAGGCAGGCGTCCGCCCGCAGGAGGCGGAAGCCCTCCCCCAGGGGACAGGCCCCTCCCAACGGGGCAAGCGGCCCCCCGGAGAGTTGGGAGAGCGGGTTGAAGGGCCCGGGCGGCGCCAGCCCCAGACCGTCCACGAAAACGAACAAGAGGGACATTTACAAGGTTCGCCCCACGGCCCGAGCTAATACTTGAAGTTCTTTCATTAAGTTATTGAAAACATCCGGCTTGAGAGACTGTGCCCCGTCCGACATGGCCTTGGCCGGCTCGGGGTGCATCTCGATCATGAGCCCGTCCGCCCCGGCCGCGACGGCCGCCTTGGCCAGGGCGGGGACGAACCGCCAGGCCCCCGCCGCGTGGCTCGGGTCCACCACCACGGGGAGGTGGGTGAGCTCCTTCAGGACGGGCACCGCGCTGATATCCAGGGTGTTTCGGGTGGCCGTCTCGAAGGTGCGGATGCCGCGCTCGCAGAGGATGACGTTCGGGTTCCCCTGGCTGAGGATGTACTCGGCCGACATGAGGAGCTCTTCGATTGTGGTGGACATGCCGCGCTTCAGGAAGATGGGCTTGTTCACCTTCCCCACCTTCTTGAGGAGGGAGAAGTTCTGCACGTTGCGGGCCCCGATCTGGATGACGTCGGAGTACTTGACGACCAAGTCCATGTCCTCGGTGTCCATCAGCTCGGTCTGGATGGGCAGCCCCGTGAGCTCCCGCGCCTCGGCGAGGAGCTTGAGGCCCTCCTCCGCCATCCCCTGGAAGCTGTAGGGGGAGGTGCGGGGCTTGTAGGCCCCCCCGCGCAGCACGTGGGCGCCTGCCTCCTTGACCGCCTTGGCGGAGGTGAGAATCTGCTCCCGGCTCTCGACCGAGCAGGGGCCGCCCACCACGATGATCTTGTTCCCCCCGACCTTGACCCCCTTGCCCATCGGGATCTCGCTGCGCTCGGGCCGGCCCTCGATGCTGGCCAGCTTGTAGGGCTTGAGGATGGGGACGACGCTCTCCACCCCGTTGAGGCCGCTCAGGGACTCGAGCATCATCTTGCCCCGCTCGTCCCCCACCGCCCCGATGACGGTCCGCATCACCCCCCGGATGATGTGCTCACTCAGGCCCAGTTCCCGGATCCGGGCGATTATCGCGTCAATTTCCTCCTCGGTGGCGCTCGATTTCATGACCACAATCATCTGCTTCTCCTTTTTTCGGCATCACGAAGGGCCGTCGGATTCCAAAAAAAATCGCCACGGGGCTTGCCCCGTGGCGCTGGGTGTCTGGGCCAGGCGACCGGGGCGGCCGGATGTCCGCCCCCGGCCGCCTCGTTGCGCTAACCGAAGCAGGCGCGCGGGCGAACGGGGGTAAAGCCGAAAAACGCGAACCGGACCCCCGCCTGATACCCCGCCCGCATGACCGCCCTCCTTCCCGAAGGGATGACCCCCAAAACGCCCGGAATCTAGACCGTTCCGGCCCCTCCGTCAAGGGCGCTCCGCTCCTGCCCGCCGCCTCCTCCTCCCGCCGGAGGCCTCGCGTTGACAGCCCGCCGGGCGGGGGGAGATCATGCGCCCGTCCTTCATGCACGGACCGCGTCTTTTCCGCTGGAGCGCCGCACGTGAGCATCCAGACCGAGACCTCCCTCCAGTTCGACCTGAACGAAGCCCAGAAGATGCTTCGCCAAACGGTCCGGGCGCTGGCCGAGCGCCACGTCGCCCCCCGGGCGGCCGAGATAGACGAGAGGGAGGAGTACCCCGAGGACGTCTTCGAGGTCCTCAAGAAGCAGCAGCTCCTGGGGGTCTTCCTCCCCGAGGAGTACGGCGGGGCGGGCATGGGCTTCATGGGCGGGTGCATCACCATCGAGGAGATCGCCCGCTTCTGCTCGAACTGCCCCCTCTTCATCGTCCTCAACATGCTCTCCAGCCGGGTCATCCACCTGAGCGGCACCGAGGCCCAGCGCCGGCATTACCTGACCGGCCTGGCCAAGGGGGAGCTGCGGGGCTCCTACGCCCTGACCGAGCCCCACGCCGGCTCGGACGCGGGCAGCATCCGCACCCGGGCCGAGCGCCGGGGAGACCGCTGGGTCATCCGCGGCACCAAGTGCTTCTGCACGGGGCCCGACAAGGCCGACTTCCTCCTCGTGGCCGCCAAGACCGACCCGAACGCGGGCACCCGGGGCATCACCTACTTCATCGTCCCCACCGGCAGCCCCGGCTTCAGCATCGGCCGCTTCGAGCGCAAGATGGGCATGAAGGGCTTCTCCACCTGCCTCCTCCACTTCGAGAACGTCGAGGTGCCCTTAGAGAACCAGGTGGGCGAGCTCCACAAGGGCTTCCGCAGCGCCATGATAGGCTTCAACCAGATGCGTCCCGCCATCGGAGCCCGGGCCGTGGGCCTCGCTCAGGGCTGCCTGGACTACGCCTCCAACTACGCCAAGGAGCGCGAGGCCTTCGGCCAGGCCATCGCCAACTTCCAGGCCATCCAGTTCATGCTGGCCGACATGTTCATCGGAATCGAGGCCGCCCGCCTGCTCGTCTACCGGGGCGCCTCCCTGGTGGACGCCGGCCACTACGCGCGCGAGAACGCGCACTACTTCTCGGCCGCCAAGGCCTACGCCGCCGACATGGCCATGAAGGTGGCCATCGACAGCATCCAGGTGCTGGGCGGGGCGGGCTACATGAAGGACCACCCCCTCGAGCGCTTCATGCGGGACGCCAAGCAGATCCAGATCGTCGAGGGGACGAGCCAGATCCAGCGCATCATCATCGCCCGCAACCTGCTCGGCCTCTGAGGAGCCCCCGGTGAGCCGCACCATCGAGATCCTCTCCCCCCTCGGCGCCTCCCGCGCGGAGGACCACCCCCTCGCCCCGCGCCCGGCCAGCCTCCAGGGGCTGCGAATCGGCTTCCTCCACAACAACAAGCCGAACGGGGACGCCCTCCTGGCCCGGGTCGAGGAGCTCCTCCGCGGGCGGGCGCTCTTCACCCCCGTCTGGTGGCGCAAGGCGAACCCCACCCTCCCCGCGCGGCTGCTTGAGGAGTTCATCCCCCAGGTGGACGTCGTCGCCAACGCGGTGGGGGACTGAGGGAGCTGCACGTCGTGGAGTGTCCACGACTCGGTGACCCTGGAGAGGGCGGGCGTCCCCACCGCCACCTTTTGCTCGAGCGCCTTTGCCGCCCTGGGAGCGAACGAGCGCCGGGCGCTCGGGATGCCGGGGCTGCCCATCGTGGTGGTGCCCCACCCGGTCGGCGGCATCCCGCCCGAGGCCGCCCGCGCCCTGGCGGACGGTGCCATCGAGGAGGTGCACCGCGTCCTCACGGGCGACGCCGAGACCCTGCGGCGCGAGTACCGCGAGCGGGCCTATCTCCCGCCACGGCGCGTGGTCCAGCCCAAGACCCTCTTCACCTGAGCGCGCCGGCCCTTGACCGACCCCATCCCCCTCCTGAGCGAGCGCCTCCGGGTGCCGGACACGCCGGAGGCCCTGCTGCGCCTGTTCGAGGCCCGGGGCTGGGGGGACGGCCTCCCCGTCGTCCCCCCCACCGCCGAGCGGGTCGAGAGGATGGCCGAGGGCGCGGGCTTGGGCCCCGAGGTGGAATTCGGCGTCATGCCCCCCCGGCAGGGGGTGGTGACGGTCGAGGCCCTGGCGGTGAACGCCGTCCTCGCGGGCTGCCTCCCCGCCCACATGCCCGTCCTGATCGCCGCCGTGCGCGCCGTGCTCGACCCCGCCTTCTCGCTGCACGCCATCCAGGCGACCACCCATCCCGTCGCCCCTCTCATCCTCGTGAACGGCCCCATCGCCGGGGAGATCGGCATCAGCGGGAGCTACGGCTGCTTCGGTCCCGGCCACCGCGCGAACGCCACCATCGGCCGGGCGCTCCGCCTCGCCCTCCTCCACATCGGAGGCGCGAGCCCGGGCGTCCTCGACCGCTCCACCCAGGGCTCCCCGGCGAAGTACGCCTTCTGCATCGCCGAGAACGAGGCCGAGAGCCCCTGGGCGCCCTTCCACGCCGAGCGGGGCTTCGCGGCCGATCAAAGCGCGGTCACCGTCGTGGGGGCGGAGGGCCCCCACAACGTGAACGACCACGTGAGCCACGACGCCGGCGGCCTCCTCGCCACCCTCGCCGACACCATGGCCGTCATGGGGAGCAACAACTTCTACCTGCGGGGGGAGGTGGTGGTGGCGCTGGGGCCCGAGCACGCGGCCACCCTGGCCGGGGAGGGGCTCTCCAAGGCCGAGGTCCGGCGGGCCCTCCACGAGCGGGCGCGGAAGAGCGTCCGCGAGCTGAGCCGGGGGGGGATGTGGGGGATGCGGGACTGGCCACCCGGGCTGGAGGCCCTGGCCCGGGACGAGGACGCCCTCATCCCTCTCACCGACCAGCCGGAGGACATCCTCCTCGTGGTGGCCGGCGGAGCGGGCAAGCACTCGGCCTACCTCCCCACCTTCGGCCCCACCCGGGCCGTCACCCGCCCGGTGGAACGGCCCGCCGGGGGCTCCGCGCGTTGATTCCCTTTCAAGAAGGATGCTAGGCTGATCCTCCTGTTTTGAGGAGGGTTTTGTGCCATGCAGAGGAATTCCGCCGCTGGCTCCCTGGTGATCGTGAAGGGGGGCGGTGACCTCGCCACAGGGACCATCCACCGCCTCTTCCGGGCTGGCTTCCCGGTCATCGTGACCGAGGTGGAGAACCCCACCATGGTGCGGCGCACGGTGGCCTTCGCCGAGTGCCTCTACTCCGGCCGCATCGAGGTCGAGGGCGTTGAGGCCCGGCCCGCCCGCGGCAAGACCCCGCGGGAGAAGCTCGCGGCGGCCCGCGCCCTGCTGGCGGAGGGGGTGGTGCCCGTGGTGGTGGACCCCGAAGGGGAGATCGTCCCCCTCGCCCGCCCCGCCGCCCTCGTGGACGCCATCCTCGCCAAGAGGAACCTGGGCACCCGGATGGACCAGGCCGAGGTGGTGGTGGCGCTCGGGCCCGGTTTCGCGGCGGGCGTGGACGCCCACGCCGTGGTCGAAACCGCGCGCGGGCACGACCTCGGCCGGGTCATCCTCGACGGCCCCGCCGAGCCCAACACCGGAGTGCCCGGCCCTATCGAGGGCTACACCACCGAGCGCCTGCTGCGCTCGTCGGCCAGCGGCCGCTTCGAGCCCATCTGCCGGATCGGCGACCGCGTCGAGAAGGGCCAGGCGGTCGGCCGGGTGGGGGGCCAGGAAGTGAAGGCGCAGATCGCGGGCATCCTGCGCGGCCTCGTGCGCGAGGGACTGGAGATCCCCGAGGGCTTCAAGGTGGGGGACGTGGACCCCCGCGCCCGGCGCGAGCACTGCTTCACCATCTCGGACAAGTCGCGGGCGGTGGCCGGAGGGGTCCTCGAGGCCATCATGATGTTCCTGTTTGGCGTCCATTCCGCCGCGGAGCGAACCCTTTGAGCGTCGGCGTCCTCACCGAGACCATCGAGAACGGCACCTACCGCGTCGGGCGGAGCGCCATCCCCATCAACCCCCACAAGGACAACCCCTTCATCCCCGGCCCCCAGTTCTACCTCCCCGCGGGGGACTCCCTCGAGCGCATCGCCTGGGCCGTGGGCCAGAACCTGCCCGTCCTCCTCATCGGGGAGACCGGCGTGGGCAAGACCCTCTCCGTGCGCCACCTGGCCCACGTGACGAACAACGGCTTCCGCCGGGTCAACCTGAACGGGATGACCACGGTGGACGAGTTCGTGGGCAAGCTCATGATCAACGAGAGCGGCACCTACTGGGTGAACGGCATCCTGATCGACGCGATGGAGGCGGGCGACTGGCTCCTGATCGACGAGATCAACGCCTGCCTGCCCGAGATCGCCTTCTGCCTCCACAGCCTGCTCGACGACGACCGCATGATCGTCCTCTCCGAGTACGACGGCCGCATCGTGCGCCCGAATCCCAACTTCCGCCTCTTCGCCAGCATGAACCCCCACGAGGACCGCCGCTACGGCGGCACCAAGCCCCTCAACGAGGCCCTGCTGGACCGCTTCCCGGTCACCATCCGGATGGAGTACCTCCCCATGGAGGTGGAGATCGAGGTGGTCATGCGCCAGAGCGGCAACGAGGACCGCGCCCTGGTCGAGCGGATGGTGCGGGTGGCCCACGACGCCCGCGAAGCCATGCGGAACGAGAAGGTCTTCTGCACCTTCAGCACCCGGCGCCTCATCGACTGGGCGCGCATGGCCGCCCAGTTCGACCCCATGGAGGCCGCCGCCTCGACCGTCTTCAGCAAGGTGAACCCCTTCGACGCGAAGGTGCTCGAGGACATCGTGGATAACCACTTCTAGCGATGGAACGGCGCCGCGCCCGCCTCGAAGTCCTGGCCCAAGTCGCCGCGCACGACTACGACCTCTCCCTCCGCTACGGCGACGCCGCCAGCCAGGAGGGGGAGACCATCAACATCGAGGACCCGGTCCGCACCCTCTCCCGCCTGGGCGGGGACCTGGAGGAGGAGCGCGTCCTCCGCTACCAGAAGGGCATGACCCTCATCGAGGTGGCCCACCGCCGCGAGGGCACCCTCCGGTGGGTCGCCCGCGCCGTCCTGGAGAGCGAGAAGCGGCCCGGCTTCTTCCAGATCTGGCACGCCCTCGAGGACGCCCGCTGCGAGAACCGCCTGGGCGAGTCCCTCCCCGGCACCCGCAAGAACTTCCG
>Ga0156328_1058_pt2 | contig 18749 bp, 17 predicted proteins | sample RifCSPlowO2_12_FD_107976 | JGI IMG/M metagenome (GOLD analysis project Ga0156328, IMG submission 107976) | Candidatus Tectomicrobia bacterium RIFCSPLOWO2_12_FULL_69_37 | reverse complement strand
GGGAGGGGTTGCCGACCAGGATGGAGCGCCGCCACTTGCGGGCGAGGCCGAGGGACTTGGGGGAGTCCTCCTCGGGGTAGAAGGCCTCGAAGGGGTCCCAGAGGTCGGCCCCGGGGCGGCGGACGAGGGGGAGACCGCCCGCCTCCTTCACGAGGAGGACCCCGGCGGCCACGTCCCAGATGCTCGGCGCCCCGAAGAGGGCGTAGTGGAGCCCGCCCCGGGCGACGAGGGCGAGCTCGTAGGTGATGGAGCCGGGGGCGCGCACCTCGCCGAGGCCGCTCGCTTTCAAGGGCCCGGTCGGGCGGAACTGGGTGAGGTAGGAGCCGGGGAGGCTGGAGATGCGCTTGGCGGTGGGCTTCTCCTCGGGGGCGACCTGGATGGGGTAGTCCCCCCGGAAGGCGCCTCCGCCCGCCCAGGCGCGGTAGATGGTGCCGGCCGTCATGCCGGGCTCGGGGGTGAAGATGGCCCCGGCAAGGGGCCGGCCCCGGCGCAGCACCCCCACCGAGCAGCCCCAGACGGCCAAGCCGTTCAGGAAGTTCTTGGTGCCGTCCAGGGGATCCAATACCCAGAGGTGCTCGGGCACGGCCTGGGCGCCCTCGGCCCGGGCGGCCTCGGCGTCCTTGGGCTTCTCCTCGCCGAGGACGCCGTGGCCGGGGTAGCGGGCGAGGATGCGCTCCTGGAGGTAGGCCTGGCTGGCGCGGTCGGCCTCGCTGACGGGGTCGGACTGGTTCTTGTCCTTGTAGGACACCTCGACCCGCTTCCCGAAGAGGCCGAGCAGGATCTCCCCCGCGCCCCGGGCAAACTCGGCCGCCGAGGCGGCGAGGGCTTCAAGCCCGGGGGGCCCGGAGGGGACGGTCATCCGGCGGCCTCTGGGACGGGGATGCCCAGGCGGCGGCCGATCTCGGCCATCTCCTTCAGGCGCTCGGGGGGGAGGGGGATCCCCCGCTCGCTCCGCTCGGCCATGTTCCCGGCCTCCATCTCGCCCGGCGTCCAGATGCGCTCGACGCCCGCCGCCTTGGGGGCGGCCCGCAGGAGGGCGCAGAAGGCGTCCACCGAGGCGCGGAAGGCCTCGACGGGGAGCAGGGAGGCGATGTTGATGGCGAGGAAGAAGTGGGCCACCCGGCTCCGGCCCGAGTTGTCGCCGAGCGCCTTGACCTGGTGGCTGAAGCCCGAGCCCGCGAGCCCGGCGATGAGGGCGTCGATGAGGATGGAGAGGCCGCTCCCCTTGTGCCCGGCGATGGGGCAGAGGAGGGCGCTCTTGAGGACCACGTTGGGGTCGGTGGTGGGCTGGCCGTCCGCGTCGAGGCCCCAGCCCTCGGGAATCTTCTTCCCGGCGTGGGCGGCCTGGAGGACGTAGCCCCGGGCCACCACGCTGAGCGCCATGTCCAGGCACAGCGGCGGGGTGGCGGGCAGGGCGATGGAGATGGGGTTGTTGCCGATCAGGGGGGCCTTCGCGCCGTGGGGAGCGACGTTCTTCATCGTGGTGGTGGTGACGATGCCCGCCATGCCCCGCTCGATGGCCATCATGGCGTAGGTGGCGGCGGCCCCGAAGTGGTTGCTCTCCTTCACGAGCACGAGGGCGATGTTGTGCTTCGCCGCCCGCTCGATACTCTCCTCCATCGCCCGGCGGGAGACGATCTGTCCCATGCCGTTGTCCCCGTCCATGAGGGCGAGGGCGCCGCAGTCCTTCGCGATCCGGATCTGGGGCCGGGGGTTCAGCGCCCCCGCCTCGAGCCGCTGGGCGTAGTAGGGCACGCGGATGACGCCGTGGCTCGCGACCCCGCGCTGCTCGGTCAGGACGAGGGTGTGGGCCATCCACCGGGCGTCGCCCTCGGGCAGCCCCAGCTTGCGGAAGACGGCGGTGACGAAATCCTCCAGCGCCTCGGACAGCATGCGGCCGCTCATCCCTTCCTCCTTGGCAGTGCGTCCATGCGGGTGAACAGAAAGGCCAGCCCGCGCCGCTCGCGCCCCCCGCGGTCCACCTGGGAGAGGAAAGCGGCCACCTCGTCCGACTTGCCGATGGTCATGGCGGCGACTGGCATGACGCCTTCTCTCGTTGCCGATCGAGCCCGCGCCCCGGCACGCAGCGGACGGCCGGAGTAAATTGGCGTAGGGGGATCACGTCCGCCCTAACCTAGCGCAACCGCAGGGGCGCTTCAAGGAAGGGCGCCCGGGCTCAGGCGGGAGGGAGGGGTGGGCGCGGGGCCCTGGAGGGGGAGGGCTTCGTCTGCGCCATCTGCTTGCCTGTTGACGAGGGGCTCCAGGAGGAGATTGCTTGTCTGCTCACGTGACTCGCGGGAAGGGCAACGCTCAAGCCCCAGGTGATTTGCGCCAGCTTCCGCTGCAAGCCGGGAGCCGGGCGAAGCCTCGGAGAGTCACGGCCAAGGTGGAGTGGTATGGTGGAGCGCTCTTCCCCCGGGTGGGGTTCATTGTGGCCCGCCTGAGGCGCCGGGCGGAGGGGATGGCCTGCTTCGATAATGGGCGGGGCATAGCCGCGCAGTGGATCGGAGGTTGTGATAAACTGGGGTCATTCAAAGGGCCATCGGGAGAATGCCGGGTTAATCCAAAGGGCCGCTTGGAAAATGTGGGTTGAGCGAACTCGAGCTTTTGGCCTTCACGAAGCTTCCGGGCTTCCTCTGGCAGTGTGTGCCTAAGCATAGCGCAGGCCTCGGGGTCCTCGGGGCCGGACCGGATGCGCCTGCGCATCCGGAGTGCGAGGTCGAGGCGGACGTTGAATTTCTCCCCCCCGATTCGAAGCGTATCTTCGGCCTTGTCTGGCCAGGGGCCGCGGAAGATAATCTGCTTTCCGGGGTCCCTGGAGAATCCCTATTCCACGTTAGGGCAATCTTTCAATTCATCGCTCTGTAGAGGGCAAGCATGAATCATGCGAGCGCCGTCATGAAAGGCTACTCCGCCTTCCTGGACCTCGAGTGTGCCCGTACGGGGGAGCGGTTCCCGGCGGACCGGCTGCGGAACCTGAGCCCGGCGGGCGCGCCCCTCCTCGCCCGCTACGACCTGGAGGCCGCGGCGCGCACCCTGAGGCCTGAGGCCGCCGCCCGGCGCGCCCCCGGGATGTGGCGCTACCACGAGGTTTTGCCCGCCCCCTCGCCGGAGGCCGTCGTAACCCTGGGCGAGGGGATGACCCCGCTCCTCGAGGTGCCGCGCCTGGGCGCCCGGGTGGGGCTGCCGCACCTGCTCGTCAAAGACGAAGGCCAGCTCCCGACCGGGAGCTTCAAGGCACGCGGCCTCTCCGCCGCCCTCACCATGGCGCGTCTGCTGGGGGCGCGGGAGGTGGCCATCCCCACGGCGGGGAACGCCGGGGGAGCGGCCGCAGCCTATGCCTCCCGGGCGGGCCTGCGGGCCCACATCTTCCTCCCCCTGGATGCGCCCGCCGTCCATAAGGTGGAGTGCACCCTGGCCGGGGCGGAGGTCACCGTGGTGCGGGGATTCATCCACCAGTGCGGGGAGATCGTGGCCCGGCGGGCGTCCGGGGAGGGGTGGTTCGATCTCTCCACTTTCAAGGAGCCCTACCGCGTCGAGGGCAAGAAAACCATGGCCTACGAGATGGTCGAGCAGTTGGGAGGGGAAGTCCCCGACGCCATCGTCTACCCCACGGGCGGCGGGACGGGACTGGTGGCCATGTGGCGGGCCTTTGCCGAGCTGGAGGCGCTGGGCTGGATTGGCCCGCGGCGGCCGCGCATGATCTCGGTCCAGGCCGAGGGGTGCGCCCCGCTGGTCCGGGCCTTCGAGGCGGGAGCCGAGGGAGCCTCACTCTGGGAACAGCCCCGCACCCTCGCCTCGGGGCTGCGGGTCCCCCGGGTGCTGGCCGATTTCCTGTGCCTGCGGGCCATCCGGCAGAGCGGGGGGACGGCGGTGGCCGTCCCGGACGAGGCCATGTTCGCGGCCCAGCGGGAGGCTGGAGCGGCGGAGGGGATACTCCTCTGCCCCGAGGGCGGGGCCTGCGTCGCCGCCCTCCGGCTCCTCCGCGAGCGCGGCGACCTCGGGCGGGAGGATCGCGTCGTGGTCTTCAACACGGCCACCGGCCTCAAGTACGCGGACATGATCTCCGTCGACGCCCCGGTGGTGGACCCCCTGGGCGCGAAGGATGTGGAGGCGCGATGATTGAGGCCCCCCGCCGGGAGAAGTTCTGCGCCGCCAGCGGCGCTACAGCGCCGCCTGGTTCGCGGGGCGCAACGAGGTGCTGTATGGCCGGTGCACCGGGAAAACCTTGACCACCGCCCGGGCCTTCATAGAAGGAATGACAATGTTTCTCCCCCCTCGAGCCGGCGTTTGAGGGGATAGATGAGCAGATGTCGAGCTAGACAAGTTTGCCTCCGGGGAAAGGGCCTGCAAGAGGGCCCTGCCGCAGGGGACGGCGCATTTTCCGCGGCCGCGCGTGGGAGGCGCGGCCCTTCCATGAAGGGGCGACCCATGGATTTGGGCTTGAAGGGCAAGCGGGCGATCGTGACGGGGGCGAGCCGGGGCATCGGCCGGTGCTGCGCCTTGGCGCTGGCCAAGGAGGGCGCGCGGGTGTGCGTCACGGCCCGGGACGAAGAGCTCCTCGGCGCGGTGGTGAAGGAAGTAAACGCGGCGGGCGGGGAGGGGATGTCGGTCTCGGCCGACCTGACCTCCCTCGACGGCTGCAAGAAGGTGGTGGACGACGCCGCCGGGAAGATGGGCGGGGTGGACATCCTCATCAACAGCGCGGGGGCGGCGCGGGGCGCGGACATCCTGGAGCTCCCGGTCGAGATCATCGAAGAGGCCCTGCTGCTCAAGTCCTTCGGCTACCTGCGCCTCTCCCAGCTCGTCATCCCCCACATGAAGAAGAACAAGTGGGGCCGGATCGTGAACATCGCCGGCGGCGCCGGGGCCAGCCCCGCGCGCGGGAACATCCCCACCAGCCTCGCCAACATCACCGTCCTCAACATGACGCGAGCCCTCTCGGACGCCGCCGCCGGGGACGGCATCATGATCAACACCATCTGCCCGGGCATGACCAACACCCAGCGGGCGCGCGACCTCCTCTTGGCCCAGGCCACGAAGGAGGGGAAGGACGTCGAGGAAGTCCTCGCCGCCGTCGGCAAGCGGACCCCCGCCGGGCGCGTCTGCGAGCCCGAGGAGGTGGGGAACGTGGCCGCCTTCCTGGCCTCGGCCGCCTGCACCTACGTCTTCGGGAGCTCCATCTACATGGACGGGGGCGGGCGCCGCAGCACCCCGTGAGGCGGGACAGGCCACAGATCGATGGCAAGGTCGTTCCATGGAACTTTCAATAGGTTAATTGGGAATGTCTCATCTGTTCGATAAGCTTTCCGTGCGGGGGGCCACCCTCCGCAACCGCATCGGGGTTTCCCCGATGTGCCAGTACAGCTCGGTGGAGGGGGTGGCGGGCGACTGGCACCTCGTCCACCTGGGCTCCCGCGCGGTCGGCGGGGCGGGCCTCGTGATGGTCGAGGCGACCGCGGTGGAGCGCCGGGGGCGGATCACCCCCGGCTGCATGGGCATCTGGGGGGAGGAGCACATCGAGCCCCTGGCCCGGGTGGCGCGCTTCGTGAAGGAGCACCAGGCTGTGGCGGGCATCCAGATCGCCCACGCCGGCCGCAAGGCCAGCCAGGCCGCGACTTGGCTGGGCGGGCACTTCCTCTCCCCGGAGGAGGGCGCCTGGGAGATCGTGGGCCCGAGCCCCATCCCCTTCGCCGAGAAGGCCCCCGTCCCCCAGGAGCTCACGGTCGAGGAGATCCGCGCCATCCAGCGCGCCTTCGCCGAGGCCGCCCGCCGGGCGGAGCGGGCCGGCTTCCAGTGGCTCGAGATCCACGGCGGGCACGGCTACCTCATCCACAGCTTCCACTCCCCCCTCTCGAACCGGCGCCGGGACGCCTACGGGGGGAGCTTCGAGAACCGCATCCGCTTCACCGCCGAGATGGTGCGCGGGGTGCGCGCCGTCTGGCCGGAGGAACGCCCCCTGGCCATCCGCCTCTCCTGCACGGATTTCGCCGAGGGCGGCTGGACCCTGGAGGAGACGATCGAGCTGGCCAAGGCCCTCAAGGACGAGGGGGTGGACCTCATCGACTGCAGCGGGGGCGGGGGCGTGCCCGCGGCCAAGATCCCGGTCGGGCCGGGCTACATGGTCGGGTTCGCCCGCGAGGTGCGGAAAGCCGCGGGCATCCTCACGGGCACGGTGGGCATGATCACCCAGCCCTGGCAGGCGGACCAGATCGTGCGCAACGGGGAGGCGGACCTCGTCTTCCTCGCGCGCGAGATGCTGCGCGACCCCTACTGGCCGCAGCGGGCCGCCGCCGCCCTGGGGCACAAGGAATGGGCCTACGTCCCCAGCCAGTACCACCGGGCCCATTGAGGCGGCGGGGGCGGCGATGATCACCCGGGGGCTTCGCGGAGCGGCCCTGGCGGGGTTCCTGCTCGCCGCGCTGGCCGCTCATCCCGCCTCTCCCGCCCAGGCCGCGGCGGAGGTGGTGGAGTCCGGCTTCTGCCTCCAGCGCCCCGAGGGGGGTTGCGCGGCCCCCGCGGGGGAGCGCGCCTCCCTCGCCCAGCTTCCCCGGGGTCCGAGCGGCCGGCGGATGATCTACTTCTTCAGCCGCATGCGGCTGGGGACGGGGAGGGTGGCCTTCCTCGTGATCGAGCGCGAGGGGAGCTGCTACGGGCGGGGCGGCCCCAAGCTCTACGTCAGCCCCCGCCTCCGCACCCCGGGCTGGGCCTCGTTCTGGGAGGAGGCCGGGAAGCGCCTGAGGGACTTCTCCCTCTTGGCGGGGGGCCAGGGGCTCCTCGCCGTGGGGGTCGCCGGCCGGATGGGGCCGGGCGTCTCCCAGGACATCACCCAGGCCGTCGCCGCCTTCGGGGAGCGGGAGATGGACTGCCCGGGCAAGGTGCGGGGCCGGGTGCTGGACTTCGACGGCAAGCCCCTGCCGGGCGAGAACGGCCTCCGTGAGCTCACCGTCGCGCCCTGAGGGGCGCCCGCCTCACACCGCCAGCACGCCCCCGTCGCTGATCACGACCGCTCCGTTCATGAAGTCGTTCTCCTTGCACACCATGAAGGCCGCCACGGCGGCCATCTCCTCGGGCTGGGCGAAGCGCCGGGCGGGGATGCCGGGGAGCTTGGCGGCGGCGTACTCGGGGCGGTTCGCGTGGCTCACCTTGACGCGCTCGCTCTCGGTGGTGCCGGGCGCGAGGCAGTTGACGCGGATGCCCTTGGGGCCCAGCTCCACCGCGAGGGCCTTGGCGATGTTGTGCATGGAGGTCTTGGTGGCGCCGTAGAGGGCGTTGCCCGGCACCCCGCGGATGCCGTCGATGGAGCCGATCATGAGGATGCGCCCCGAGCCCTGGGGGAGCATGATCCTGGCCGCCTCGCGCGAGGCGATGAATACGGACTTGGCGTTCACCTCGTAGAGGCGGTCCACGTCCTCGTCGGTGAACTCGGTGATGGCCTTGTGGCAGCGGGCGGCGTGGCAGTTCACCAGGATGCCGAGCCCTCCCAGGAATTCCTTGCCGTCGTGGACGGCCGCTCCCGCGTTGGCGGCGCGGCCGAAGTCGTAGTTCGCGCCTCCGGCCTTGACGCCCAGCCCCTTGCAGTGCGCGACGACGCCCTTCATCCCCTCCACGTTGGAGCCCCCGGCCACCCAGAGGGAGGCCCCCTCCTCGGCGAACCGGCGCGCGATGGCGGCGCCGATCCCGGAGGAACCCCCGGTCACGACGGCGCGCGCGCCTTCGAGCATCTTCCCTGGCATCTCGTCTCTCCCTCCGGGGTCAGGTCTTCTTGTCTTGGGCCCTTGCGTCCTGGAACAGGGCGGCCTGGGTGCGGGTGCGGGGGTCGCGCCGGGGCCACCGGCCCGCGTCCACCTCGGTGATGAAGTCCAGGACGGTCCGGTTGAACAGGGCGGGCTCCTCCAGGTTGATGAGGTGGCCGGCGTTGGGGAAGGTGACGAGGGCCGCCCGGGGGAGGGTGCGCTTGAGGAAGAGGCCGGGCTCGAGGCAGGGCTCGTCCTCGTCCCCGGTGAGGATGAGGGTGGGGACCTCCATCTTCCGCAGCCCCTCCTCCAGCGCGTAGACCGAGGGCCGGCGGCTCTGGAGGCCGCGCATGGTGTTGGCCGAGCCCTGGGGGGAGTGGCGGCGGAAGTTCTCGACGAAGCGGTCGTAGGCGATGGGGTCCTTGCGCTCGAGCTGGAGGCGGGTGGGGCCCGCGGTGTAGGTGGCGGCGAAGCCCGCGAAGTCCTCCTCGAAGCGGCGGGCGGCCTCCTGCGCCTCCTGGCGGAACCTCTCCTGCTGGCTGGGGACGGAGCCGTAGCCGCAGCCGGCCACCACGAGGGAGCGGGCCAGCGCCGGGTAGCGAAGGCCCAGGTGGAGGGTGGCGTAGCCGCCCATCGAGAGGCCCACCACGTGGGCGGGGGCGAGGTCGAGCCCCTGGATGACACCGGCCAGGTCGTCCACGGCGATGTCCTGGCTGTACTGGGCGGGGCCGGGCGGGACCTCGGAGGGGGGGTAGCCCCGGGCGTTGTAGGTCACCACGTGATACCTTCGGCAGAAGAAGCGCACCTGATCCACCCAGCTCTCGTGGGCGCCGGCGAACTCGTGGACGAACACCACCGGCGCCCCCGCGCCTTGGCTCTCGTAGTAGAGTCGGACCCCGTTCACCTGGACTTCCGGCATGCGCGCCTCCTCGGGATGTGCGAATGGTCACCCGGTTTTTAAGCCAGTTCACGGAAAATGACAACGCGGGTCCCGCTCCCCGGGAGAGCGCACCCGGCTCTCTCCGGGCGCGTGGATGAAGTTTGAAAATTCGAGGGAAAGATTCTGAAAGATAAGGACTTGATTATTTTCTTCGCCTGACTCAAGATGAGCCTGCCCATCTTGGGAGGCCGACCGCTCCCCGGAAAGGTATTCGGGGGAAAACCGCCCCTCCATTTTCCTGACGGCGCAGCGCCGAAGGTTGCAGGTGAGGGGGCGAGGGGAAGCCACGCGCTTCCGCGCCCTGTTGCGAGACTCCACGAGGGAGGAACCACCTTTTGAGTTCGACCCAGCAGGGCCGCCGCAAGCTGGCCATCCACCGCAAGGACGAGCGCCACCTCCAGTGGGGAACGATCACCGTCGTCGGTTTCATCCACGCCGGGGCCCTGCTGGCCCTGCGCCCGGACCTCTACAGCACCTCGGGCCTGGTGCTCTTCGTCGTTTTCTACCTGATGACGGGGATGCTCGGGGTCACCTTGTGCTACCACCGGCTCCTGACCCACCGGAGCTTCCAGACCTATAAGTGGATGGAGTACTTCCTCGCCTTCTGCGCCTGCCAGGCCCTCCAGAGCGGTCCCATCTCGTGGACCGCCCTGCACCGCATCCACCACAAGGAGGCGGACGACGAGCCCGACCCCCACAGCCCGCTAGTGAGCTTCCTCTGGGCCCACATGGGGTGGCTGTTCGTGGACACGCCGGGTGCCACCACCTACGAAGAGTACAGCCGCTTCGCCAAGGACCTGGCCCGGGACCCGGTCCAGCGCTTCCTGGACCGCTACTTCTTCGTCCTCTACGTGCTGACGGCGGTCATCATCTACGCGGCGGGCGAGCTTTACGGCGGGCTGGGCCTCTCCTGGCTGGTCTGGGGGGTGTTCCTGCGGACGGTCGCCCTCTGGCACGGCACCTGGCTGGTGAACTCCGCCACCCATCTCTGGGGCTACCGCAACTACAAGACCGACGAGGACAGCACCAACAACTGGTGGGTCGCCCTCGTCTCCTTCGGCGAGGGCTGGCACAACAACCACCACGCCGACCAGCGCTCGGCCCGTCACGGCCAGCGCTGGTTCGAGGTCGACATCACCTACGGGGTCATCCGCCTGCTGGGCTTCCTGGGCCTGGCGTGGCAGATCATGGAGCCGCGCCGGAGCGTCGTCGCCAAGCGGATCGACATCATGGTGGATTCCGAGGCCCTGCGGCTGGCCGATGCGCGGGCCAAGGCGGCCGAGTCCATCCTCCACACCCAGACCGACCCGACCGTCCCCGTGAGCGTGCCCGTCATGGCGTCCGCCGCCGAGGCCTACGAGCGGGCCCTCTCCTCGGCCCAGGAGGCCAAGGAAGCCGTCGAGGACGCCCTCCGGCACGCGGCCGAGGCGCTCCGCCACCGGAAGCAGGAGGCGGTGGAGAAGATGGACCTCCAGGTGCGCCAGATGCTCGAGGGGGCCAAGGACCTCGCCATGGCCGCGGTCGAGAAGGCCAAGTTCGCCGCCGCCGAGGCGGCGGAGTTCGCCTCCCAGGCCAGCGCTTTCGCCGCCAGTGCGAAGGACCGGGCGGCCGAGTCGGCCCGCCAGGCGGCCGAGCAGAGCCTCCTCCTCGCCCAGGAGGCGGCCGATGCCGCCTCCCGCGCCGCCGAGGAGATCGCGGTCGCCTTCAAGGGGATCAGCCGGCCGGTGATCAGCTCGGCGCTCTAGGGGCGCGAAGCGAAGCGATCGAACCGAGAGAGGGCCGGAGGCGCGAGCCTCCGGCCCTCTTCGCTTGAGCGCTAGGGCGCGGGCGAAGGACGGAGGACGGGGAGGTACTGGTTCGTGAACACGCGGGTGGAGGGCGCATCGAGCTTGAGGCCCCGGATCTTCTCCATGAGGGACTGGAACGCCTGGAGGCGCCCCGCCTCGAAGCGGCCCAGGCCGGCCCGGCGCGCCTCGGGGGGATAGATGAGCGCCATCGCCTCGCGCCACTCCGCGCCGTTGCGCTCGGGGCCGAGGGCGGGGTTCTCCTTGAGGTGGGCCTGGAGGGCCTCGGCCGGGCGGGAGAGGGAGGCGGCCGCCGCCCGCGCGACCGCCCCGGCGAGGGCCCCAACGAGGGCGGCGTCCTTGGCGATCTGGGCCTCGGTGGTCACGAGCACAAGGCCGTAGGGGTTCACCCCCGCCGCGGCGTAGGGGAAGACGGCGATCTCCTTGCCCGCCTTGGCGGCCGCCTCGCGGTACTGGTGAGCCACCAGGGTGGAGGCGGCCACGGCGTCCACGTTCCCCTCGATGAGGGCGGGGAGGAGGTGGTCGGGCGTCAGGTCCCGCCACCGGATCTTGGCCAAGTCGAAGGCGGGCCCGAGGCGGAGCTCGGGGAAGAGCAGCCGGGGGAAGGAGGCGCGGGGGGCGCCGACCCCCTTGCCGGCCAGGTCGGCGAGCTTCTGGATGTCCGGGCGCCTGAGGGCGAGGACGGCGCTCGCGCCCCGGGAGAAGTAGGCCATGATCCCCACCAGGCCGATGCCGGTGGCCCGGAGGGAATACACTTCGGCCGCCTCGGCGAGGGCGAACTGGGCGTTCCCCTGGTTCAGGGCGAGGAGGGCCTCCCGGCTGCCCCGCGCCGCGCGGAGCCTCACATCGAGGCCCGCTTGCCGGAAGATGCCGGCGCTCTGCCCATAGTAGAGGGGGGCGTGGGCGCCGCCGGGCAGCCAGTTGAGGGCGAGGGTGGCCGGCCGGGCCGCCTGGGCGGCGGCGGGCAAGCCCGCGAAGAGGAGGCCCAGGAGGAGCCGGAGGAGAGGGCGGCGGGGCATCGGGGCCTCCATCGTTGGGGGGAAAGCGTTCCCAGGATGGGAACAGTAAGGCCCGCCCCCCGCCGCCTGTCAAGGCGGAGCCTCCGCCGGGCAGGGAGGAGGCGCCCGCGCTCGCGCCGCCTTGACGCACCGGGCCGCCGCTCCTAGAGTATGGGGCCTTTCCTGGCGGGGAAGGACGGGATAATCAAGCGGTCCCTGCGCCACACCGTCACGCCGGTCCGCTGCGAGCCATCGTTCATATCCGGAGGGCGAAAGCCATGAAAGCGGAGGAGCTTCTCAAGGGCCTGAAAATCTACTACGACGCCGACGCGGACCTGAACCTGCTCAAGGGCCGCACGGTGGCGGTCATCGGCTACGGCAGCCAGGGCCGGGCGCACGCGATGAACCTCCAGGACAGCGGGGTGAAGGTGGCCGTCGGGCTGCGCAAGAGCTCGCCGCGCTGGAAGCAGGTCGAGGAGGACGGCCTGGAGGTCATGGAGACGGCCGCCGCGGCCAAGGCGGGCGACCTGGTGGTGATGCTGACGCAGGACCACCTCCAGCCCACCATCTGGCGGAACGACATCCTCCCCCACATGAAGGACGGCGACGCCTTCGTCGTGGCCCACGGCTTCAACCTGAACTACGGGCAGATCATCCCGCCCAAGAACATCGACGTCTTCATGATCGCCCCCAAGAGCCCGGGCCACACCATGCGCTTCCAGTTCGAGGACGGGCGCGGGGTGCCGGGCCTGGTGGCCGTCTTCCAGGACTTCACCGGCAAGGCGAAGGACTACGCCCTCGCCTACGGCAAGGGGGTGGGCTGCGCCCGGGCCGGGATCATCGAGACCACCATCGAGGAGGAGACCGAGACCGACCTCTTCGGCGAGCAGGTGGTGCTCTGCGGCGGCATCACCGAGCTCATCCGGGCGGCCTTCGAAACCCTGGTCGAGGCGGGCTACCAGCCGGCCTGCGCCTACTTCGAGTGCCTCCACGAGGTGAAGCTCATCACCGACCTGATCTACCAGGGCGGCATCACGATGATGCGCTACTCGGTCTCGGACACGGCCGAGTACGGCGACATCACGCGCGGGAAGGTCATCATCGACCAGGGCACCCGCGAGCGCATGAAGAAGATCCTCAAGGACATCCAGACGGGCAAGTTCGCCTCCGAGTGGATCAACGAGAACATGGTGGGCCGGCCCACCTTCAACACCATCGTCCGCAAGGAGAAGGAGCACCCCATCGAGCTTGTGGGCGCCCGCCTGCGGGGCATGATGCCCTGGATCCAGGAGCGGGAGGTGAAGTAGGGGGTGGCCGGAGTTTCGGGAATTTCGCCCTCGCCGGGAAGATTTCCCGGCGAGGGCGGTTTATTTGAGTGAAACCGGAAGAATTTGTCTCAAATGTGGCCTGATCCAGTTGAAAGAAGCACCCGGAGGGTATAATCTTAAATGGCGGGGCGGGTCGGCCTTATCCCCTCGGGCAAGATGATGGAGACCGGAATGACCCCCAGGCGGGCCAAATTCTTCATCGCGGGCCTTGTTGTCCTCAGCGCGTTCCTCTACTTGGCAGTCTCGGGCTTCCGCAGCGAAAATTTCGTCTATTTCATCACCGTGGACGAGGCGGCCACCAAGGCGGCCTCCTTCGGCGGCAAGGGGGTTCGCGTCCAGGGGAAGGTTGTGCCCAAGACCCTCGTCCGCAACCCCCAGGCCATGCAGCTGGCCTTCCACCTCCAGGGAGAGATGAAGACCCTGGCGGTCAGCTACCGGGGCGTCCCCCCCGACCTCCTGGAGAACGGCTTCCCGGTCATCGCCGAGGGGAGGCTCGACGAGAAGGGGACCCTGGTGGCCAAGAACCTGATGGTGGCCTGCCCCTCCAAGTTCGAGGAGATGAAGGACAAGGGCGTCCCCAAGGAACACCAAAAGATAGTCGATCAGGCCGCCAAGGAGAACAAGGTTTCCCCGCACCAGTAGCGCCAGCGCCCCCCGGCTTTGACCATGCCCCGAGCCTTCTAGGGAGAGCCCCTTGCTCCTCATCGAACTGGGGAACTACAGCATCACGGCCGCCTTCGTGCTGGCCATCTTCAGCGCCGCGGCCTCGGTCTGGGGCGGGCTCCGCCGCCGGGCCGACCTCATCCTGGCCGGGCGCAACGCCGCGCTCGCCGTCTTCGGGCTGGTCACGGCGGCGAGCGCGGCCCTCATCTGGCTCCTCATGGCGCGGGACTACCGCGTCGAGTACGTTGCCTCGCACGTGGACAACGCCCTGAACGCCTTCTACCGCTTCAGCGCCTTCTGGGGCGGGCAGGAGGGGAGCCTGCTGCTCTGGGTGCTCCTGCTCTGCGTCTTCGCCGCCGTCGTCATCCGCCAGAACCGCACCCGCAACGCCCCCCTCATGCCCTACGCGACGGCCACTTTGATGGTGACGGCGCTCTTCTTCCTCACCATCCTGACCTTCATCACCCCGCCCTTCAAGACGCTCCCCGTCCCCCCGCCGGACGGCAAGGGGCTCAACCCCCTCCTCCAGGACTGGGGCATGGTCATCCACCCGCCCATCCTCTACCTGGGCTTCGTGGGCTTCGCCGTGCCCTTCGCTTTCTGCATCGGGGCCCTGGCGAGCGGCAAGCTCGACACCGACTGGATCACCTCCACCCGCCGCTGGACCCTCTTCTCCTGGTTCTTCCTGGGGATCGGCATCCTCCTCGGCGGGGCCTGGGCCTACAAGGAGCTCGGCTGGGGCGGCTACTGGGCCTGGGACCCGGTGGAGAACGCGAGCCTCATGCCCTTTCTCACGGGCACGGCCTTCCTGCACTCGGTGATGATCCAGGAGAAGCGGGGGATGCTGAAGGTCTGGAACGTCTCCCTCATCATCATGACCTACGCCCTGACCATCTTCGGCACCTTCCTCACGCGGAGCGGCATCATCTCGAGCGTCCACGCCTTCGCCGACAGCAGTTTCGGCTGGGCCTTCCTGGCCTACCTGGCCCTCGCCCTCGTGGTGGCCTTCGGCCTCGTCATCTGGCGCCTCCCGCTGCTCCGGAGCGAGCACGAGATGGAGAGCTTCTTCTCGCGCGAGGCGAGCTTCCTCCTGAACAACGTGGTGCTCGTGGGGATGACCTTCGCCGTCTTCTGGGGGACCATCTTCCCCGTCGTCTCCGAGGCGGTGAAGGGCATCAAGGTGACGGTGGGCCCCCCCTTCTTCAACCAAGTGAACGTCCCCATCGCCATCCTGCTCATCTTCCTGGCCGGGGCCTCGCCTCTCCTCGCCTGGCGGATGACCTCCGCCCGGCAGTTCCAGAAGAGCTTCGTCTATCCCTCCGTGGTGGCGGTGGGGGGGCTGGCCGTCCTGCTCCTCTTCGGGGTGACGCACCTCTACGCCGTGCTCGCCATCGCCCTGAGCATCTTCGTGGTGGGCGCCATCTGGCTCGAGTACTACCGCGGCGTCTGCTCCCGGGTGCGCCACCAGGGGGAGAACGCCCTGGAGGCCCTCTGGGAGCTCACCATGCGCAACAAGCGCCGCTTCGGGGGCTACATCGTCCACCTGGGGATGGCCGTCCTCTTCATCGGGGTGGCCGCCTCTTCGGCCTACCAGCAGGTGGGCGAGGTGAGGCTGCGCCCGGGCGAGAGCTTCGCCATGAACAGTCTCAGGCTCCGCTTCGAGGGGCTGAGGGAAGACCGCACATCCCAGTACAACTCGGCCTTCGCGCGGCTGGCCGTCTTCGAGGATGGGCGCAAGATCGGCGAGGTCGAGCCCGAGAAGCGCGTCTACTTCACCCCGCCCCAGCCCACGACCGAGGCGGGCATCCGGCGCGGCTTCAAGAACGACATCTACGCCGTCTTCGCCGAGGCGGACGAGGACGGCGCCACCTTCCGCTTCATGGTCAATCCCCTCATCAACTGGGTGTGGGCCGGCGGGATCATCTTCGGCCTGGGCGCCGTCGTGTGCTTCCTGCCGGAGCGCTGGGGAAGGCGGCGGAGCTCCTACGCCGCTCCCGCGCTGGCGGAGTAGGCCGTGGAGATCCTGACCGTGGGGGTGGTGGGCGCCGCCGTCGCCTCCTCCTTCCTCTACGCCATCTGGCCCCTGGTCCGCCCCCCCGAGGGCGCCGAGGACCTCCTCGCCGGCGCGAACGGCCGCGAGACGCGGGAGCAGGAGGTTTCGCGCCTTCTCATGGAGCGCGACCAGGCCTACAAGGGCATCGTGGACCTCGAGTTCGACCGCCAGATGGGGAAGCTCTCCGACGAGGACTTCGCCCAGATGATGGCCTCCGCCCGGGCCCACGCCCTGGCGGTGCTCCGGCGGCTCGAGGCCCGCGGGGTGGAGGAGGGCGCCGTGCCCGTCCAGCTGAGCGAGCGCGAGGCGGGCCGGGAGGCCGGGCGGCTGGCCGAGGCCGCGCCGGAGACTGAGGAAGAGGAAGCGGAGGACGCGGCCGAGCCGGCCCTCGACGAGCGGCTGGAGGAGGAGATCCTGGCCTACCGGGCGGTGAAGCCGCCCGAGGCCGCCCCCGCCCCGAAGCCCGCGCCCAGGCCGAAACCCGCCGCCGCCTCTCCTGCGGCGCAGGCTCCCGGCGCCGTCCGGTTCTGCCCCTCGTGCGGAGCAAAGGCGGGGGAGGGCCACAACTTCTGCGCCGCCTGCGGGTTCAAGCTCCGGTGAGGCCCCGCCTCCGCGCCCTCGCGCCCGCGGCCGTTCTCCTGGGGGCGCTCTGCGCGCCCGCCCTCTCGCTCGCCGCCCCGGCCGGGCCGCCCGCCGCGCCTCCTCAGATGCCCCCCGCCCCGGCGGCGCCCCAGAAGATCGAGGGCCCGACCACCACCGACGCATCCGCCCTCGTCCTGTCGCGGCACCTCATCTTCGTGCGCCTGGAGAAGGGTTTCTACGAGGTCATGGAGCTCCTCGACTTCGAGAACAAGGGGAAGGCCACCATCGTCTCGAGGGACGGGGCCCCCACCGTGCGCCTCGCCCTGGCGCGCAGCAGCAACGTGCGCAATCCGGACGCCCGGATGGAGTCCGCGCCGCACGGCCTGGACCCGAACCAGCTCAAGGTGATGGGACCCGAGGTCCTCTCCACCGAGCCCATACCGCCGGGGCGGAAGATGGTGGTCTATCTCTACAAGCTGGCGGACGAGTACGGCGGCATCACTGTCGAGAAACCCCTCCTCTACGGCACCGAGAACTTCGTCCTCCTCTACGAGAAGGACCGCGTCCAGGCGCACGCCGCGGGCTTCAGCCCCCAGGATCCCATCACCTTCCAGGAGCGGCAGTACAACCGCTTCCTGGGCCCCGGCAAGGCCGGAGCCACCGTGCGCTTCCACGTCCAGGCCCCCGCCTCCACCGGGGGGCTCTGGGTCTTCTACGCGGCGGGAGGCGCCTTCCTGGTGCTGGGCGGCGCGGTGGGGCTCTGGGTGCGGAACCGCAGGAACCAGTCCCTCGCCTTCCGGGTGGAGCGGGAGGGCCTCCTGCGCCAGATCGCCGCCCTCGACGACCGGCTGGCCCTGGAGGAAATCTCGCCCGGCGACCACCGCAGGGAGCGGGGCCCCCGCTTCGCCCGCCTGCGGGAACTCTCGGGCGGTTGAGCGGCGATGCTCGAGGCCGCCGGCCTGAGCCGCCGCTACGGCTGGCGGTGGGCCCTCCGGGAGGTGGACCTGGCCGTCCCGTGGGGCTGCTCCCTGGCCCTCCTGGGGGCGAACGGGGCGGGCAAGTCCACCCTCCTCAAGACGCTGGCGGGCCTGCTGCGCCCCACCTCGGGGGAGGTGCGGCTGGACGGCGCCCCTCCCGACCGGGGCCGGATCGGGCTGGTGGGCCACGACCCGCTGCTCTATCCCGCCCTCACCCTGCGGGAGAACCTGGAATTCGCCGCCAAGCTCTTCGGCCTGCCCAGGCGCCGCCGCGCCGAGCGCATCCGGGAGGCGGCCGATGCGCTCGGCCTCTCGGACCGGCTGGAGGAGCCCGTCCGCTCCCTGAGCCAGGGGCTGCGCCAGCGGGCCTCGCTCTCCCGGGCGCTCCTGCACGAGCCCGACGTCCTCCTGCTGGACGAGCCCTTCTCGGGGCTGGACGTCCGCTCGGCGGACCGGCTCGAGCGGCTGGTGAACGCCTACATGGGCGGGGCGGCGGAGCGCCTGCTCGTCTTCACCACCCATGACCCGGTGCGGGCGGGCAGCATCGCCCGCGAGGCGGTCCTGCTCGCCGAGGGACGGGTGGCCCTGCGGGTGCCGGCGGCGGAGGCGGCCTCGGACTCCTTCCGGCGCGCCCTCCAGGGCGCGGGGGAGGGAAGGTGACCCGCTTCCTGGAGGTGGTATGGGCGGTCGTCGAGAAGGACCTCCGGCTGGAGCGGCGGGCGAAGGAGAGCTTCGTCCTCATGCTCGTCTTCTCCCTCCTGGTCCTGACGCTGTTCAGCTTCGCCTTCGGGCCTGAGGGGGGGCCGAGCGGGGATCCGGGGGCGGTCCAGGCGGGCATCCTGTGGGTGGCCTTCCTCTTCGCCTCGGTGGTGGGCCTCTCGCGGTCCATGGGGGTGGAACGGGAGAGCGAGGGCTTCACGGCCATGCGGCTGAGCCCGGCCGACCCCTCGGCGCTCTTTCTCGGGAAGATGGCCTCCATCCTCATCCTGATGGCGGGGATGGAGCTGGCGGGCTTCGCGGCCCTGGCGGTGCTCTACCGGGCCCCGGTCGGGAAGGCGGCGCCGGAGCTGGCCCTGGTGGCCGCCGCGGCCACGGTGGGGATCGCGGCGGTGGGCACCCTCTTCGCCGCCATGAGCGTGCGGACGCGGACCCGGGAGGTGCTCCTGCCCGTCCTGATGTTCCCCCTCCTGGTGCCCGTCCTCATCGCGGCGGTCCGGGGGACGGCGGCCTTCCTGGGGGGGCGGGGATGGGCGGAGGCGGCCGACTGGCTGAAGCTGCTCGTTGTGTACGACGTGATATTCGTGGTAGCATCGGCGCTTGTGTTTGAGTTCATTATCGCCGATTGAAATCAATGGGTTTGATGTTGAAACTTCATCTTTTAACTCAGGTTGGGGCTCGGCCGGGAGGGAGAGAGCGCGGTGGGGATTGAGACGGTGTTCCAGCTGGGGATCCTGACCGCGGCGGCCGTTTTCCTCTTCTTCGCCCTCAAGGACGAGGGGCGGGACCGCTGGCTCGCGGTGGGCGCGGTCGCCGTCCTCGTCTTCGGGGTCTACGCGGGCCTCTTCATCGCGGGGACCGACCGCTTCCAGGGCCCCCCCCAGCGCATCTTCTACGTCCACGTGCCCGCCGCCTGGATCGCCTTCTTCGCCTTCTTCCTGGTCTTCGTC
>Ga0156328_1019_pt1 | contig 18883 bp, 19 predicted proteins | sample RifCSPlowO2_12_FD_107976 | JGI IMG/M metagenome (GOLD analysis project Ga0156328, IMG submission 107976) | Candidatus Tectomicrobia bacterium RIFCSPLOWO2_12_FULL_69_37 | reverse complement strand
GCCCGCCCCCCGAGGTGAGGTAGAGCCGCTCCTCCTCGGTGTAGGTGAGGTCGGCGTCGCAGTCCACGATGCGGGGGCCCCGGCCCAGGATCTCGTCCAGCTCGCGCAGGAGGCCGACCTTCTCCTCGATCGGCACCTCCCCCCAGGGCACCCGGCAGGGGCTCTCGTACTCTCCCGCGGGATGGGGGTAGGGGATGGCGGCGTGGTCCACTAGCCCCGAACGCGCGGAGAGCCTCGCCCAGCCTGCCGCCTCCTCCGCCGCCCGCCGGAAGCCCTCCCGCGAGAGGTCGCAGGTGGCGGCGTAGCCCGTCCCGCCCCCCTGGCGGAGGAGGAGCATCGCCCCCGCGTCCTCCCGCACGGTGACGGGCTGGAGCACCCCCCGGCGCACCCACAGCGTCTCGCCGCGCTGGCGCACCAGGCGGAGCGACCAGAACTCCGCCCGCGGCGCCGCCGCGCGGAAGTTCTCCTCGGCCTTCTCGAACATGCGGAAGCCTCCGCGTTGCCCCGGAAACCTTCGGCGGGACGGAAAACTAATGAGTAGCTTGAGAGCAGGAAGGGTACAGAGAAAATTTTAATTGCCCGAAATTCTCAATTTCTCTTCGGCTACCTAAAGTTTACGCGCCAGGCCCTCAATTTCTAATGCCAAGCCATAAGCCATATTAGCATCCTTTCGGATAATCATTTTCGTGAGATTGTAATCGGCATCAACTCTTTTCACTCGCAAATTATCGAGCTTTCTTGCGACGGATCGATACCCCCGGCTCACAAGCTCCTTACGCAGAGCAGCATGGACACTTTGATTATCCGTAGGTTCTGAATATCCCTTCGCGATAAGCTTGTCACGAAGAGCCAAGAACTGTGAGTAATACGAACGGCTAATCGACGTGCGGAGGCCTGCCTCTGTGTCTACGAGCAATTGTTGCGCGACGTACAAAAATTCACTTGGCTGCATCGGCGGCAAAGTCCACACCTACCGAAACAAGCAACAACTTCTCATCCGGCAATACTTCGAGCAGCCAGTCGTCAAACGCAGACAATGCAGACAAAACGCTTTTTTCATCTGCATCTAGAGTCACCGTTACTCTTACATACTTAAGCTTGTCACCTTCTGGATCGGACTCAAGCGACAGAGAAAAATCGCGCACCCCTGGGAAAGTTTTCCGCGCTCTCTCCTCAAGGGCATAAAGAACCGTCTCAATGTTGTTTGCATAAGCAAAAACTTCGACTTCAGCAGGAATGCGATTGCCGACAGAGGCATTAATGACAGCCGAATCCGCCTGGGGTTCCTGACCGGCAGGAACCCACAATTCCAACCTGTATCCGCCCACAGCATCAGTCCGATAAACCAACGGCCACGCAAAATCGCCCCCCGCGACAAACAATTCATAGGTAAGCATCTGAGCCTGCCCGAAAATCACACTGCCAGAACTTACCTGAAGAACCTTCTCTTCGGGCGCAATCCAGCTTGACGACGAATCAACCTTAAATGGAGTCTGCTGTAATCGAGTATAGCTCATGACTTCGGTTTCGCTTCTCTTTGTTCTACCCTGCGAGCCACTTGCGCCTCAAAGTCTTTCACTTTTTCCAGCATCCAATTGGCGATACTGCGGGCACTGTCGATTGACATGGTTACATACGCTTGTGCCTCGCGTTGGACTACGGGAACTTCAGTGCCAGGCTCTCGCGCAAGCTCTCTCCCCAAGGTGCCATCCGGATTAATTGCATGGACAATTTTTTCAGGCAACACATGTTTCTCCTGGAACAACTCAAAGTTCAATTCGCCCTTGGGAGTGACTCCGCCCCAAGCTCCGTTGACGTAGATCTTCCGATAATCCGGGGATTTAGTATGCTCAAATACGATTTTTCTTCCCTGCGCTTCTTCGCTCACAAACACTCCTGGCTCGGCTCTCCCGAGCTGCTCTTCTGAAGGTATATCGGCATCTGACAAAAATAACATGAACCCGGGTTTTCTGCAAACTTCCCCAGGCATGTTGAGGTTACGCCATTAGTAGCATTTCTGGCAAGGCATCCGCCGCTGGGAGTCGTGCCCGCCCCCGCCCGGGCGTGCTATGATTTCCCCCGCGGGCCGGACCCTTTCACCTCACCCTGGAAAGCGCATGGACGACACCGCCCCGGAGATCGTCGACCGCCTGCAAGCCCTCGAATCGGAGGTGAGGCAGCTCCGCCGGGTGCAGGAGTGCACCGCCACCCTCATCTCCTCGCTCGACCTCTCCGAGACCCTCGACACCATCCTGCGCACCGCGCTCGACGTGGCCGGCGCCCGCCAGGGCTCGGTGCTCCTCTACGAGCCGGACCGCACCCGCCTGCGCATCGTGAACGCGGTGGGCCTGCGCGAGGAGACCATCCGCGCCACCCGCATCCCCGACGGGGAGGGCATCTCGGGCCGGGTGGCCAAGACGGGCCAGGCCCTGCTCGTCGAGGACATCGACGCGGACCCGCGCTTCCCCGAGCGCCGCGCGCGCGCGAACCGCTCGCGCTCTTTCGCGAGCCTCCCCCTCGCCTACCGCGGCCGCGTTCTCGGGGTGATGAACCTGAGCCACCCGCCGGAGCACGCCCCCTTCCGGGCCGCCTTCCTCCCCCTCCTCGGCTCGCTCGTCCACCAGGCGGCGGTCGCGATCGCCCACGCCGAGATGCACCGCTCCCTCGTCGAGAAGGAGCGCTACGAGCAGCAGCTCGACCTCGCGCGCGCCATCCACGAGAGCTTCATCCCCCCCGTCCTCCACGTCACGGGCGGGGGCTTCGAGTTCGCCGGCCGGAGCGAGAGCGCCCGCTCGGTGGGGGGGGATTTCTACGACGTGACCGAGCTGCACAGCGGGGGCACGGCCTTCTTCCTCGGGGACGTCTCGGGGAAGGGGGTGCCCGCCGCCCTCTACATGGCCCGGCTGCTGAGCGACCTCCAGCACGCGATCGGGGTGGACCCCTCGCCCGCCGCCGTGCTGGCCAGCCTGAACGAGTCCCTCTTCAAGCGGGGACGACGCGGGATGTTCGTGACCATGATTTACGGGGTAACGGGCGCCGGCCAGGACGGCCGCGTGCGCCTCGCCTCGGCGGGCCACCCGCCCCCGCTCGTGCGCCGGGCGGACGGCACAGCCTCGCCCCTCCTCGACCTTCCGCCCGCCTCGCCGCTCGGCATCCTCACCCCGGTCTCGATCGAGGCGGCGGAGGTGGAGCTCCTGCCGGGGGAGGTGCTGCTCCTCTACTCGGACGGGGCGACCGAGGCGGCCAACCCCGCGGGCCGGGAGTTCACGGCCGAGCGGCTCGCGGAGGCGCTCGAGCAGGCCGGGCGCAGCGCCGACGCGGCGGTGGGCTTCCTCTTCCGGCGCCTCGGCGAGTTCCGCGACGGCGGCGAGGCTAAGGACGACATCACCTTCCTGGCGCTCCGGGCGCACTAGGGGCGCTCACCACCCCTTCGCCGCCTTGAAGTCCGCCCCTTCCTGGCGGAGAACCTGGAGCTGATCCCCGCGCATCTGCCAGTTGGCGTCGAGGAGGAGGCGGGCGGCGTCCTTCTCTTCCTGGGTGGCGCCCGCCTTGTACTCGATGACATAGACGGCCGCGAGGAGATCCTCCACCTTCCGCAGCATGGCCTGGGCCGCCATCATCGGGTCGTCCGCCCATGGCCCCGCCAGCAGCGCCCGGATCCGCCTGGCCGTCGCCCGGTCCACGTCCGCGGCCGAGGCGGCCTCATGCCCGGCGAATACGAGCGCCGCCGGGTCGTGCGCCGCCAGCACGGCCTCGGTCGCCGCCCTCATCTCGGCCGGAGTCCCGTTCCAGTGCACCGCGCCGCCCGCAAGCTCCAGGGTGAAGGGCGGGTCCGAGATCCCCGCCGCCTGGAGCTCCTTCCAGATGTGCCTGCCGAAGCCCGCCATCCCTACGCCCTCCCCGAGAATTCGATGGAGAAAAGCTCCCCCGCGAAAGTGCCGTTCCCGGCCGTGATGACCCGGCCCAGGACGGTGAAGTAGTGATACCCCTCCGCCGGCTCCTGGACGGCGCGGGAGACGATGGAGACGTACTCGCCCGCCGTGGCGTGCTGATCCTGCCGGCCGAGGCTCCCCGCGATGGCCGAGGCGCCGTCCAGCCCGAGCTCCATGACCGCCGAGCCCGTGGCGTCGTCGTTGGTGACGCTCATGCAGGCCGTGGCCGTCACCCGCTCCCCGGCCCATACCAGGAACTCCAGCCGGTTCGAGGAGGAGAGCTCCACCGCGGTCGCGCTCGCCGTGGAGATGCCCGAGCCCGAGTTGAAGTCCCGGAAGAGGGCCTTGGAGGGGCCGTTGAACCAGGAGCGCGCGAACCGCTGGGTGTCGGAGTTCACGAACTGCGCCGAGCCGTCCGTCCGGATCAGGCCAATAAGGGTGCGGGTGGCGTCCCCCGTCTTGTGCCGGAGCCCCGAGGCGTGCTTGGTGTAGCCGGTGGCGCTCGCCTCCAGGGTGAGCACCCCGGCGCTGTCGTAGCCGTAGACGTAGTAGACCGTGGAGGCGGAGAGCCCGCCCGTGCCGAGGGTGGCCCCCCCCGAGGGGATGGCGAGGTAGTAGAGGTTCCCGCTCCCGTCGATCTGCGGGTGCCTGGACCCCTTGAACCGCTCGAAGGTGAGGACGGTGGCGCTCGTCCGGACGAGCCGCCCGTCCGAGTCCAGGGGCAGCAGGTCCGCCTTGTGCTTCCCGTCCACGTGGTGCTCGGCGAGGGCCAGGCGGTCGACCACCCGCGCCTTGGTGGGGTGGCCGCCGCCGACCGCCTCCTCGGTGTACTGCGCCGAAACGTCCGCTCCGATGGGCATCCGTGTCCTCCTTTTGTGCTCCGGGCGATGACCCGCCTTCGCGTAGCCCGCTTCGGCGGGCGAAGGAAGGCAAGCATCGCCCCTACCGAATCATTCGCCTTCCGTAGGGGCGAGCCTTGTGTTCGCCCTCATTCCTATGCATAAACTGTTAGGTCCCGCTGGGCGCCGAGGAGAGACCCGCCTCCCAGCGCCCAGGAGCCGTCCAGCGGCCGGGCGGCGGTGAGCCAGCGGCCCGTGTCCCTGAGCCGGAGCTCGACCGCCTGCTCGCGGAGGTCCACCCCGGCGGAGAGCACCTGGCCGATCTGGTTGACGAGGGGATCGAGCTCCGCGCTCCGCAGCCAGGGCACCGAGAAGGCCACGTAGTCGTCCGGCTCGATCTCGAGGGCCCGCAGCGTGGTGTCACGGATGGTGAGGACGCGGGCCGGCTCCCGGAGGCGCTCCACCACCCTCCGCTGGACGGCCCGGGCCACGGCGGCGTCCCGCACCCACTCGAGCTCCAGGCTGCCGCCGGAGGGCAGCCGCACGCCGTAGAGGGCCTGGGAGGCCGCGTCCCTCGTCGAGGCCCCGTCGTCGTGCCCCTTCATCCGGCCCTCCGCGAAGCTCATCCCATAGAGGAGGGGTACCTGGTTCACGACCGAGTCGCGCGCCGTCTCGGCGAAGACCTCGGCCGCCCCGAAGGAGGGCAGCGCCTTCACCGGGAAGATGCCCCCCGTCTCCTCCCCCGCGAGGACGACGCGCACCCGCCCGTAGGGGTCCACCTCGAAGCGCCCGAGAAAATCCCCCAGCAGCGAGGTGAGCGCCTCGGCGGGAGGGTGGTCTTCCTGGATCACCCCGGCCGCCTTGTAGCCCAGCGCCGAGGCCGCCTCCGCCGCGAGGGAGAGGGCGCGCAGGTCCAGGTCCTGGGAGGGGAAGCCCCAGACCTCCGTCATCAGGTCCTCAAGGACGCGGATGGGGTTCTCGATGAGGGCGCCCGAGGCATCCTTCTTCCCCTTGCAGACGGCCTCGACGAACCGGGCCGGGGCCACCGAGAAGGCGGCGGTGGCGATCACTCCCAGGCCCTGGAAATCGTGGGCGGGGTTCAGGGTGTAGTCCCCGGGGCCGATCGGGCCGTCCGCGTCGAAGAGCTGGACGCTCCCGTGGATCGCGTGGCCCGCGACGCACCAGGTGCCCGCTCCCGCCGTGTCGATCTGGGGGCACGCGTAGGCGCCCCGCCCGGGGCTCAGGACCGCCGTCAGGTCCCCGTAGACGATGGGGAGGGCGTCACCCGCGTCCCCGGGGCTCGCGTAGCGCGAGGCGCGCGGGATGCGGAAGGGGTCGTTCAGGCGGTCCTTCGTGAGATCGGCCATCTAGTAACCACCCCCCATCGTCGCTTCGCTCCTCCCTCCCCCCTGAGGGGGGCGGGCTTCTTCCCACCCCCGTATCCCTGCCAGTCTTCCCCCCTGTTCTGTTGGGTCCCCAAACCGGCCTGCCGGTTTGGGAGGAGGGGGGGAGGTGTGTCGTGGGGGGATGGTGTTGATGTGGAAACCCATCACGCTCCCTCGCAATCCAGGACCACCGCGTCCCGCCGCTCCACCACCCGCCGCACGGTGAAGGAGGCGAGCGCCAGCACGTCCGCGAGCGAGCGGCCCGCGAAGGCCACCCGCACGTCGAGTCGCCCGCCGACGAGGGGCTCCTGGGCGAGGATGCGGCTCATGCGCGGGTGCCCCTCCCCGTCCGGCGAGTTCGAGAGGGTGAGGGTGAGGCCCGAGAGTTCCTTCTCCCGGAAGCTCTCCAGCGGCGAGGGGCCGCCGGATCGCCCCTGGAGGAAACCGCCCCCGTCCACCACCCAGTCGTGCACACCGAGCAGGGCCTCCGAGCCCTCTCCGAGGAGGACCTCCCCGCCGAGAGTCCACGAGCCCTCCAGGAACCAGACCTGGCCGCCCTGCCCCACCAGGAGGTCCGGCGGGAGGGTACGGCAGAAGACCCTCCGGCCGTGGGCGTTCGTCAGGTGGTAGAGCACGAGGGCGCGCTTGCCCTCGCCGTGCTGGGCGAGATCGGCGATGGCGTTGTCGGTGGCCTGGCGCATGGGGCGCTACCTTCATCATTTTCTAAGGGGGGTAGGGGCGCACGGCCGTGCGCCCCTACGGCATCACGTGAGGCGTTCTTGCAATTCCAGCTCGAAGGCGTAGTCGTCGGGGCCCTCCTCGGCCGGGGAGAAGGTGCCCGCGAGGGTGGCGAGGAAGAGGGAGCCCGCGTCGTTCACGTCAAGGTGGGCGAAGAGGGGCTTGTTGCGCTCGGCCCCCTTGTCCTTGACCGCCTGGAACATCGAGAGGAAGAGGCCCTTCTGGCCGGCCGAGACGTGGGCGTAGGGCAGCACGGCGCGGCGGCCCCGGTTCAGGAGCACGCTCCGCACCGAGCCGTTCTCTGTCTCCTGGCCCCGCTCGAGCGCCTCCTCCGCCACCACGTTCCGCCAGGCGAAGCCGTAGGCCGGCTCGAAGTAGCCCCCGAGGTAGAGCTCGGCGATCTCGACGTAGCCCGCGGGGTTCGCCCCATCCCCCTCGATCAGGAGCCGCCAGTACCGGTGGGAGCGCGGCGCCGTGGAGAGATAGCGGCTCATCATCCCCGCCCGCCAGGTAATCGTCTCGTCCAGGGGCGAGTAGATCGAGCTGGTCCACGCCGCGCTGTCCTGCAGCGCCGTGGACAGGCCGCTCGCGGAGGAATCGGCGGCGCTCGTGCCCGTCCCCTCGTCGAACTTCAGGTGGAGGACGCAGGACGCGGCGTGGTCCGATGGGAGGATGCCGTTGTGCAGGCCGAGGAATTCCTGGGCGGTCAGGACGCGGTTGTAGAACTTCACCTCGTCCATCCACCCGTCCAGGCTTGTAATGCCATCTACCCGGTCGCCGGTGGCCAGATTCGTGCCCGCGTCGGAGACTCGGGTGCCGGTGGGAGCGCCGAAAGAACTGATGGACTGGCTCGCCCCGTCCTTGTAGATCGCGGGCACGTTGTTTGGATTGTCCGAGTTGTAGCTCAGCCCGACGGAGGCGGCCACGCCAGCCGTGAACATCGCATCCGGCCCCAGGTGGCGGGCCTCCCCGCCGGTGAAGATGCAGTGAAAGCTGGGGCGGAACGTGCCGAACTGCGTCCCCTGGTTGAATCCCCACCCCTTTGCGAGGCCCGAGAGGGCGCCCTTGCCGAAGAAGCACCCGAGGTTTGATTCGCCCGCCGTCATGAGCTTCGTCCGGAAGAATACGCTCCCGCCCCCGTCCCAAATATTTTGGATGGCGGCGGCGTCCGTGGTCACCGCTCGGGAATTCGAGCCGTCGAGAAGCAGCGCGTAGGCTTGCGGGTCGGGGCCGGCCTGGAGCTTGACCGCCGCCCCGGAGGAGATGTTGTGGCCCAGGATGACCGCGGCGTCCGGGGCTTGGGCCGCGCCCAGGTCGAAGGCGAGCGCCTCGGCGCCGAGGGGCGGGCTCCCCGAACGCCAGCGGGTGTTGGGGTCGAGGTCATGGAGCATCTTGGGAGATCGGAACTGGGAGGCGGTCGCCTGCCAGCGGTCCCCGGCCTGGAAGGCCGGCGAGGAGGCCCCGTTCAAGAAGCGCGCCTTCACCCCGTGGTCGAGCGCGGTGTCGGTCAAGGCGGTCGGTAGGCCCGAGGCCTCCCAGGCGCCCGGGGGCGTCGAGGTCTTGCGCCACTTGAAGGTGGCCGATCCCACCTGTCCCTGGGTCTCGATCTCGGCGGTGTAGACCTCCTGGTCCTGTCCGGTATAGGCCCCCGAGAAAATCACCGCGCCCGCCCCGTTCGCCACGCGCGGCACCGCGCCCCCGACGATGGCCTTCGAGACCGAGGAGGGGGTGATGACCGTCCCCGCGCCGATCATGTTCTGGTACAAGAACCGGTGGGACATCGAATCCTCCGTGCATCTGATTCCGCAGGGGCGTATGGCGGCGCGCCCCTGCACCGCCCCGTCACGCCCCCGCGTACCCCACGCGCCGGGACTGGAAGGCCCTCAGTTTCTCCTCGATCATCCGCGCCAGGCGCTCCATCCCCCGCTCGTCGGGGAAGAGGGCCCCCCGCGCGTCCACGTTCACCGTGATCCCCCGGGCCGGGCCCCCCGAGGCCCGCCGCTCCTCCTCGAAGATCTCGCGCACGATGGGGCGCAGGCCCTCCTGGAGCGCCCGCACCGAGGGCCCGCTGTCCACGTTCAGCACGTGCTCGGGCCCCATCTCCCCCAGGAGCCGCAGCGAGGGCCCCGTGACGAAGCGCCCCGCCGCGTCCCCCTCCACCGGGAGCCCGAAGAAGCCGCCCTGGAGGCTGCTGAGACGGGGCCGCCCCCCGATGGCCGCGCGGATGAGCCCCTCGGCTCTCCAGGGATCGCCCCCCGTCGCGTCAATGAGCTGTTGGAGACCGATCCCCAGCTCCCCGAAGCTGGCCGCGGCGTCCTCCAGCATCCGCCCGATGAGCTCGACGTTCCCCCGCCCGTGCGCCTCGGGGGAGATGGAGCCCCCGGAGAAGGCCCCGATCCCCAGGGCCGAGAGCCCCTTGCTGACAACCCCCGGCCCACGCTCCCCGAAAAGGAGGTCCCCCGCCGCCCGGAGGGCGCTGTTGCCCCCGAGCGCGGTCTGGACCGCGTCGAGCATCGCCAGGAGGGCCGCCCCCGTGACCGCCCCCGCGGCCGCGGCCGCCCCCTGGGCCGCCCGCTCGGCGCCGATCTCAAGCCCCGCCTCCAGGGCCGCCCGCTTGGCCGCCTCGTTGAGGGCCGTCTCCTGGGCCGCGCCGATGAGGGTCTTCTTGACGAACTCCCCGGCCGCCTCCAGCGGCAGCACCACCTCGGGCCCCGCCTCCCCCACCACGGCCAGGGTGGGCCTGGTCACCAGGCCGCCCTCGGAGAGGCCCAGGAAGCTCTTCCCCGCCTCAAGGAGGGTGCCCGCGGCGCCCTGCCCCAGCCTGAAGAGGGGGGCCAGCACGTTCTCCTGCACCAGGGCCGAGGCCATCCGGCCGAGTGACTGGTAGAAGCTCTGCTCCAGGCTCTCGACGAACTTCTCCCAGCTCTTGAGGGTGTTCGCGGTGTTCTTGGTGAAGGCGGTGGTGAAGACGGTGGAGAGGCCCTCGTCGAGGGATTCGTGGAATTTCTTGAAGGCATCTCCACCTGCTTTGAACGCAAGTTGTGCTTGTTCAGTAAAAGTTGCGTTGAATTTTTGACTCACCCCTTCCCATATCCTTCCCGTTCTAAAGGAAAAATCTTCCGCCTGAGATCGTGCCAGGTCCAGGACATCGGCGAAGTTCAGGGTTTCCTCCGCCATGTCCCCCAGGCCTTCCACATAGCCGATCCGCGCTTTCTGGACCTCTAGCCGCATTTTCTCCAGCGCAGAGGGCAGCAGCTTCGCTTCCCGGCTGGCTTGCTGGTAAGCCTCCTCAAGCTTCTGCACACCTTGGGCCCATTGCCTGATCTCGGCGTCGTAGCTGCCGAGGCCCGATTTGGTCTTCTGCACCTCCTTGCCGACCTGGGCCAGCTGGCCGCCGAAGGCGTTCAGGGAGGCCCGGGCAGCCTCAGACACGGGCTTCGACTCAAGCAGGCGGTCGTTCAGCTGCTTGATCTGCTCCTGCGCGTTGCTCTTCACCTGAATGTCGATGCCGACCCGGTTCTGGCTCTGAGGCAAGGCGGTACCCTCCTTCACATCCGTCATTTGGTCAGGACGACCACAGGGATACCCTGCAACTTGGTGACTTTTGAATCTAAGTAATAATTCGTTATTGGTACTCCGCTAACTTCCACGATATTCACATCCATCGTTCTCCCCTGCGCGGTCACATACCCCGGCGCGACCCAGGGATTCATGGCGATGACGGCGAGGGCCAGGGCGATGAGGCTGAGGATGATTCGGTCGATCTTCTTCATGGCGGTGCCTCCTTGGAAAGGGTGGGGAATCACTTCCCCTATTATACCGCCATGCCCGGCAATCTGCCGGACGAAGGGAAATATAGTGCGGAGGGGGAGAAACCCACTTACCTCAAATTCCCTCAAGTTCCGGATCGGGCAGGAAATTTTCAGGCGGGGAGGGGGAGAGGCCCGGCCTCCCCCACCACGGCCAGGGTGGGCTTGGTCACAAGGCCGCCCTCGCCGAGGCCCAGGAAGCTCTTCCCCGCCTCAAGGAGGGTGCCCGCGGCGCCCTGCCCCAGCCTGAAGAGGGGGGCCAGCACGTTCTCCTGCACCAGGGCCGAGGCCATCCGGCCGAGTGACTGGTAGAAGCTCTGCTCCAGGCTCTCGACGAACTTCTCCCAGCTCTTGAGGGTGTTCGCGGTGTTCTTGGTGAAGGCGGTGGTGAAGACCCCCGAGAGGCCCTCGTCGAGGGATTTGTGAAAATCATTGAAGGCTCTTTTCCCCGCTTCGAGTGCGGAAGACGCTTGCTCGTTAAACTTGACGTTGAATTCTTTATTCACCCCTTCCCAAACTTTCCCCACCGAAAAAGCGACGTTTTCTACATACAACTGCGCCCGGTTCAGAGTTTCGGCGAAAATCTGGGTTTCCTCCGCCATGTCCCCCAGGCCTTCCACGTAGCCGACTCTCAATTCCTGGGCGGCGAGGGCGGCTTTTACCATCGCCGAGGGGAACTTTGCGGCCTCCTGGTTCGCCTTCTGAACGCTTTGGGTCAGCTGGGTGCAGGGGCCGATGAAGGCCTGGGCATTTTTCTTGGCGACATCCAGCGCCTCGGCATAGTTCTCGTAACCCTCCCGCCCTGAGGCGGCGAACCGCTCCGCCAGGCGCACCGCGTCGGAGACTTCCTTGAACTTCTCCGGGGCGTTGGTCTTGACATCGACGTCGATCTTGACCTGGTTCGGCATGTTGCTCCTCGATATGCTATTTGTTCAGCACAAACACGGGCAAGCCCGGGACAGGCTTTGCCGAGGGAAGATCTACGGGTACTCCCCCTATCCTACGGATATCCACCCACGTGACCCCTCCTTGCCCCTGGGCCTGCGTCTGCGCCGGCGTGACCCAGGGGTTGAGGGCGATGACCGTCAAAGCCGCAGCGATCAAACCCAGAATCATCCTATCGATCTTCTTCATGGCGGTGCCTCCTGTGGGATATGGGGAATTACTTCCCCTATTATACCGCCATGCCCGGCAGGCTGCCGGACGAAGGGAAATATAGTGCGGAGGGGGAGAAACCCACTTACCTCAAATTCCCTCAAGTTCCGGATCGTGGGGGGGGAATTTCTTCTTCTGTTCCTATGCTCTCCCCCCTTTCCCCGGATGCGCCTTCCGCTCCAGGGCGAGGCCGGCCTCGAGGGCCTCCCAGTCCAGCCTCAGCTCCTCCCAGGTGCACTCCCCCAGGAGGTGGGGGGGGAGGCCGTAGGCCTTGCCCAGAACGTGGAGCGCCGCCAGCAGCTCACCCCTCGCCCGCCGGAAAGGCGCCCCCGCCGGAGGGGCCCTCCGGCCTCTCCCGCTCCCCGCCCAGGGCGGAGACGGCATCGAGCAGGGCGAGGGCGTCCTCGGGGGCGACCTCGTGGACGCTCAGCTCGCCCGGCATGCACTGGCCCGGCTCCTTCCCGCACATCACCCCCCGCTCGGGGATGAAGCAGCGGCGGAGCACGAGGTGCAGCCACTCGCGCCCGGCCTCGCCCCCGCGCTCCTCCCCCCGGCCGTTCCGCAGGACGAGGAGGCCCGGGTAGTCCGCGAAGTCGAGCACGCTGGGCGCCCGCACGAAGCCCCGCAGGCCCGAGGGCAGGGTGATGGGGCGTCGGTTCCGGTTTCGGTACTCGGTGAGGTCCATGCGATGTCCTTTCTATCGATATGCGCCTGTAGGGGCGTGCGGCCGTACGCCCCTGCGCGAGGCCCTACGCCGCATGGGGGGCGAACACGAGGTCCGCCCCTGCGGCCCCTCCCCTTCATCCCCCCCTTTATCAGGGTGAGGCTAGGTGAAGGTGATGGCGAGCTCGTCGTCCCCCCCGTTTCGGTTCATGACGAAGGGGGCCTCGTAGGAGAGGAGGCCGCTCCGGTCTCCGAAGCCGGCGCCGGTGTACTGGCACTTGGGGGCGGCGAGGGTGCAGATGTTCCCGGCCTGGGAGCCGATGACGGCGGCGAGGGCGGCCTCCGAGCCCGCCTCCCAGCCGGCGAAGAGATCGTGCGTCCCCCTGAGGACGGCCTCGGGGTCGAAGCTCCCCGAGGGCGCGCGGCGCGTCACGAGGGCGCCGATGTGGCCGCCCGGCACGTTCGCGCTCTGGCGCAGGGCCACGGTGTTGTTCAGGGCGAGGGTCAGCCGCGAGATGTCGAAGTTGAACCCGGCGAAGGAGAAGCCCGTCACCATGACGGGGGCGGGGGCGACGGCCTGGTAGGCCGAGCCCTCGACGAGGGCGTCGTCGCTCACCACGAAGTCCGCCGCGGTGAAGTCCCAGTTCACGGCGGGCACCCCGTCGAGGGGGAGCTCCATCGAGAAGGTGCCCATGCAGCCCAGGTAGAGGATGCGCAGGCCGTCAAGGTAGACCGTGATGCAGGCCCGGGTGAAGGCCGCCTTGTCCGAGGTGGGCTTGTAGGCGACCGAGGCGCCCCCCGCGATCGTCTCGCTCATCCCGCAGGCCTTGAAGAGGATGCCGTAGTCCGGAGGCGTCCCCGCCGCGCCCGAGCCGCGCAGCTCCGTCGTGAAGGAGAGCTTGGCCGAGCGCTTGCCCATGACGGCGGGGAAGGCGGAGAGGCTCGCGTCCTTCACCGCCCGCTCCAGGCGCTCGACGTTGAGGTCGTGCCGGAAGCCCCCCGCGCGGAAGAGCTCGGCCGCCGGCGCGGGCCGGTCGAGGAGGTAGACCGTCCCCGCCCCGGGGTTCGTCGCCCAGTTGGGGGTCACGGTCAGGGTGTCGCTCGCGGCGACGAAGTCCGCGACCGTGCGCTGCTGGCCGGACCCCGTCCCCCGGATGGTCTTGAGCACCGCGCCGTTCCAGAAGTCGTCCCCCTCGGTCAGGGCCGCGTCCACGAGTGTGCTCCCCGTGGCGGCGTCCGCCACGAGCTCCCGCTCCACGGCTGCCCCGATGGTTTGCCTGTCCCGCAGCAGCATGTCGCCCATCGCATGATCTCCTTTCGTCTGGCCGCCCGGAGGCGGCGCGGTGATTTCCTGCGTCCGCAAGGGCGGGTTTCAAACCCGCCCTTACTTACGACCTCGTGATCCTTTCGACCGCCTCGACCCGGACCTCGGCCGCGTGGCAGAGGACCGCGCCGAAGCGGCGCACCTCGACCGAATCCACCCGGGGGGGCTGGAGGCGCTCCAGGGTGGCCGCCCTGGGCTCGCCCTCCGGGCCGAGGAGCCTGAGCGCGCGGTTGTCCCGGAAGCGGTCGCAGACGGCCTCGACCAGGTCCTGGAAGGCGACCTCGCTCTGCGTGCCGTCCTCGAGACCCATCACCCCGAACAAGAGGAAGGTGTGCACCCGCCGGTTCACCCCCGCAGGCACGAAGCCTCCCGGCTGGGAGGAGGCCGCCGAGCCCAGCGCCTCGCGGGCGGACTCCCTCGTCACCACCCAGCCCCGGATCTGGCTCCTCCCGTCCGGCGCCGCCCAGCGGAAGAAGTCCAGATACTTCGAGAGGTCCGCCGCGTAGCGCTGGTAGAGGTGCACCCGGCCGACGTCCGCGACGGCTTCGAGTTCCGCCGCGATGCCCTCGCCGATCTGCTTGTACTGGGATTGCGCCATTGCCATCTCTCCGGGATTGCTCTGTAGGGGCGATGCTTGTCATCGCCCTATGCCACGGGGGCGAACACAAGGTTCGCCCCTACGGACAGCCTTCACCCCCCCAGCGCCTCCGCGATCTCCCCGCCCAGCCTTCTCACCCGCTCCTCGATGCGCCCCTCGCTCGCGGCCAGGGCGTCACGGAACATGTGCCGCCCCTGGATGCCCCTACGGGCGATGGACCGCGCCACGAGGTAGGAGACGTGCCCCGCCTCCCGATCCGAAACCCCCATGCGCTTCCTCACCCAGGCATGGAGCGGGCTCCCCGGCCGCCAGGGCGGGAAGCCCCCCGGCGCGCGGCCCTCCTCGACGGCGGCGGCGTAGGGAGACTCGGAGAAGACCTCCCCGCGCAGCCCGTCCAACGGCCTTCCCTCCACCTCGCTCACGATGGAGCCCCGCAGCGCCCCCGTCACCCCCTCCGGGGCGCGGGCTTCGACTTCGGCGCGCAATAACTCGGAGATGTCCGCCACCGCCGCCTCCGCGAGATCGAAGAGAATCCTTTCCCCCTCCCCTTCGAGGAGGGGGCCGGCGATCTCTTCATCCCATTCGATCGCTGCCATCTCTAAATCCCATCCCCCATCGTCGCTTCGCTCCTCCCTCCCCCTTGAAGGGGGCGGTATCCTTCCCCCCTCAGGAAGGGAGGGGTGTCGTGGGGGGGTGGGTTAAGGTGGACATCCCCTACCGCTCCCCCGGGCCGCCGTGGGTGAGGTAGTCCCCCCGCCCCTGGGAGAGGGACTCGTCCCAGTCCAGCGTCGCGCCCGAGGCGCCCGAGGCCTGGCCGACGTGGGCCTGGTACTTGCGCTCGAGTTCCTTCCCGAGCCGGGTGTACTCGGCGGCCTTGCTCAGGTGGTCCACCGCGTCGGCGGAGAGGGTGGGCGCCGAGGTCTGGGCGAAGCGCCGGGCGAGGACGTGGCAGCCCTCGGCGGCGCCGAGCCAGCCCACGGCCTTCTCGTCGCTCGCGGGGACGGTGGTGGTGTTCTGATCCGCCATGTGGGGGAGGGTGTAGAAGAGCCGCGCCGTCTCCCCGCCGCCCGGCGTGTGATGAAGCAGACGCAGCTTCTCCGCCGAAGTGCCGGGGGCGTAGATCGTCCAGTCCCGCCGCTGGAGGTAGGCGGCCTCCCGCTGCCCCCGCGGGTACTCCACCCCCTCGGCGACCGAGAGGGCGCGGTCCCAGTCCGCCGGGAGGGCGAAGTCGTAGGCCGCGCCGTCCCCGGCGTAGTCTTGCCAAGCCCGGCGGGGGCGGTCCTGGCTGTAGCGCGCGAGGGCGGCGAAGACGAAGCCCGCCCATTCCGCCTCCGCCGGAGAGAACTCGGCGGAGAGAGAATCCGCCTGGAGGAGAACCTTCACGTCGTCGATGAAGGTCTGCAAATTCGCCATTGGTTCCTTCCGTTCCTGTAGGGGGGGGGTTGAAACCCGCCCCTACGAAAATTCCAGGTAGAGCTTCGGCCCCGTGCCGGCGAGGACGGCGTGGAGCCCCGTCCCGAAGTGCACCCCGCAGGCGGGGACGCCGATGTCCACCGTCGTCCCGGCGGGGGCCTTCACGGTGCGGAGCACCTTCCCCGCGGCGGAGGTGTTGTCGTAGATCGTCGCGGTGGCGGCGTCCGCCCCCGCGGTGAGGACGCCCCCCAGGAGCTTCCCGCTCCCCGTCCGGGCGGTGCCGGTGGCGGCGACTTCGGTGGTCTCGGCTGGGTACATGGATTCCTCCTCCATCCCCCCCACCCTCCCCCCGGGGCGGGGGGAGGGCTTGCCGATCCCTCCCCCATCAGGAGAGAGACGGGCGGGGAGGGCCTAGTTGGGAGAGAACTCGACGACGACGGCGAGGGGGGGCAGGGCGATGCCGTTCCCCACCTTCTCGACCTGGAGGGCGAGCTGGGTGCCCTGGACGACCGCGAGGGGCGGGGCCGGGGCGTAGAGGACGAGCCCGGCCACCCCGGCGTCGTTCCCGCTGGTGAGGTCGTAGTTCGCCAGCTCGGTTGTGCCCGCGCCGTTCGCGCCGCGGTTGATGAGGTTCAGGTGCTTGGTGTTGGTGTCGGCGCCCGTGACCGCCGCGCCGGGGATGACCTTCACCTTCTCGACCTTGCAGTGGACGGGGGCCTCGAAGACGACGAAGTTCGCCGTCGCGTCCGCCGCCGCCACGGGGGGAAGCACGGCCTGGCGGTCGTGCGTCCCGGGCGTGTCGTATGCCTGCCGCTGGGACATCTCGCTCTCCTCTCTACCCCACCCCGTCTCCCCTCCCCTTGATCAAGGGGAGGGGTAGGGGGGAGGGGTGTCTGTAGGGGGGACCGGCCGGTCGCCCCTACGGGTTCATATGCCCGATGTATGGGTTACGCCGGGGCGCCGCGGTAGAAGGCGCGGTAGTCGAGCACCGCGCCGCCGTAGACGTGGCGGATCTTGTAGCGCAGCTTGTCGGCGCTGAAGCCGCTGCCCGCGGCGGGGTTGTCCTCGATGAAGAGCTCGGGCTCCTGCTGGTCCTCGAGGAAGCCGATCTCGATGGTGTCCATCAGGGCCGGGTCGGCCACGAGGAACCAGTCGTTCGCGTCCGAGAGCTCGGGCGCCCACAGGGGCTCCACCCCCAGGCGGTTGATGACGCTCGGCTGGGTGGAGTTGGCGTTCGAGACCACCTTGACGGCCGACTGGGTGACGTCGAAGGCCTCTTCCAGGAGCGCCGTCGGGTGGACGAGGTAGCGCGGCTGGGCCTGGCTGGCCACGGCGGACCCGGCCTCCCCCGGGAAGGCCTGGGTGCCCATGGCCTTGATGCCCGCCACCGCGTTCGCGTAGGTGAGGGCGTTGGCCGAGGTGTTCCCGTGATCGGCGTGGAAGAGGGCCACCCCGTCGTAGATCGCCGGGTTCGCGGCCAGGAAGTCGAAGACGAACTTGTTGAGGGTGCGCTGGGCGGCCCGGGCGAGGCGCCGGGGGATCATCCGGATGGCGCCCATGTCGTCGTTCTGGATCATCTCCCAGGTCAGGTCCTCGATGCCCCCGCGCTTGGCGACCGCGTAGGTCACCTCCTCGTCCGAGGGAGAGGCCAGGGCCGGGTAGGTGGCCTGCTCGGCCACCGTGGCGAGGTCGCCGTAGCCCCCCACCCGCACCCGGCGGTTCGTGCGGAAGTCCCGCACCGGCACCACGGCCGAGACGATCTTCCGCCAGAGGTGGAAACGGTCGTCCCGGAAGTCCCGCAGCAGGGCCCGGCGGATGGAGTCCCCGAACGCCTCGCCCCAGGTGGCCGTGGCCAGCGAGGCCGAGAGGCGGCGGATGCCGTTCCAGTCCTCCCCGGCGCGGTGGTAGTGGAAGGTCTCGGCGAAGAACGCCTGGGGCGTGAGCCGCCGCCCGGTGAAGTCCTGGAAGGCCTCGCTCAAGAAGCGGTAGGGCGCGAGGCCCTCGCGCGTCTTGGGCGCGGGCGCCCAGAGGCCGTCCAGCGCGGCGCGCCTGCGGTCGGCCTCGTCCCTCACCCCCTCCAGCCGGGCGCCGAAGCCCCGCAGGGCCCCCGAGGCCGTGAGCTTCTCCAGCGTCGCGGCCTCCAGGCGGATGGCCTCTTCGAGCTCCTCCGCCGTCGCCCCCTCGCACTGCGCCCTGAGCTTCTCCTGCACCGGCTCCGGCAGGCTCGACGCGGCCAGCCGCACCGCGACCGCCTGCCCCCCGAGGCCCGCCGCCCCGGCGGCGAGGGATTCCCCCTCCTCCTCCGCGGCCGCCGCCCCCAGCCTCTCTTTCATCTTCTCGAACATGACCTCCTCCTCCGGATGGGAGCGGCCCCCGGCGGGCCCCAGCAGGGCCCCGCCCAGCCGCCCCTTGTGAACGACGTCCACCGAGTGGACCGCCTCGATCGTCAGGATGTGGAGGACGGGCCGCCCCGCCTCCTCGCGCACCTCCCCCCGCCCCAGCACGTCGAACGAGAAGCCGAAGGGCTCGGGGATGCCCCGCGCCAGCGCGTCATGGGCCAGGGCGTGGAACCAGGCGGCCGACTTCGCCACCGCGAAGGTGGAGACCAGCCCCTCCTCCGCCATGCGCACGCTGCGGTGCCAGCCCACCAGATCCTTGATGTCCGGCGCCCCCGAGCGGGCGTGGTTCGCGAAGGCCTGGGCCCCCTCAAAGAGCGGCGCCGCCTCCGCCAGCACCTCGCGGGGCAGGAACCAGTCCCCCTCCCGCGAGGGCCCCGGCCGGGCGATGAGCACCTCGAAGTCCCAGCCGTTCTCTTTCCCCCCGGAGCCCTCCGACGCCCGGAGCACCCCGCCCCGGAGCTGGATGGCCCGGGCCTGGGACGGCGTTCTCTTCTTGCCGAAAAGACCCTTCATCTCGCCCTCCTCTCCGCCGCGCCGGTGCGCCTCCCGCGGCGCGCACCCGGGAATCTACGCCCCGCGCGCGGAAAGCCACTTACCTCAAGTTCCCTCACCTTCCCGATCGGGGGGA
>Ga0156328_1169_pt1 | contig 18889 bp, 15 predicted proteins | sample RifCSPlowO2_12_FD_107976 | JGI IMG/M metagenome (GOLD analysis project Ga0156328, IMG submission 107976) | Candidatus Tectomicrobia bacterium RIFCSPLOWO2_12_FULL_69_37 | reverse complement strand
TAGTACCCGGTGCGGAGGGTCTTGGCCTGCTTGTCCCCGCCCGGGTCCCAGCTCTTGTCGTTCTTCTTGGCCTGGGCCTCGAAGTCGTAGGCGACGCGCTTGATCTCGATGTTCCAGCGGCCCTTGCCGCCGTACTCCACGATGACGTAGGCCGGGCGGTTGTCCCCGTCCCAGTTCACGGCGGCCGAGGCCGTGGCGATAAGGGTCTGGTTCCCGATCTTGCGGACGTAGGGGCCGTGGACCTGGCCGAAGGCCATGACCTCGGCCTTGGCGCCCTTGAGCCGCTGGAGCACCTCGGCGTCGGTCAGGCGGAGGGGGAGCGCCCCCTCGTCGTCGTCCGGGGTGCCGTGGAAGACGAGGAGATCGTGGCCCAGCTCGGGGGTGAGGACCAGGGACTGGGGCAGCGCCTTGAGCCAGTCGAGGTGCCTCTGGGAAAGATGCTCGCGGGTGAGGCGGCTGCTGTCGTTGCGGTTCGGGAAGCCGTTGGGCCCCGCGTCCACCTTGTCCACCACCCAGCGGTCGAAGTTCCCCTGGAGGGCGATGCAGCGCGGGCGCTTCATCAGCAGGTCGAGCACCTCCGTGGGCTCAGGCCCGCCCATGACCAGGTCGCCGGGGGCGATCTCCCAGTCCACCCGCTCCTTCTCCACCGCCTCCAGGACGGCCTCGAGGGGCGAGAGCTGCGCGTGGATGTCCGAATAGAATGCGATTCGCATGGCGCTCTCCTCACGCTGGAAACGGGATGATCCGCGTCCCTATGAATGCCGTCCTCCCGGCGTCGGCTACTTCCCCGGCGGCTGGAGGAACTCGAAGACGACGCCCTCCGGCCCCCGGACGAAGGCGACGAGGTTGCCCGTCATCCCCGTGGAAACCGGGTCGAGGAGCTCCCCGCCGGCCGCGACGAACTGCTTGATGGCGGCCTCGATGTCGTCCACCCACACTCCGAGGTGATGCAGCCCGAAGGCCGTCCGGCCGCCCGGCGGCTCCGCGCTCTCCCCGGGCCGCAGCCCCCGGATGAAGAAGTTGGAGTCCCCGAGCTTCACCTGGACGTTCACCCCGCCCTTGTGCTCGGCCCGCTTCCCGACCACCCCGCCCAGGGCCCCGGCGTACCAGGCCGCCGTGGCGTCCGGGTCGCGGCTGAGAATGTGGACGTGGTGGTAGGCTCCCCTGACCGCCATGGCTGGCCTCCTCGGTGGGATTGCGGCGGGCCGGAGGCTCCGCCTAGCTCCGCTTGCGCGCTTTCCCCGCCACTTTCCCCATGGCCCGCAGGACGGCCTCGGGCGTGGCGGGGAGGTCGTTGATCTCGGCCCCGATGGCGTCGCAGATGGCGTTCACGACGGCGGGGGCGGTGGGATTCACCGAGGGCTCCGCCACCCCCTTCACCCCGAAGGGCCCCCGGGGCTCCAGCGCCTCGACGATGAGGGAGGTGAAGGTCCCGGGCATGTCCTCCGAGGTGGGGATGAGATAATCCCGGAAGTCGCGGTTCAGCACCCGCCCTCCCTTCATCTGGATGATCTCCGATGTGCCCAGGCCGAAGCCCATGCTGGCCCCGCCCTCGATCTGCCCCTCCACGTTCATGGGGTTGATGGCCCGGCCCACGTCGTGCGCCGCCACGAGCCGGAGGACGCGGTACTCCCCCGTCTCGGTGTCCACCTCCACCTCGGCGCACTGGGTGGCGAAGACGTAGCACTCGAAGGCCTTCCCCTGGTGGTTCGCCTTGTTCACCCCCATGTCCTTGGAGTGGTGGAGGCCCTCGGCCAGGAGGATATCCCCGGCCTTGTAAGAGTTCTGGGCGATCTCGGCGAGGCGCTTCTTCCGGTCCGGGGCGCTGACGACGAAGACCTCCCCCTCCGCGATGTCGAGGTCCTCCGGGGCCGCCTCGAGCGCCGCCGCCGCCTTGGCCAGGAGCTTCTTCTTCACCTCGGCCACCGCCTTCTTCACCCCGAGGCCGCCCACGTGGGCGACGCGGCTCCCCGTCGAGCCCGGGTCGAAGGGGGCGATCGAGGTGTCTCCGTTGACGAGGTGGACGTGCTCGAAGGGGATCCCCAGCTCCTCGGCCGCGATCTGGCGCAGGATGACGTTCGTGCCCTGGCCCACGTCCACGATGCCGGTGATGACGGTCAGGGTGGCGTCCGGGTTCACCCGGGCGAAGGCCGCGGCGGGGGTGGCCTGGCCGAAGCCCGCGACGGGATAGATCATGGCCGCCATCCCCCGCCCGCGGCGGCAGCGGCCCGAGCGCCGCCCCCGCCCGATCTCGTCCCAGCCGATGGCGGTAGCCGCCTTGTCCATGGTCTCGGCGAGGCCGCAGCTGGTGATGGCGTCCCCGCTGTGGGCGGGATCTCCCGTCTTCATGGCGTTGCGGCGGCGCAGTTCCATCGGCTCGATGCCGAGCCGGCGGGCGATGAGGTCCATGTGCCGCTCGCAGGCGAAGGTGGTCTGGGTGGCCCCGAAGCCCCGGACGGCCCCGGCGAAGCCGTTGTTGGTGTAGGTCAGGCAGAAGTCCGAGCGGACGTTCGGGATGACGTAGGGCCCGGGGGCCATGAGGGCCCCCTTGGCCCCCACCCCGTTGCCCGCGGCGCAGTAGGCCCCGCCGTCCAGCAGGGACCGGACGTGCACCGCCATGATCTTCCCCTCCCGCGTCACGCCGCTCTTGTAGTCGATGGTGAAGGCGTGCCGCACGGTGGAGACGGTGAACTCCTCCTCCCGGCTCATGCGGAAGGTGACGGGCCGGCGGGTCTTGAGGGCGCAGAGGGAGGCCAGGGACTCCAGCATGATCTCGTGCTTGCCGCCGAAGGCGCCGCCCGAGACGCAGCTCACGACGCGGACCTTGGAGAGGGGGAGCTTGAGCACCCGGGCGAGGTCGGCCTGGATGCGGAAGGGGGTCTGGGAGGTGACGTAGACGCTGAGCCGCCCGGCCGGGTCCACCTCGGCCACGGTGATGTGGGGCTCGATCGAGGCGTGCTCCTGGGGAACGGTGCGGTAGCGCGCCTCGACGATGAGGTCCGCCTCGGCGAAGCCCTTCTCGACGTCCCCCCGGATGACGGAGCCCTCGAAGACGACGTTCCCGGTGGGATGGGACTCGTGCACCCGGGGGCTCCCCGGGCGGAGGGCCTCCTCCGGGCCGGTGACGGCGGGGAGGTCCTCGTACCGGACCCGGACGAGCCGCGCCGCCGACTCGGCCTGCTCCCAGCTCGCGGCGCAGAGGGCCGCGACCGGGTCGCCCTCGTAGCGCACCTTATCCCCGCAGAGGACAGCCTGATCGGTGATCACCATGCCGTAGGAATTGACGGGCACGTCCGCCGCCGTGAGGACGCAGGCGACGCCCGGGGCCTTGGCAGCCCGGCTCGCGTCCACCCCGAGGATGCGGGCGTGGGGGCGGCCCGCCCGGACCACCGCCCCGTAGAGCATCCCGGGCCGCTGGATGTCCTCGACGAATTGGCTGAGCCCCGCCACCATCTCGGGGCCGTCCTCGCGGGGATAGCTCTTGCCGAGGGAGTGGAGGGGGCGATCGTTCATCCCGCGCGTCCTTATCTGGGACCTGCACAGGGCGGGGCGGTAAGGCCCGCCGATCCGGAAATCGAATGGAGCGGATAGACCTTACCTGAGTCGAAAAAGGCGCGCAACTAAAGCGGATACAGGGCTCTCTTGTGCCAGCGCGATCCATGAAGGTGAGGGAATTTGGGGTACGTGCCTTCGGGCCGAACGGGCATATCTTACCCGTGCCGGCTCCGCCCAGACGGGGCCGGCACGGGGATGCTCACCATCGCCCCCGGCAAGGGGAATGGGACGGGCCCGTGGTCCGCCCCTCTGCAATGGAGAGGGCCGTAGCGTCCACCGGTTTCACGTTTTTTCCCAGGATTTCCCGCAGAGCTTTTCCCGGGGATTTCCCGCAGAGCTTTTCCCCGGGATTTCCCGCAGAAAAAAATCAACGCCTCCCGAAAAAAAGGGGTGTTCAGTGTTTTTCGGTGAATTTCAGCAAAAAAACCGGCCCAGCCGCCCGGGGGACCCCTTGAATTTTCTTCATTTCCGGCGTTGTCTGGGGTTTTCCGGGACATTCCGGCGGGAAAAAATCACTTCTCACCCGGCCCTGCCACCCGCCCGCTCCCCCAGGGGCAGGAGGGGCATGACCTCCCGGGCGAAGCGCTCCATCTCTTCCATCATGGGGTGGAACTGGAACAAGAACAGGTCCACCCCGGCCCGGTGGAATTCGAGGATACGCTCGGCGAGGGTGGCCGGGCTCCCGACCAAGTCCGCCGCCGTGCCCCCGTTCGTCCCCACCCGGTCGGCCTGGACACTCGTCTTGCGGTGGCGGGCGTCGCGGTCCACCCCGGTGATGACAGCGGGGGGCCCGAGGAGCCCCCGCAGGCGCTCGTGCTCGCGGCGGGCGGCCGCGTCGGTCTCCCGGCAGATGGCGAAGGTGCTCATCCCGAAGCCCAGGCTCCGGCCCAGGGCGGCGGCCTCCTCCCGGACGGCCCCGATGAGGGTGAGAGCGTCCTCCAAGGGCCTGCCGTTGAAGAGGAAAACGTCCGCCGCGCGCGCCGCGAGGCGGACGGCGGCCTGGGACTCTCCGCCGAAATAGAACGTGGGCCAGGGCCTGCGGATGGGCTTGGGGGCGCAGACGCCGTCCCGGATGCGGAAGAACTCGCCGTCAAAGTCGAAGTGATCCTCGGTCCAGAACCGGCGGAGGACCTCCATGGCCTCGGCGGAGATGTCGTAGCGGCGATCGTGGGCCGGGAAGGGGATGCCCGCCATGTCGTGCTCGTGCTGCCACCAGCCCGAGACGATGTTGATGGCGAAGCGGCCCCCGCTGATGCGGTCGATGTTGGCCCCCATCTGGGCGGCGAGGGCGGGGTGGCGGTAGGCGCTGCGGGCCGCGACGATGAGCTCGATGCGCCGGGTCAGGGGGGCCAGCGCCGCTGCGGTGACCCAGGCTTCGAGGATGGGGGCGCCGGGGCCCTTGATGGAGTTGAGGCTGCGGTCGAGCAGGAGGGTGCTCGCGAAGCCGAGCTCCTCGGCGCGCTGGATGTAGCGGAGGTTGTGCTCGAAGGTGGCCTCGCGGACGGCCTCGGGCGGCTCCTGCTGCACGAGGAAGGTTCCCCAGACGGGGGCCCAGACGCCCAGCCGCAAGGCCATCCTCACTTCCTCCGGCGCGGGGGCTAGCGCATGTCCTTCGCCTGGAAGGCGATGCGCCCTCCGGGGGGCTCGACCACGAGGTGGAGGGCCTCGGCCACCCGGCCCGAGAGGTTCCACATGCCGCAAACGAAGGTGAGCTCCACGAGCTGGCGCGTGGTGAAGTGCTTCTTCATCTCCTCGAAGGCGAAGTCGTTCCCCTTCGCGGTGAGCTTGGTGACTTCATCCGCCCAGCGGATGACGGCTTTCTCCCTGGCGCTGAAGAGGGGGCTCTCCTTCCAGCCGTCCCCTTCCAGGAGGCCAAGCTGCTCGCCGGTGAGGCCCAGAGCTCGACCGAGCTCGACGTTGTGCCCCACTCAGTTGTTGCATTGGGTGAGGAGGGCCGTCTTGACGATGACGAGCTCCATGATGCGGATGTAATCCGGGTCGGTCTTGAGCCGGTTGATGCGGAGCTTCTGGTCGAGCAGCATCCAGGCCTCGACGGCGACCGGGGCGTGGCCGAGCATCTGGAAAAAGCGCGGCACCGTGCCCCACATCTCCATCGCCCACTTGTAGCTCGGCCCGAGCTCCTCCCGGATGTCCTCGGGGAGGCTGCCCGGCGCGACGAAGGGCACCCGGGGCACCGGGCACGCCATCATCTCCTCGGTCACGCCCATGCCGGGCGTGAGCCCCGTCTTCTCGTTCACAGCCATGATCCATCCCCTCCTTCCGATGAAGCCGAAGCGCCTAGGTGCCGTTGCCCGCGGCCGCGAGGGCCTTGCGCAGATGATGGGGGCCGACCGGGAGGGAGAAGAACGTCACCCCGGCCGCATCCTGAATCGCGTTCACGATGGCGGCGGCGGTGGCCACGATGGGGGGCTCCCCCACCCCCCGCATGCCGAAGGGCGTCCCCTCGGCGGGGTTGTCGAAGAGGATGACCTTGAGCTCCGGCATGTCCATGCTGGTCGGGAGGAGGTACTCGTGCAGGCTCTCCCCGCTCAGCCGCCCATCCGGGTGGCGGAACTGCTCCTCCATGAGGGCCAGGCCCATGCCCTGGATCATGGCCCCCTCGATCTGGCCCTCGACCGAGAGCGGATTGATGGCGAAGCCCACGTCCTGGACGGCGACGAGGCGCAGCACCCGCACCTCGCCCAGCTCCGGGTGCACCGCCACCTCGGCCACCTGGGCGACGTAGATCGGGCAGGCCGGGGGCTTGGGGCTCGCCCCCTGGCCGAGGAGGTAGCCCGCGATCTCGGGTGCCGCCTTGGCCACCTGGGCGAGGGTGAGGGAGCGGTCCGGCGCCGAGGCGACCTTGACCCTCCCGCCCTCGAGGATCAGGTCCCCGGGCTCGGCCTCGAGCTGGGCGCCCGCCACCTCCAATATCTTCTTGCGCAGGTCGCGCACCGCGTTCAGCGCGGCCCCGGCCACCGAGCGCGTCGCCTTGCTCCCCGAGGCGGCGGTGGACTGGGGGACGGTGTCCGTGTCGCCCACCGCGTAGCGCACGTGGTCCAGCTTGACGCCGAACTCCTCGGCGACGAGCTGGCAGAGGGAGGTGCTCGCCCCCGTCAGGTTCACCGTGCCAGACATCATCTGGATGGAGCCGTCGCTGTTCAGGCGGAGGGCGCAGCTCGACGCCTCGCCCGGGCCGTGCCAGAAGCCGCAGGCGATGCCCCGGCCGTACCGCCAGCCCTCCTCCTCCGGGAGGTCCGCCCGCCGCGGGACGGGCTGGCCCCAGCGGCCCTCGGCCGCCGCCCGCTCCATCACCCTCACCATGGTGTCGTCGCGGTTGACCCCGGCCAGGGACTTGTCCCCGGGCCGGAGGGCGTTCTTGCGGCGGAACTCGAGCGGGTCCATGCCCAGCTCGCGGGCGATGATGTCAGTGTGGACCTCGGTGGCGAAGTGGTACTGCGGCCCGCTCGGGGCGCGGACGGGGCCCGCCACCGGGGCGTTGGTGTAGACCGTGCAGGCCTTCACCCGGACGCCGGGGATGCGGTATGTGGAGGAGGCCATGCCCATCTTGCTGCTGCACTGGAAGGGCGCGCCGCGCCCGTAGGCGCCGTGCTCCATGGTGACGTCCACCTCGCGCGCGACCATGGTGCCGTCCCGCTTCACTCCCGTCTTGATGGTGAAGACATGCGGATGGCGCGGGTTGACTCCCCGGTGGTCCTCCTCGCGCGACATCTCCATGCGGACAGGCCGGGCGGTGCGGAGGGCCAGGAGGGCCGCGATGTGCTCGAAGATGCTCTTGAGCTTGGAGCCGAAGCCGCCGCCGATCTCGGTCGGGATGACGCGCACCTTGGTCGCCGGGAGGCCGAGCGCCTCGGCCACGTCGCCGCGGATGGCCCAGGCGTCCTGGGTGGTGGTCCAGACGGTCACCTTGCCGTCGGCGCCTGCCTCCGCGGTGCAGACGTGGGGCTCGATGTAGCCGGCGTGGGCGTGGGGGGTGCGGAAGGTGTGCTCGAACACCCGGTCGGCCTGGGCGAAGCCCGCGTCCGGGTTCCCCAACGTCTTCTCGAAGCGGGCGAGGACGTTGCCCTCGGCCCCCGGCCCCATGCCCTTGAGCTCCTTCCAGTCCTCGTGGACGAGAAGGGTCTTCCCCTCCCGGCTCGCGATGGCGTCCACGACGGGGGCCAGCGGCTCGTAGCGCACCCGGATCGCGCCGATCGCGGCCTGGGCCGCTTCGAGCGTCTCGGCCGCGACGGCGGCGACGGGCTCGCCCACGTAGCGCACGTAGCCGTCCTTGGCGAGCCAGCTCTGGTCCTTGATGTCCCCGCCGAAGCGGATGGCCGGGCACTCGTCGCGCGTCAGCACGTAGCGCACGCCGGGGATCTTCCGCGCCCGGGAGGCGTCCACGGAGAGCACGCGCGCGAACGCGTGGGGGCTCCCCAGGACCCGGCCCGCCAGCGCCCGGGCCGTGGGCACGTCGGCCCCGAAGCAGGCCGTGCCGGCCGCCTTGTCGGGCGTGTCGATCCTCGCGAGACCCTTCCCTGCCACCTGGTACTCCGTCATGTCCGCCTCCGGTGTGTGATCGGCGCCCGGCCCGAGGATGGGGCGAAGGCGCCGACGGCCGTCATCGGGAAACTGAAGCCCATTCTGGGGTCCCCGCGGGCGGGGGTCAAGAAAGACGGGGGACCGGCCGCGGGGGAGCTAGAGGGGCCATCCCTCCAGCCGGTAGGCCTGCTCCCAGAACATCCACTCGTAGCGGCTGGAGAGGAGGAACGCCTCCAGCGCCTGGGCGCGCTCCGGTCCCCCCAGCGAGGGGCCCAGGCGGTCGGCCAGGGCGAGCTGGCTCTCGACCATGGCGCCGTAGTGATCCCCGGCGTAGACCGCGATCCACTCGGCGCAGAGGGGGTTCCCGGGGAGGCGCCGGGCCAGCCGGAGCCCGACCTCGCGGTAGATCCAGTAGCAGGGCAGCACCGCCGCCAGCCCCACGGCGAAGCTCCCGGCCCGGCAGGTGGCCAGGAGGTGGCGGGTGTAGGCCACGGTGGCGGGGCCGGGGGGCGCCGTCCCCAGCCGCTCCCCGCTCACCCCGGCCCGGGCGGCGAGGCCCGCGTGGAGGGCGCGCTCGACCCGGACGCAGTTGGCGGCGTGCTCGGCGAAGGTCTCGAGGTCGTCCTGGGAGGCCGCCTTCGCTCCCACGAGCTGGAGGGCCCGGGCGAAGTCCTGGAGGTAGAGGTAGTCCTGGCAGATGAAATGGCCGAAGCGCTCGGGGGAGATGCTGCCCGCCCCAACCTCCTGGACGAAGGGGTGGCGGTGGATAGCCTCCCAGACCGGGGCGGCGCCCGCCCGCAGCTCGTCCCGGAAGCGGCCCATCCCTCAGTCCGGGACGCCGGGGGGCCGGGCGCCGTGGGCGGCCCGGACCCGGGTCTTGATGTTGCCCCGGACGTTGAAGTCCCCCTCGATCCAGGCCCACTTCGGGGAGCAGGCGGCCACGAGGTCGTTCAGGATCCGGTTCACCGCCTGCTCGTGGAAAAGCTCCTGGTCGCGGAAGCGGTTGATGTAGAGCTTGAGGGACTTGAGCTCCACGATGGTCTCGCCGGGCACGTAGCGGATGCGGATGGCGGCGAAGTCCGGGAAGTTGCTGATGGGGCAGAGGCAGGTGAACTCGGGGATGGTGAAGTCGATGACGTAGTCCCGCTCCCTCGAGGGGTTGGGCACCGCCTCGAGCTTCGCCCCGGCGATCATCCGCGCCCCGTACTTCTTCTCGCCGGCCATGCTCTCCCTCCGAAGGGGAACCCCTGGCGGCCAGCCGCCCGGGAGGCCGCTCAGGCCCCCGGCCTCAGGTTGACCAGCAGGGCGCCGTCCTTCCGGCCCACGAACGCGTCGAAGGCCTCCTTGTACTGCCGCAGGGGGAAGCGGTGGGTGATGTAGGGCTGGACCTTGATGCGCCCGGCGTGGATGAGGGCCACCACCTCGTCCCCGCAGTTGGGGTTGGCCCGGACCCCGGAGATGTCCATCTCCTCGAGCACCACCCGCTTCCAGGCGAGGTCGGGGATGTTCTCGGGGATGCCGGTGATGGCGATGCGGGCGCCCTTCCCGCCGCAGTCCACCGTCCACTTGAAGCTCTCGGTGGTGCCCGCGGTCTCGAGGACGACGCCGGCCATCCGGCCGCCCGTCAGGGCCTTGATCTTCTCGGGCACCCCGCCCTCGCGGTAGTTCACCACCTCGGCCCCTTGGGCGGCGATGGTGTCGAGGCGCTTGCCGCCTCCCACCACGATCACCCGCCCGGCCCCCAGGGCGCGGGCCGACTCGAAGGCGAAGACCCCGATCGGCCCCGAGCCCAGGACCACCACGGTGTCGCCGGGGTTGATCCCCGCGCGCTTGGCCGTCCACAGGCCGCAGCCGGCCGGGTCCACGCAGGAGCCCACGTCGAAGGGCATCTCCTTGGGCATCTTGTGGAGGGCCCGCATGTTGTTCACGACGTACTCGGCGTAGGACCCTTGGGTGATGTGGCCGTACTGGCGGTGGCCGGTGACGGCCTTGCCGTAGTTCAGGCAAAGGTTGTAGCGGCCGGTCAGGCACATGCGGCAGGCGCCGCAGCCGGCGTGGCTCGTACCCGCGACGTGGTCGCCCATCTCGAGGCCGAAACCCTCGGTGCCGGGGCCCATGGCCACGATCTTCCCCGCCCACTCATGGCCCAGGATGGCCGGGAACCGGGGAGGCCAGCGGGGGACGTGGGTCCCCTTGATGATCTCGATGTCGGTGCCGCAGATGGTGGTGCTCTCGACCTGGACGAGCACCTCCCCGTGGCCCGGCGCGGGGGTTTCCACCTGGCCGATCTCGAACTTCATGGGCGCGGTCAGGACGACCGCCTCCATCTTCTTCTTCACGTCCGCGCCGTAGCGGACGCCGTCCGTCGTGGGCATGGAGCGGCTTCTCCTCGTCAATGGCCGGAATCCCGAACGGCGGAAATCCACCGGATGAGGGGGCCATTACAATGCCCGCGGGGGAGATCGTCAAGGCGGGCGCGGGCCCGCCTAGCCGGCCGTCCGGAGCGCCTCGGGGGAGTGGACGTCCACCTCCTCGCGGCTCGGCCACCGGCCCAGCCACCCGCGCCAGAAGAGGCGGGTCAGGTCGTTCCCGATGAGGACGAGCACGGGCACCAGGATCAGGGTGACCGCCGTGGAGAAGAGAAGGCCGAAGCACATGCTGACCGCCATCGGGATGAGGAACTGGGCCTGGAAGCTCCGCTCCGCCACCAAGGGAGCGAGGCCCGCGACCGTGGTCAGGGTAGTCATGAGGATGGCGCGCCACCGCGCGACCCCCGACTCCTGGAGCGCCGCCTCGACGAGCGTCCCGGCGGCGACCTTTCGGTTCACGAAATCCAGCAGCACGAGGGAGTCGTTCACCACCACCCCCGCGAGGGCGACGACCCCCATGAGGCTCATGATCGAGATGTCCAGCCCCATCAGGATGTGGCCCCAGATCGCCCCCACGATTCCGAAGGGGATGGCGCTCATGACCACCAGGGGCTGGAAGTAGCTCCGGAACATGATGGCCAGGATGACGAAGATCCCCGCCAGCGCGAGCACGAACCCGCGCCTCAGGCTCCCCACGGACTCGCGGGCCTCCTTTGCCTGGCCCTCAAAGCGTAGGCGGATGTCGGGATTGCGCTCCACCAGCGCGGGGAAGAAACTCTTCCGCAGGTCGTTCAGGATCTCGGTGGGGTTGGCCCTCACCTCATCTACTTCCGCGACGACGGCGATGACCCTCCGCCGGTCCACGCGCTTGATCTGGGCGAAGCCCCGGCGGATGTTCGCCTCGGCCACCTCGTAAAAGGGGATCTCCGCTCCCGAAGGGGTCCGGATGCGGGCCTTCTCCACGTCCCCCAGGCTCCGGCGCTCCTCCGGCGGGTAGCGGACCTTCACCTTCACGTCCTCCCGCCCGCGCTGGAGGCGCAGCGCCTCCTGTCCGAAGAAGCGGGCCCTGAGCTGGGTGGCCAGGTCCTGCAGGCTCACCCCCAGCAGCCGCCCCTGGGGGGTGAGATCGGTGCGCAGCTCGAGCTTCCCGGCCCGGAAGTCGTCCTCGATGTCGTAGACGCCGGGGTACCTCCTGAGCTCGTTCTTCAGCGCGTCCGCGGAGCGGCGCAGGGCGTCCATATCCTGGCCTGCGAACTGGACCTCGATCGGCTTCCCGCCCGGGGGACCGGCGCCCCCGATCTGGAAGGTGAGGCTGATGGTGTCGGGGATGGCGCCCGTCCTCTCGCGCCACCGGTTGAGAATCTCGGTGCTGGATATCCCCCGCAGCTCGGACGGGAGCATCTCCACGATGACCTGGGCGGCGTGGCTGCCCTCCTCGAGGAGGTTGGGGCCTACCTGCTCGCCCAGCACCGTGAAAACGTGCCTGAGGACCGGTTCCCCGCTCTTCGACTTGAAGCCGGCGTTCAGCTCCATCGCGGCCCGCTCGATCCGGCGGGCGGCCTCGGCGGTCTGCTCGATCGGGGTGCCCTCGGGGAGGAGGAGCCTCGCCTCGATCCAATCGGAGTCGAACCGGGGGAAGAAGAGGAACCGGACATGGCCCCCGGCGGCGAGGGAGACCGTCACGAAGAAGAGCGCGAGGGCCGCGGCCGCGACCAAGTACCGCGCCTCCAGGCAGAAGCGGAGGGAGGGGGCGTAGACGCCCTCCACCACCCAGGCCACGAAGGCGTCGACCTTTTCCCGGATGCGGGAGCCGCGCGTCCCCCGGCGCGGGAATCTGAACCAATGCGCCAAGTGGGCGGGCAGGATGAAGAGGGACTCGAAGAGGGAGGCGACGAGGGAGGCGATGATCCCGATCGGCATGATCGCCATGAACTTCCCGAGGGTGCCCTCCACGAAGAGGAGGGGCAGGAAGGCGATGATGGTGGTGGTGATGGTGCTGATGACGGGGATGGCGACCTCGGCGCAGCCTTCGACAGCGGCCGTCACGAAGTCCTCCCCCGCCTTCATCCGGGTGTAGATGTTCTCCGAGACCACGATGGCGTCATCCACCAGCATGCCGATCACCATGATGAAGGCGAAGAGGGTGATCATGTTCATCGTGCCGCCCGAAAACGTGATGAAGCCGAGGGCACCCATGACGGCGACGGGGAGGCCCATGGCCACCCAGAAGGAGAGGCGTATGTTCATGAACAGCCACAGGGTGAGGAAGATCAGGACGAGGCCCGAGCGGGCGTTGCGCAGGAGCAGATCGATGCGGTCCTGGATGAGGCGGGAAGTGTCGGCCCAATCGTCGAGCGTCAGGCCGGCGGGGAGCCGCGCCCGCTTCTCGCGGAGGTACCGGCGGGCGCTCTCGGCGATTTTGAGGGCGTCCTCCTCGCTGGTCTTGTAGATCACGATGAGGGCGGCGGGCTTGCCGTTGAAGCGGCCCGACTTGTCGCTCTCCTCGAAGCCGTCCACCACACGGGCGACCTCCCCCAGGCGGAGGATGGTGCCGTCCGGGCGGGTGAGGATGGGCAGCTGCTCGAACTCCCGCCCCGTGTAGCGCTTCCCCAGGGTGCGGATGCGGATGCGCCGCTCGGGCGAGCGGATGTCCCCGCCCGAGAGCTCGAGCACGTTCTTGCGGATGGTGTCGGCCAGGCGCTCGAAGGTCAGGCCGTGCGCCCGCAGGACGGCCTCGGGCACCTCGACCGCGATCTCCCATTCCCGCAGGCCGCGGATGACCACCTGGGAGATGCCCGGGATGGCCAGCAGGTCCTCCTTGACCTCCTCCGCCACCCGCTTGAGGGCGACCTCGGGCACTTCCCCGTAGAGCGCGAGGTCCAGTACCTGGTCGAGGCGCTTGATCTCGGTCACGACGGGCCGCTCGATCCCCTCCGGGAAGGTGTCGACGCGGTCCACTGCGCTCTTCACGTCATCCAGCGCCCTGCTTCGATCCTTCACCCAGGACTGGAGCTCGGCGATCACCCGGCAGTTGTGCTCGAGGGCGGTCGAGGTGACGGTCTTCATCCCCTCGATGCCGGTCAGGGCCTCCTCGATCTTGATGCAGACGCCCTCCTCTACCTCCTCGGGGCTCGCGCCCTCCCAGACGACCTGCACCTGGATCCGGTCGAGGGAGAACTGCGGGATGAGCTCGCTGCGGATCTGGAACAGGGAGACGACCCCGACGAGGATGAAGAACCACATCAGGATGTTCGCCATGACGCGGTTCCGGACGAAGAGCGCGATGAGGCGTTTCACCGCCCCGGCCCTCCTTGGGGGGGCCCGGGCTGTCGCTGCTGGTTCTCCGCCAGGCGCAGCTTGAGGCCCGGCACCGGCTCGGGGAGCGCCGAGAGGATCACCCACTCCCCCTCGCGGACGCCGCTCTGGACGACCGCCTCGCCCTCGTCCTTCCGCAGGACCTGCACCGGGCGGATCTCCAGCCGGCCCTCGTGGAAGATGTGCACCTGGTCCCCCGCGTGCAGGGCCGCGCGGGGAATAACGAAGACGTCCGGGACGGTGATCCCCCGGATCCGGGCCTGCACGAACATCCCCGCGATGAGGGGCGGGCGCTGGCCCGGCACCCAATCCTTGAGGGGCTCGGCCACCTCCACGATGAGGGTGATGGCCCGGGTGGCCTCGTCCAGGCCTGCCTCCACCAGCGTCACCCGCCCCTCCCACCGGAAGGCCTGGCCGAAGCGGCTCCACACCACCTCGGCGCGGGGGAAGAACCGCTGCACCTCCTCCTGGCTCCGGGGGAACTGGGTGACGCCCTCCACCCGGCGGAAGGTCCAGCGGGCGTCCTCCACCGGGACCGAGACCGGGATCTCCACCACCGACATGTCGTGGATGGCGCCGATGGACTGCCCCGCCCGCAGGTAGTCGCCCACCTCGACCTTGACCTGGCGCGCCCGGCCGTCGAAGGGCGCGAAGTACTTCGTCCGCTCCAGGCTGAGGAGGGCCTCCTCCAGCTGGGCCTGGGACACCCGCATGGCGGCCCGCTTCTGGGCCAGCTGCGGCGGAATGAGGTCGAGGGCGTTGCGGGCCGCGAGGACGGCGCGCTCCTGGCGGAGGAAGGATTGGAGGGTGGTCTCGAACTGGCCCTCGGAGACCACGCCCTGCTGTCGCAGCCGGCGGTTGCGATCCAGCTCCGCCTGGACCAGCTTGAGCTGGCGCTCGGAGATGGTCAGGTCGGTCCGGTTGTTCTTCTCCTCCTGGAGCAGGCGCTGGATGTCGGCCTCTAGCTGAGCCACCTGGGCCCGCCGCTGGGCCGCCGCGAGGGCGTAATCCCGCGGGTCCACCTCGAAGAGGAGGTCCCCCCTCCGGATGAAGCCCCCGCTCCGGAAGCCGGGCGCGCGCTGGATCAGCCGCCCGGAGACCTCGGGCACGATCTGCACCTCGGTCTTGGGCCGGACGGTGCCGTAGCCCGAGACCCAAAGCGTCTTCGCTTCCTTCTTGAGGCGGACGGCGCGCACGAGGCGGCCCTCCGCCGCCGGGCGCACCACGGCCGGGGAGGGCCGGGAGCGGACCAAGACGAATGAAACCCCCAGCCCCGCGGCCAGGACGGCGGCGGCGGCCAAGGCAAAACCCATCTTCCGGTCGAGCTGGAATCCCACGTAGCCCCTCAGGAGATGGACGTCCGCAAGAACGCTTTCCCGGCGGGGCAAGGCACACCCCCGCCCCGCCTGGAAGGCTACACCTCTTCGGGCCCGTGGAAAATCAGGTAGGGAACCCGCCGCCGGGCTCAGAAACGGGGGGGTGGATCAGCGGCGGGGCGGCTGGATGAGCTCCAGGGTGTTGCCGTCCGGGTCTTCCATGTAGACCACCAGCCCGCCCTTGTTCGGCCCGTCGGTGATGTCCACCGGCGGGGACATGAAGCGGACGCCATGGCCCTTGAGGCCGGCGTACATGGCGTGCAGGTCATCCACGTTGAAGCAGACGTGGGCGCTGCCCACGTTGTTGGTCGCGGTGTCGATCTTCACCCCGGCACCGCCGACGTACTGGATGAGCTCGATCGGGTATCCCGCCCCCCGCACGTAGATGATGTGCAGGTGGGCGCCCGGGATGCCTGTCACCTTCTGGCAATAGGCGGGGTCGCGGACGTTGTCCGACATCACCTCGAAGCCGAGCTTCTCGCAGTACCACTTGGCCGACGCCTTGACGTCCGCGACGGTGAAGCTCGTGTGGTTGACGCCCGTCAGGCCCATGCCGCGCTCCGCCGCTCAGACGGCCGCCCCGAGCACCTGCTTGACCGCCTTGGCGATCTTGTCCGGATTGGGCAGCACGAAGGCCTCGAGCCGGGGCTCGAAGGGGATGGGAGCGTCCAGCGCGGCCACCCGGCCGATGGGGGCGTCCAGGTAGTCGAAGGCCTCCTGCTGGATGGCCGCCGCGATCTCGGAGCCCGCCCCGCTGCGCAGGTGGCCCTCCTCCACCACCACGCACCGGCCGGTCCGGCGGACCGACTCCGCGATGGTGGCCGTGTCGAGCGGTGCCAGAGTTCGGGGGTCGACCACCTCGGCGCTGATGCCCTCGGCCGCTAGGGCCTCGGCCGCCCGGAGGCAGTTCACCACCTGGTAGCCCACCCCGACCAGGGTCACGTCGGCGCCGGGCCGCTTGACCACCGCCCGGCCGAAGGGGACAAGGTGCTCCCCTTCCGGGACGAGGCCCTTCTGCTTGTAGAGCATCTTGTGCTCGACGAAGAGGACCGGGTTGTCGTCCCGGATGGCGGCCTTGAGGAGCCCCTTCCCGTCCGCCGGGTCGCTGGGGACGGCCACCTTGATGCCGGGCATCTGCATGAACCAAGCCTCCAGGCACTGGCTGTGGGTGGGGCCGTACTGCACCCCTCCCCCGCCCGGGGTGCGGACCACCATGGGCACCGAGAGCTGCCCGCCCAGCATGTAGCGGAGCTTGGCGGCCTGGTTGATGAGGGGATCCATGGCCAGCATGATGAAATCCATGAACATGATCTCGATGACGGGCCGGTAGCCCGCCATGGCGGCTCCCACCCCGGCGCCGACGATGCCGAGCTCGCTGATGGGGGTGTCGCGCACGCGGTCCTTCCCGAAGCGGGCGGCCAGCCCCTTGGTGACGCCGAAGACGTAGGCCAGCTCGACGTCTTCCCCGAGGATGAAGACCTTCTTGTCCCGGTCCATCTCCTCGTGGAGGGCTTCGTTCAGGGCCTCCACAAACGTGATCTCGCGCATCGTCGTTCTCCCTGGCGCAAAGGCCGCGCCGGCTACCTACGCGTAGACGTCCTCCAGGGCCGATGGGAGGGGGGCCTCCGGGCTCTTCTCCGCGAACTCGACCGCCACCGCCATCTCCTCCGCCACCTCGCCCTGGACGGCTTTCTTCTCGGCCTCGGTCACCTTGAACATCTTCTCGGCCACCAGCAGCGGGTCGCGCTTGCGCCACCGCTCGACCTCCTCCTTCGTCCGGTAGGGGCCGAACTGAGGGTCCCCGCGGGAGTGCCCGAAGAAGCGGTAGGTCTTGGCCTCGATGAGGGTGGGGCCCTCGCCCCGGCGGGCGCGGGCCACGGCCTCCTTCGTGGCCTCGTAGACCGCCATCACGTCCATCCCGTCCACCGTCACGCCGGGGGCGTTGTAGGACTGCGCGCGGAGGCTGATGTCCCGTACCGCGGTCGAGCGGTTCACATGGAAGCTCACGGCGTAGTGGTTGTTCTCGCAGAAGAAGACGACCGGCAACTTCCAGATCGCGCACAGGTTCATGGACTCGTGGAAGCTGCCCTGGTTGGAAGCGCCGTCCCCGAAGAAGACGACCGCCACCCTCCCCTTCCCCTCGAGCTGGAAGGCCAGGCCCATCCCGGCGGCCATGGGCATGTTGGCTCCCACGATGGAGTGGGCGCCGTAGTGGCCCTTCGAGATGTCGGCGATGTGCATGGAGCCGCCCCGGGCCTTGCAGAGGCCGGTGGCCTTGCCCAGGAGCTCGGCCATCATCTCGTTGAGGCGGGTTCCCTTGGCGATGGAATGCCCGTGGCCCCGGTGGGTGGTCAGGATGGCGTCGTCCTGGTTCAGGGCGGAGCAGACGCCGACCGAGCAGGCCTCTTGGCCGATGCTCACATGGACCGCGCCCTTGATCCGCCCGGCCATGAATAACTCATCCGTCTTCTCCTCGAAGCGGCGGATGCACAGCATGGTGCGGTACATGCGAAGATAGTCATCCCGCGACAGGGACCGGGACGCGGACTTCGATTTCACCTTCGCAGCCACAGGGTCATGCCTCCCAGGGAAGAGCGCCAGACTGAACGCCGGGAAAACCCATCACTACCACAGCCCCACCCGCCGTTCAACGGGCCGGGGGCCCTCCAGTGTTACGGCCCAGCACGCGGTAGCGGAGGAACATCTCTTCCCCCTCCTGGCGGGCCTCTTCAAGCTTCAAGCGCAGAAACCGCCCGGCGGGGAACCCCGCGCCGCCGAGCAGGGTCGGGGCCGAGGCGCCTCCCGCCAGCCAGGGGGTCAGGGTGACGTGGAGGGCGTCGAGGAGACCCTCGCGGGCGAACATCCAATGGAGCTCCCCGCCCCCCTCCAGCAAGACCTTCTCCATGCCCCGCTGGGCCAGGGCGTCCAGCAGGGCGGAGGCGGACACCTCCCCCTCGTCCAGCACCACCACCTCGGCCCGGCCCCGGGCGGCCTGCCGGGCGGCGGGAGCGCCCGCCGCCCCCGTGAAGACGAACCGCGCGATGCCGGGCGCCTCGAACCATTTGAGACCGATGGAGATGTCCCCGCTGGCCGTGACGACGCCGTTGGCCGGCTGGGCCGGGCGGCCCGAGGCCTCCCGCGAGGCCGCCAGCCCGGGGTCGAGCACCCGGGCCGGCGCGCGGGCGGCCCGGAGCGTCTCTCCCCCCCAGAGGACGATGTCGGCCTGGGCGCGGAGACGGTCCATCTCCCGCCGGTCGGCCTCGCTCCCCAGGGAGAAGCTCCTCCGATCGGCGGCGGCGATCTTGCCGTCGAGGGTCACGGCCATGTTCACGAAGACGTAGGGCCTCGCCACGCGCGCTCCCTCCGCCCTTCGGGTTGTGGTCCCCGCCAAGGGCGGATTAGAATCGGCCTGTGTCAGCTCCCGACGACCTCCCACGGCGCTGCCCGCGCTCCAGAAACGAGCGGACAGGGCTGCACCTTCTCCAGGAGGCAACGCCCATGGGCCAATTCGACCAGACGGTGGAGCTCTCCCAGCTCACTCTGAAGAAACTTAACATCGGGCCGTACAGCAACAACGTCTACGTCTTCGTCTGCAAGCAGAGCCAGGAGAGCGTCATCATCGACACGTCCCACTCGGCCGACCCCATCCTGGCCGCCTGCAAGGGGACGAAGCCCAAGTACATCCTACAGACTCACTGCCACGGGGACCACATCGACGCCCTGGCCGAGGTC
>Ga0156328_1030_pt1 | contig 19232 bp, 16 predicted proteins | sample RifCSPlowO2_12_FD_107976 | JGI IMG/M metagenome (GOLD analysis project Ga0156328, IMG submission 107976) | Candidatus Tectomicrobia bacterium RIFCSPLOWO2_12_FULL_69_37 | reverse complement strand
CAACGCGGGCTGCATGGACCCCATCGAGGTGGTCGCGCCTTTGGGCACCGTCGTGAACAGCACCTTCCCGGCGGCGGTGGCGGGGGGGAACGTCGAGACGAGCCAGCGGATGGTGGACGTGGTGCTCGGGGCCCTCGCCCAGGCCTGCCCCGGGGTGGTGCCCGCGGCCTCGTGCGGGACCATGAACAACCTCTCCATCGGGGGGATCGACCCCAGGCGGGGCCGGGCCTACGCCTACTACGAAACCACGGGGGGCGGGATGGGGGGCGGGCCCCTGGGCCCCGGGGAGGACGCCATCCACACCCACCTGACCAACACCATGAACACCCCGGTCGAGGCGCTGGAGCACGCCTACCCCTTCCGGGTGCGGCGCTACACCGTCCGCCGGGGGAGCGGGGGGAAGGGCCGCCACCGGGGCGGGGACGGCATCGTGCGGGAGGTCGAGCTGCGGGCGGACGCCACCGTTTCCTTCATGACCGAGCGGCGGGAGCTTTCTCCCTATCCCCTGAACGGGGGCCGGCCCGGGACGCCGGGGCGGAACTCCCTCCTCCGGGGGGGGAAGCGCCTCCCCCTGCCCGGGAAGGCCCGGGTGGAGGCCCGGGCGGGGGACGTCATCCGGGTCGAGACCCCGGGGGGCGGGGGGTGGGGGCGGCCTGCCACAGCCAGGAAATCCCGAAAGAAACCATCCGGCAAATGAACGGGGGTTATCCGTAGGGGCGACCGGCCGGCCTTCGCCGGCCGAAAGCCGGCTTCGGCCCGCTGAAGGCCGGTCGCCCCTACAGGGGACAAAGGTTTCTGACCCCCGCCCCCCGCTTCCCGCCCGGGGGGGATTCCGTGTATCATTCGGGGCAAGGGACAGGGTTCATCTCGCGGCGCCGCCCGCCCCGCGCGGGGGGTGCCGCTCTTTTGCCGGGGATCTCACCCGGGGAGGAGGGGGCATGCCGGGAGGCCGGTTCGTCTACCTGAACGGCGGGATCGTCGAGGAGGGCGAGGCCCGCATCTCCCCCTTCGACCGGGGCTTCCTCTGGGGGGATGGGGTGTACGAGATCACCCCTTGCTTCGGCCATAAGCTCTACCGCCTCGACGACCACATCGGCCGGCTCTACCGGTCGCTGCGCTACATCCGGGTGGACCCCGGCCTGAGCCGGGAGGAGATGCGCGCGGCCACCCTGGCCCTCCACGAGACGAACCTCTGCCGCATCGACGAGGAGGGCCTCTGCCGGGTGGGCCACTGGGTCACCCGGGGGGAAGACACCCCCTCGATGGGGGCGAGCGCCGCGCGCAAGGCGACGGTGTTCATCTTCTACCGCCCCGCTTCCTTGGAGGGCCTCGCCGAGAAGTACGAGAAGGGGGTGCGGGTGGCCGTCACCCCGACGCGGCGGACGCCCCCCGAGTGCATCGAGGCCCGGGCCAAGGTGACGAGCAAGATGAACCAGATCCTGGCCGAGCTGGACGCGGCGGCGAGCGGCTCGCTCTCGCTCATGCTGGACGTCCGGGGGAACGTGGCCGAGAACTCCTCGGCCAACTTCTTCATGGTGCGGGAGGGCGCCCTGTGGACCCCGCCCGAGCGGAACATCCTGGAGGGGGTCACCCGCAAGGCGGTCCTTGAGCTGGCGGCCCGGCTGGGGATCCCGGCCGAGGAGCGGGACTTCACCTTCTACGACCTGGCCCAGGCGGAGGAGTTCTTCCTCACCTCGAGCGCCATCTGCGCCCTCCCCGTCCGCGAGGTGGACAGCTTCCGCCCCAAGGCCCCCGTGCCCGGCCCCGTCACCCGCCGGCTGATCGAGGCCTTCGTCGCGGAGACGGGCTTCGACTTCCGCCTCCGCCCGGCCTCATCCCAGGCGGCAGGCCGCCTGGGGGCACCGGAAACAGCCGCGAGGCGGGCGTAGCCCGGCCGCCCAGGCCCTTTCTCCAGGGATAGGAAGAGGAGCGATGCCCTACTACCTGACGCGCCCGAGCCTCCAGCGCCTCCGCGAGAAGGCCGAGGCCATCCAGCTGCGCCTCAAGACCGAGGTCGCCCAGGAGCTCGCCAAGGCCGCCGCCTACAAGGACCTGCGCGAGAACGCCGAGTGGGAGGCCGCCATCGCGCTCCAGGGCACCCTCAAGCACGAGATCGGCCGCATCCTCGAGAAGATCCAGGACGCGGCCCTCATCGAGGAGCTTCCCATCAACGGGGACAAGGTGACCATCGGCACCAAGGTCACCCTGCTCGACGTGGACAAGGACCAGGAGGTCACCTACCGGATCATGGGCGAGGAGGAGAGCGATCTCGCGAACGGCGTCATCTCCTTCAGCGCCCCCCTCGCGAAGGGGCTCCTCCAGCGCGTGCCGGGGGACGAGGTGACGGTCCAGCTCCCGGGCGGGAAGCGGACCTTCGAGGTCGTCTCCGTCGAGAAGGTGGATTTCTCCACGCTGCCGTGAACCGCTCCGGCCCCGGCGACCGCCTGCTCGCCCGCCTGATCTTCGCGGCCGGCGCCGCCCTCGTCACCCACTTCGCCCTCCTTCCCGATCTGCCCGATGACTGGCGCCGGCCCGGCAGCCCCGCGCTCTACCTGACCGGGGCGGCGGGGGGGCTCCTCCTGCTCGTCTCGGCGGGCTTCCTCCTGGCCAAGCGCACCGGGCGGGGCGGCTCCCCCGTCCGGTGGTTCGAGGCCCACGTCCTGACCGGCACCCTCGGGGCGGTGCTGGCGGCCGTCCACTCGGCCGGGAGGCTGCGCTACGCCCCCGCCCTCCTGCTCCTGGCCCTGGCGGGCCTCCTGGCGCTCGGCGTCTGGGCGCGGCTGCGGGGCTCGCGCCGGATGGCCGCCACCTTCGCCGGGAAGGTTGAAAGCCTCCTCGCCCCCGGCCCCCGGCTGCGCGATCAGCTGAGCGTCATCCTCCGCGAGAAGGAGCTCCTCCTCGCCCGGCTGGACCCCTCGGCGCGGGAGGGCACCTTCTCCCCCACCCTCGCGCACTGGCTGAGGCGCCCCCGGCTCTCGATGGCCTACGCCCGCCTCGCGGGGGAGGAGAGCCGCTTGCTCGGCGCCCGGCGGGCCGTGCCCCCCGGCCAGGCCTATTGGAGGCGCGTCCACATCGCCCTGGCCGTCCTCTTCCTCGCGGGCCTCCTCGGCCACGCCGCCGTGGTGACGTTCTTCGCCGGTTATGCCGCCGGGGGAGAGAAGATATACTGGTGGCATCTCGCGGCGTGGTAGCCCACTAGAGAGAGGCCCGCCTTGGCCCAGCTCGCCCTGATGATCGACCTCGAGCGCTGCTTCGGGTGCAAGAGCTGCGAGGCGGCCTGCAAGCAGGAGCACCGCCTCGGCCCGGGCGAGTACCGCAACAAGGTGGTCTGGCTCGGCAGCCCCGGCGGGGGGCTCGACTTCCTCACCCTCGCCTGCCAGCACTGCGAGCGCCCCGCCTGCCTGCGCGCCTGCCCCGTCCACCCCAAGGCCATCGAGAAGGACCCGGCGACCGGGGTGGTGCGCGTGCGGGAGGACCGCTGCACCGGCTGCGGGGAGTGCGTCATCGCCTGCCCCTACAGCGCCATGGGCTACGACCCCCTCGGCCACCACGCCGTGAAGTGCGACCTCTGCCCCGAGCGCCGGGCGGAGAATCTTCCGCCCGCCTGCGCGGGCGTCTGCCCGGGCCGGGCCATCTCCTTCGGGAAGAGGGAGAGCCACCTGGCGCGCGCGGCGGAGGAGGGGAGGGAGGTGCGGGACCTCGACCACTTCCTCCTCCGGCCCGCCACGGTGTATCTAGAGCCCATGAAGCGGGAGCGGGGCCTCCCCGTGCTCCCCCCGGGGCCGTGCGAGCGCCCCGCCTGCCTGCGCGCCTGCCCCGTCCACCCCAAGGCCATCGAGAAGGACCCGGCGACCGGGGTGGTGCGCGTGCGGGAGGACCGCTGCACCGGCTGCGGGGAGTGCGTCATCGCCTGCCCCTACAGCGCCATGGGCTACGACCCTCTCGGCCATCACGCCGTGAAGTGCGACCTCTGCCCCGAGCGCCGGGCGGAGAATCTTCCGCCCGCCTGCGCGGGCGTCTGCCCGGGCCGGGCCATCTCCTTCGGGAAGAGGGAGAGCCACCTGGCGCGCGCGGCGGAGGAGGGGAGGGAGGTGCGGGACCTCGACCACTTCCTCCTCCGGCCCGCCACGGTGTATCTAGAGCCCATGAAGCGGGAGCGGGGCCTCCCCGTGCTCCCCCCGGGGCCGCCCAGGCGCCCCGCCTTCCCCGAGGCCCCGCGCGCCCAGGCCGTCTTCGAGGGGAACGGCGCGTCCTTCCCGTTCGGGGGGGACAAGGCGGCGCTGCGCCCGGACCGCGCCGTGCCGGGGGGGTGCAACATCTGCTTCAACTGCTGCACCGTGAAGTTCCACTTCAAGGGGGAGGAGCTGGTCAACATCACCGGGAACGAGGAGGACCCGGTGCTCCAGGGCCGGGTCTGCCCCAAGTCCCAGTTCACCCTCCAGCTCTACCACAACGAGAGGCGCCTGAAGCACCCAATGAAACGCATCGGCAAGCGGGGGGAGGGGAGGTTCGAGCGCATCCCGTGGGAGCAGGCGCTGGACGAGATCGCGGCGAGGCTCCGCGCCGTCCGCGATCAATGGGGGCCCGAGGCCCTCGCCCTCTTCGTAGGGACGCGCACCGGCCTCCTCACCAAGAACGCCTACGTGAGGCTCTTCAGCCAGCTCTGGGGCACCCCCAACATGGAGGGCACCGACCCCTTCTGCGCCACGGGCAAGTCCATCGCCTACGAGCTCACCCAGGGGGCGGTCGGGAGCGGGAACAGCTACACGGCCTCCGACCTCGGGAGCGCGAAGCTCTACCTCTACGTCGGGGACAACCAGGCCGAGACCCGCCCCGTCTACTTCGGGATGATCCACGACTGGCGCCTGAGGAACGGGGCCAGGATGATCGCCGTGGACCCCCGCTGCACCGTCACCGCGAGCAAGGCCGACCGGTGGCTCCCCATCCGCCCGGGGACGGACCTGGCCCTGGCCCTCGCCCTGGCCCACCACATCCTCTCGCACGATCTGCACGACAAGGCGTTCTGCGGGAACTGGGTGCTCGGCTGGGAGCGGTGGCGCGACTTCATCTTCGAGCGGGGCTACACCCCTGAGTGGGCCGCGCCCCTCACGGGAATCCCCGCCCCGGACATCCGCGCCCTCGCCGAGGAGGTGGCCCGGGCCGAGGGCTGCGTGATCTTCGCCAGCCGGGGCGTCAACCAGCACACCAACGCCGTCCAGTCCAACCGCGCCCTCATGTTCGTGGCCGCCATCACGGGCAACTGGGGCCGCAAGGGCGGGGCCTTCGTGAACATGACGGCCGGGCTGCCCGTCGCCCCGGATGCCCCCGCGAACCGCCGGGTGGCGCCCGCGAAGCCCCGGGTGCGCCGCAGCCCGGGCGGCTGGCTCGACGCCATGCGGGAGGGGAGGCCCTACCCCATCCGGGCCCTCATCGCCTGCAACAACCCGATGTCCAATTGGCCCGGCCAGGAGGAGGTGCGCGAGGCCTTCCGGGCGCTCGACCTCGTGGTGCACATCGAGCTTTTCGAGAACGAGACCTCGGCCTTCGCCGACTACGTCCTCCCGGCGGCGGGCGGGATCGAGAAGGGCGAGGTCGGCCGGTCGAACGACGACCGGCGCGTCGTCTGGATCGACAAGCTCATCGACCCGCCGGGGGAGGCCAAGCCCGACGGCTGGATCTGGATCGAGCTGGGCCGCCGTCTGGGCTTCGGGGACGTGCTTCAGGAGAAGTACAAGGACTCCGCGGTCTTCTGGGACGAAGTCTGCATCCAGAACCCCCAGCTCCGCGGGGTGACCCAGCGGCGCCTCCACTCGGTGCCCTGGCGCTGGGTTCGCTTCCCGGCCGGGAGCGAGGACGCCCCCGAGATCGAGACCCTCTACCTCGAAGGCGCGACCGCCCCCGGCCAGCCCGCGGGCAGGCGCTTCCCCACCCCGAGCGGGGAGCTGGAGTTCTGGACGGAGGAGCTGGAGGCCAAGTTCCGCGCGCTCGGCCTCTCGGCCCTGCCCGAGTTCTACAGCGAGCGCGAGCAGCTCGTGGACATGCCCTACGCAGAGCTTGAGGCGGGGGACGGGGAGCCCGGGGTGGTCTCCCCCTTCCACAAGGGGACGCCCACGGGGGCCTCGCCCGCGCGCATCGTCCAGCCGGACGGGCGGGGCCCCGGCGCGAGGCTCCGGGAGCGGGGCTTCGACACCGAGCTCATCACCGGCCGCCCGCCCGCCCCCCACTTCCACAGCTGGACCCACTACTTCTGGCAGGCCCAGGAGATGTGGCCCGACCTCTACTGCCAGCTCCATCCGGATAAGGCCGCCCGGCTCGGCGTCGCGGACGGGGAGCGGGTGCGGGTCGAGACCGCCCACGGGGAGATCGAGGCGGTGGCCTGGGTGCACGCTGGGATCCGCCCCGAGGCGGTTTTCATCCCCATCGGCTGGGGGGAGCGCCAGCCCTTCCATCCCTGGCGGTCGGTCAACTTCCTCACCGACCGCCGCCAGCGCGACCCCATCTCGGACCAGACCAACCTCAAGAGCTTCCTCTGCCGGGTGAGGAAAGCGGCCTCGTGATGCGGGCTGGAGGGCGCGCAACGCCCCGGCGGGGGCCCTCGCTCCAGGAGATGCCGGTGTGACCCGACGGTTCATGAAATTGACGTGGATCACGGCGGGCGTCAGCTGCCTCCTGCCCCTTCTGATCTGGGTTTATTCCTTTTTGAAGGCGGGGGAGGCGGCGCTCGGGATTGACGCCGCCTGGGGAAGCCTCCTGTCCAGGCCTGGGCTGCTGTCCCGCCTGTCGGGTGCCGCCCTCGGGGCGGCGGAGCCCGGCCTCTGGGTGTCCCTCGCCGTCCTGATCCCGCTGACGGTTTGCGTGATGATTGCGCCGCGCCTCCTGCCCGGGCGATTTCTCGATTTGCTGGAATTCTGGTCCGCGGAGCAGGGGCGCTACCTGGACGGCCTCCCCGGGCGCTGGGTGGGGGTCTCCATCTTCGCGTGCGCGGCGGTGAGCCTGCTCCTGGAGCTCGCGGTGATCCGCTGGCAGGGGACGGCTTTCGCGCTGTTCGCCTTCTACAAGAATTTCGGCCTCCTGGCCTGCTTCGCGGGCCTCGGCCTGGGCTACGCCGTCTCCGGCCGCGGCCAGATCCCCCTGGTCCTCGTGCCATCCCTCCTCGCGTGGCAGATGGCGCTTCTCATCTTCACCCGGAACGGCCCGGCGGGCTGGAACGTCGATATCCTGAACAGCTCGCCGGAGATGGAGCAGCTGAGCATCGCCCTCGTGCGCGCGACCTCCATTCCCCAGTACGCCGCCGTCTCGCTGCTCCTGGGCGCGGCCTTCGTGCTGACGGCGCTGGCCTTCGTGCCGGTCGGCCAGCTGTGCGGCCACTTGATGGACCGCCTGCCCAAGCTCAGGGCCTATGGCCTCAACCTGCTGGGCAGCCTGGCGGGCGTCCTCGCCATGTTCGGGCTGAGCTATCTGTGGACGCCGCCCGCGGTCTGGTTCTCGATCTGCCTGGCCGTCCTGATCCTTTTCCTGGCGTTCGACGCGAGGGCGCTGGCCTGGGGGATGGGGCTCACCCTCGGCGTGGTGATGGTGCTGATCTGGCCCGTGAATTTTTCCTGGAACACGACCTATTCGCCCTATCAGCTTCTTGAGTTCGGCCCCGACCGGAGCGGGGCGCTCGAGGTCCGGGCGGCGGGGATCTACCATCAGCGCATCCTGGACCTCTCCCCCGGCCGCCTGGCGAAGCTGAATGACGCCCGGTGGAGCCAGATCGCGGCGTACTACGAGATGCCCTACCGGCTCGCGGGCCGGGCGGGCGAGGTCGCCATCGTGGGCTCGGGCACGGGCAACGACGTGGCGGCGGCCCTGCGGATGGGGGCCGCGCGCGTGGACGCGGTCGAGATCGACCCCGCCATCCAGGCCTACGGGAACGCCTACCATCCCGAGCAGCCTTACCGCGACCGGAGGGTGCGGACCATCATCAACGACGCGCGCACCCATCTGCGGAACACGGACCGCTCCTACGACCTGATCGTGTACGGCCTGCTGGACTCGCACACCTTGCTCAGCCACGGCTCCTCCGTGCGGCTGGACTCCTTCGTCTACACGGTCGAGGCCTTCCGCGAGGCCAGGAGGCGCCTGAGGGACGGGGGGATGCTGAGCCTCTCGTTCGGAGTCGTTTCCCCCGGGATCGGGAGGAAGATCTACCTGATGCTCCAGGAGGCCTTCGGCGGCGTGCCGCCCGTCTGCATCGCCTCCAAGTACGACGGCTCGGTGACCTTCCTGGAGCGCAAGGACGGCCGTTTCGCCCTGCCGCCCGGGATGCTGAAGGATTCCGGCTTCGAGGAGGTCACGGCGGCCTATGCGGACGCCGCCGTGCGGGCGGACGTCTCGACGGACGACTGGCCCTTCTTCTATATGCCGAAGCGGACCTATCCCGTATCTTACTTGGCCGTCCTGGCGATGATGCTCCTGTTGTCCTTCGGCCTCACGGCGTCCCTGTTCGAGGGGAGGGTGCGCCCCAGCCACGGGGAGTTCTTCTTGCTGGGAGCGGGCTTCCTGCTCGTCGAGACCAAGAGCATCACCGAGCTGGGCCTGACCTTTGGGAACACCTGGCACGTGATCGGGATCGTGATCGCGGGCATCCTGCTGATGGCTTTTCTGGCCAACCTCGCCGTCCAGCGCTTCCGCGCCAGGGGGTCGACCGTGCCCTACGTCTTGCTCCTGGCCGCCTTGCTCCTGGGGGCGGGGATCGCCATGGGCGGAGGGTTCCCTTCCACCGCGTGGGGGCGCGCGGCGGGCGTGGCCGTGCTGACCGGCCCTCTGTTCTTCTCCGGCATCGCCTTCTCGACGGCGTTGCGCTCCAGCGAGGACGTCTCCGGCGCGCTCGCGGCGAACCTAATGGGGGCGATGCTCGGCGGCCTTCTGGAGTACAACGCCATGTACTTCGGCTTCACCTTCCTCTACTGGCTCGCCTTCGCGCTCTACGGCGCCGCCTTCTGGGCCTCTTTCAGGAGGCGAAGGGCTTGATCGGGGCTCCGGAGAAGCCCAGGGGAGCGGATGCGGTCAGGGGTTCGCGCTGACCTCGTAGATCCGCATGGGCTCGGGGACGCCCTTGAGCGGGACGGGGGGGAGGGCCCTCACGGCGAAGCGGCCCTCCGGCGCGACGCGCCGCCAGGCCTCCTCCAAGACCACCACCTGGACCGCCCCGCGGCCTACTTGACCGGCTCGGGCTGGACGGGCACGAGGAGCTCCGTCCGCAGCTCCGCCTCCCCCGCCTTGCGCGGATCGGTCAGGAGGCGCTCGACGGCGGGGCCCTCCCGCCGGCGGAAGCCCCCCTGCGGGAGCCATTCGTTGAGGATGAGGCGGAGGGTCTCCTCGATCCGGTCGTAGGGGCCCTCGTGGAGGGCCGCGGCGTACCAGCCGCCGGGGGCCCAGGCCTCGCGGAGCCCCGCCGGGAGGGGATGGCCCGGGAAGAGGGCCCAGCAGGCCTCGTAGCGGCCGTCCGGGTGGCGGAGGCCGAAGGCGGGGCCCGCGGCGGGCACCCCCTCGCAGCGGAGGAGGAGCCTCCCCCACGCCCTCCCCACGGCCCCGGGCGCCGCCCCGTCCTCGGCGGCCAGGGCGGCGCCCCGCACGGGCTCGCGCTGCTCGACGCGAACAATGGCCGTGGTCATGCCCCATTCCCTTGTGCGGAAGATGTAGGGGCGTATTGCAATACGCCCCTACGGATGGATGCGGGGGGCCGTCCCTACGCGCGGTCCTTCAGCGCGTCCCGCAGGACGCGCTGGGCGAGCTGGGCGCAGTGGCGCTTGTGGCGGGGGAGCCCCCCCAGGTGCTCCGCGATCTGCTCGGGCGTGATGGCCATGAGCTCCTCCGCCGTCTTGCCCCCCGCCATGTCGGTCAGGGCGCTCATCGAGGCGGTGATGGCCCCGCAGCCCAGGATCTCCATCTTCGCCTCCGCGACCCGCTCCCCCTCGAAGCGGAGGTAGAGGGTCACCTCGTCCCCGCAGGAGGGGTTGGTGCCCCGGCCCACGGCGTCGGGCCGCTCGATGGCGCCCACGTTGTGGGGCTCGGCGATGTGGCCGAGGACGGTTTCGCTGTAGTGATGGGCGTCCACGAAGGCCGGGGTCATCGCCGCGCCTCCGGCTTGGGGGCCATGGCCCGCACCCTCCGGACGGCCTCGGGGAGGACGTCGAGCACCCGGCCGACGTCTTCCTCCGTGCTGCCCCAGCCCAGGCTGAAGCGCAGCGAGCCGCGCAGCGCCTCGAGGGAGAGGCCCATGGCCACGAGGACGTGGCTGGGCTCGGTCGAGCCCGCGCTGCAGGCCGAACCCGTGCTGACGGCGATCCCTTCCAGGTCCAGGCGGATGAGGAGCGTCTCCCCTTCCGCCCCGATGAAGCTCAGGTTCGAGGTGCCGGGGAGGCGCTCCGCCGCGCCGCCGTTCACCACCACGTCGGGGATGCGCTCGCAGACCGCGCTCTCCAGGCGTTCCCGCAGGGCAGCGAGGGCGCGCGCCTGGGCGGGGCCCTCCTCCCGGGCGAGGCGGCAGGCCTCGCCCAGCCCCACGATGCCGGGGACGTTCTCGGTGCCGGACCTGAGGTCGCGCTCCTGGCCTCCCCCGGTCAGGAGGGGGGCGAGGCGCGCGCCCGTGCGGACGTAGAGGAAGCCCGCCCCCTTCGGGCCGTTGATCTTGTGGGCGCTGGCGGAGAGGAAGTCCACGCCCAGCTCGCGCACATTCATGGGCACCTTGCCCAGGGCCTGGACGGCGTCGGTGTGGAAGGGCACGCCCCGCTCGCGGCACAGCGCCGCGATCTCCCCGACGGGCTGGAGGGTGCCCACCTCGTTGTTCCCCCACATGACGGAGACGAGGCGGGTGTCGGGCCGGAGGGCCCCGGCCACGGCCCCGGCGGTGACGCGCCCCGCCTTGTCCGGGGGGAGGCAGGTGACGCGGATTTTCCCGGATTCGAGCGCCTTGCAGGTGTCGAGGACGGCGTGGTGCTCGACCGCCGAGGTGAGGATGTGGCCGCTCCCTCCCGCGGCGGCGAGGGCGCCCCGCAGCGCCAGGTTGTCGCTCTCGGTGCCCCCAGAGGTGAAGAGGATCTCCTCCGGCTCGGCGGCCCCGATGAGGGCGGCCGCGCGCGCCCGGGCCTCCTCCACGGCGGCGCGGGCCTCGCGGCCGAAGCCGTGGATGCTGTTCGGGTTGCCGAAGAGGGCGCCGAGGAAGGGCCGCATGGCCTCGGCGACCTCGGGCCGCACGGGGGTGGTGGCGTTGTGGTCGAGGTAGACCCGCTTCATTCGATCTTCCGCCGCTCGCGGTCCGCCGCTTCGTGGAGCTGGCCGATCTGCCGCTCCAGCCCGGCGATGCGGTCGTTGAGGGCCTGGATGGCCCCCTCGACCGGGTCGGGCAGCTGGTGGTGGTCGAAGGCGAGGGGCTGGGGGCGGTCGAGCTTGCCCTCGCCCTCGCGGAAGACGATCCGGGCGGGCACCCCCACCACGGTGCAGCCGGGGGGCACGTTCGAGATGACCACCGAGCCCGCCCCCACCCGGCTCCCCTCGCCGATGGTGTGGGGCCCGAGGATGCGGGCGCCCACCCCGACGATGACGCCTTCTTCGAGCGTAGGGTGGCGCTTGCCCTTCTGGAGGCTCACCCCGCCCAGGGTGACGCCGTGGTAGATGGTGCAGTTCTTCCCGATGATCGAGGTCTCCCCGATCACCACCCCCATCCCGTGGTCGATGAAGAAGCCCTCCCCGATCACGGCGCCGGGGTGGATCTCGATGCCGGTCAGGAAGCGGTTGATGTGGCTCAGCCACCGCCCGATGAGGAACCACTCCCGCTTCCAGAGGAAGTGGGCCCCCCGGTGGAAGACGATGGCGTGGAAGCCGGGGTAGCAGAGGATGACCTCGGCGACGGACCGGGCGGCCGGGTCGCGCTCCAGGCAGGCCTGGATGTCTTTCCGGATCAAGTACATGGCGTGCCGGAGCTTCCGGCGGTAGGTGCGGGGCACGGGCGATCTCCCATCGGGTGCGGTCTCTGGGGCGGGCCGCCATCCTCATTTTAACACGATGGGCCGGGGGTGTGTGCCTGGGGGGGAGGGCGATGCGCTCCTACGGGTAGCGGCCGCCGAAGTAATCCCCCAAAATCTCCCCGTGGTCGAAGGCGAGGGGAGGGAGGTTCTCCCGCCGGAAGACGGCGGCCCGGCGGGCGTCGTCCCGGCCCTTGAGGGTTCCTCCGGCCGGCCTGGCGATGAAGACCACGGTGACGTTGTGCTGGCGGGCGTCCCGGCGGGGGTCGCTGTAGGCGTGGAACTGGCGGACGAGCTCGACGCCCAGGGAGGTTTCTTCTTTCGCCTCGCGGACCGCGGCTTGTTCGAGCGACTCCCCATAGTCCACGAACCCTCCCGGCAGGGCCCAGCCGGGCGGCGGGTTCCTGCGCTCGATGAGGACGACGCCCCCTTCCATCTCGATGATGAGGTCCACCGTCAGGTAGGGGGTTCTGAGGTCGGGCATTTCGTTTCTCTCATCAATCGCGGGCCTGTCATTTGTAGGGGCGAGGCATGCCTCGCCCCTACGGACGGGACGGCAGGTTCTGTAGGGGCGTTCAATTGAACGCCCCTACAAAGGCGGTGCTGGCCGGACGTTGCGCTTGCCTCCCCCGGAGGGGGGCTTCTATAATGCCCCGCACAGGGGGATTTTCCTCTCTTTCGGCCCGTTTTCCCACCGGTTTCCGTCCCCGCCCTCCGGGCGGGGCGCCCGCGGGAGAGCGCCATGATCAAGTACAACATGGCCACGACGGCCCGCCGCCTGGTGGATCAGGTGCTGGCGGTCAAGCCGGGCGAGCTGGCCCTGCTCGTGACCGACTCCGACCGCCCGGCCTCCATCACCGAGGCCCTGGCCCACGCCCTGAGCGGGGCGGGAGCCAGGCTCGCCGTCGTGCACATGCCCCCGCACCAGATGGGGGGGGTGGACCCTCTCCCCCAGGTGGGGGCGGCCATGGCGGCCTCGGACGTGGTGGTGCTCCAGACGAGCTTCGCCACCGTCCACACCGACACCGCCCGGGCGGCCCTGAAGAAGGGCGCCCGCATCCTCGACATGTGGGGCTGGCGGGAGGACATGATGGTGGCGGGGGGCGCCCTGGCCGACTACGACGAGGTGGCCCGCATCACCCGCAAGCTCGCCGATATTCTCACGAAGGCCAGGCGGGGCCGGTTCACCACCCCCGAGGGCTGCGACATGGCCTTCTCCCTCGAAGGCCGCACCTGCTTCCCCCTGATCGGGGTGGCGCGCCAGCCGGGCGAGTTCACCGCCGTCCCGGACGGGGAGGCCGCCATGAGCCCGGTCGAGGGCACGGCGGAGGGGGTGATGGTCAACCCCTTCTCCATCGAGCGGAAGGACCTGGGCTTCGTGAAGGAGCCCATCCGGCTTGAGGTCAAGGGCGGCAAGGTCGCCTCCATCACCGGGAGCCCGGCGGCCGAGCGCTTCTGGCGGCTGCTGGAGGAGCACGGCGACCTGGCCAAGAACGTGGCCGAGTTCGCCATCGGCACCAACCCCGCCTGCCGCGCGCGCGAGACCATGCGCGAGGCCAAGAAGGCCTGGGGCACCTGCCACATGGCCGTGGGGGACAGCGGCAGCATCGGGGGGAAGGTCGTCGCCCCCCTCCACGTGGACATGATCTTCGACCGCCCCACCGTCTGGGCGGACGGCCAGATCGTGGTGAAGGACGGCCAGATCACCGTCTGAGCGGCCCCGCCCCTCCCGCTCCGCCCCGCCGCACCGGAGGTTCCGTGACGCAGACCTCATCCGCCACTGTCCTGAAGGGGAAGCCCGTCGCCGACAAGCTCCTGGGCGAGCTCCAGGCCGCCATCCCGGGCCTGGCCTCCCGCGCGGGCCGCCCGCCGGGGCTGGCCGCCGTGCTGGTGGGGGAGGACCCCGCCTCCCAGGTCTACGTCCGCCTCAAGGAGAAGAAGGCGAACGAGCTGGGCATCGCCACCTTCGACCACCGCCTCCCGGCCGGGACGCCGCAGCGCGACCTGGAGGCCCTGATCGGCAAGCTGAACGCCGACCCGGCGGTGGACGGCATCCTCGTCCAGCTCCCCCTGCCGGAGCAGATCAAGGAAGAGCAGGTGCTGCGCCGGGTGGCCCTGGAAAAGGACGTGGACGTCTTCCACCCCGAGAACTTCGGCCTCCTCGCCCTCAAGCAGGGCGTGCTCAAGCCCTGCACCCCGGCGGGGGTGATCGAGATCCTCAAGCACTACGAGATCGGGATCTCGGGCAAGCGCGTCGTCATGATCGGGCGGAGCAAGATCGTGGGCCTGCCGCTCGCCCTCCTCCTCCTCCACGAGAACGCCACCATGACCATCTGCCACTCCCGCACGAGGGACATCCCCGCCGTCGCCCGGGAGGCGGACATCGTCATCGCCGCCATGGGGAAGGCCCGCTTCGTCACGGCGGACATGGTGCGCGAGGGCGCCGTGGTGGTGGACGTGGGCATCAACCGGGTGGGGGAGAAGCTCGTGGGGGACTGCGACTACGAGGCGCTCCTGCCCAAGGTCTCGGCCATCACCCCCGTGCCCGGGGGCGTCGGGCCCATGACCATCGCCATGCTCATGGTGAACACCGTGCGCGCCTTCCGCCTCCACGCCTTCCCGGAAGAGATCCTCTGATGGTGGACCTGCTCGGTCCCCAGGCCCCCCCCGCCCGGCCCCCCGTCCTCACCGTCTCCCAGCTCAACGCCCGGGTGAAGGGGCTGCTGGAGGAGGAGTTCGGGGATCTGCTGGTGGAGGGCGAGGTTTCCTCCTGGCGGCTCTACCCCTCGGGCCACGCCTACTTCGACCTCAAGGACGCCGCCGCCAAGGCCGGGGCGGTGATGTTCGCCGGGCGCAGGCGCTTCCTCCGCTTCCAGCCCGAGGACGGGATGCGCGTCCTCACCCGCTGCCGCGTCACCCTCTACGAGCGGGACGGGCGCTTCCAGCTCTCGGTCCTCTCGATGGAGCCCCTGGGCGAGGGGGCGCTGGAGATCGCCTTCCGCCAGCTCCACCAGCGGCTCGCCCAGGAGGGCCTCTTTGACCCAGCGCGCAAGTGCCCGCTCCCCGAGCGCCCCCGCCGGGTGGCCCTGGTCACGAGCCGGGAGGGCGCGGCGGTCCAGGACATGCTCCGCGTCCTCCGCGAGCGAGCCCCCATCGTGGAGGTGGTCGTGGTCCATACCCAGGTCCAGGGGGAGGGCGCGGCCGCCTCCATCGCCTCCGCGCTGCGGCGGGCGGACCGGGGCCTCGCCCGGCTGGGCCGGCCCGCCGACCTCATCATCGTGGGCCGGGGCGGGGGGAGCCGGGAGGACCTCTGGGCCTTCAACGAGGAGGAGGCGGTCCGCGCCGTCGCGGCCTGCGGGACGCCCGTCCTCTCGGCGGTGGGGCACGAGATCGACACCACCCTGACGGACCTGGCGGCGGACGAGTCCGCCCCCACCCCCACGGCGGCGGCCGAGCGCGCGGCGCGGGGCTGGGCCGCGCTCTCGCGGGAGGTCCAGCGCATCCCGGGCGATCTCCTCCGCCTCCTCCGCCTCCGGCTGGAGGAGGGCGAGGAGCGGCTCGCCGCCCTGGGGCGGGAGCGGGTGTTCCGGCGGCCCGAGGCGGGGCTCGACGCCCTGGGACAGCGGATGGACGGCCTCTTCGACCGCCTCTGGCGGGAGACGCGGCACGCGGGCCGGGCGCGGGCGTCGGCCCTCGCGGCGCTGCTTCCCCGCCTGCGGGCGGCCTCCCCCCGGCGGCGGGTCCGCCAGGGCTGGGAGGGCCTCATCGAGCGCCTGCGGCGGCTGATCGCGGCCCAGGCGAGGCTCCGGGAGCGCAAGGAGGCGGCGCTGGCCGCCGGGGCCGGGAGGCTGGAGGCGGTCTCCCCCCTGGCGGTGCTGGCGCGGGGCTACAGCCTGGCCTACCGGGAGCGGGACGGCGCCCTCCTCCGCGAGGCGGCCCAGGCCGCGCCGGGGGACCGGGTCCGCCTGCGGCTCCACCGTGGGACGCTCGCCTGCCGGGTCGAGGAAGCCCGGGCGGAGGCCCGGCTGGAGGGAGGATCGGAATGAGCGCGGCGAAGAAAGGCGGGAAGCCCGGGGGCGGGGAGCCGCCCCGGAATTTCGAGGAGGCGCTCGATCGCCTGGAGGCCATCGTGGAGGAGCTCGAGGGCGGGGAGGCCCCGCTCGAGAAGGCGGTGGGGCTCTACGAGGAGGGGGTGGGGCTCTTCCGCTTCTGCCGCCAGCAGCTCGACGCCGCCCGGAAGCGGGTGGAGGAGCTGGCGGGGGAGACCGAGGAGGCGCTCTCGCTGCGGCCCTTCGAGGAGGACGAGGAAGAGGACGGGGAGGACGATGGGTCCTGACGCGGCTTCCGCCGTGGACGCCGGCGCCTACCTGGAGCGCTGGGCCGCGCGCGCCGAGGAGGAGCTGGGCCGCCGCGTCCCCGAGCGGGGCGCCGAGCCGGCCGAGATGTACCGCATCATGCGCTACAGCCTCTTCGCCGGGGGCAAGCGCCTGCGCCCCGTGCTCTGCGCCGCGGGGGCCGAGGCGGTGGGGGCCGACCCTGAGATCGTTCTCCCGGCGGCCTGCGCCCTGGAGTGCATCCACACCTATTCCCTGGTGCACGACGACCTCCCCGCCATGGACGACGACGACCTGCGCCGGGGCGTCCCCACCAGCCACAAGGTGCACGGGGAGGGGGCGGCCATCCTCGCGGGTGACGGCCTGCTGACCCTCGCCTTCGGCCTCATGGCGGACGGGGAGATGGCCCGCCGGGCGGGACCGGAGCGGGTGATCGAGGGGGTGCGGATGCTGGCCGGGGCGGCGGGGGCCTCGGGCATGGTCGGGGGGCAGCTCCTCGACATCCGCGCCGGCGGGAAGGTGAGCGGCCCCCGGGAGCTGGAGGAGATCCACCGTCGGAAGACGGGCGCCATGATCCGCTGCTCGGTCTGCCTGGGGGGGCTCCTGGGCGGGGGGAGCCAGGAGGCGATGGCGGCCCTCGCCCGCTACGGGGAGCGGGCGGGCCTCGCCTTCCAGATCGTGGACGACATCCTGAACGTCGAGGGGAGCCCCGAGCAGCTGGGCAAGGCCGCCGGCTCGGACGCGGCGCACGGGAAGGCCACCTACCCGGCCCTCCACGGCCTGGAGGCCTCGAAGCGGCTGGCGAGGGAGGCTTGCGAGGAGGCCCTCGCCGCCCTTTCGCCCCTGCCGGGGGGGGGCCCGGCCCTGGCCGCCCTGGCCCGATTTATCGTCTTGCGGAGATCCTGAATTTTCCTTTAGGATCAGGCCTCTCTGGAGGGGCCCCGGAAGGGCCGGGCTGCCCGCTCGCCCTCCCCGATTCCACGCGGTTTTGGGAGAAGAAATACCGATGGGCGAGCTATTGGAGCGGATCAACAGCCCGGCCGACCTGCGGAAACTCGACCCGGAGGCCCTGCCCCAGGTCGTGAGCGAGCTGCGGGACATGATCATCCAGGTGACCTCCCGGACCGGGGGCCACCTGGGGGCCTCCCTGGGCGCGGCCGAGCTGGTGGTCGCCCTCCACTACATCTACGACACCCCGCGCGACAAGCTCATCTGGGACGTGGGCCACCAGGCCTACGCCCACAAGATCCTCACCGGCCGCCGCGACCGCTTCCACACGCTCAGGCAGTGGGAGGGCATCGCGGGCTTCCCGGACCGGCGGGAGAGCGAGTACGACCACTTCAACGTCGCCCACGGCGGCACCTCCATCTCCGCCGCCCTGGGCATGGCCGCCGCCCGCGACCTGGCGGGCGAGAACCACCGCGTCGTGGCCGTCATCGGGGACGGGAGCCTCACCGCCGGGATGGCCATGGAGGCCCTCAACAACGCGGGCGACGCCTCGCGCGACCTCACCGTCATCCTGAACGACAACAAGATGGGCATCTCGCCCAACGTCGGGGCCATGTGCTCCTACCTCGCCCGCATCATGACGGGCGAGTGGGCCAACCGCGCCCGCAAGGTGAGGGACGAGGTGCAGAAGCTCCTCTCCCACGTCCCCCTGGTGGGCGAGACGGCCGTGAGCTTCATGGACAAGTTCGAGGACTCGCTCAAGAACCTGATCGTGCCGGGGATGCTCTTCGAGGAGCTGGGCTTCCGCTACATCGGCCCCGTGGACGGCCACCGGCTGGACCTCCTGGTCCCCACCCTGCGCAACGTGAAGAACCTCAAGGGCCCCAACCTCGTCCACGTCATCACCCGCAAGGGCCACGGCTACCCCTACAGCGAGGCCGAGCCCATCACCTACCACGGCGTCACCCAGTTCGACCCCGAGACGGGCAAGTTCAAGAAGAAGGCCGCCGGGCCCCCGGGCTACTCCAAGGTGTTCGCCGACACCCTGGCCAGGCTCAGCCGCAAGGACCCGAAGATCGTCGCCATCACCGCCGCCATGCTCGAGGGCACGGCCCTCGTGGGCTACCAGAAGGAGTTCCCGGACCGCTGCTTCGATGTCGGGATGTGCGAGCAGCACGCCGTCACCTTCGCCGCGGGGCTGGCGCTGCGGGGCTTCAAGCCCGTGGCCGCCATCTACAGCACCTTCCTCCAGCGGGCCTACGACCAGATCATCCACGACGTCTGCCTGACGGGGGTCCCCGTCACCTTCGCCCTGGACCGGGGCGGCCTCGTCGGGGACGACGGCCCCACCCACCAGGGGGCCTTCGACCTGGCCTACCTGCGCTGCATCCCCAACATGGCCGTCATGTCCCCCAAGGACGAGAACGAGCTCCAGCGCATGCTCCTGACCGCCATCGAGCATCCCGGCCCGGCCGCCGTGCGCTTCCCGCGCGGGGCGGGCGAGGGCGTGGCGATGGAGGAGGAGATCACGCCTCTGCCCATCGGCGAGGCCGAGGTGCTCCGCGAGGGGGAGGACGTGGCCCTCATCGCCCTGGGCCCCATGGTGGGGCTGGCCATGGAGTCCGCCGCCCAGCTCGCCGAGCTGCGCATCCGCGCCGCGGTGCTCAACCTGCGCTTCGTCAAGCCGCTCGACGAGGCGCGGGTGCTCGGCCTCGCCCGCAAGTGCCGCCGCGTCGTCACCGTCGAGGAGGGCTGCCTCATGGGCGGGATGGGCTCGGCCGTGCTGGAGCTCCTGGCCGCCAGGGGCCTCGCCGGGGTGCGGGTGCGGAACCTGGGCCTGCCCGACCGCTTCATCGAGCACGGCGCCCCCCAGCTCCAGCGCGAGCACTGCGGCCTCACCCCGGGGGACATCACCCAGGCGGCCCGCGACCTCATCGAGGCG